>Ga0007801_10000663_pt1 | contig 11235 bp, 10 predicted proteins | sample CryBogmetaGMA2M_FD_60372 | JGI IMG/M metagenome (GOLD analysis project Ga0007801, IMG submission 60372) | Freshwater microbial communities from Crystal Bog, Wisconsin, USA - MA2M | ecosystem: Environmental > Aquatic > Freshwater > Lake | place: Crystal Bog, Wisconsin, USA | collected 2009-07-06
GAGTAAACATTCCGATATTGGTATTTCCCTGCCGGGCTCGGGAGAATCACCAATAGCACCAGTTTTTATCGATGGTGAGAAAAAATATACTTTACGCGGCGACAATATCGCCGGGGAGTTTAAAGAGATACTGGGTGATTATGTGCGTCAGAGGTTTATGCTTGTACGAGGACCGATGCCGAAATCTTTGCTTGAATTTCTTGATTGAGAAACTACTCCTTCGTTTGTCCCTAGAGGACTGATATCCACAGTTTTAAGGTGTTTTTTATTTTTAATAACTTTTTGTATTGCATCAAACAACTCTTTATCTTCATCCATTCTCTTCTTTGTTGCTCCTAATACGACTTCTTCTATTTTAGTAACATCAACTGGATCAAGCGAGTCACGTAGAGTTTTCTCTTCTTTACTAGGAGCTCTTTTACCAGGAGCTCTTGAAAAATCTAAACTCATCCCATGATCAAGTAGTACTGCAACAAGCTCAAGATTCTTGTTCTCACAAGCATAATCCATGATTGTTTTACCATTTTTATCGATTAAATCATATTGCATTGGATTTTTAGAAACCTGTTCATGTATTTGAGCTTTTGTTTTATTAGAAAATTCGTTTACAACTGCTTGTAAATCCTCGGAAGTAATATCATAGGTTCCATATTTTCCTCTTGTTTGGCTCATATCCGCAAAAATTGGACGAACTTGTTGTTTTTGTTCTTCTTCTCTTGGAGTGGATTCTCCTGAACCAGTTGATGCAGTTGAGGCAATTGATTTACTGCTATTTCTATTATTTTCCGGAACTTTAGTTTTCTTAACCAAATCCTTTGATTTTGGTGACCTCTCAAGTTTGGGTGGAGTTTCTGCCTTAGGAGATGTTACTTTTGTAGAATCTTTCCTTCTTAATGACTGACTTGCATACAACGATAGCCTTCTTATAAAAGATAATGACGCTAATTGCTTATCTTTTAACTCTTTAATAAAAGAATTTTTATTTTCCTCATTTTCCATTTTTTCAGGAGCATAAATGGATTGCCCTCCTTTTTCAGAGAGTCCGTTTTCAGAAAAATATTTACACATAAGTTTGGTGGCAATATCTAATTGTTTTAGATACTCTCGACCTGTCGGATTAGGATCAAACATCAATTTAAGTGCTATCTCCGTAGGTACAGTCAGACTTTGCTCATTAGTAATCCTTCTGGCAATTTCTTCTTTATCTTCCTTCTTTAAGTTTGTATTTTTCGTATCAAAATCCTCTCCTTTCTTATCTATAGCTCCGTTCTCATCTACAGCTAGTTTTCGTCCATTAGCTTCTTTTATCAGCTCTTGTATTTTAGTATCGTTGTAATGAAGCTTTCCTGCAGCGTCTGCTATTATCTCTCTTTGCTTGCAAGCAGCATAAAGTGATAATATACCATCTTCGCTCTCTAGCTTTTTTTCGAGTTCTTCTCTATGAGTAGTTATAGCTTGTTTGAAAGCATCAAGCATCTCAATAGACTGTTGATCTATTCCCTCTTGTAGACGTTCGTCTATATCTTTTATAAGGTCATCTTCAGTTTTTTTTAAACTTACGTTAGCTTCCTTCTTGGTATTATTTAGCAGGGAGCTCTTCATAAAATCTATGTATAATATTTCTTTTTCATCTTTTGGAGATTTGGGTAGATTTGCATTTGGATCTATCCTCCCTATGCTTGCATAAAAGAGCCCTAGTTGCCTAGCCAAATAATCATCAAACAATATGAGATCATTTCCTAAAGTCTCAATGAACTTACGATTTTCCTCATAAGTTGGTGGTGATTTTTTTTCTGGCTCTTTCATACTATTCATTATCTTTAATTTACTATCTGCAGCTTACAGCAAAAAAGTTAACAAATTGATAATTTATAACTTATTCCTAACTAATCCCACTCACCCTCACCCACCAATTGGGGTTACTAGCTGCAATCTCGCTAGAGCTTTGCGCCGCATCTTGGGTACTCGCAAACAATCCAAAGCAGGTGGCACCGCTACCGGTCATTCTGGCCAGTAAACAATTTTTTGTTTGGGCTAATTGCCCCAGCACCTGGGATATTTCCGGAACGAGCTGGGAGGCTGAATTTGTTAGATCATTGGTTTGTTCTTTAAGGAAGGAAATTAATTCATCCTGAGAAGAAAAATCATGTTTTTTATCTACAAGCTGTGAAGAAAATTTCCCGCTAAAATTGTTAAACACGCTAGAAGTAGCTAGCTCTATTCTGGGGTTAACGATCACTGCCCATAATTTCGGGAACTGGCGGATATCCTCGATAATTTCACCTATTCCAGAAAAATAACTGACTTGCTGACGGTAACATATCGGCACATCTGCACCGAAGGCTAGGCATAGTTTTTCTATGTCAGTTGCGGGTAAATTGCTATTTTCCATTAGCAAAATATGTTTTATGACGAGGGCAGCATCTGACGAACCACCGCCAAGCCCTGCCGAGACTGGGATATTTTTATTGAGAATTATATGGTATTTATATTTTTTGGCCAGTTTATTCAGAACTTTGGCGATGATGTTATTTTCTGAATCAATATGGGAGGCGAATTCACCATGAATGGTGAGTTTATTTGCATCTGCGATTTCTAGCGAGATCTCGTCATAAATATCGTCAGTAAAAGCGACTAAGCTATCGATGAGATGATACCCATCATTGACTCTTTTACCATAAATACTCAGGAAGAAATTAACTTTCGCTTTTGCTTTGATATTCATAGCTCTAGTATACCAATTTTTTTTATTCAAAGAGTTGTGTATGGGCAGCGAATATGTATTCCTACCTCTCGGTTGTCATCCAAGATCAGAGCAGAAGTAATATGCGTAGCATACGTTTACGTAGCTTAGTCGTACTACTTGCCTGAATGTTCTAGGTTGCAGCAACTTAGGGCGTCATCACTAAACCGCTATTTTAAATAATTCCAATTCCTATTTAACTAACTGCTTGCCCTGATATTCATAGCCGAGGCTCTCTAGTAAATTCTTCGTTTCACAAATCGGCAGTCCCATGATTCCAGTGACCGAGCCGCGAATCCATTTAATAAACAGCGATGCCTGGCCGGCAATTCCTATTCCTCCGGCTTTGCCGATGCCTTCACCACTTGCCACATATTGCTCTATTTCAATTTCGCTTAAGGGCTTGAACTTGATAATTGATTTTACCGATTTTTTGCGAAACTGGGTAATGATATTATTTTCTTTTTTAATCAGATAGATAGAAGTTATGCATTGATTACGAGACGAAGATGAAAGCTGCAAATATTTTTTGACATCATCACTAGAAGATGCTTTCTCGAGCAATTTACCTTTGCAAACAACTATGGTGTCAGCGGCAATTATAATGCCATTATCGCACTCATTTGCTACTTTGAGGCATTTTTCCTCCGCTAATCTTTTAACCAGTTGCGGAAATTTTTCCTTTTTACGAGGTGTTTCATCTATGTCTGCAGGGAGAATTTGGTCAGGAATAATACCTACATCATAAAGTATCTTTCGCCGTGAAGGAGAAGACGATGCAAGTATTAATGGCAAGACTGGCATTAAGTTAAGCTTTTATTACGGTGTTTTATTCTTGCTTTGGTTAGGTCATAAGGTGTCATTTCAACGCTTACTCTATCACCAGCGAGAATTCTGATACGGTTTTTCCTCATTTTTCCTGAGGTATGAGCAATTACTTCATGACCATTTTCAAGGGTCACTCTAAACATAGCGCTGGGTAACAACTCAACCACTACGCCTTCAAATTCGATTAGTTCTTCTTTAGCCATTAGTTTAAATTATCTGTTATAAAATTATTTAATTATAATATATGAATTGTTACAAATTGCAAAGGGTAAATATTTAAGTAAGCAATAAAGGGTAGGTCATCAGAATCCACCCACCTCTTCTCCAAAACTGTAACAATCTGTAAAAACATGTGATTTGTGTTATGAGGCGATAGAACTTAGTATGAATATAGGAGATTATGTTGTTAATCTTAAATTCTTGTTTATTTTGTATGAAAGGTAATTAAATTGAATTGTTCAAATCAAAAAACTATAGCGCATGAAGTTAGTTGTTTAGGCATTGGTCTTCATAGTGGAAATATGGTAAATCTAACGATTAAGCCGGCTGATGTAGATACTGGCATAATTTTTAGGAAAATTTCTCATGATGGTCAACATATAATTGATATTGAAGCTAATTATAATTCAGTTTCAAATACTTTGCTAAATACTACCCTAACCAAGGGAAGTGAGCATATCTCAACTGTAGAACATATGATGGCAGCTTTGTGGGGATGTGAAATCGATAATATTATCATTGAGCTCAGTAATGGTGACGAACTTCCTATTATGGATGGTAGTTCAGAACAGTTCGTATTTATGATCGAATGTGCGGGAATTAAAAAGCAAAATAAGGGAAAAAGGATCATCGAGGTGCTTAAAACCGTTGATGTCAGAGAAGGTTCAGCTTTTGCCTCGATTAGCCCAAGTGAAGGTTTCTCAGTTTCCATGGAAATTGATTTTGAAAACCAAGTTATTTCCAATCAAAAATGTAGTTTTGATTCCATTAATTCCTCCTTCAAAATGGATTTATGCAGAGCAAGAACTTTCGGCTTTGAAGATGAAGTTAAAAAAATGCAGGAAATGGGTCTAGGCAAAGGTGGCTCACTTGAAAATGCTATTGTGGTAGGTGAAGATAAAATTCTTAATAAAGAAGGTTTAAGATATAAAGACGAATTCGTTAGACATAAAATTCTCGATTCGATTGGTGATCTATACCTTGCCGGAGCACAGATGAAAGGACATTTTCGTGGTTTTAAATCAGGCCATAAATTAAATAACAAGCTACTCAAAGAATTCTTCTCTGATCTTAGTGCATGGAGAATTATAGAGTTGCCATTTGAGATTGAACAAGCTATTCCGCAGATTTAAGTAATTAATGACTAAAAACGTTTCTGAAAACTACATCATAGAATTTTATCAAGCAGGCAATTCTGTCAAAGTAACAGCAATTTGCCCTGCTACCGGGCGAGAAGCGGCTATAATTGTTCCTTCAAATATCGCTCGCATGCAAATGCAAAAGCTTGCAGTACAGAAATTGGAATATGTTAAGGCTAAGTTAGATAAGAGTTAGTGGTGGGGAGTGGAGCCCTGGAAATTAGACTAATTTCTGGGATGACACTGCCTGAAAAACCCTCAAGGATGAGTTGCCACATATGCATCAATTACCCCGACTACATCCAAATTGCCAAGACTAAGAGCAATATCTCGCGCTGTTTGCCCTCCAACATTTACTGCGCTTACATTGGTACCAGTATAAAGCGTTTGGTTAGCAAGAGCTGCATAATCATATCTGGCTTCATACATCAAGGCATTAGATTTAGATGTATCAGTAAGATTTACGTTTATCCCTGGCGTTGAAATAATTAAACCAGCTAGATCGGTATTACCCTTTTTTATTGCATACATTAAAGCAGTTGCATTTTTATAGCTATCAATGAGGTTTAAATTAGCGCCAGCGTTAATGAACATGCTGGCAATTGCGCTTTGCCCCCAAGTAATAGCATACATAAGTGGGCTGATATCGGTATAGTTTGTCCAAGTAACTACGGATGTTTCTCTACCACTATCTGAAACTTCCACTTGATTAAACTTAACTTTATTTACCATGTCTCGGTCATAGCCCTGGCCTAAAAAATATGAAACCGCATCTGGGCAACCATAGCGGGCAAATACATGCAAAACCGTTACCATTTGCGATTCGTGGATATAGCCCTGCTTGGTTATTAGAGGATATCTAGCCTCAGACTCGATTGCTTGGTTTAGATTACATAACATCGCATCTTGATGCATCAGTGCCAGTGCATGATTGCTTAAGATATTCTTGATTTTCGGCATAGTTCCTCACATTGTTTATTACAATGATGGCTGAAGATGATTAATGATTGTTTAACAGCTAAAAAAGAAGCTTAGGCTAGATCGTTGTGTGTTAAAACTATTCCTGCCATTAATTCAGCTTTCAATTCATCATAATATTTCTGATAAACTGGAATAGTAACCGGGGTAATGTCATCACCGCTATCAGACATGACTCCAATATTCATATCTTTCATGAGAGGGATAAACGCCTCATGGCAAACTTTAGGAATGTATTCTCCGATACCTCCATATATAAGGCTTATAAACTGAGTGTAAAGGTCTTTACCAGACTTGTTACTCATAAAATTTTTAAAACTCGTGCGAAATTCACTATAAGCAATTTTTGAGTATGGCATGCTCCCGAAATTTTGTTTAAAACTCGCAAAATCTTTTTGCAATACATCACTTATTTTATCATGAGCGTTCTCACAATCTTTCATTATTTCATAAAATGCTTTGATATGTAAAATTTCCTCTTTCTTTTTTTTTGCCTTATTTTGCGCTGCTTCTTGCGCTGCGAGTTTTTCGATATTCTTTAAAGTAGTTCTCGACACACCCCCCCCTATATATATTTTAAAATTAATTATTACTAAGCCAGCATCGAGATTAAAAATAACTAGAAACAAGACCCCAGGCTGTCATCCCAGATCTTAGCGTAGTAGTATGCGTAGCATACGTTTACGTAGCCTTAGTCATCTGGGATCTCATGCTGGCAGCTTTATAGAAAAACCCTCATGAGATTCCAGATGACTAAGATTCGTGACGCTTTGCTTATCGCAAAGCTACTCATCTAAGATCTGGAATGACACCCTCAGCACCTAATTTTTCTATCTTTTAATCCCAAATTCACGTTTACTTGGTAATTTATAATTTATATTCGATTCTTTAGCAACGATCTGACGAACTTATCTGTAGTAAAATTCTTCTGTAAAATTTTATGGGCGTTCCTGGCCATATTCTCTGATTGCACTGGATGGGACTGGATCCATTTTACGTGGCTCTCAATTTGTTTGAATATTTCCTCTCTACTTAGATTTTGGTCAAAATATAATATATTTTTGCCAAAATATTTCATCACAAAAGGGTTTTTATCAGAAATTGCTATCGCTCCCGATGAAATAATTTCAAAAATCCGCGAACTTGGGATAGAGACAGAATTATGAAAGGAGGAATGGATACAAAGCCCGATACCATATTCATTGAGTCTGGCTTGTAAATCCTCCAAGTTAATAGCTTGACTCGCATATTGATAATCATCATGAAATTCTGGAAAAAGGCTGGCACTCTTGACAAAATACATATAATTCTGTTTTGCCAAATCTGCAATCGCTCCCTGAATAGATAAGCTATTTCTTCCCCATAAGGATCCATAGAATAGCAATTTTTTCCGGCTAGAGGTTTTATATTCATTAGCTGGAATACCAACTATTCCTTGCTGAATCTGGATCTTGCGGTTTAACTTTTTGCTCAGCCAATCGCCGGCATTATTCATCTGATTAATATCGATGAAATTATTATAAGCTGTGATCGAAGGATAGTCAGTCTCAATTCTCCTGATAAAAAATTCAGGCGGCACGGAGATATACATGATCTTTGGCTCAGGGACTTCAATATTGACATGAAACGAGATCGCAAGATTAAGATCAGGATGAAGCCTGCGATTAAGCAAGAGCAGAAATTTCTCCATGACAAATTTTGCCAGAATTGAACAACTGGCAACATAATCACTCATACTGAAGATATATACCTCATATCCGATTTTCTCGATTGTTTGCTTAACCATCTTGGCTTGTAACAACTCACCATAACGTGCTGGGGCAATAATGCCTATTATACGTTTTTGGGGTATAGTTTCCTCAGCGCGAAAAAATTTTCTTTTCAGAGATGGCGTCATTTCCAAACCACCCATTAAAAATGTCAAAATCAGTGAAAAGAGGATATAAACTATTGTTAAGGCAACAAGGAATCTATATATATTTACTAGACCTTGTTTCGGCTTCAGTTTAATTTTCATTTAATAACACCTCCATGAATTTTTCTGTCGTAAAATTGTCCATTACTATTTGATGCGCCCTTCTTGCCATAATTTCTGCTTCTTGTGGGTGAGATCTTATCCATTTCACATGTGCATTGATTTGGCTAAATATTTCTTCTTGTGAGAGAGTTTGGTCAAAATAAAGCACATTTTCGCCGAAATATTTGATTACAAAGGGGTTTTTATCTGAAATGGCAATTGCGCCTGATGAAATAATTTCAAAAATTCGCGAGCTAGGAATAGCAGCTTCATTATGAAATCTGGAATGGATACAAAGCCCGATACCATATTGGTTTAGCCTGTCCTCCAAACTATCAAAACTACTCGCTCTTGCTGCCAATTTAGGAAGGTATTTTTCATCAAAAGTTATATTACTATCTTCAATAACATACATGTAGTCTTGCTTAATTAGTTCTTGCAAAGCTCCCAAAATATCGTTTGTTCCTCTGCCCCACAGTGATCCATAATATAATAATTTTTGCCGAGCAGAAGTTTTATAAAGATTTTCTGGCACCCCAATTATCCCTAATTTACTATTTACCCTTTTGTTTAAAACTTTATGTAGCCAGCCCCCTTTACTATTCATGAGGTTAATATCAATAAAATTGTCGTAATCCCTAACTTCTGGGTAGTCTGGATATTTAGTTATAAAATATTGTTCAGGCACCGACATATACATAATTTTCGGGCTCGGTAGATAAAAATTGATATGGTAGGAAATAGCAAAGTGAAGATCTGGCCGCAGTAACCAATTTAAAATATATATAATCAAAGAATTTAAATATTTCGCTGGCAAAAAAATTTTTAGATAATTATCGTTAAAAATATAGCTATATACAGCTATCCCCTTTTTTTCCGCAACCTTCATGATCATTTCTGCTTGCTGCACCTCCCCCGCTCTATCTGGCACCATGAGAGCTATAGTCTTACCTCTCTTCTCACTGGAAGAGAATATTTGCGCTTTTAAAACCTGAGGAATGCGAAGATTTTTATAGATAGAATAACTGACAATGCAAGCAGAATAGATTACATAAATGATGATTAGCGCAACAAAGAAACGATATAAATTTATCAATCCATATTTAAGGTTCATTACAACACCAATATACAACTCAAGGCTATATATTGAACTAATTAGTTATAATGTTCAAGATTTTCTGTTCAGTGGCGTCATTCCAAACCGAAAGCGATAGTCACATGCGGAGCATGCGTTTACGGAGCTTAGTTGTTTGGAATCTCCTGCGGTATTTTTAGAATAATTTACAGAGAAACCCTTATGAGACTCAAGTCGCCAAGCCTCGTAACGCTTTGCATACGCAAAGCTACTCGACTAGGAACTAGAATGACATCTGAAAAGGTACTAATATTCAACTGTTTCCTCAATTTGCCAGAGCATCTCTAGATTGTATGAAATTCATTATAGTTATCGATTTACCGCTATCGATAACATTTAAATTCTCAGAGTTAACTCTGTTATCAGAGCCTGGTGATGTAAAGTTACGATTTCTGCCACTCTTATTACACACCACCGCGTTATAATTTAAATCATTTACATCACAAATAAGGGCTTCATTGGTAATTACTGGCTTAACATAAGGCCTTTTCGCAGCTTGAATATTTTGACTTTTCTGAGCAATTAGTTTTTCAGGAAGTGTTTTTCTCTTAGGATCATTTCCTCCTAAATCAGGTTGTGACTCTTCTTCCTTATTTTTTTCGTCCTCTCGATTTCTATCTTCTTGCGCTTTTGCTGAGTCATTATTAGAATTATTTTTGTTCCTATTTTCTCTTCTAGTGGAGTTATTTTTGCTGTTTTCATCCTTAGTATTGCTATCATCCTTAGCTTTTTTCTTTTTGTGTTTCTTAGATCCAGATGAATTTTGCTCACGACCTTCATCACCAAGCCCGCTTCTACCGCTCATCACATTTTGGTATTCCTGATTCGCCCAAGACTCTTCTTGGCTATTATTTTTATTATCATTAGGCTGCTCAGTTTTAGCAGAATCTTCTTGGTTATTTCCTGAATGATTTTGGTTACCTTTGTTCTTGCCATCAGTTTTTGGCTCAGGTTTTTCACGACCTTCATCACCAAGTCCACTTCTACCACTCATTACATTTTTATATTCCTGAGTTGCCCATGAATCTTCTTGCTGTTTGATGTTCTTAGGTTCATCTTTAGCTTGCTGTTCTGAAATTCTTTGCTCTTCTCTCTCATTATGTTTTTTGCTGATTTCTGGTTTGTTTTTCTCTTCAATTTTTCTCAGAGGCCTTTTGTTAACTTCTTTCTCCTGCTGTGGATTAACTGCTACTAGTTCCCTAGCTTGCTGTTGTGTCTCTTCTTTTGATTTATGTTTCATCTTATCTCTATTAGAGTAAAAATCTAACTTGTCTTTATATTGCTTTATATCTCCCTCTTCTGGATCAGTATCAGGATATTTTCTGGAAAAGTTTTTTTTCGTTTTTGGAGTATTATCCCTTCCTTCATCGCCAACGCCGCTCTTACCACTCATCACATTTGTATATTCCTGACTTGCCCATGAATCGCCATGCTTCACATCTATTTTATCCTTTGCTTCATTTTGTGCATTTAATAAGTTTTCTTTAGTTAATCTGATACCATCTTTCTCTTCGATAACACCAGTTCTCTCAGATCTAGGAGATAAATCATGATTTGTGATATTTCCATCTGTATTTACTATGGATGTGTCATTATTTTTCTGAATTTTCTTAGGTTCTGCTTCAGCATATTCTAACTTTTCTTGCCCTGCTTTTAATTTCTGTTGCTCTTGTCTTAGAAAATTAAGACTCACATTAATGTGGTCTATTTCAGTTTGTATAGCTTGCGGATCTCTTGTCTGATATTGTAGGTCAGCTTCGCTTCTTTCTAGCTCTCTTTCACGCACTCTAATTTGGTTTTCAATTTCCTTAGTTGTTTGTTTATTTTGCGTAGCTTCATCCCATTTTTTGAAATCTCTATCCGCATTTTTTATTTTTTCATTTATTCCAATTCTATCTATTCCTGTGAGTTTTTCTGTGTTATGAGTTAAATCATGTTTAAGAATTTCTAGATATATGTCCTTACGATGTTTCTCTTCTTTTGCTTGTTGCTCAGCTATCCTTTGCTCTTCACGCTTTGTATGTTTTTTACTGATTTCTGAGTCATTTTTCTCTTCAATATTTCTCACAGGTCTTTTGCTAACTTCTTGCTCCTGATCTGGATTAACTGCCACTAGTTCCCTAGCTTGCTGTTGTTTCTCTTCTTTTGCTTGTTGCTCAGCTATCCTTTGCTCTTC
>Ga0007801_10000665_pt1 | contig 11211 bp, 10 predicted proteins | sample CryBogmetaGMA2M_FD_60372 | JGI IMG/M metagenome (GOLD analysis project Ga0007801, IMG submission 60372) | Freshwater microbial communities from Crystal Bog, Wisconsin, USA - MA2M | ecosystem: Environmental > Aquatic > Freshwater > Lake | place: Crystal Bog, Wisconsin, USA | collected 2009-07-06
AAATCTGCCGGCCACGCCAGACTGCGCCGACCTTCCCTATACCTTGCGCGCCTATTTCGCCTGGAAAGTCGGGTTGCCCATTGGCTTTAGATCGTGCAGTCGAGGTTCGTCCAACTCTCCGCCGCGCTGTGGTCCGGTCAGCGTAAAGACCGAATTCACCCATGGAATCGCATCCCAAGGCAGCTTCAGGAATATCAGCGGACAATTGGCGAACGCCGTCCACTCTGGTTCCGCTCGCACCGGGTTGGATGACGATGCCACGGATTTATATCCCATCCCCTTGAGCCGCAAGACCTTGTGGCCGGGGACTGTTTACGCCGACCCGTATGGTCATGTTCTCGTGCTGGCCCAGTGGGTTCCCCAAACGACTGGCCGTCCAGGAATGTTGCTTGCCGTCGATGCCCAACCAGACAATTCGGTGACCCGTAAACGGTTTTGGGAAGGGACTTTCCTCTATGCGGACGTAGCCAGCGCAGGACCGGGTTTCAAGGCATTCCGCCCATTAGTGCGCTCTGCGTCGGGAGCTTTACATGCGTTATCCAATAGCGAATTGCTTGACAATCCAAACTTTGCCCCATTTTCCGCGGAGCAAGGAGAATTGTCACCGGAGGACTTCTACGCCCGGATGGACAAGCTGTCCAACCCCGTCGGGCTTGAGCCTAGGCAAGCCTACGAAAGCACCCTGGATGCCTTGGCGGAGCAGGTGGAAACACGAGTGACCTCTGTGGAAAATGGCGAGGCCTATTTCCGCAAGAGTCCCGGCAGCGTCATTGCCATGCCCAGTGCTACGGCTATTTTTGAAGCCCTAGGCCCTTGGGAGGATTTTTCCACTCCGTCGCGTGACATGCGCCTGATTATCGCCATCAATGTTTTAAATGGCTTGCCAAATAAGATCGTCCGGCATCCAGAATTGTTCGTGTTGAACGGCGCATCGCCGCAAGAGTTGAAAGCGGAGACCGAACAGTACCACGCCCGACGCATCCAAGAGCGGAAAATCCACTACACGCGAAGCGACGGCAGCCCTTGGGAGCTTTCCTTGGCGGATGTGCTGGACAGAAAGCAAGCCTTTGAGATGGCCTACAACCCCAATGATTGCGCAGAAGTGCGTTGGGGCGCGAAGCCAGGGAGCGAAGAATATTCCACCTGCCATCGGCATGCGCCGGCGGGGCAGCACGAGAAAATGGAACAATACCGGGCTTGGTTTCGTGATGCCCGACGTCCGACTAGATAAACCAAGGCCAAACCCCCTGCCCCAAACCTCTCCGTATACATGTTGAAAAATCGACCTGATTAGCAAGTTGTTTCTGCTAAACTCAACACACCGTCATTCCGGCAGGGACCGCCGGAATCCAGATTGCAGGGATGCCCAAACTCCGCCGTCCATGGAGCCTAGATTCCGGCGATCCCTGCCGGAATGACGAAGTAGCTGAAACATGTTTCTAATCAGGAAAATCGATGTCTGGAGACGCTAAGCCATCGAATGCTTGTGTTAGCCGGGGATTGAGTCTTTTACGTTGCGCCGTTGCGTGAAACTTTCTTTTTGCTTCCTCGCCATACTGTTTGGCCATGCCGTTAAGCAAAGATTTTTTGACTCACGCAACGACGCAACGTTATGAGCCACTCATTGATTTGCCTGATGCGTATAGTGCTAAACCCCTTCCTGTTGGGCGGCCTGAGGTAACTGTCGCTCTTGAACCAATGCGATAAATGACCCTATGTCCATAAGCCACTTACGTTGCAGTTCTGAATACGAATCATGGAGTCTGTGCGGCACTGCCAGTTGCAAATTATTAGCTTGCATTTCTTTTGTTTGGTTAAGACTAATAGCCGCTTGCAATGTTATAAGATGTTTTTTTTCGATGCGATTTGCTTCTGACAACACTTGCCGCCAACGGTCTTTGCATGACGCTTTTACGCCAAGCAGGGTAAGCTTTAGCGGGTTATAAGTAGGGTCGTGGTACTCTTTGTGGCCGGGGAACAGAAAATCTATATTTGTTTTATTTTCTGTAATGGCATTTCTCGAATAGCGTAAGCCAAACTCAGTAAAAATATATTCCAAATGGTTTTCAAGTGCATAACCGACACGGGATTTACGCCGATTTAGGACGGACAAAGCAAACTTAGTGAATCCATCCACATCGCCAACAAATCCTTGAACAAGCCGGCCCCCAATTAAGTGTCGCTCAAGGGTACGGAATAAGATTTCTTCCCGCTTTATTTTTATATTTTTGAAGCAAGTCGAAGCGATTTAATGAATTCTTCAATGCTTCGACCAAGCAAATCATTTGGAGTTTCTTCTGTCAATGCGAATAAGTGGAACTCATGCCAGCCATGATCAAGCTCCTCGTCATATGCATATTCTTTAAAATGTAAATCAGGTACATTTGCCTTGTAAGCGATAAAAGAGGCTTCTTGGATAAGCACATCTCCTGACATTTTTGTGATATCATCGGTTGTGAGATTGTTGGGATTGGCAAAGATAATTTCTCCCCGGTTTTTGAAGTTGCCGTAATCCCGATAAAGATATTCAAAGCGCACGTTCATAACGGCTTCCTATCTCTCAAAAATATGTTCTCGATGGTAACTTAGAAATTCAGCAAAGGGGCTAAATTTCTTAGGCAGAAAAATGGATTTGCCGTCATAAGATAAAAGGGCGGAAATAAAAAACGGATCGTCATTATCGGCGCATTTTTTTGAAACCCTTATAATCATATCGTCCGAAATCGTCAAAATGCCTATATCAAATGCTTTATCATGCAGCACAGACAAGCAAAGGCCATTGCTAGGATTAAGGCGATTTGTTTTATCAATACGCCAAGGCACAATATGACTAGCCACCAACAGTTTCGGAATTGTTAGTCCAGTTATACAGCAACGACAGTCATAAGCACTCAATACCGAACGGCGGAAAAAATTCTGGCCAACACGGGTTGTGGTTTGAATTGTTTTATTGCTCCCTGAATAATCAACGTATTTATCAGTCTCTGACGGTTCATCTGCATCCATCGACAACTCGGTAATTTGGAATGCAGTGACTGCTCGCTGCATTTCATTGGCAAAATGATCCCAGTCTGCTTGCATTTCTTCCCACATTGCCCTATCGGAGGCTGATGCGCCTTTCAAACCGCTACGCCCTGTTGATGTTATGGCTGGATCAAGGCTGGCTATATTAACCAATTTCATCGCTAACGCGGATGATGTTCTGCCAATAATTTCAGCATATTTGATGATTTCTGGGTTTCTATAATGCATCTTCCCAAAAGGCATCTGGCAATATAAATTGAATGCTATTAGTAGTTGATTGCGCGTCCAACCATTGTTAGCCACTATTATCTTCTCTCTTCGCGCTGGCTAAAACAATCGCCATGATACTAGGCAACATGATTTGTGCAACTTCAATCATCATAGGAACAACTGCTGCAAGGCTAAATTGTCGATAGGCCTGTGTGTCGCTCACTGGAATTTTAAAACTATCAGGAAAGCCCATGAGCCTAGCGCATTCCCGCGGGGTCAACCGCCGCGGACGCTTCCCTTCTCCTTGCGAAACCAGAATCTCCGAACCGTCTTTGTAGTATCGTGCCGACAAGGTACGCGCCACGCTATCCCCAGTCACTAAGCCAAAACCGAAACCATTTCCCGCCGCACGGTGCTTTTCCGCATAAGCTTGCAGATAGGCCCATAATTTGGGGCTCAGGGTGTACTTTGGATTAACTGTAGCTTGTTTTCCAATTGTATAAGGTTCTTCCGGTTTTTCACTACCATCTTGTGAATGCAAGATGCTTGCAAGACGCGGACTTTCTGTAGGAATGTGCAAGGCATTCCATGAAAAATCGCTTTTACCCCTAAACCCAATAATAATAATGCGTTCACGGTGTTGTGGCACAAAACGCTGCCCGTCAATTACTTTGTAATGCACATCATAGCCAAACTCATCGCGCAGTGTTTCAAGAATTCTTTTGAAGGTATTGCCTTTGTCATGGGAAAGCAAGTTTTTGACGTTTTCCAACATAAAGGCTTTGGGTTGCTTGGCAGCAATTATGCGGGCAACATCAAAAAACAAAGTCCCTTGTGTAGTGCATTCAAAGCCATGTGGGCGGCCTAATGCGTTTTTCTTGGATACCCCGGCTATGCTAAACGGTTGGCAAGGGAACCCGGCCAGCAATACATCGTGGTCTGGTACATCGTTTTCGTCAACTTGAGTGATGTCACCGGCAAAAATATGCTTGTCATCTTGGAGAAAGTTAGCAAAATAGGTTTTTTGTGAGAAGGTGTTCCATTCGCTGGTGAATACGCAATGTCCTTCTTGTGCTTCAAAGCCTAGCCGAACGCCGCCAATTCCTGCGAATAGGTCAACAAATGTAAAGCAACGATTTTTCTTTGAGTCCGCGTCAATCAATGGCAATATACGTTGACGGAGGGCATCAGCCAAATAAGTTGGCGGCTCATTTTCTCCGATTTCCCAGCGGCGGACGGTACGGGAATCCACGCCAAGAATGTTGGCAATTTCACCTTGGCTGTAAAGGATTCTTGCTTGCTTTAGCAAGGCAAGCGGTTGTGATTGACTCATGTACGCTCTCTAGGTATATTTTCGGACATTATGACCTATTTATTTCCCTTTTGACAGCGGTTTGTTTTGCCTAGTTCCTAAGCTTGAACGTTGGGAGCGCAACGTAAAAGAAATTAAACGGTTTAATATAATGATGAAATTCCTACTTTTTATGTTTTTTCTGGTCCTATCCGGTTGCGGAAGCACGCATAAGAAACCCCCGGCACCCGCCCCGACTGCCCAAATTGTCGCGCCACGGCAAGACACGGTGCAAATCCCCATTGATTCATGGAAGTATAAAATCATTGATGCCGCGACCGATGAATGGATATTTTTCGGACAGCAGAAAGTGATCATCGAAAAAGACGACGAAAGCATCCCGCATGTCGGTGCTTGGGAGGACGATGATTGGGCGCACATCGAACGGGTCAACCAGTACTGGCGGGCCGTAGGAATGTCAAGGCTCACGGGCAAGGATTGCAAGGAACCCTGGTCCGCGGCCTTCATCAGTTGGGTGATGCGAGAGGCGGGGGTTCCAGCTTCGCTGTTTCCGCCCGCACCTTCACACCGGGACTATCTATCTCATTTCTTGGCCGTGGGGCACAATCCGGGGGCTTCATTCATTCCCCACACCATCCAAGAATACAAACCCAAACCAGGTGATTTAATTTGCGCAAACCGGGGGACAGGCTATTTTGGCGACGTGGTGGAGGAACTGCCTTTATCATTGAATGCGAAACTGCATTGCGATATCGTCGTGCAAACTGATGGACGGTTTCTGTATGCCATTGGCGGCAACGTGCGCAATTCAGTTTCCAAAAGCATTCTTACACTGTCCCCGGACGGCTTTCTGCAATTAACCAGACACAGGCCTTGGTTTCTGATTATCGAAAACCGGCTAGATTAAGCTATCGTTGCAGTGAAAAATTCATGCGCCTTTCACATTGATTTGGCGAATCAATTAGCACCTACAACAATTCCAATTGCCGGATTTAGGTGATATCCAATTAAGAACATCCCATTCCAAAGGTTAATGGATTTCAGCGGGTTCACCCAAACCACTGGTTTTGTCAACCATATCCCCACGAATGTTCCTGCCGTTCTGTCCAGTTCCAGGAGGGATGTCATCTTCCCAGTTTGCCGGGGGACGCGGAGTCTTTCCTTCCATAATATCGTCAATTTGCAAACGGTCGACGGTTTCATATTTCATCAGAGCATCCGCCAGAACATTCAGCTTTTCTAGGTTTTCCAGCAGCAGACGCTCGGCACGCTCGAAATTGCGGTCAATCACCGAACGAATCTCCTCGTCAATAAGGTGCGCTGTTCCTTCGGACACCGACTTGTGCTTGGTCACAGAACGCCCCAAAAACACCTCACCTTCCTCTTCGCTATACGCGAGTGGTCCTAGTCGCTCCGACAAGCCCCATCGGGTCACCATGTTTCTGGCCAGACTTGTGGCCCGTTCTATATCATTGGAAGCCCCTGTGGTCACTTTGTCTTTGCCAAAAATGATCTGTTCGGCCAAGCGACCGCCGAACAGGCTAGAAATCTGGCTTTCCAATTTCTGCTTGCTGGCACTGTAGGCATCCCTCTCCGGCAGAAACATAGTGATGCCCAAGGCACGCCCTCTAGGCATGATGCTGACTTTATAAACCGGATCATGTTCCGGGACTAGGCGACCAACAATGGCATGGCCTGCTTCATGAACAGCCGTGAGTTTTTTCTCTTCGACGCTCATTACCATGGAGGTGCGTTCGGCACCCATCAGGATTTTGTCCTTAGCCCTCTCGAAATCTTCCATATGCACCTCGCGCTTGCTTTTGCGCGCCGCAAACAAGGCTGCCTCGTTAATCAGGTTGGCAAGGTCGGCCCCGGAAAAACCGGGGGTTCCACGGGCAAGGTATTTTATTTCCACATTTTCGGCACAGGGTACTCGCTTGATGTGAACCTTGAGAATCTGCTCCCGCCCCCGCACATCGGGCAATCCCACCACAATCTGACGGTCAAAACGCCCAGGCCGCAGCAGCGCCGGGTCGAGCACATCAGGCCGGTTAGTTGCGGCAATCACTATCACACCCTCGTTACCCTCAAAACCATCCATTTCCACCAGCAGTTGGTTTAGTGTCTGTTCGCGCTCATCATGCCCGCCTCCCAATCCCGCACCGCGATGCCGCCCAACAGCGTCGATCTCGTCAATGAAGATGATGCAAGGGGCATGTTGCTTGGCCTGCTCGAACATGTCGCGGACACGCGAGGCGCCGACACCGACGAACATTTCCACAAAATCCGAACCAGAAATAGTAAAAAAGGGTACTTTAGCCTCGCCTGCAATGGCACGGGCCAGCAAAGTCTTACCGGTTCCAGGCGGGCCAATCATCAACGCCCCGCTGGGTATCTTTCCGCCTAACTTCTGAAACTTGCTCGGGTCCTTCAGAAAATCAACCATTTCATTCACGTCTTCCTTGGCCTCGTCGCATCCGGCTACGTCGGCAAAAGTCACCTTGACCTGGTCTTCTTCCAACAGCCGTGCCTTGCTCTTGCCAAAGGACATCGCCCCCCGGCCACCGGCCCCACCCTGCATCTGACGGATAAAGAAAATCCACACCCCAATAAACAACAGCATTGGAAACCAAGAGATCAAAATCTGCATCAACAAAGACGGCTGCTCGGGTGGCAATACTCTGACTTCCACATGGTTTTTAAGTAGGTCATCAACCATGTGGGGATCATCCGGGGTATAAGTCGAAAACTTCTCACCCGTGGCCAAGACCCCGTTAATGGTTTGTCCTTCGATGGAAACCTGCTTTACCTGCGCGTCATTCACCGCCGCAATGAATTGCGAGTAGGCCATATGGTTCACATCAACGGGTTTTCTAGAGCTGAAGTTATTGAAAACGGCCACCAGCACAACCGCGATGACCACCCATAAAATAATGTTTCTTAGCATGTCGTTCACTTCAGACTCCCTTAATGGATGAGTATCCGAATTAATACTACGGTAATCTTATCAGGATAAATTCAAACCGGCATTGTTTTCCTTTCATCCAGTTAAAATTTAGAAAATTTTTGCTATTTAGCTAGGGCATTAATTCATAGACCAAATTTCGTTGGTCTTGGTTCCGGCAGGACAGGGATGAAATCGCTACAAGTGATGTCACCCTTTGAAGCCCTTGCCAACGAGGTAAACCTCCCGGCTGCGGTCTCGGGATGCTTTAGGTTTGCGGTTTGCCAACCCGGAAAAAGAATTTCGAGCATTTTTTTGATATTCTTCAAAACCAGCCCCCATGAAGAGCTTGGCCACAAAAGCCCCGCCTGGTTTCAATATTAGCCGCGCCATATCCAAAGCCAGTTCGGCAAGGTAAATGGCTCGAGTCTGGTCCACCACGCGGGTTCCACTCATGTTCGGTGCCATGTCGGAGAGAACCAAATCGACAGGCTTTCCTTCCAATGCTTGCAGCACTTGGTTGAGTATCTGCTCGTCTTGGAAATCGCCCTGGATGATCTCGACTCCAGGAATTGCTTCCACCGGCAGGATGTCCAGAGCTATAATTCTGCCATGCTTGCCAATTTTTCCCGCCACGTACTGCGACCACCCTCCGGGCGCAGCGCCAAGATCCACCACAGACATGCCGGGCCTGATGAGCCTATCACGGGAATCTATCTCCTCCAATTTAAACACGGCACGCGAACGATAACCTCGTTGCTGTGCCAGTTTCACGTATTCGTCGGAAAAATGCTCGCTAAGCCACCGCTGACTGCTACCGCTTTTTGCCATTTAAACACCAGCCATCAATCTTTATGCTAAAGAGGAAATTCATTTGAACTCCGAACTGAAAAAACAACTCCGCGCCAAGGCCCATGCACTCAAACCCGTTATTATAACCGGGCAATCGGGCATCACCCCTGCCTTGTTAATCGAAATAAATTTGGCACTAGACCACCATGAATTAATCAAAGTCCGTATCAATGCGGAAGACCGCGAACAACGACGCGAAATGGCAGAAATAATTCGCAGAGAAACCGCTGCCGAGTTGATACATTCAATTGGGCATGTTATTACTATTTACAGGGTAAACCCTGACAAATAGACGGATTTCCTAGGATTTTCCTATTTTTATCGTTGACTACGCCGAGCCAATAATAGCATTGATGACACCAACCAAATTGTTGATTAAAGCGTTTTTAATGCCAATGAGTTACTTTGTAGTGTTGTAAATCTTAGGCAAAGCGATGCCGGAACATCCAGGCCGCTGCGGGAAGCGTGACCATTCCAATCAGCAGCATAGGCCATAGGTCGGGTATTAAAAGTTCGATTCCGGCACCTTCAAGAAAAACTCTTTGCACACAACGGATGGCATAGCGCAGGGGATTTAATAGTGTGACATACTGGAATCCCCTCGGCATGGTGCTGATGGGGGTCATGAAGCCCGACAACAAGATAAACGGCAGCATCAACACAAATGAGTAGAGCATGGCCTGTTGCATGTTGGCGGAAATGGAAGACACCAGCAATCCTATCCCAATGATGGAAAAAAGAAAAATACCCAGGCAGAGGTACAGCGGCAACAAAGAACCCGTGAAGGGAATGTGAAACCACAGTTGGGCAACCAGCAGCACCCCAGTTGCCTGACCCAACCCGATGGCTATCGGAGTTAGTGCTTTGCCCACCATAATCTCGGTCGGACTGAATGGGGTCACCAACAATTGGTCAAAGGTTCCATGTTCTCGCTCACGCGCCACCGACATTGCCGTTAGTATCAGCGTTTGCAACAGGGTAAGCGTAGCGATCATACCAGATACCATAAACCAACGACTTTCCAGATTGGGGTTGTACCAAGCCCTAGTGACGCTTCGGACGGGCATCTGAGCTTCCCCGTGTCCCGCCCTCCACTGCGCATTGAATGTGGCAACCTCGGTAGAGATATAGCTGGACGCAATCGCGGCAGTATTTGAATTCCGCCCATCGACAATCAATTGCACCGGAGCGGTTTGACCCATCAATAGGTTCCGCTCGAAATTCTGTCCTATCTGGAGGACCAACAGAACCTTCTTGCCATCAATGACTGCCTCGATTTCCTTAACATTGCTAAGATTGGCAACCCGCATGAAAACCCCTGAACCGTCTAGTTGTGACAGCAATTGTGTCGATGCAAAGCTGCGATCCTGGTCTAGGACCGCGTAAGGTACATTGTTAAGGTCATAGCTTGCCGCATAACCGAAAGTCAGGCATTGGAAGATCGGAGGTGCAAATAGGCTAATTCGGCTACGTGGGTCCTTTAGCACAGCCAAGAATTCTTTACGCGTTAAAGCCAAAATTCGCAGCAACGATTCAAGCATGTCATCTATCCCAATTTCTTTTTTGTTTTGATGCGGGCCAGCCATAACAATGCAATAGCCATCGCTCCAACAACCATCAAGTCGGGTATGATGATAGTCCAAACATCCCCCGCCAGGAAAATCGTTTGCAAAAGCTCGTTGTAATAGCGTGCAGGCAACGCTAGGGTGATGACCCGAAGCGCAACCGGCATGCTACGGATATCGAAAAGAAAACCCGATAGCATCATAACCGGCAAATAAGAAACGATGATCGCAATTTGGCTGGCCAGAAACTGGTTCTTGGTGGCCGCTGAAATTAGCAGTCCCATTCCGAGTGCGACCAGCAAATAAAGCATTGAAGCTCCTGCCAACAGGACGATTGAACCTCGCAAAGGCACATTGAAGAGGAACTTAGCAGAAACTATGCACAAAGTCAGGCCAATAACCCCCAAAGCAAAGTAGGGAATAATCTTGCCCAGCAGAATCTCCCATACCCGTACCGGTGTTACAAAAATTGCCTCCAAAGTACCTTGCTCCCACTCTCGCGCCATCAATAACGCTGTCAACAGTGCGCCTATCAGCGTCATGATTAGATTAATCAGGCCAGGCACGAGAAAGTAGTGACTGTCATTATTTTTATTGAACCAAGTTTGGCTCTGAACGATGACAGGGCCGTCATTGATGTCCAACCCTAGCATTTTTTTGCGCATAAAACTCTGGCCGATGACTCCAAGGGCATAGCCTTGTACGATTCTGGCATAATTTGCATCGGAGCCATGCACTAAAACCTGGACATCAGCTTTGCTTGAGGCTAATTGATGCGAGAAATTCTGCCTTATGCGAACGATTCCATCAACCTTCCGCTGATTCATCAACTGTTGTGCCTGAGGCATTGCCGTCAACAGCGTCGCTTTAAAATAAGGGGAGAGGGTGAATCCTGCCGCAATTTCGTCCGCCTCCTGTGAGCGATGTTCCAACACAACTGCAATCGGAACATTTTTGACATCCAGAGAAAGCCCGTAGCCAAAAATTAATATAAGCAACGCGGGCATCACAATTCCAATCAAAACCGTGCTAGGGTCACGCAACATTTGGCGACTTTCTTTGCGCACTAGCGCCCCGATGCGCCGCAGGCGGGATGACATCAGGTTGTAGCCTACATGGCTTGGCTGTTTCATTTCAATCCTATCTAAAGACAAATTGATAGGGGCGACTAACCGCCCATAGGCGAATGAGCGCACTACAAAGTTGAGATGGAATCACACAGCCTCCATTGTCACGGTGGGAGCCTTTTCACGGGCCTTTTCGACGATGGCGATGAAGGCATCTTCCATGCTCGGACGCTGGCC
>Ga0007801_10000666_pt1 | contig 11201 bp, 11 predicted proteins | sample CryBogmetaGMA2M_FD_60372 | JGI IMG/M metagenome (GOLD analysis project Ga0007801, IMG submission 60372) | Freshwater microbial communities from Crystal Bog, Wisconsin, USA - MA2M | ecosystem: Environmental > Aquatic > Freshwater > Lake | place: Crystal Bog, Wisconsin, USA | collected 2009-07-06
CAAACTTGTCCTAAGTGCCGCGGCACTGGAGAATACATTCCTAAACCATGCAAAACTTGTCACGGCAGCGGTAAGCACAAAGAGCAAAAAACACTTGAGATCAAAATACCGGCGGGCATTGATGATGGCATGCGCGTTCGTTCAGTTGGTAATGGCGAACCTGGAATTAATGGCGGTCCATCGGGCGACTTGTATGTAGAGGTTCGTGTTAAGCCTCACAAGGTATTTGAACGCGACGGTAGTGATTTGCATGTACAGATGCCTATCTCCTTTGCTACCGCAACGATTGGCGGGGAAATTGAAGTGCCAACTCTCGCGGGCCGTGTAGAGTTTCCGATCCCAGAAGGAACTCAAACCGGCAAGACATTCCGTTTGCGCAATAAAGGGATTAAGGGCTTACGCTCAACTTTGGTTGGTGATCTCTTTGTTCATGTTCTAGTGGAGACACCCGTAAAACTTACGGATGAGCAAAAGCAATTGCTACAGAAATTTGACGACAGCCTCAAGTCGGGAGGTGAAAAACATAACCCTCAGCAAAAGGGTTGGTTTGACGGCGTGAAGAGTTTCTTTGGTTAAAAACGAGCAGGCTTAGGCTGGCAGCAAATTAGCCAGCAAAGCCATTCTCGGGTCCGGGGAATTTCCCGGATTTCACTTCGCGCACATAAGCCTTTACCGCAGCTTCAATAGAGTGATGGCCATCCATAAAGTCTTTTACAAACTTAGGTGCTTTACCTGGGCTAATGCCCAACATATCCTGAAGCACTAAGACTTGACCGGAACAATCTGGCCCAGCACCAATGCCAATCGTTGGGATATGGAGTTCAGCAGTAATTCGTTCGCCTAATGAAGAAGGGATCGCTTCGAGTACCACCATTTGCGCGCCAGCTTGCTGACATGCAAGTGCTTGTTCAAGCATGATGGTAGCTGCATCTTTTGATTTCCCTTGTACTTTGTAGCCACCAAGAATATGAACCGATTGCGGTAACAAACCTAGGTGCGCACAGACTGGAACACTGCGTTCTACAAGGTATCGAATCACTTCCACCTGCCAGTCGCCGCCGCCTTCAAGCTTGACCATATCGGCACCAGCGCGCATCAACTGAACGGATGACTCAAATGCCTTCACTGGATTGCCATAGCTACCAAATGAAAGATCGGAAATTAGAAAGGCGTGAGTGTTGGCACGTGCAACGCACTCAGTGTGATAAATCATTTGCTCGATCGTGACTGGAGTTGTACACGAATGACCTTGAATAACATTCGCCAAGGAATCGCCAATCAGGATTGTTTCCACTCCGCAGCGGTTGAGAAGCGCTGACATCGTAGAATCATATGCCGTAAGCATGGCAATTTTTTCACCCTCGGCATGCATCGCGAGGAGCTTAGTAATTGTGACTGGCTTTTCGCCCTGTAAATAACCCATGGCGTGAGTTTAATGAATTAATGAGCCGATTGGCTATAAATGCCTTTTTCTCCGCAATTACAGTTCTTGCAGGGTAGTTTCTCGATTCTTTGATCAGCAACCTTAGGTAGGTAGGCCTTGAGCTCCCCCCAGTTTGGTAAAAAGAGATCTGGTGCGATTTCTAGGAGTGGCAAGAGTACAAATGAGCGTTCGATTATTCTAGGATGAGGCAGGATTAATTCGGCCTCATTTTGGGTGACACCTTCAAAAGAGAGGATGTCGAGATCCAATGTACGCGGTGCATTGATGTATGGGCGCTCGCGACCAAATTCCAATTCAATTGCCTGGCAAACATGGAGAAGTCCATAAGGACTTAGCTCGGTTTCGATTTCAATAACCGCATTAATGTAATCATTACCGCTGGCTTCAAACGGGGCGCTTTGATAAAAGCAGCTTTTTGCCACGATTTGAAGCTCAGAGCGTAAGGCTAGGCACACGATCGCATCAGTAATCAGCTGTCGTGTATCACCTATGTTGCCGCCAAATCCGATAAATGCTCGTGCCATATATATCCAAACTAAAGATGAAACTACTTTACCGAAATTTCTCTAAGTCTGCTTAGCTTGTCGCGCCCTCTGGGGGCAATGTCGGTTTTGGCTTTCTGCGACGACGTCTTTTGGCTGGGATAGTGCTATTGCCAGAATCATTCTTAGCGCTAGCCATGAGCTCATCTTGGCCCGCTGGATCGGTTGCAATAAAGTCTGTCCACCATTGGCCTATTGATGGGTTTAGCTCGCCAGTAGCGCAGCGAAGCAGCATAAAGTCATAACCCGCTCTAAAACGGGGGGATTCAATCAGGCGGAAGGGGTAGCGACCTACACGTCTTTCAAAGCGCGGCTGCATAGACCAAATCTCTCGCATATCACTTTCAAAGCGGCGCTGAATTGTCATGCCACTGCTTTGGGTGGCGATTGTGTCATCCATTGCGTCATGAAGAGCCGGAATATTGGCAACCCCTTTGGCAATATTGGCTCTCCAGTTCCTTAAAAGATCTGGCCATAGTAGTGTTGCAAATAGGAAGCCGGCTGAAACGCTTTTCCCAGATTGGATTCTTTGATCTGTATTGGCCAGAGCTAGCTTGACGAAACTGTTCGCGCCCTTTGAGGCTTCGCCCTCATCCAAGATGTGATCTAACAAAGGTAGCAGTCCATGGTGCAGTCCTGCTTCCTTTAGTCCTTGAATTGCTGCCCACGAATAACCAGACATTAAGAGTTTGAGGATTTCATCAAACAGTCTAGCGGATGGTACGTCTTGAAGTAATTTTCCAAGCTTTGCAATCGGCGCCCCAGTTGCAGTATCCAAGCTAAAGCCTGTTTTGGCAGCGAAGCGTATAGCCCTGAGCATACGCACAGGATCTTCGCGATAACGTTTTGCTGGATCTCCAATCATGCGTAAAGTTTTCTTCTGCATGTCCGCCATACCACCGTGATAGTCCAACACTGTCTCTGTGGAAGGGTCGTAATACATGGCATTGATACTAAAATCACGACGAGCAGCATCTTCACCTTGTGAGCCCCAGACGTTGTCGCGCAAAATTCGACCACTTTCAGCAACATGATCCCCAGCGTTGTCTAGCAGGGCCCGGAAGGTTGAAACTTCAATAATTTCTGGGTGACCTTTGCCAAAAAAAGTCACGTGCACAATTTGAAAGCGACGACCAATCAGGCGCGCTTTGCGAAATAATCGTTGTACCTGCTCTGGCGTAGCGTTGGTTGCTACGTCAAAATCTTTTGGACTAATACCTAGGGCAAGGTCGCGTACCGCACCACCAACAATAAACGCCTCGTAACCAGCTTGCTGCAATGTCTGGGTAACCTTCACTGCATTTTTAGAAAGCAGGTGGGGGTCAATCCGATGTGATTTCTTAGCAATACGTTTGGGCGCACCTGTATTGTTTGCCTGCGTGTGCCTATCCATTGGGTCACGACGCAAAATGCGTTTAATAAATTTAGTAATCATGCAAACAATTCAAGAATAGGCCAGTTGCGTTTATTGGCTTCAGCGCGAAGTCGATCATCTGGGTTGGTGGCAACAGGATGGCTCACCCTTTCAAGCAAGGGTAAATCATTCATCGAGTCTGAATAAAAGTAACTACGTGGCAAGTTACTGAGGCTAAGGTTTTGACTGGCAAGCCAGTCGTACAAATTCTGGATCTTACCTTCTCTGAAGTTGGGAACTCCCTTAACCTCTCCTGTGTAATTCGCTAGGGGGTTGTTATCAACAGTAGCGGGTTCAGTGGCAATCAAATGCTCGATTCCAAAGCTTTCTACAATCGGGCGGGTTACGAAGCTATTGGTTGCAGTAACGACGCAACATAGATCACCGGCATCTTGATGACGCTTTACCAAATCAATGGCCCTTTGGCGCAATTGACCATTGATGACTTCATTCATGAATGCATCATGCCATTCTTTTAGTTGTTCTCGAGAATGCTCTGATAAAGGCTTGAGGGCAAATCTTAAGAATTCATGGATATCGAGCTTGCCATCCTTGTAGTCTTGATAGAAACGTTCATTTTGTTTAGCATAATATTTGCTATCGACTACGCCAATGCGTGCCAAAAATTGACCCCATTCATAATCGCTATCGCAAGGTAGCAGGGTGTGGTCTAAGTCGAAAAGGGCTAATTGGGTCACGAATTAAATAGGTATTAATTTATTTGGGCTGCAACAGTTCTCGTACAAGAGGCAAAGTTACAGCACGTTTTGTTTCTAGCGAATATGCATCTAAGGCGTCAATCAAAGCCATAAGATTGGGCATATCACGATAAAAACGACTTAACAGCCAAGGTAATACATCGGGCGATAGCACTAAGCCACGAGCCATGGCTGCTTGCTCTAAGGCTTGTATTTTCTCATCATCAGCCAAAACTTGGGTCTGAAAGACTAGGCCCCATCCGAGGCGTGTGCGTAGGTCTTCGCGTAGCTTAAGGTTGCTCGGCGCGTTATTGCCAGCCATAAAAATGTGGATAGCTTTGCTAGCCTGTACCCCATTGAGGATTCGAAAGAGCGCTCCAATCAGGCGATCATCAAGTTGATCAACATCGTCAACGGTAATGACTGACGGTGAATCGCTTTGAGCGAGCAAGCTCATTTGTTCTTCAAGTCTAACCCAGGCGGTCGGCTCTGATGGACTTAAAGCAATGCTCACCAATCCACAGTCTTCAGCGGCATGATTCATTGCCTCAAGTAAGTGGGTGCGACCAGATCCCTCTGGACCCCACCAGTAAATCCAACGTTGATTCAATGGATTGAGAAGGGGTTGTATGTTTGAATCTAACCAGGCCTTGCATAGATCTTGCAGGGCAGAAATTAGTGCAAGGTCCTTGCCAGGCAAATAGTTTTCTAAACTAACTCTGGGTGTATGGCTTAGGTCTAAAGCAAATTGTCTTGGTAGCGGAGATTTGTTCATTACAACGAAATTATTTTTGATACCAAGAGCTTTCCGTGTATACAGACCAGAGATATTGAACCAATACCAGGCTCACGGCGCTAATAGGTAGAGCCAATAAAACACCAAAGAAGCCAAAGAGTTTTCCAAAGAGGAGTAAGGCAAATAACACGGCTACTGGATGCAAGCCGATGCGCTCACCCACTAAGCGTGGAGTGAGTATGAATCCCTCTAAGAATTGGCCGAGACCATATAAAGCCAGCACTCCAAGGATTTCATGTTGCGGGCCAAATTGAAGTAATGCAGATAAAACGGCAAGCGTGAAACCTAGTGTGATTCCAATATAAGGAATGACAATCATGAGCGCAGTAAAGATGCCCAGAGCAACTGCGCCTTTGACGCCGATGATGCTAAGACCGATGCTATAAAAAGCTGACATGATGGAAATTACAATCACCATGCCGTTGAGATACTGTGAGAGGAGACCGTCGGTATGCATTGCTAAGTGATGGACTGTCTCTTGTGCCCGTACGGGAACTATTTTTTTAACGAGCCCAAAGAAGTGATCCCAATCAATGAGCAAGTAAAACATCACAAACACGATCAAGACGGAATTTACAAATGCACCAATGACCGAGCTACCCGACATGAGTACGGTTTCAAATGTGGTGGTCATGAGCTCATCTGCGTTATCGCTAATGTGCGTTGAAATTTTTTGAGAGGCCGTTGTTTTTAGGGCACCCCAATCAATATTGAGATGCAGTTCCGCCAGTTTGGGACCTAACCAGGCCTGGGTATTGGCTATCCAGCCGGGTAACTGCTCCTTAATAAGTGGGATTTCGGTTTTGAGTAGCCCGATGAACAGACTCAAAATCGCCAACACCACACCTATGCCAAGAACGACAGTCAGCCCCGCTGCGGCTGGAGCAGGCAAGTGACGCCCCTCTAGCCTTAGAAAAGCGGGCCGCAGGATGTAGGCTAGGATGAATGCAGCCAGAAAAGGGGTAAAAATTTCAGCCATTACAAGTAATCCTCTAGAATTCAATGATTCTACTGACCCAGTAGCATTTTTTACTAATAATTCCGGCTCCGACATGACTTCATCTACTAATTCTTCCTCAAAAGGCCTCTCCTACCGCGATGCAGGTGTCGATATTGATGCTGGAGACGATTTGGTTGACCGCATTAAGCCATTGGCCAAGAAAACCATGCGCGAAGGCGTTTTGGCTGGTATTGGTGGGTTTGGAGCCCTTTTTGAGGTGCCTAAACGCTACAAAGAGCCTGTCTTGGTGTCTGGTACGGACGGCGTGGGTACTAAGTTGAGATTGGCATTTGAGTGGAATCGTCATGAGACTATCGGCCAAGACCTAGTCGCCATGAGTGTTAACGATATTTTGGTACAGGGAGCGGAACCCCTCTTTTTCTTGGATTACTTTGCTTGTGGAAAACTTACCGTTGATACAGCTGCAACCGTTGTTGGCGGTATCGCGAAGGGATGTGAGTTATCTGGTTGTGCGCTGATCGGCGGTGAGACTGCCGAAATGCCTGGTATGTATCCACCGGGTGAATATGATTTGGCTGGATTTGCTGTAGGTGCAGTTGAAAAATCTAAGATCATTACAGGCAAGACTATTATTCCCGGCGATATTGTTTTAGCGATTGGATCTAGTGGTGCGCATTCCAATGGTTATTCATTGGTGCGAAAAATTATTGAACGTGCTGGCGCAAAGCCTACAGATGATTTAGGTGGTCGCCCGCTAAGCGACGTTGTCATGGCACCAACTGAGATTTATGTGAAGCCATTATTGAAGCTGATTTCTGAAATTGATGTAAAGGGTATGGCTCACATTACTGGTGGCGGCTTAGTGGATAACGTGCCACGTGTCTTGCCAGAAAATACTCAAGCAGTTCTGCATCGCGATAGCTGGCAAATGCCTGAACTCTTCCGTTGGTTACAAATGAAGGGCGGGGTTGCTGATGCAGAAATGGTACGCGTATTTAACTGCGGAATTGGCATGGTAGTGATTGTTGCTCCCGCTCAAGTGGATGCAGCCATCAAGTCATTGACAGCTCAAGGTCTAAAGGCCTGGACTGTTGGTGAAGTGGTTGATCGTCCAAAAGACGCGCCACAAACTATCGTCATCTAGGACCATAGCAAACTACTTATTTTTTAAGTTACTTTTGCAGTAATCCAGTGCTTCCTTAAGCTCTTCAGGGATGAAGGGGTCAAACGTTTTTCTGCCTGTGATTGCTCTTAGCCAAGTTAATTGCCGTTTGCCAAGCTGTCGAGTTGCCGCCAAAGCTTTGTAACGCATTTGTGTGGCATCAATTTCTCCATTGAGAAATTCCCAGGCTTGGCGATAGCCTACTGAGCGAATTGCTGGAAGATCTGCATGTAATGCAGAATTCATACGCAATGTTTTGACTTCATCTATAAATCCTTTAGCAAGCATTGCATCAAAACGTTTCTCTAAATTTTGATGCAATCTGCTGCGATCACTTGGTTCAAGTGAGATCAAATTAATCCATGGTGGAATAGTTGAACCTTCCCTCCCATCTTCACTAGGTGAATCTGCTAGGAGTGTTGACATGGGTTTGCCAGTGATCTCAAATACCTCGAGGGCGCGTTGTACGCGCTGCGAATCATTGGGCTTTAAGCGGGCAGCAGTTTCCGGATCGACTTTGGCAAGTTTGTCGTGCATTGCTGGCCAACCGATAGTCTTCCCTTCCTCATCTAAGCGTGACCTTACTTCTGGATTGGCTGGAGGAAGTGATGAGAGGCCGTAGGCCCAGGCTCGCCAGTACAGCATCGTGCCACCCACCACCACCGGAATGTTTCCTCGTTCGCGAATTTCTTCACACAGACGAGTGGCATCTTTTGCAAAGCGCGCCGCTGAATAGACTTCAGTGGGTTCAAGAATATCAATCAGGTGATGCACAACGGTTGCTTGTTCTACTTTGGTGGGTTTGGCGCTTCCGATGTCTAGGCCCCTGTAGACCAGAGCAGAATCCATGCTAATAAGTTCTATAGTTGATCCAACGGATTTGGCATACTCAGCGAGAGACATAGCGAGATGGGTTTTGCCTGCTCCAGTAGGACCCACAATGCACAGAATGGGAGTGCTCTCTGGCGCATGCTGAGGCTGAATGTAGGGTTCAGATTGCATAACTCATTATAAGAGCCTGTTAATATCCGCATCAAACCTAAATTTGGAGCGCAAGTTGATGGATACCCTTTTGCAAATCAGTGATTTATTGCTGCATATTGATAAACATCTCGATGTAGTCATTCAGCAATATGGCGCATGGGCCTATGGATTATTGTTTGCAATTGTTTTTGCAGAAACAGGTTTGGTGGTTGCCCCCTTTTTACCGGGCGATTCACTGCTATTTATTGCGGGCGCTTATTGCGCCACAGAGCATTTCAATCTCTGGACGCTTTGTATTGGCTTATTAATTGCGGCCATAGCGGGCAATACCGTCAACTATTTCATTGGTCGTTGGATTGGTAAAAAAGTATTCAGTAGTAAGTCTCGCTGGATCGATCAGGGAGCTTTATTAAAGACGCATGCGTTTTATGAAAAGCATGGCGGCAAAACAATTATCGTGGCCCGTTTCTTACCCATCATTCGTACATTTGCCCCATTTATTGCAGGCGTATCAGAGATGAACTTCTCACGCTTTCAGATCTTCAATATCACCGGCGCCGCGCTCTGGGTTTTTGGGTTGGTAATTGCTGGATATTTTTTCGGCAATATTCCAGTGATTCGCCAAAACTTAAATGTGATTGTGCTTGTTGGAATTGGTGCGGCTGCAATTCCGATAGTATTAGCAGCGATTTACAAAATTTTTCAACGCAAAGAAGGCTAAGAGAAAGTCATCAAACTTTAGTGGGCTAGTTTTTAGTGCAACTTGGTTTGACTTTCAAGAGTAGCAATATGCTCTCGAATATCGCTAGCATCTTCTGCCCCAGGGCATTCGCTCAAATACCGATGCATATCCGCTAGAGCGGGACGTAAATATTCGAGTTGAGCAAAGATTAGGCCGCGATCGCGAACCTCTTCAATCGAGTCTGGCAATAGGATGACTAAACGCTCCTGAATGCCTAGAAGACGCTCCCAGCGTTCATCTTCAGAGTAAATCATTTTGAGATTTCGAAGAAAGCGCGACAGAATTTCTCGTGTGTTTGAAGCGCGCAGGAAGACATTTAACGGCAAACTCAATTCACCTCGATAGCCCTTGGCGTCTAGGTAAGGATCGAGCATTTCCTGGAGTTGATTCTTAGAAAGCGATTCACCTGTTAAAGGATCCATGATGACTTCTCCTTGCTGTAAAGAGATGCGCATCATAAAGTGATTGGGAAATGAAACGCCACGAATTTTTAAACCAATTTGATTTCCAAGCTCTATCATGAGGATAGCCAGTGAGATTGGGATGCCTCGACGATTTTCAATCACGTAATGTAGGTAAGAATTCTCTGGGGCATAAAAATCATTTTGGTTTGGACCAAAGCCTAGCTCGTTATAAAAGAAATGCTTGAGAATTTGTAAGCGCTGAATTGGTGATGTGTCTGGGGTAATGCGTGTTTTTAATTTATTACCCATTTGATCCAGTTGATCTAAGACGCCCTGCACATCTAGATTTGGATAGGCATGTTGTGCAACTGCAATTGCCGCCTCAGTTAAGGGGAAATGTTCGTCTTCAGCAACTAAAGAGGTGAAGTAGTCGAGTTGTTGTGTTGGCATAAGGTCTATTTTGCATGACGCAAGAATTTTTGCCAGCGAATTCCTGCCAAGCCAAGGGAACCAAAGTAAACAATAGCGGCCACCCCTAACCACATGGCTAATAGTCCAATACGCAACCATGGTTCTGCTTGTAAGGCAATCCAATTATGGGCACCTGCGGCATAGAAAAGTACTACCCCGAAAGGGATTAAGGCAAAAAGTAATTGACTGAGGTATTTGAGCCAGGCAGAGCTAGGTAGTGCGCCACGTCTATGTAATCCGACCCACAGAAGGGCGGCATTAAGACATGCACCGGTACCAACAGATAGCGCTAAACCAGCATGACCAAGCCATGGGACAAATACCAGGTTCGCAAGCTGTGTGGCCACCAAGACAAAAAGACCAATTTTGACTGGGGTTCGAATGTCTTGGCGTGAATAAAATCCAGGCGCCAAAATTTTCACCAAAATTAATCCAATCAGGCCAACGCCATAGGCTGCCAAAGCGCGTTGTGTCATCAGCACATCAAGTGCGGTAAATTTTCCGTAGTGATACAAAACTGCAGCTAATGGCTCGCCAAAAATAAAAAGCGCAAGCGCACATGGGGCCGCTAACAAGAAGGTCAGCTGTAATCCCCAAATCAGTAACTCACCAGCGTGAACTAAATCGTTCTTGGCGTTGGCTTTGCTTAAGCTTGGCAGCAGAACAGTGCCGAGTGCTACGCCTAATAACGCAGTAGGGAATTCCATCAAACGATCTGCGTAAGAAAGCCATGACACGCTGCCAGTTTGCAAGCGCGAGGCAATATTGGTGTTAATGATGAGGGAGATTTGTGCAATAGAAACAGCAAATACCGCAGGTCCCATCAATTTCATCACTCGTCTTGCTTCGGGATTGGTGAGGGCGTTTTTAATTACCCCGGGCAACAAGCCAATTCGTGGCAAAAGACCCAAACGAGAAAGCGCTGGAATTTGGATTGCCAGTTGCAAGACTCCACCAATAAGCACGCCAATGCTTAAAGCATAAATTGGTTGGTCTAAGTGAGGCGCCAAAAATAAGGCGCTGCCGATGAGTGCTAGGTTGAGTAAAACTGGGGTAAAGGCAGGAATGGCAAAACGTTGAAATGTATTCAAAATCCCGGCGGAGAGGGAAACCAAGGAAATGAGGCCGATATACGGAAACATGACGCGAGTCATGACAACACTAGCTTCGTAGGCTGCACCCCCTTTAAATCCTGTAGCAATGACCAAAATGAGCAGTGGGGCTCCGATTACCCCCGCCAATACCGTGATGAGTAAAGCCCAGAATAAGAGTGTCGCGACCGCATTGACGAGGATTTGAGCCTGTTTTTGATCCCCATTGGTGGATATTTCCCCCAAAATCGGCACAAAAGCCTGGGAAAAGGCCCCTTCAGCAAAGAGCCGGCGCAGTAAATTGGGTAGCCTAAAAGCTACATTAAAGGCGTCTGTCCACTCGGAAGCCCCGAAACTACGAGCAATCAGGGTTTCCCGCAGCAACCCCGTAATGCGGGATAACATGGTCAGAGAGCTAACCTTAGCAGCGGCAGAAAGCAGATTCATGGGTTGATTTTCACCTATTTATGGGTCGGCTGGGCTTTTTTGCCC
>Ga0007801_10000669_pt1 | contig 11142 bp, 5 predicted proteins | sample CryBogmetaGMA2M_FD_60372 | JGI IMG/M metagenome (GOLD analysis project Ga0007801, IMG submission 60372) | Freshwater microbial communities from Crystal Bog, Wisconsin, USA - MA2M | ecosystem: Environmental > Aquatic > Freshwater > Lake | place: Crystal Bog, Wisconsin, USA | collected 2009-07-06
ATATAAACCTCTAAATAAATTCTTTATAAAACTATCTGAAATAACATTTTTATATTAACTTTAAAGCTAATAAATTAAATCAAGCTATAACGCTCAATATGGACTTGCACTAAGTGCTAACTCTGATTCAATAGCAAGAGATATTGTGTATATCGCTCACAAAGCTTCCTTACCTTCTCAAAATCGTTAGAACACACTAGATCGCAAATAGAGAATTCTTTTGTCTTTGTATTATTTTTATCCGCTGCATTATACTTCAAGTCTATAAACATCACTATATAAGCAGTAATATTATATTCTTCAAACTCTACGATCATATGTTCTTGATCTGGATCATAATCTGGATAACGAGCATAAGTATAGGTGCCTGCATAAGGAATATCGTTATTAATAATTTTATAATTGTTATCGCTTAAGGCATTAATTAGTCTTGCGTGCATCCTCATTCTTGCTTCGCTATATTGCTCCCAATTTTGATTATCATATTTTTTGAATTTCTTTAATTCTTTTTCTGTAATAAGTAAAACGTCTTTTCTTGGTAATTCATTTAATTCTGCTTGAGCTTTTTCTTTTTCTTTTTTGTTATATTTTATTGAGTTATTTTTCATAAGCTCCCTTTTATATAAAATTATTTATTCAAGTAACTACTTGATAAATATAGTATATCACATGTTTTAAAACGAAGATTTTTGCCTCATATACGCTCTCTAAAGACTTTCTCAAAATTTGATAAGACCCGAGTACCTTATTATTGATATTCTTCTCTAGATAAAATTTTAAAACAATAAACTAATAATTTTAATGGAGATAAAAATATGGCCTGATAACGCAGAAAGAGCTAAAAAACATGTCAAGAAAAAAATGCACTGGATACAAAAAAAATACTAAATATACGCTCTTAAATTATGCCTAAAAGTATTAGTATTTTAAATAAGAGAAATCACGAAGATTCTAGCCAAGCACTCCAAACGCTGCATTTGAATGCAATAATAATTTAAGTATTGAGAATATTTATTCAATCGCCATATTGGCTCGTTTGTAATCAAATAGATTTTTTATTATCTAACTTCGATAAAATATTTTAGGTTTAATACTTGACTTAACTGCATAGCCGCCAAAAGTCAAATTTTAAGAAAAAATTTGATCACACCATTGCACCATTAGGTGCTTTCTTAGAAACCCTAAGTTTCTGCTGTGTACATGCGTGTGCACAAGAATTATAGTTTGTGCACACGCCGTGTTAACAGATTTATATAAGGCTTGTAATGCGAGGCATAAGAGCGTGTGCACGCGTGTACACATGTTTTTGATAATTTAACTTTGAAATTTATTTTTCAAACCAAACGCAGAAAAAAGTTCTGGAAATTTTTAGCAGATCACGATTCTAATTTAAGACTTTTGTTAGGTCTTCAAGATAGGTTTACACTTTTTATAGCTTGTTAAAGTCTAGCTAAACAAGCTCAAAAATTCACATAATTAAATCATTTAATGTTATTACCTGGTTAATTATACTTTCAGCATAATAATTATTTGTTACCCCATTGGCTGCAATTAAACTAAAGAATATTTGCTTCTTAGTTTTTGTTTGTTTTTGAAAAACTATAATCTTCCTCCTTAATGCATCAGCATATTCTTTATCTATAGTAAATGGTTTACTGCTATATTTGATTTCACATAACGTAATGGCATTATCTGGCCTATCAAATAATAAATCAATTTGAGCTCCTCTCTCTGCGCTATTTTTTTTAGGTATATAACGCCAAGCATTTGGAACGGAAATTGGATTAATTTTTAAGCTATTGCTTATTTGAACTAAATGCTTATAACACACTGATTCAAAAGCATAACCAGACCATATAATCCAATCTTGGGTTTGCATTTGGTTTTCCCAATAATGATGAGCCACTCCTGTAGAAAATAATGTTTGCTTTATAGGTTCAATCCATTTTAAATAGAATAAAGTAAACTCATCAATAACCCTATAATATATTCCTTTCTTGTGATGAGAGTAAGGAGTAAAGCTCTTAATAAATCCTGTATCTTCTAAAGCTCTTAATTTTTTGGTAGCCTGTCCACCTGTAGAAATATTTTTAATATGATTGAAGAGCTCTGCTTGAGAAACACCTGATTTATTTTGAGCAATATATCTTATAATATCTATGTATATATCTGCTTGATCAAAAAGAGACGAAAATAAATTATCAAATTCATTCAGTAAAAATGCGTTTTTTTTAAAAGCGATTTGTTCAATATTTTGAGCTATAGATAAACCTTTCTTAAATTTACTTAAATAATAAGGAATTCCCCCTGTAACCATATAAAGATCAACTAATTGCTGATTCGTAAGATTTAAACCTTGATCCTCAAGTAATTGTTTCGTATCTTTTAGTTTAAATGGTTCTAGTAAAATCGAAGCTGTAATACGATTATGTAACCCACCTTTATTATTGATAATTTTTTCAAGAATCCAAGATGCCGAAGACCCACAAATAATTAATTTTACTCTATCATCTTTTGACCAATACTGATTCCAGAAGTAATCCAGACTCTGGAGTAAACCAGATTTATTAGTCGCCATCCATGGAAATTCATCGAGAAAAATTACAATTTTTTTATTTTTTGGAATAGTCTTAAACGTATCTGTTAATGTTTTGAATATGCTTCTCCAGTTTTTATCAGGCTGCAATTTAACACCGTTATAAAATACTTCACTTATGCGAATAGTAAAATTAGCCAATTGATCTAGCATTGAAGCGCTTTTTAGTCCAGTAGCATCAAAAAATACTACTTGCTCTTTTTCCGTAAAATAATTTCTAATTAGATAGGTTTTCCCGACACGACGGCGTCCATAAATAGCTAAGAATTGTGGAAGTTCTGAGTATAAAATTTCTTTTAATAATATTATTTCGTCTTGTCTACCTAGTATTTTACTCATTTTGAAGCCATATAATTTTATTGCGCTAGCTATAGTTATAATATAGTCAGCGTAATAATGCAATAAATAATTTTATTGCGCTATATATAATTAAAATGTAAAATTAATTCTTCAAGTAGCTTCCTTTCATAGAATAGGTAAAAGTATACTATTTGCAAACAAGGAATCCATGCGCCAAATAAGTGCTATAACTTTAAATAATAAAATATTGTGAGAATTCTAATTTCGTTATTTTGTAAGAGCAGGTCTTAAAATAATTTTGATCAATCATCTTTAATAGATCTATCGTGATATATATTATCAGGTAAATAGCTACGTGTTGACGAATATACGCAATCAGAAAACGGCTCTGATTCTGTAGAATTAGTGTGTTTACAAAGATCTGGGTACTTCACTCCTTCTAGAAATATTTTTTTTGCTTTTGATAGTGAACAACATTCTTCGTTTGCTATATAAAGAATCCAATAACCCTGCCATCCAAACAACAAAGTTAACGGAGAAGTGATTAACCCAATAGCTAATAAAACAGGTAAGCAGGCTACATATCTAAGTTTATTTAATATTTCTAAGACGATTATTTTCATAAATACACTCATATTTACATCTATTGTCTTTATTGTAGCATTACTGATAGTAACCTTCAATTAGAATTTAGTAAAATAAAATTTAATAAAACTGCTAAATCTCCATCTGTATTTGCTTGCTTATCTGTTTTTGTGTAGACACCTGATTTTTCTCTATTTTAATCACTTGCTGTTCAATATCTTTATTGAGGGATGAGCTAATGTTTTTTACAATTTGAGGATTATCAATATCTTTACCCTCTATGTGTGATTGGATTAATTTTAAAGCCATAATATGTACTAAATAATGAGTTTTATCCTGATTGATACAACTATGTTGATTAACTGCTTTACTATACTCTGTTATAAACCGCTCATTATGTAAAGCTGCTATTTTAGTTGCTTGAATAATAACATTTTTTGGGATTGAATTAAATAATTGACTTAAATTATCCTGGATCTGTTTCTGTGAGTGAGCTTCCAAATTATGATTAGATGCTATCTGAGAAGCCAATGTAACCTTTTCCACCTCACCATTATAAATAATCGGAGAATTTTGTAGTTGCATTTTGACTAATTGCTCTTCAATAACCAAATTTACATTTAATTTATTTTGCTCAATAATATACTCACCCAAGCTATCAAACTTTGCTTTACCAATATCTTGGCTAGTTTGTAGTTTACGATCATTCATATATTCTTTGAGAGTTCTTTCAATTCTAACATTATTATCAATCTTTGCTTCTGATAATAATAAACCGATAATCTGATGCGAATGGATATATTCAGGAAGTTTGTCAGCTAAATCCCATTTATCTGGCAGCAAATGTATTTTTTTTAAATCAACAATTTTACAACTATTTACTTTAGTTCCCTCTCCTTCAAGAATGGTTTTTATACCTTCCGCCGCAGCTAATCCAGCCTGATCATTATCAGGCCAGATCACTACATCTTTACCTATTAAAACACCCCAATTAGATTTATTAAAGCCATTTGCTCCTCCGCACCAACTAATTACAGTAAACTCTGGATATAGTTTTTGAGCTTTATCTGCAGCTTTTTCTCCCTCAACGATCAATATTGAATTATTATTAGCTAATTGCTGCTCATTATATAAACATCTATTATCCCCAAAGCCTTTACTGACCCAGCGTCTTTTACCTTTATCATCTTCTGCATACACCACTGGCAATGTCTTTTTATCATTAGTAATGCCATTTTTTATCCTAACTACATATCCACAAAGTTCATTTTTAATATTACGATATTCATATACTGCCTCAAGTTTATTGCTTTTATCTTTTAATGCATTATAGAATGTTTTTTCAGGGTTAAACTTCATGGCAGTTTTTGGAGTAGGAATTAATTTTTGTAATTTACTATCATCTATATCTAATGATTCAATCATATTTTTAGTAGCTCTACTATTTTGATTTATTATAAAATCATTCTGGTTTAGATTTTTATTATAGATGCTTAAATAATCTCTACTCCATTCAATAGCGTCTTTTATGCTACCCAAACCTTGAGCTTCTTTAATTAAACCAAATAAATTACCCGTTTGACCTGTACTATATCTAGTCCACAACCCTCTCTTACTGCCTTTGGTTACAATATTAATACTGCCACATTGAATAGAGTTTTTTGTGGTTATAATTCTTTTATTAGCTATATTGGGAAGCAGTTGTCTTGCTAACCCATTTATGTTATCACAGAGGCGATGATGAATTTCTTGGGCAGAAATCTCATTTTCAAACATTTTATTATGATTATGCTTACTATTATAATGATTACTTTCTTGAGTTTTATTACCATTTTTGTCGTTGCTATTAATTACTCCTGATAAATTATCATTTGAGATATCAATTTTTCTAGTTTTATCCACTTGTTGCGTTAGCTTATCATATTTTAAATCCAAAGACTTTGCTTTACTAGAGCTTTTCGTCATTAGTAAATCAATTTGTTCTTGCAATTGAGTAACCGTCATTTCATTGCCATCATTATTGATGAGGTTAATCTTTAGCTGCTGACGGTCCTCTGTGTAGATCGTTATATAATCACGATGTCTTGACAAAGTTACTAACCATAGTTTTTGATTATTTAATAATAAATGGTTTTTAATGGCAGCTATAGCGATATCATAAGTCTTACCTTGAGCCGCATGCACAGTAATGCAATAACCATAATCGATATGTCTAAACTGCTCCCAAGGAATTTTTCTAATTTCCTTATTTTCAAACTGTAACGATATCGCCTTCTTGCCTATATCTCTAATTACAGCTGTTTCTGAATTAATAAGCAGATAATCTCTATTATTTTTAGTGAAAATAATTTTAAGGCCTTGCTGTAGTTGCAGTTCACGATCTTTAAAAACCTCAAATTTACTTTGATAATCCACTTCTTTTCTTAATTGAAATAATATTTCTCTACCATTTTCTTTTTGCATTACTAAGCTATTGCTGATAGCGTCTACTTGCTTAACCAATAGATATTCATCTCTAGTAATATTTTTATAAGCTTTATGGAATTTTAAAGTATCACCTATATTAAACGATGGAGCAAATTGGTAATCAGCAACGCTCATATCTTTTTGCCTTAATGCAATAAACTCTTTTACTTCACCTTCTAATTTTCCCTCCATCTGCAATCCTATTCTAATATCATTATTTATTGAATCTCTTAAAACTCTAGTTGGAGAAATTAAAAGGATTTTTTCTCTCATGGTTACATCACTTTGTAAATATAGCTTAGTTGCTCCATCGCTTAAATCTTCTTTTGCCTGAATGTTATCGGCATGAATCATAAAACTTGTTTCAATATCACCCTGACTAACTGCAATAATCGCTTTCTTATGAGCTTCATCTTCTTGCCTAACTATCACATTTAATTCAATTGGTTGAATAACTTTTATCATTTGCACAAAAGGCTGACCTGCTTCCACTGCATTTAATTGCTTGGTATCTCCGGTAAAAGCTAATCTAAAACCCATCATGTTTTGCAACTTAAGCAATTTGTGCATTATATGAGTTGGTATTAAAGAGCTTTCATCAACAAAAATTATCATATCTTTATATTTTGTTTTTTGAGCTCCTAATGACTTTAATCCCCTACCTTCTAAATACCCTTGATTTTTACCTAAAAAACTATGAATGGTGTTAGTTTCTATTTTAGCAGATGTTCCTAGAGTCTTAGCTGCAGAAGCTGTGGGAGCTAAACCTTCAAATGTTTCACCTACCATTCCTAAACTGATGATTTTACTTATTTTATGAGCTGAAATATCGCGTACGGCATTTAAAACTGTTGATTTACCTACACCTGGCAAACCTACTACTGTTATAATTTTATCTTTTGAGCAAACTATATGCTTTGCAACTTGCTTCTGTTGTGCATTTATTTGGAATTTAGAATTTTGAGATAATTCTCTTTTTATAAATTTATTCATATGAGCATCAAAATACTTCTCTTCTAAAATTGCTTTACAGCCACCTATAGCGTTCTGTGCATATTTTAATATTTGCCTTTCTTGAGTTAAAAGAGCCTTACTAGTATATTGATTAATATGCCTAATTAATATCCCATCTTTTTCTAGATTTTGATGTTCTGCATCTATTTCTCTAATAGTATAATGGCCTATGGCGAATTTAAGAGTTTTCTTAGCTAAATCTTCCTTTGAAAATACCGATTTGTAATGAGTGACATCTTCTAAACATAAACTAGCTAAATCCTTAATAGTAAGAGGAGCAGCTGGCACTAATTCTTCATTTATTTTAGCTTTGCTCTTAAAAATATGAGAAGGAAATTTACTTAAGATCATATTAAAAGCTTTATCAAACAATGAAACTGCTTTAATAGTAGAAATTTCCTCATTTGTTATTTTATTCAGTTTGTCTAATTGTTCTTGAGCAATTTCTTTTTGTACCTCATTCTCTAAAGCCTTCCACGCAATATTGAGCTCTTCTTCACTCTTTAATTGCTTAGCTTTTCTTGAATTGATTACTATATTATCACGTGCTTCTTTGGTAGTTACATTATGCAATTTACATAACGCCTCGATCTCTTGTCTTCTAGTAGAAAAAGCATGAATCAATTTACTATCAATTTTAGTTAATTCAAAAGAACTGCTACCATCTGAAAGAATTGTAGGAATAATTTCATAACCTAATTTTTTAGTCTCTACAGCTAATTCATTGCGGAACACTTGACCAAAAAACTTGTTTTCTTTAAGAATCTTATCGAATGAAATACTCCTATATTCACCACCTTTCCGCTTCCCAACATTTGCTAAAAAACAATGGACATGCGCTTGTGGTTCAAGATTTCTGTTGGTAGTATGAGTAAATGTTGCAAATGATAATTTGTGAATTGCTTCTCTTTCTTTGCCTCCATGTCCTTTACGAATATATACATAGCCTTGCTCCTCTATATATTTAAGCGTACTTGAAACAGATTTTATTAACGCCGCCTCCATCGCCTGTCTTTCTTCCTTGCTGGCATATACTAACATTTGAATTGAAAAACTTTTCGGGGCAGAAAAAGTTAAATCCACCCCTGGACAATGCTCAACATCATCTTTAGTTTTTCTACCCAATATTTGTCCATTGGGTAAAACACCTTTTAGTAAATTATAAAATGATTGATCAGATTTAGCAGCAAAATCACCTTTTAGACCAAGTTCTTCAGCTCCTTCACCGACCCAAGTCCCTTCACCTTCACTGCCATAGTAATCTCCATGGCTATAATAGCCCTTAGCAGCATCACTACTAGTAAATACCCTAGTCGATAACAATTTTCCCTCATAGATTTCTTTTTACTAATTTAGCATTAAGATATCTTGTTCTCTATCTAGCCATACTTATTAAGCAAGTCATTAATTAGCAGCAACCTACAGACTGCTCTCTCCTCTTTCTATCAGCCGCTCATTGATCAGCTTCAATAGCCAATAAATCAGCATGATTTCCACTAATTGATACATAAGGACAATGTTCTTCTGAATGAATTCTTAATCCTACAAATCTACTTTCTGCATCACCGATAACCCTGAAATGTAAGATATTTTCATTTTCTTTAAATGGCTTAAGATTAATATCTATATCGATTTCCCATGCCGTATTAGTCTTGACAGGCATAAACTCATTACCGTTATATATTTGGGTTTTTTCTAAATTAATTTGATTTTCTTGATTGCTAAATATTCTATAGTTATCATCTTTTTCTGTCTCTGTAACAATGGAAAGATATTTACCGTCTTTAGGACCGATATAAACTAAATTGTCGTTTAGTTCAATTTGTAAATATTCTTTAAAAGCAATTTTCTCGATTCTAAAATCTTTAACTAAACTAATATTTTTGAATTCAAAAATAAAATCACTGCTTAAAACTAGAGATGTTCCCATTCGATGGTATGCTGAAGTTTGAATCATGAACTCTAAAGTGTCATACTCATATCTTGAGAAACTATTCTCCTCTCTATTTTTTATCTCTATATTTGTTCCATAAATTTCTGGACATTGTTTTGATTTTGTAAAATAATTATTTTGTTCATAGTAACCCATAATTAATTCCTCTAATTTTTAATGTTAATATTATTGTAATTGGCCAATTGTCAAATCAATCAACCTGTCAGGCTCTTCATCTAAATAGAAAAAGATACTTTTATTCCTCCACTTAAATTTTAAGAACCTAAATTTCCCTATTTTATAAGAAAATTCTTTAACTTGAATTGTAAAATTCATCTCTAATTGCTATTATTACATTAAGCATAAAGCGATAATCCAGCTTTTAAATTTTATAGTTAAATATCCATCGTCAATAAAGATTCTTTATCAAGGGTTTCGGTTTCGACTTCATCTTCAGTATTTTTTAATAATAAATTATCTTGCTCTGTATCCTTTATATTCGAGTCATCTTGAATTAATTTAGATTTATTTGATTCTAGCTCTCTATTTCTAGTATCAAGATGATTATTAGCAACTTTAGTCTTATCGAGTTGAGCTTCTATTTTCTTTCTATGCTTTACTCCCTCCTCTAGATCTTTCTTAAACAACTTTAGTAATTCGCTATTTTCTATATAACCAGCTGCAATTTTTTTAAATGAACAATCAGCAAATCTAAATTTAGCTGGCTCAAAACCTGCAAAATTAATAAATCCCTCTCCTGCTTTCAGCATCATTAACTCTGAAGCTAGAACAGCTTTAAGAATGATCTTGCTTCTATTGACTTGGATTCCATCCCTCATCTCATGTGAACCATAAGACAATCCTTCATGCCATTCTTCAACCTCTCCTTCTCCTAGGCTTTGCGAACAATATTCTGCGGCTTCTTTCCCTGCAATATTCATATAAATTTTAGTTTTACAATTATTTGCTATCGATTTAGCCGTATTTTCAGAGTAGATTTTACTTAAAGAACTCATATCTTGAGTGCCTAAAACAAAACAACCACCATAGCTTCTAGCCATTGCTAAACCATCTTTTAAACTAGGAATCGATTGATCAAAATATGGAATCTCATCAAGAATGAACCATATCTTAGGAATATTACTTGCCTTAGTTAGAGATCTAACTGCATTAACTGCAATGTCTACTTGAGTTGTAATTAGTGGATTAAGATCCTCTTTTACATCTGCTCTTGAGCTAATAAATAGAAAGTTATTTTGAGCTTCATCATTGACCCAATCAGTAATAGAAAAGCAATTTTTACTACTGCGATAAAGTTTCATAGGCCTTAAATAAGTACTTAACACCATTAATACTGATAATGCAGCTTTTTCAATTTCTTGATTGATAATTTTAGCTGCAGATGTTTTACTCAAAAGCTTGATTAAAGTATCAAGCTCTGCCTTAAGTATTTTATCAGCAAACTCAGCCATTGAAATATTTTCACTTACATATAAATTGGCAAGTTCACTAAAGACTCCCCGTGCTGCGTCAACCCAAATCGGATCATTCTTTGATTCTTTCGGTAATAACGATCTAGCAATAGTTGAAAATCCTTTTAAAGGATTTGTTTCATTAAATATTGACCAATTTCTCCCTCTATTATCTAAAGGATTTAAAATAATATCACCTCTTTTTGGCCGATAAAAATTTTCGATATAATCACCTTTAACATCAACAATGATTGCTTTCTGATTTCTACTATGTAATTGATAAACTAATTGCTGTATTATTTTAGTTTTACCTGCGCCAGTAGATCCCAGAATCATTGTGTGTGATTGCTCTCCTGCTGACCATGAATCAACTCTCCCCGTAATTGGATAAGACAAGTCCACTAATTTAAATGGCTCATAGTCTTTAAATGGTTTATTATGGCTTCTAATTTTTTTTCTTAAAATGCTTATAGAAATTAAAAAAATACCTCTTATATTTAAGCTTCGTTTTATTTCTCGTCCTCTTAGCCAAAAAAAAAGCAGCAACCCTCCAAGTACTACGACTAACATAATCCCTACAATCGTTAAAGCTTTATATAAGGTAATTTCAAATTTGTGAATTACCGCAATTACATATGGATCTGTAGAGAAATATTTAACTTTCAGCGCTCTTGTTTTGCCATATTTGTCAGGATAACTAATTTTATAATCTTCATTAAAATTCTGGATTACTTCTTTTTTAATCCAGGAAAACCCTACTCTCCATTCGTTATAAG
>Ga0007801_10000672_pt1 | contig 11108 bp, 9 predicted proteins | sample CryBogmetaGMA2M_FD_60372 | JGI IMG/M metagenome (GOLD analysis project Ga0007801, IMG submission 60372) | Freshwater microbial communities from Crystal Bog, Wisconsin, USA - MA2M | ecosystem: Environmental > Aquatic > Freshwater > Lake | place: Crystal Bog, Wisconsin, USA | collected 2009-07-06
TTAGCTGTAGCGCCCATATTCACCCCTCCTTTCGTGTTTTAATTGATTCAATGACTAGATTGTACGAATGAACCGTAGTTTTTACACCATTATGGCGGCGCAATTTTTTTCGTCGCTTGCTGATAACGCTTTGCTGATTGCAGCAATTGCGCTTTTGGCCCAGCTCCATGCTCCGGCCTGGATGACCCCTTTGCTTAAATTGTTCTTCGTATTGTCCTATGTATTGCTCGCAGCCTTTGTGGGCGCCTTTGCGGACTCCCGCCCCAAGGGAAATGTCATGTTTATCACCAATACAATCAAATTTGTAGGCTGCGTAGTAATGCTGTTTGGTAGCCATCCATTGCTGTCCTACGCAATCGTAGGTCTTGGGGCTGCCGCATACTCTCCAGCCAAATATGGCATTTTGACCGAATTATTACCACCAGAAAAACTGGTGGCTGCCAATGGCTGGATCGAAGGTCTTACCGTGGGCTCCATAATTCTAGGCACTGTTTTGGGTGGCGTCTTGATTAGCAGCACAGTATCTGGAAGTCTATTGGCATTAGATGTGCCAACTGTAGACACCGGTATTGATACCCCCGCCGAATCTGCCATCCTCATCATTATGATGATTTATATAGTGGCTGCACTGATCAATCTAAAAATTCCAGATACTGGGGCCCGTTATGTTTCTCAAAAAGCGAATCCCATTGCACTGATTAAAGATTTCTCGGTTTGCTTTAAGACCCTATGGAAAGATCGCTTAGGGCAAATCTCATTGGCAGTAACTACTTTGTTTTGGGGTGCTGGCGCCACTTTGCAATTTATTGTGATTAAGTGGGCTCAAGTTTCTTTGCATATGAATTTATCCCAGGGTGCTATTTTGCAAGCCATATCTGCTGTGGGTGTCGCAGGTGGGGCCATGTGGGCTGCTTCACGTGTACCCCTGCGCAATTCATTAAAGGTATTGCCTTATGGAATTACCATGGGCCTGGTGGTGTGCGTCATGGCCATCTACAACTCAGATATGTTGCCGGACATCACAATCATGACGATTGGCAAGATGCAAGTTAGCCTTAATTTATTGCCAGCCTATTTCTTGCTCATCGTCGTTGGTTGGCTTGCGGGTTATTTTGTGGTGCCAATGAATGCACTATTACAGCACCGTGGTCACGTTCTCATGTCTGCCGGCCACTCTATTGCAGTTCAGAATTTCAACGAAAATATTTCGGTATTAATGATGCTGGCAATCTATTCGCTCTTGATATGGTTTGATGTACCGGTAACCTACGTGATCGTTGGTTTTGGTTTAATTGTGAGCTGCATCATGTGGCTTGTCATTAAGCGCCACGCTAGAAACCAGGCTGAATATGACTCCATGCACCTGATTGGCGAGCATAAGTAGCCAGAATTAGCGCTTTGCTGTAAATCAAATATTCTGTAGTACTGACTTTGCTAATAAGAGATCCTGCCAGAGCAAAGCCTTGTCTTTCGGTTTAGCCAATAGCTGTGCCAAATCAAATGACGCGATGACCGGTATTTCTTCATCAGAGCCATTATTCAAGGCCAGAATGGTTTCACGTAATTGCGGTAATGCATCTCTCTCACCAGTAATTTTTTGAGCAACAGTACCGCCAAAGGCAAACGCCACTAATGGCAAACCATCTTCTGGAATTTGAAGCTGATTTAAATGATCACCAGGGTTCTTCCAAGACCACTCTTGAGGAGCTAAACCCAAAGATCGAATAACACTCTGAAAAAGAGTCTGCGCATCACCTTGTGGCTGCGTTCCAAAGAACCACCAATAGCCTTGTGAGATCTTTTCAACAACTTGGGTAGGTACAGAGGCATCGGCTGAAGATGGTTCAGTAGTAGTCCTAGAAGACCACTGCGAAATGCCCATTTCCTTTAAGAAATCTGAATGTATATTGCTCATGACTCTAGCTTAATCGATTTAGCCATCACTAGTGCATCCTCCCTACTGCCTGATTGTGGGTGGGCTGGATAATAATTTTTGCGAGTACCAATTTGTTCGTATCCAAGCTTTTGGTACAAAGTGACCGCAGCAATATTTGAAGGCCTTACCTCTAGAATGATTCTAGGCATTTTTTGTTGGGCAGCAACCCCCTCAATTGCGGTCATCATTCGGCAAGCCAATCCTAGCTTGCGCAACTTTGGCGATACCGTGATGTTCAGTAAATGCAATTCATCAACAGCCGGAAAGAGAATGCAATAGGCCCATAAGACCGCCGGATCTAAATATGAACCTTTGATGGCTTGATCAACTTGTGGGCGAATACAATAGGCCCAGTGTCCTGCCGCCAAAGAGTCTGAGAAGTTACCTTTGGTCCACGGATGCAGGTGTGACACGGCTTCTATTTCTAAAACAGCATCCAAGTCCGCAGTCTGCATCGGTAAAAAAGAAAGTTCAGCAGTACTCTCAGCCATTATTTGAATGCCTCTAAGCGCTCCTGGGTGGTCAACGCGACTTTATCGCGGACGTATAGAGGCTCGAGCTCATGAACATTGATTTGCCGGCCTCCTCTAAATCCATGCTCAGCACAATCAAGAGTGCCTAAAGCGTTCAAATGAATTTGTGAGTCCAAAGCAGTTGATGGTAATGCTGTCTCACTAAACAATCGATCGCCGTAGACTTTGAGAGCGCTACCTGCTAGAAATTGAATACCAGCGAGATCCAATTCTTCTGGTCTTGATAATTGAATATTGCCAATGCGTTTTGCCTGATGGTGCTCTTGTCCTGGAGATTCATATTGAGCCCAGTAAATTTCATCCATGCGGGCATCGATAGCAATAACAAAATTTTTAGGTTTTGTTATTACAAAATCGGGTGTTTTAATTAATTGTGCTGCAATAGCATCTAGACTAGTAACCGGTAAGACCGGTAGATCAGAAGAAATGGCTAATCCTTGGACTGCCGCGACACCAAGCCTAACCCCAGTAAATGCTCCCGGACCAATGCCAACAGCGATTGCATCAAGTTCATTTAGCTCAATGCCCGCCTCATTTAAAAGAGCTTCTACCCAAGGCAAAAGGAGTTGGCTAGCGCCAGCCGACACCAACTCATGTCGGAGAATTGGTGTTTGATCACCTAAAGATAAAGCCACCGAACACCAAGCTGTTGAGGTGTCGATGGCTAGGATGCGCGTCAATTTGAACTCTTTTTAGTTTGTTTGGAAAGCCAAATTATGAACCCAATCCTGCAATGACTTCAGGCGGAGCTTGCACAAGCTCAATTAAGACGCCTTCGCCACTGATGGGGAACTCGTCGTTGCCTTTAGGATGGACAAAGGTGATGTCATGTCCAGCCGCCCCTTTACGAATACCTCCAGGAGCGAAGCGTAGACCATTAGCAGATAACCACTCTACCGCCTTTGGCAGATCATCGACCCATAAACCGATGTGATTTAAAGGGGTTTGATGGACTGCTGGCTTCTTTTCTAGATCAAAAGGCTGCATCAGATCTACTTCAATCTCATGAGCCCCTTTACCAATCGCGCAAATATCCTCATCTACGTTTTCACGTTCAGATACAAAAGTGCTCTTGTATTCAAAGCCCAGCATATCAACCCAGAGTTTTTTTAGACGATCTTTGCTTTCACCGCCAATAGCGATTTGCTGAATACCTAAAATTCTAAATGGTTTAGTTGACATGGTTTTCCTTGCTTTCTCTTTACTCAAAGCGAATGATTAGCTGATCTACTGCTAAGCTATCACCCTCTTTAGCGCAAATTTCAGCCACCACGGCATCTTGTATTGCACAAATCGTATTCTCCATTTTCATGGCTTCGATTGATGCTATTTTTTGACCGGCAGTGACAGTTTCACCGACTTTGATGGCAATCTTTGTCAATAGACCCGGCATTGGTGACATTACTAGCTTGGAGTTGTCGGGCGGAAGCTTTATGGGCATACGACGCTGGAGCTCAGCCCCCAATGAACTTAACACCATACATTCAAAATGTACGCCATCGAGCATCAATATGTATCGCACACCACGACGCTCAACTTGTGCAGTTACTTTTTGGGTGCCATTTATAGTTGCATGGAGGCAAATTTGTCCTGGACGCCATTGACTTACAATGTTGTAGCGGCTTACACCATCAGCTTCATCAATATAAACAGAGTAAATGCCCTCTTTTAGCTCGACACGAATAGGTACTTCAACAGGATCGCTCATCGAACCTGCTTTTCTACCAGTAACAACAACAAACTTTTTCGCAATGACCATCTCATGACCGGCTAACTGACCATCGATCATTTTGATGTGCTCTAAATAGCGATAGCGCATAAATGCCGCCAATGCGGCTAGACGCTTCGAGTCAGCTGGCTGTACTGAGTCCTTTTTAAAACCTTCTGGGTACTCCTCTGAAATAAAACCGGTTGTGAAATCCCCGCTGACAAAACGTGGATGCTGCAGTAAAGCTGCTTGAAATGGGATGTTCGAATGAATGCCGCGGATTACGAAGTCATTTAATGCTGCACGCATCTTTTCAATCGCATTAGCACGATCACTGCCATGAACAATCAGCTTTGCGATCATGGAGTCGTAATACATTGGAATCTCTCCACCCTCATACACGCCAGTATCGACTCGGACACCATTTACCGCCTCTGGTGGTCGGTACTTCACTAAGCGACCAGTCGATGGTAAGAAATTACGAAATGGATCATCCGCGTTGATACGACACTCCATTGACCAGCCTTCTAATTTCACATCTTCTTGTTTGAAGGAGAGTTTTTCACCGGCAGCGACACGAATCATCTGCTCAACAAGGTCAAGGCCTGTAATTGATTCTGTTACAGGGTGCTCAACCTGTAAACGGGTATTCATCTCCAGGAAATAGAAAGACTTATCTTTACCAACCACAAATTCCACAGTACCAGCAGATTGGTAATTGACTGCTTTCGCTAGCGCAACAGCTTGATTACCCATTGCCTTGCGGGTTGCGGGATCGATAAACGGTGACGGCGCTTCTTCAATTACTTTTTGATGACGTCGCTGAATCGAGCAATCACGTTCATTTAAATACACCACATTGCCATGAGAATCCCCTAAAACCTGAATCTCAATATGACGTGGTCCTTCAACAAATTTCTCAATAAAGATGCGATCGTCTCCAAAGCTATTCATCGCTTCAGTCTTGCAAGCAGCAAAACCGTCGGCAGCTTCTTTGTCATTAAATGCCACGCGCAGACCTTTACCGCCCCCGCCAGCAGAGGCTTTAATCATGACGGGGTAGCCGATACCTTGCGCAATCTTGACAGCTTCATCGGTTGTAGCAATCGCTTCGTTGTGGCCAGGGATCGTATTTACCTTAGCCTCAATTGCAAGCTTCTTAGAGGCAATCTTATCGCCCATAGCCGCAATGGATTGGTGTTTAGGTCCGATAAAGACAATACCCTCCTCTTCGCAACGTTTAGCAAACTGCTCATTCTCAGATAAAAAGCCATAGCCCGGATGAACTGCTTGGGCGCCTGTTTCTTTACAGGCCGCAATGATGCGATCGATCACCAGATATGATTCTCGTGAGGGTGCTGGCCCAATGCAAACAGCCTCATCTGCTAATTGCACGTGGCGCGCTTCCTTGTCAGCCTCTGAGTAGACGGCAACCGTCTTAATACCCATCTTCTTCGCAGTGCTCATCACACGGCATGCAATCTCACCGCGGTTAGCAATCAAAATTTTCTTAAACATGTTTGTAGTCATGATTTATCAGCGCCTTTACAGGGGAATATTGCCGTGTTTACGCGTAGGATTCTTCAAGTCTTTATCTTTCAACATTGCCAAGGAGCGTGCGATACGTTTGCGGGTTTCATGCGGCAAAATAACATCGTCAATATAGCCACGACGGCCAGCCACAAAAGGATTTGCAAATTTAGATTTATATTCAGCTTCACGGGCTGTAATTTTCTCTGGATCAGATTTTTCTTCTCGGAAAATAATTTCTACAGCACCTTTAGGACCCATCACGGCAATTTCCGCTGATGGCCACGCAAAGTTCACATCCCCACGTAAATGTTTAGATGCCATCACGTCATATGCGCCGCCGTATGCTTTTCGAGTAATTAATGTAACTTTAGGTACGGTGCAATCTGCATAGGCATAGAGTAATTTGGCACCGTGCTTAATAATGCCACCATACTCTTGTGCAGTACCCGGCATGAATCCTGGAACATCAACCAAAGTTACTACTGGGATATTGAAAGCATCACAGAAGCGCACAAAACGGGCCGCCTTAATGGAGGCCTTAATATCTAAGCAGCCAGCCAATACTAAGGGCTGGTTAGCTACGATGCCGATAGAGCGGCCTTCCATGCGTGCAAAACCAATCACAATATTTTTGGCATAGTCAGGCTGGAGTTCAAAGAATTCGCCATCATCGGCGATCTTCCTAATCAACTCTTTCATGTCATAAGGTTGATTGGGGTTTGATGGAACTAGTGTATCTAGAGAAAAATCAGGCTCTTCAGTCCGATTAGCGCCTTTAATCAGCGGTGGCTTTTCTCGATTTGAGAGCGGCAGGTAGTTAAAGAATCTACGCAACATCATGATGGCATCTACATCGTTATCAAACGCCAGATCACACACACCAGAAATCGTTGAATGGGTGACTGCGCCGCCTAATTCTTCTGAAGTGACATCCTCATGGGTCACCGTCTTCACCACTTCTGGGCCAGTCACAAACATATAGGAGCTGTCTTTCACCATGAAGATGAAATCGGTCAGCGCTGGCGAATATACAGCACCACCAGCACACGGACCCATGATTAAGGAGATTTGCGGTATAACTCCAGAAGCAGTCACATTTCGCTGGAAAATTTCTGCATATCCACCTAAAGAAGCAACCCCCTCTTGAATACGTGCACCACCGGAGTCATTTAAGCCAATCACTGGTGCACCAACCTTCAAAGCCTGATCCATGATCTTACAAATCTTTTCAGCATGGGCTTCTGACAAAGACCCCCCTAATACAGTAAAGTCTTGTGAAAATACAAAGACGAGTCGACCATTGATCATGCCGTAACCAGTCACCACACCATCACCTGGCACTGTTTGATCTGCCATTCCAAAATCATGGCAGCGGTGCTCAACAAACATGTCCCACTCTTCAAAAGTTCCAGCATCGAGTAGGAGTTCAATGCGCTCACGGGCAGTCAGCTTGCCCTTAGCATGCTGAGCCGCAATCCGCTTTTGCCCACCACCTAATCGGGCAAGCTCGCGCTTGGCTTCCAGCTGTTGAATGATTTCCTTCATGACCTACTCCTTAGAAAAATTCATGCCCCATGGACTCTAGTAAGCGTCTTGCCGCTACTGAAGCTGCCATAGTTCCCTGGTTTACCTGTGCAATTAAGATTGGTAGAAGCTCTTGAACTGCTGCATTGTTGCGAAATGCGTTCTTTAATCCAGCATCAATGCGATCCCACATCCAGGCACCAGCTTGCTGCTTGCGGCGACTCTCAAATTTGCCATTCGCCTTTTGCAGCTTTTCAAAATGCATTGCCTTCTCCCAAAGCTCAGGGACGCCTTTACCCTCAAGAGCGCTTAAAGTCATTACCGTAGGGTGCCAAAACGCTTGATCGTGCGAAGTATGATCTGGGTTACCCTGAAAGCCGAGCAAGCGCAAAGAGCTTGTAATGAATAATTGCGCCCGCATTGCAGCATCTGGATCAATATCGACTTTATTAATCGCAATCAGATCGGCAATCTCCATAACTCCCTTTTTGATGGCCTGTAAGTCGTCACCAGCATTAGGCAACTGCATGAGCAAGAACATATCGGTCATACCAGCCACAGCAATTTCGCTTTGGCCAACACCGACCGTCTCAACAATAATGACATCAAAACCAGCCGCCTCTGCAACCAGCATGGCTTCACGGGTTTTCTCTGCAACGCCACCCAGTGTTCCTGAAGATGGGCTTGGCCTAATAAAAGCATCTTCCAAAACTGAAAGTCGCTCCATGCGAGTCTTATCACCCAAAATAGATCCACCAGACAAGCTTGAAGAGGGATCAATCGCCATCACGGCAACCCGATGACCCTTTTCAATTAAGTACAGACCAAGAGCTTCAATCAGTGTAGATTTGCCAACACCTGGAACTCCTGAGATACCTAAGCGAAAGGAATTACCAGTCTTAGGTAATAAGGTATTGAGTACTTCATCCGCACGTTTGCGATGATCTAAGCGTGTAGATTCAAGCAAAGTAATGATCTTTGCTAAGGCGCGTCGCTGTTTAAGCGATGGTGCGCCAGTGAGATCACTCACTAAGATCTGATCAGCGGCTTGGAGCATGCAATGAAATCCGAGTTAGGCAGGTTTTACAGATTTACGAATCTGCTCAAGTACATCCTTTGCTGAAGCTGGAATGGGTGTGCCTGGGCCATAAATACCTTTCACACCGGCTTCGTAAAGAAACTCGTAATCTTGCCTTGGAATCACACCTCCCACAAAGACAATGATGTCATCGGAGCCTTGTTTTTTGAGTTCTGCGATGATGGCAGGTACTAGTGTCTTATGGCCTGCAGCTAAAGTAGAGACGCCCAAGGCATGCACATCATTCTCGATTGCTTGACGCGCGCACTCTTCAGGCGTTTGAAACAAGGGTCCTATATCAACGTCAAAGCCCAAGTCTGCATAGGCCGTAGCAACTACCTTAGCACCCCGATCATGTCCGTCTTGGCCAAGCTTGGCGATCATCACGCGTGGGCGACGACCAAATTCTTTTGCAAAGTCGGCAATTTCTACTTTGAGTTTTTCCCAGCCCTCGGCTGAGTCATAGGCAGCTGCATACACTCCGGTCACCTTTTGAGTATCGGCGCGATGGCGCCCGTAAATTTTCTCTAATGCATCAGACACTTCACCTACAGTGGCACGCAAACGAATGGCTTGAATAGCCAATTCCAATAAGTTACCAGTATTGTCTTTTGCGGCTTTTGTTAATGCTTCTAATGCAGCTTCTACTTTTTTACTATCGCGCTTTGCTTTAATGTCTTTTAACAGCGCAACTTGGCCTTCACGAACGCGATCGTTATCAATCATTAAGACATCAACGAGATCTTCTTTATCTAGCTTGTATTTATTAACGCCAACAATGACGTCAGCACCAGAGTCAATCTTGGCCTGTTTTTCAGCAGCAGCAGCTTCAATCTTTAATTTGGCCCATCCACTTTCTACAGCCTTAGTCATGCCACCCATAGCATCTACTTCTTGAATAATTTTCCAAGCCTGGTCAGCCATCTCTTGGGTAAGCTTTTCCATCATGTAAGAACCAGCCCAAGGATCAATTACGCTAGTAATGTGAGTTTCTTCCTGAAGAATTAACTGAGTATTGCGGGCAATACGGCTAGAAAACTCGGAAGGTAACGCAATCGCCTCATCGAAAGAATTCGTATGTAAGGATTGTGTACCGCCAAATACAGCTGCCATGGCTTCAACAGTTGTTCTCACGACATTGTTATAGGGATCTTGTTCCGTCAACGACCATCCCGATGTTTGGCAATGAGTACGCAACATCAAAGACTTTGGATTTTTTGGCTCAAATGACTTCATGATCCGCCACCACAATAATCTTGCAGCGCGTAATTTAGCGACCTCTAAATAAAAGTTCATGCCAATCGCAAAAAAGAATGACAGGCGCCCTGCAAAGCCATCGACATCTAACCCTTTGGCAAGGGCTGTTTTGACATACTCTTTGCCGTCAGCCAATGTAAAGGCTAATTCAAGAACTTGATTAGCACCAGCTTCTTGCATGTGATAACCAGAAATGGATATCGAGTTAAATTTAGGCATGTGCTTGGCGGTATATTCAATGATGTCGCCAATAATGCGCATGGAAGGCTCTGGTGGATAAATATAGGTATTGCGCACCATGAACTCTTTCAGAATGTCATTCTGAATCGTGCCGGACAATTGCTCTTGTTTGACGCCTTGCTCTTCGCCTGCAACGATATAGCCAGCAAGTACCGGCAACACAGCGCCATTCATGGTCATTGAAACAGAAACTTTGTCCAATGGAATGCCATCAAACAAAATCTTCATATCCTCTACAGAATCAATCGCAACTCCGGCTTTACCAACGTCACCGGTAACACGGGCATGGTCTGAGTCATATCCGCGATGTGTGGCTAAATCAAATGCAACTGACACCCCTTGGCCACCAGCATCGAGCGCTTTTCGATAAAACGCATTCGATTCTTGTGCAGTTGAGAAGCCGGCGTATTGACGAATTGTCCAAGGACGTACTGAATACATTGTGGCTTGCGGACCACGGAGGTATGGCTCAAAACCTGGCAAGGTATTGGTGTAATTTAAGTCTTGCGTGTCTGCAGCGGTATATAGCGCTTTAATGTGAATGCCATCTGGAGTATTCCAACCGAGCTTCTCGGGATCACCATTGGGTGCCGACTTCTGGGCAGACTTTTTCCAAGCATCCAAATTGGCCTCTGGAACTGCCGGCCATGGACTTGCTGACGATGGTTTCTTTTCTGAACTCACAAAGCACTCCTGATAGATTTTGTTGCGTTGCAGCTATATATTCCAATTCTGCTTGACTATTTGGAAATTGTCCAGCTATCATGTATACATAATTATGAATACAAAACTAATCAACAGACCGTTATATGAGGATGTAGCCGATAGGCTGCGGGAGCAGATATTTAGCAAACTATTGGCTCCAGGAAGCTGGTTAGATGAACAATCCTTAGCACTGCAATTTGGTATTAGCCGCACCCCAATGCGAGAAGCAATTAAGGCCCTAGCCTCAGAGGGTCTGGTAACAATGAAGATGCGCCGTGGCGCCTATGTAACAGAAGTAAACCGCAGCGATTTGGAGCAAATTTATACCGTTTTATCGCTATTGGAAAGTCAGGCAGCTAGAGAGTCAGCCTTAAAAGCAACTGAAGATGAGCTCAATCGCTTGGATCACCTGCACCACCGCCTAGAAAAGGCTGCAGCAGACCGAGATATCGAGCAATTCTTTGAAATTAATGGCAAATTTCATGAGCTGATCCAAGAAATCGCTGGGAATCGCTGGATGAATGGCGTTATTAACGATCTACGAAAAGTTCTTAAATTGCATCGCAAAGACTCTCTAACTAGTACAGGAAGGCT
>Ga0007801_10000675_pt1 | contig 11087 bp, 7 predicted proteins | sample CryBogmetaGMA2M_FD_60372 | JGI IMG/M metagenome (GOLD analysis project Ga0007801, IMG submission 60372) | Freshwater microbial communities from Crystal Bog, Wisconsin, USA - MA2M | ecosystem: Environmental > Aquatic > Freshwater > Lake | place: Crystal Bog, Wisconsin, USA | collected 2009-07-06
GGTTTCCTCGCTATCGCTTTGTCCCAAGTTGTCTGACCAACTGACCCTGATGCTGTCGCCAGTCTTGGCTTCCCTTAGGCGGAGTGCAAGATAGGGGTCGCGTGACACTGCCATGCCAAGCTGGATTCTTGCGATGAGGTTGCCATTGTGTTCTATTTTAACTTCTTGGATAAAATGGGCTGCAATGATTTCACCTCTCTCTATGTTCTGCCTACGCCCGTTTTCCATCGGGTGACTGATCAGGATGCGGACCAGGCAGGCGGATTCAACGCGTTTTATCCTTATTTTTATGCTTGACATGTTGATATTAAATATTATTTTGAAGTCATTGATTTAACCTCACACCGACAAAAAGCGCAAGACCATGACTCAGTGTAGACGATCATTCATCAATTCCATGTTCTTATTCATGCTTGCCGGGTTGCCGAGGGTGGGCAGGGGCAGATTGAAGCTTGGAATGGATGACAAACTGAACACGGCGATGGATCAAGAAACCAAGGGTGGCAGAGTGTCTGCAAGTGGACTTGTCAAACTTGATGCGCCTGGCATAGCCGAGGATGGCTCAATCGTGCCGATAACCATAGAAAGCGAACTGCCCGGAGTTGAATCGATCTGGGTGTTTGTGGAAAAAAACCCCTCGCCGTTGGCTGCCCGGTTCGATTTGGAAAAAAGCCTAGATGCCTTTGTATCGCTGCGCATCAAAATGAATGAAAGTTGCAAGGTCATTGCCATGGTGAAGTCTGAGGGTGGGTATTTCAGCACCAGTAAGCAAGTGACCGTGGTGACCGGGGGATGCGGGTGAATCCCCCTGATAAGCATTTATCCGTTCAGTTGCAGCAGACACTCTACAGGTGCATCAGGTTGAGTTGGAGATGCCTTGCCGGCAGGAACGGATTATACTCCGCATACCAAAAGGTCAGGGAAATGAACCTAAAAACGCTGTTCGATGATGCGCTTCGCGCATTGAAAATCTTTGAGGACAAAATGGGAGAAACCCAACCATGACAAGACAAGTGCCGACCAAGCCGTTCATTTTAATCATTGCCAATATCCCCGCTGATGCCGAGGCTCTTGGAGAAGCTTTGGCCAACGACTATGAGCTCCAATTTGCCTTGTCCGGCATCAGGGGGCTTGAACTCGTTCGACAACAACCCCCTGACCTGATTCTGCTTGATGTAATGATGCCGGAAATGGATGGTTATGCGGTGTTTGCCGAACTGGCCCGTGACCCAAAAACCAGTAAAATCCCAGTGATATTCGTCACGGCATACAGCGACGCGGACAATGAAACCCGCGCACTTGCTGCCGGTGCGGTAGATTCCATCCATAAGCCCATCAATCCGGTGGTCGTGCGCTCACGCATCAAATTACACATTGCCTTGATGCGACACGAGCTTGAACTTGAGCGGATGAACGCCGAACTTGAGAACCGAGTCAAGGAACGAACCAATGAACTCGAAGAGCGCACCCGGCAGGTCGAGGCGCTTAATATCGCTTTGCAGCAGCGCGCCATTCAGGCGGAAGCAGCCAATATCGCCAAACGCCACTTTCTTAGCAATATTAGCCATGAATTGCGGACACCATTGAACGCCATTATCGGATTCACAGGGTTGTTGAAAAACCAAATCACCGACCCGGTCAAGCTGGAAAAGATTGCCCGAATAGACCAGTCCTCCAACCACTTGGCTGCCATCATCAATGATATATTTGATTTTTCCAATCTTGATGGAGGCAACTTAATTCGGACGACAAACGATTTCGAACTGAATGCCATCATTAAAGAGGTTAGCGGCATCATCGAACCCGGCGCACGTGCAAAGAAACTGTCTTACACCATCGAGATTGACCCTTCCATTCCGAGTATCTTGAAGGGCGATGCAGCCAGGTTAAAACAAGTTTTGTTAAATCTGTTGGGCAACGCCGTCAAATACACACCCGAAGGGGCTGTCAACTTTCGTGTGCTATTGAACAGGGCAAGCGTTGACAATGTGGACCTTCGGTTTGAAGTTCAAGACACAGGGATGGGCATCGAACCGTCCAAACTATACAGCATTTTCGAACCCTTCGCGCAGGCTGACAATTCACTAACTCGTCAGTTCGGGGGTGTGGGCCTAGGTCTTTCCATCAACCGGAAATTGATCGAAATGATGGGTGGTGAAATGGGCGTCGAAAGTCAAGCCGGTCAAGGCAGCACCTTCTGGGCCACTATGAGTTTTAAGCTGGGTAAGCTACAAATTAAAGCAGTGCCGCCCTATGTGCCACCTTTGGAAGCACTCAAGGCGCATCATGCCATGGCTAAGGTTTTGCTAGTTGACGATGATTTTATCACACAGGAAATTTTCCAGGAGGTGCTTGGCGAGGCCGGTCTATTGGTGGATATGGCGAATGACGGTGCGGAGGCTGTCGCTAGGATTGCGGACCATTCGTATGACCTCATTTTGATGGATGTTGAACTGCCGTTGATGGACGGGGTGGATGCCACATGCAAGATTCGTAGCTTGCCGGGGTGGGGGCAAACCCCTATCATTGCGTTGTCAGGGAATGGCTATGATGAAGTCAAGGAACGTTGCCTCAAAGCCGGTATGAATGCTTTCCTTGTAAAGCCAGTAGCCCTTGAAACTCTCTACCAAGAGTTGGAAAAATGGTTGGAGAAGCCCAAGGGAGTTTCCGAATAAGCCAGTTTCCCCTATGGACAGACTCAGCGAACGAGGTAAACGATAGCAATCCCGATGCCAATCCCCACGACTAAGCGACGCAAGTGGGCAGGTTTGATATGGCCGGCCAGCTTGCCGCCCAAAGCCCCGCCGATGAGTGCTCCCACTGCCATGACCAAGGCAACCGGCCATAAAACCATGCCAGAGAAAAGGAAAAAGGTAGCTGCGGCAATGTTGATGGCGAATGATATTGCTTGTTTCAAGGCATTTAGCCGGTTCAGGGGATCATCGAGCATTAGGCCGAGGACAGCCAATACCATCACACTGACACCGGCCCCAAAATAACCGCCGTAGACGGAAGCCAAGAAAGCAGGCAACACACCCCTATTTTCTTGCTTATGCAAGAAACCCGTATGTTCAGATCGGTGGACTAGCCAGACCCGAAAGCTGTCCTGTACGGCAAGTAGGCCGGTGGCAAATAAGATCAGATAAGGGACCAAAGCTTGGAATGCCGACTCTCCCGTGTGCAACAGCAAGAAACCGCCAGCGGTCCCGCCCATAGCGCCGGCTGGAACATACAAACAAAGCCGCCTTTGCTGGCCTTTCAAGTCTTTGTATTGCGCAAATGTCGCGGCTAGGTAGCCTGGGCAAAGGGCAACCGTATTGGTGATATTGGCAACCACGGGTGGAATGCCGATAGCGGTAAGCACAGGAAAGGTGATTAGTGTGCCGCCGCCGGCCAGTGCATTGACCGCACCCGCCGCCACCGCCGCCAAGCCTATCAGCAACCATTGAATGTCTGTCATCAAACCCCCTCCATCCCATCCACCCGTTGGAAACCCCTGGGCAAAGGATGTCCGCGCTTGCCCCGTCCCGCCTCATAAGCCGCCAAATCATTTCCCTGCAATGTCAAAAAACGCTTGCCGGCAGTTATTTTCAGCGCACTGTTTGGTGGCAAGGCGCATTGAACGATGACACGGTCGATGCCGTCTGCCAAATCAGACAGCTTGATGTCGATGAGTTTATTCCCCTTGCCCTTGTTCAACACAGGTATTTCCCCGATGGGCAATATTAGCAGCCGCCCTTGTAGCGTGACCACAGCCAAATGGTCGGTTTCGGGATTGCCCACTTTTAGCGGCAACAACACTTCCGAATGTTCCGGCACAGTTAGCAAGCCTTTGCCGGCCCGGTTCTTCGTAGCGAATTCCCCAAGTTTGGTGACAAAGCCGTAGCCCGCGCTGGTGGCGAGCAAATACCAGTCATCATCGGAGCCGGCCAGCACCGTCTTGAAACTTGCCAACGGCGGTGGGTTCAACCGACCTGTCAGCGGTTCGCCCTGGCTGCGGGCGGAAGGCAGGTCATGGGCCGAAATGGCATAGCTGCGGCCTGTGGAGTCGATAAAATAAGCCTGCTGGCTGCTGCGGCCAAAAGCGGCGGCAAGAAAGCCATCGCCGGTGCGGAAACCGAGATTGGCAGCATCAATATCGTGTCCCTTGGCCGAGCGTACCCAGCCTTTTTCCGACAAAATAATAGTCAGTGGCTCATTCGGAATCAGCGCAGTTTCATCAATGGCCTGGGCACTTTGTCGCAGCACAATCGGTGAGCGGCGGGCATCGCCGTATTTCTCGGCATCTTGGGTCAATTCTTGTTTGACCAGAGCGTACAATCTTTCCTTCGAACCTAGGATGCTTTGCAGCTTTTCCCGCTCTTGGCCTAGTTCGTGTTGTTCGCCGCGTATCTTCATTTCCTCTAGCTTGGCCAGATGGCGCAGTTTCGTCTCTAAAATAGCCTCGGTTTGGATATCCGTAAGCCCAAAGCGGGCCATCAACACAGCCTTGGGTTCGTCCTCCATGCGAATGATGCGGATGACTTCGTCGATATTGAGATAGGCGATTAGCAGTCCGTCAAGGATGTGCAGCCGCGCCTCGACTTTGGCCAAACGGTATTGCAAGCGTCGAGTGACGGTTTGGGTGCGGAAAACCAGCCATTCGGTGAGAATCTCGCGCAGGTTCTTCACCCGTGGCTTGCCGTCCAAACCGATCATGTTCAGGTTGACGCGGTAGCTTCTCTCCAAGTCGGTGGTGGCGAATAAATGCGACATCAGTTGGGCTGCATCAATGCGCTTCGATTTGGGCATGATGACCAGCCGGGTCGGGCTTTCGTGGTCGGACTCGTCGCGCAGGTCTTCCACCATCGGCAGTTTCTTCGCCTGCATTTGCGCGGCAATCTGCTCCATGATCTTGTTGCCGGAAACCTGGAAGGGCAGCGCGGTGATGATGATGTTGCCGTCCTCCAACTCGTAACGTGCGCGTAGGCGCACCGAGCCGTTGCCGGTTTGGTACAGGCGCAGGATTTCCTCTTTAGGGGTGATAATCTCCGCCTCAGTGGGGAAATCGGGTGCCATGACCAACTCGCACAATTCTTCCAGCGTAGCCTCGGGATTGTCCAGCAAGCGTATGCATGCACTGACCACTTCGCGCAGATTGTGCGGGGGGATGTCGGTCGCCATGCCGACGGCTATGCCGGTCGCGCCATTCAGCAACAAATTGGGCAGGCGCGCCGACAACAAGGCCGGCTCTTCCAAAGTGCCGTCGAAATTAGGCAACCAGTCCACCGTGCCTTGCTCCAGTTCCGACAATAAGGTTTGAGCATAAGGCGTGAGCCGCGCTTCGGTATAGCGCATCGCGGCGAACGACTTTGGATCGTCCGGCGAACCCCAGTTGCCTTGCCCGTCGATCAGTGGGTAACGGTAAGAGAAGGGCTGGGCCATCAGCACCATCGCCTCGTAACAGGCAGAATCGCCGTGGGGGTGGTATTTGCCCAATACGTCGCCCACCGTGCGGGCGGATTTTTTGTGCTTGGACAAAGCCGACAGCCCAAGTTCGGACATCGCGTAGACAATGCGCCGCTGCACTGGCTTAAGCCCGTCGGCGATATGCGGCAAGGCACGGTCGAGGATGACGTACATGGAATAATCCAAATACGCCTTCTCGGTGAATTCTTTCAGGGGGATGATTTCGTGGGCTTGGGAAATGTTCATGCGACTATGAGAGTTGAAGTTTGCGGGGAATTTTAACCCTCTTCGTAGCGATAGCGTATGGATTTATTGCACTCCTTGATTTTTGTTGTTACATTAAATAATGCAGATCGAATTCGAACCCTTCAAACGCGACCTTAGAATGACCCGGACGATGCACCGGAATTGACCGACGAATGGTTTGAGATTGATAGTTATATCGATGTTTACTAAAAAACACTTCCCCATCCTTAGTCGAACAAGATAGAGACGGTTTTTTCATTGCAAGTTGACCATTGCAAGTTGACCATTATTTCAAGGATCGGCCGCCTTTAGACAATTCCATGCGCTTGCGGAGCTTGAAGGCGTGGTAGTTGGTGATGACAATCTTGGCGCGTTCGATGTCGCCCAATAAATCGCCGGGGACGATCTCGCGGCTTTTGTAGTAACTGTCCGGGTCGTTGGGCTGAAGCACACGCAAACGGTCGCGAATGGTCAGGCCGGGGGCCACGATCAAAAAGCCACGGGTGAAATTTTTGCTAGTGGGCCGCCGCACCGCGTTGACCGTCTGCCACGCAATCAGCATCGCCATGACCGTGGTTTTGCCCCCGCCTTGCCGGACTTTGGCGCAACTTCCGTCAACCAAATGGCGGTTTCGACGGCCCCAATCTGGCAATAAATGGCCTGATGTCGTTGAAGGGATGATGCCGCCAGTGTTGCAGCAGCCGTGCGGTTTCCGGGCTGACTTGCCATTCATTGAGATTAGACAGTCTGCGCCAGACATCCACATGGCGGCGCAGTTCGCTGATGATGGAAGTCGGATCGTATTGCTGGCCCTGCGTCGAAGGACCAACGCCCTCGTCGAAAAAAAATGATTGCTGACGGGCAGCCCCTTTCCGTTTCTTAGGGCTGGGGGTGGGGGTGATGAACTCCGCGCGGCGGCGGCTGGCGATGATTTGCTGGGTCGGCTGGCCCTGTCCGTCAAGCTCCCAGTGGCGAGCCGGGTATTCATAGTCATGGCGAGGGACAAGGCCACAGGGTCTTGGAGCAATATTCCATGGGTTCGGTCACTTTGGCTTTATTTTCGCAGCCGTTCGCCGCAAATCCCCGCCAGTTTGACATAACATTGCGTTGTGCACAGTTCGTCATGATTTAGGATTAAAGTAATTCAACGATCCCTTGACCACCATTGACTCTAATCTTGTCTCCAGTTTTCAATTTCATCGTAGCAGAACCCGTACCGAACACGGCAGGAATCCCCAATTCACGGGCGACGATGGCCGCATGCGACAGTGGTGCGCCAATATCGGTGACAATTGCCGCCGCATGGGGGAACAATGGCGTCCAGCCTACATTAGCGAATGATGTCACCAAAATCTCACCGTTCACAAACTCATCCATGCATTCATGGGAAAGCAACACACGAACCGTCCCTTCCACTAAGCCAGGTGAACCGGGGAATCCTTTGATCACGTTATCAACTTCAACACGGGGCAGGGGGTGCTTTGCGTCAAAGTAATCGGTGCGCCGATTGGGCATTTTTGCCCATTGAAATGGATCGATTGGCCCTGATATCAAGTTGGGCAGAGGGGGGAGTGCGCTATAAATTGCATAAGTTTCCCGTCTGGCTGGGATATGGTCTAATACCTGTCTGTCACCCTGCATATACCGGATCAGTTCATCCTTGCTAAGGTAGAACAGCTCACCTGCCTTTTGTTGATTGATTTCCTCTGCCTTTTCCACCCATTTTCGAATGGCCCAAGAGATACGGAAATTTTCGGATTTAATCAGTTCGCGGGTGTACGCAAGTGTGGTCGCGGTTGCGCACAGTTTGCGTAATTTGACAGCCTGTTTTGGTTGCCGTTGCTCCAGCGATTTCCAAATTCGATTTCGGCTTTCTTTTTGTTTCGAAAGTAAGGCAGACGGGTCGGCAACCTGCTGTTGAGCAATCAATTTATCAATCCAGTCTGGGTCTTCCGCTATTCTCGGAGAGGCAAATTCTGCCTCGTCAATTCCTCTGTGACCATACTGCCGCATAAACTCTTCCTGGGTGATGTCGCCTTTCCTCACAGCCGCAATGCCCATCAGTAACCCCATGCTTTGTAATTGTCCACTACCCTCCTCAAGGCCCGACAAAATAACTTCGATGTCTTCCGCTTCAACCCTTCCAGACAAGGCAGCTTTTAACTTATTTTGATGATTGATAAATTGAGAGGTGACAAACGAGACCATTTCAAAAGATTTAATCATGGCAGGTTCTGTGTCGGCATAAGCCCTAAGCAGATCGGCATTATCTTTGGATTGCCCAATTGCTAGGAACTTTTCTTCACACCAAGCTGGACATTCGTCTTTCGCCCAAGATCGATATTTTCTAAGGCCTAAAGAGGCTTTGAGTAACAAGCCTATTTGAAGTAAAAATACCCTTATCAAATCTAGCCATGAAAGCGGAATGATGGGAATGTCTAGGTGGTCTGGGAGATTGCCATAGACTAGATTGAAGCTGCTCAAAGCGTCATCGTGCTTTTTCCCCAGCTTGCGGTGAAAGGAATAAATCAAACTGATATTGTTGTATATATGACCCGCTATCAGTCCAAAAGCTATATGTCTCCCTAACAGCCTGTTCTTGAAGAATTCCTCTAAAACTGACCATGTGAAAGGGGTGATGACATTGCCAAACATCTCGCCAAAGTTGGTATTCGACCAAAGGCAATTGTATTTTAATGAATCATTCCATACCTCTGGTGTATCGGTCCGGTGGGTGATCGGGCGGCATTGCAGCAGAAAAAGTTTTCCTTGGTGGATAGCCCATTCAATGTCTTGCGGAGCCTTGAGAGTATGCAGCAGTTTAGTGGCCATCGAATACAGCGCTTGCTGATAAGGTTTGAAATAGTCTGGCCCGTCATAAGCCCCAGTGTCGATGCGATAGCAGAAAGCATCGCCGGTGACCTCACCCGCAACAAGTTTGTCAGCCAATCCTTCGGTTAGGTTGCCGCGCATGATGCTAGCGTCCATGACAATCGGATCCGAGGTAAATAAAACCCCGGCACAAGAGGGGGCCAGCATGTGTTGCACAACGACTGCCATGATTTGGGTGTTGGTTTGCCCTATTGCTTCGGCATAAATTTTCACACTTTCACTTTTACTGGATTCAAACACGGTCTGAATGGCTTCGTAAAAACCTGTTTCAGAACTGACATTCAGTACCGTCTCAAATTCACCCGCATAAGACGCATTGGCCGAGTCCTCCGCCAACGCTGAAGAGCGTACGGCAAGTTTTTGGGTAGGGCTTGAATGAATGAGGCGGGAAACAAAAGTTAGCACTTCGTTATGTGCCTCAGCCTTCAAGCCATTCTCATCGAAAGCGGTGGACAAGATCACAAAACCGTCAGGCACCGGGTAACCCGACTGGTAAAGTTTTGCCAACATCTCGCCTTTACTTCCGGCCAGACCGGCATGATCGCTTTTAGAAAACTGACTAAATGTACACAGTATGCTTTTCATGGAATCAATCTCAATATTCGGTAAAGAATTTCCTGCGCTGATTTTCTCATAAGACCCGGCAAGGAGTTGTTTCACCCCCCAATAGATACAATTTCGCGTTACAATTCCACGTTACAAATTGATTACACTCAAGCTATTTCTGGGGAAATTTATCCCCATTTATAATTTGACAAACAGGTCCTTGGTCATCGTTCAGCCCGATGGGTAAGTCTGTGGAGTGCGGCGATTCGTCGCCGCATTCCGCATTTGGTGGGCTGAACGATGACCAAGGCCACAAACTGCAAGATATGGCGATAAATTTTATGAGAAAGTTGACGATGGTACGCCACCCCCTCGCTTCGCCGCAACGGGAAATTTGGTACGACCAGATGCTGCACGAAGGCATCCCACTGTACAACATCGGCGGCTACGTCAAAATACCAGGCATCATCGACGCACGCTTGTTTGAGCAAGCGGTCAATCTGGCAGTGCGAAAACACGACACCTTACGCACGGTGCTGCTCAAAGAACGGGATGGAGACGGGATTCCGTTGCAGACCTATGACGATTCCATGACCGTCCAAGTCCCGGTGCATGACTTTTCCGAACACACCAATCCCGAAGTAGCCGCCCAGGCGTGGATGCGGCAACGCTTTGTCGAGCCGTTCGAGCTTTATGGGAAGCCGCTGTTCCGCTATGACTTGGTGAAAGTCAATGAAAGCTTGACCTATTGGCTGATCCAATACCACCACCTGATTGTCGACGGGTATGCGGTTGCATTACTCAATCGCTCCCTGGCCGACCTCTATACGCAACGGGTCAATGGGCAAAACCCCAGCCTCGAAAGCCCCTCTTATATCGCCTTCATCGACAATGACCGGGCCTACGTGAATTCCGATGCCTTTGAAAAACAGCGCCAGTACTGGCTGGGCCAATACCCGTCCGCACCGGAACCCTTGTTCGTCCCGCACTATCGTCCCCAGTACACGGGTTCGCTGATTGGCAGCGGGTGCGAAGCCCTTTACCTGCCCCGTGTGTTTTACAATCGCCTGCACGAACTGGCAAAACGGCATCAGGCGAGCCTGTTCCATGTGCTGCTGGGGGCGTTCTATGTGTATTTCACCCGTACCGCCCAACGCGACGACTTTGCCATCGGCCTGCCGGTGCTGAACCGCGCCAATGCCGAGTTCAAGCAGACCGCCGGCCTGTTTACCGACGTGAGTCCGGCTTGGTTCAGGTTCGGGAAGGATTTGAGCTTTGCCGACTTGTTGCAGCAGATCAGCAAAACCCTGAAAGCCAATTATCGCCATCAACGCTTTCCCATCAGCGAAATCAACCGGGTTATGGGTTCGGGCCGGGAACGCTCGCCGCTGTTCGATATGAACCTATCGTATGAAAGTCATGACAATGATGCGTGTTTTGCTGGCATGGATGGGCATTTAATTCCCCTGCTACACCACTGCGAACAAACGCCACTGGCCGTTTTTGTCAGGGATTTTCATAGTCACCATGATGTTGAAATTGATTTTGTTTTCAACCTGGCGTATTTCAATGCGGGGGACATCAAAGCCCTGCAAGCGCGCTTTGTCACCTTGCTGGCAGCGGCATTGAACGACAGCGTTTCACCCATTGATCGACTGCCGGTCATGACCGGGCAGGAAATTCAACAACTGCAAGCCTGGAACGACACCGTCACCGACTACCCCAAAGACCAAACCCTCGTCGATTTGTTCGAGGCGCAGGTTCAGCTCACACCTAACAATATTGCCGTTGTTTTTGCAGACCAATCTTTAACCTACCGGCAGCTTAACGCCCAAGCCAACCGGCTTGCGCATTATTTGCTGAGCCTTGCCAAGCCGGACGGCCAGCCCTTACTAACCAACAATCCTTTGATTGCGATAGCCGTCGAACGGTCGCTGGACATGGTCATCGGCCTG
>Ga0007801_10000676_pt1 | contig 11066 bp, 9 predicted proteins | sample CryBogmetaGMA2M_FD_60372 | JGI IMG/M metagenome (GOLD analysis project Ga0007801, IMG submission 60372) | Freshwater microbial communities from Crystal Bog, Wisconsin, USA - MA2M | ecosystem: Environmental > Aquatic > Freshwater > Lake | place: Crystal Bog, Wisconsin, USA | collected 2009-07-06
GCGCGTGGGCGGCTGCTTTCGGTTGCCGGTCGCGGCTGAACACACCCTTGCGATTGCCGCCCACGCGCATGATCCCCTGCGAGGTGGCGAAATCGGCGAAGTTCCAGACATGCTCGCCGATGACCGCTGGAATGCTGTCGAACACGCGTCCGTGCATTTCCAGCAGTTCGAGCTGATATTCTTCCGTCCACATCGCCGGCACGGTGGAATGCAGCCCCGGCATGGTGTCGGCGCCGTATTCGGTGATGAGGATCGGCTTGTCGTAGGTCGTCGCCCAGGCTTGCAGGTCGGCGCGCAGACCCTGCTCGGCGGCGATCAGGTCGCCGCCCGCGACGTACCAGCCCCAGTAGCGATTGAGGCACAGGACATCGAGCAGATCGGCGATGCAGTCCTGCTTGTGATCGTTGAACATCACGTTGACGGAGGTGACCGGGCGTGACGGGTCGAGCCGCTTGGTCTCCGCGATCAGCGGGGCAAAATACGCGCGCGCGCCGGCCGGACGCAGGTCCGGCTCGTTGGCGATGCTCCACAGCACGACACAGGGATGGTTCTTGTCACGCGCGATCAGCTCGCGGATGGCGTGCAAATGTGTCGCCTGGGTGCGGCTGGAAATCGCGTCCTCGGCGTAGAGCGCATCCGGCAGGTCAGGCGCACCGGACAGCTTGCGGCCGACTTCCATGTTGAAGCCAACGGCGGCGGTCTCGTTGATGACGACGATGCCGTGGCGGTCGGCGAAGTCCAGCACCTCCTCGGCATAGGGGTAGTGCGAGGTGCGGAACGAATTGGCGCCGATCCAATTCAGCAGGGCGAAATCATGCACCATCAGCGCGTCGTCATGCGCCTTGCCGCGGATGGCGCTGTCCTCGTGCTTGCCGAAGCCGGTGAAGTAGAACGACGCGCCGTTGATGTGGAGTTGCTGACCGACGACCGCGATGCTGCGCAGCCCGACCGGCAGGCTGTAGCGGTCGATGCCGACGGCGGTCGGGTATTCGATCTCCAGCGTATAGAGATAGCCGGCGCCGGGCTGCCAGGGGGTCGCGCTGGCGAGCGTAATCTGCCCGGAGGCCTCGCCGCCGACGGTTTTGCTGGTGGCGCTGGCGACCTGACGGCCATCCGCATCGAGCAGGCGCAGGCGCAGGCTGCCCTCGCCGGCGACGGTGACCGTCCAATCCAGCGTGCCGGCGCCATTGGCGTAGGCCGGGACAACGCTGACGTCGGCGATATGCGATTGCGGGGTGGAATAGAGCCAGACCGAACGATGCAGGCCGGCGTAGTTGAAGAAGTCGTGGAACACCTGCTGCTGGCGGCGGCCGTCCGGCAAATTGAGCACACGGCCGGGCGGGATGGTGTGCCAGTGCAGTTCATTGTTGACGCAGACCGTCACCCGGTGCGTCTGGCCGAGCGTGACCTGGGCGGTGATATCCATCTCGAACGGGGTGTAGCCGCCTTCGTGGCTGGCGATTTCGGTGCCGTCTAGCCAGACCGTGGCGCGGTGCGTGGCGGCGTCGAAGCGCAGGATCACGCGCTGGTCGGCCCAGGCGGCGGGAGGCAGGATGTCGGTTTGATACCAGACATCGCCGACGTGATCGCGGATGGCGGCGTCTGGGAATAAATCATTGTAGCTTGCCGGGACGGCGATATCGCGCGCGTCGTGAAGATCCGCGGCCCACCACTGCGCGGTGCGGCCAATGCCGGCGTGGTCAACGGCGAAGCGCCAGATCCCGTTGAGGGATTTGCGGTTCCGGCTGGAGTTTTCGACTGGCTTGAGCATGCTGCCTCCCGTTCGTTTCCTTGGCGGGAGATCTGCCCGGTATCCAGCCATACCGTCCAATATGTTTTTTATTGTTCGTGATGCGCTTTTGGTATTGCATCGCGCGCATGGACGTTCGCCAGCTCCGCTATTTCATCGCCGTCGCCGAGGCGCGCAACTTTGGCCGTGCTGCCGAGCGGCTGCATTTGTCGCAGCCGCCGCTGACCCGGCAGATCCAGGCGCTGGAGCAGGAACTAGGGGTGCAGTTGTTCGTGCGCACCCCGCGAGGGGTGGATCTGACGCAGGCTGGGGAGCGGTTGTTGGCGGATGCGCGCAACATTACCGGACTGGTCGGCCAGGCGACCGAACGGGCGCAGCGGGCCGGCCGCGGGCAGGTGGGGCGGCTGGATGTTGGTGTGTATGGCTCGGCGATGTACGACATCGTGCCGCGCTTGCTGGCGGATTTCACCGCCGGGCATCCGGCAGTGAGCATCACCCTGCATCACGCCCAAACGCCGCAACAGGTCGAGGCGCTGCGGCATGGCCGGGTGCGGATCGTGTTTGAACGACAGGTGCCGGATGAAGCGGATATCGCCGTTGAACTGGTGGCGCGCGAGCCGATCATGCTGGCGATCAATGCCCGGCATCCACTGGCCGATGAAGTGGTGGTGCCGATGGAGGCGTTGCGCGGTCAGGCACTGGTGATGCAGGCCGGGGCGGCGTCGGCGCTGACCAACGTGGCGATGGCACTATGCCGCGCGCATGGGGTGGAGCCGGCCGAATTGCTTGAGGTCAACGACGTGCTGACTGGCACCATGCTGGTCGCCACCATGCCGGTGATGTGTCTGGTGCCGGCGTCTATCAGCCGGGTGCAACTGCCGAATGTGGTATATCGACCGATCCGATCGCGGATCGACGCCTCTATGGAACTGCACTGCTTCTACCTGCGGGACGACCGTTCGCCCTTGCTAGCGGCGATGCTGGCGACGATCCGCCAGCACCGCCATACCGATCAACCGGCGCCTTCGCGGTCCAGCAAAGCGCGCTTGCGGGCCAGCCCCCAGCGATAGCCGGCCAGACCGCCGTTGCTGGCAATGACCCGGTGGCAGGGGACTGCGAGCGCCAACGGGTTTTCGGCGCACGACCGTGCGACCGCGCGGACCGCCTTCGGGGCGTCGATGGCGGCGGCAATCTGGCTGTAGCTGCGGGTTTCACCGGCGGGAATGTCACGCAACGCGTGCCAGACGCGCAACTGGAAGGCCGTCCCGCGCAGATCGAGCGGCAACTTCAGCGCCTGTTTGGGTTCCTGCATGTAGGAGACAATTGCACGCAGGGTTTCGCCCAGTCCGGCCTCATCGGGGACGATGCTCGCCTTGGGGAAGCGGCGGTGCAGATCTGCCTGCAGCGCCGCGTCCGGTTCGCCAAACCCGATATAGCAGATACCATTTGTGGTGGCGGCGACGAGCAGGCGGCCGAAGGGGCTGTCGGCGCTGGCAGTGCGCAGGGTTTCGCCCGCGCCGCCGCGCCGGAGGGCGCCAGGGGTCATGCCGAGAAGTTTGCCGGTGTCTTCGTAGACGCGGGATTCGGAGCCGAAGCCGGCATCGAGGATGGCGTCCGCCACCCGGGTGCCGGCGGACAGGGCGGATTGCAGTTTTTGGGCGCGCAAACCCTCGGCATAAGCGCGTGGGGTGAGGCCGGTATGGATGCGGAACAGGCGCAGGAAGTGGAAACGGGAGTAACCGGCGCGTTGGGCGAGCTGGTCCAGCGACGGAATAGTATCCGCTGCGGCTATCGTGGTGCAGGCATCGGCGACGACGGCGCGGGCGAGGGCTTCGCGGGTGCCCTTCGGGTCGCAGCGCTTGCAGGCGCGGAAGCCGGCGGCCTCGGCGGCCGGGGCGTCAGCGAAGTAGCGCACATTGCCCGGTCGCGGGCGCGGGGAGGGGCAGGTGGTGCGGCAATAGATGCCCATTGTGGGCACCGCGTAGAGGAACGCGGCGGGCTGGCGGTTCAGCACGAGGTTCCAGTTAGGATCTTGCAGAGTGTTCATGGCGGCAGTTTGGTTGGCTGGGCGGGGGCGGGCCATCCGGGTTTTGCCTTCAGTCAAGGTTGTCGCGATTCAGCGCCATCGCTATGCACCGTGGCAGAATCGATTGGGATCGGAGTCTTCTCGCATGCGCGCATCGTTGAGCACACAGTTTCTGGCTGGTTCGCTGCTGGTGGCCCTGGCCAGTTGCGCGCCGAAGCCGATTGCCCCGCCGCCGCCGCCGCCGGCACCGGCGCCATTTGTGGAGCAGGCGGTGCCAGAAGCGCCGGGCTGCGCCAAGCCAGCTGAAATGGCGGCCTTCAACATGGCGGCGACCAAGGTGCGGCTTTATGTGCTGGCGCGTAATTGCCATATGATCGACGACTATAACGGCTTCATCACCAAGAACCGGCCGGCATTGGCCGCGCATGACAAGGCGCTTTCGGCGTATTTCGTGCGGACGATGGGTAAGAAGGCGGTGGGCGCGAAGGATGAATACGATACCGGCTTGGCGAATGCGCAGTCGCAGCGGTACGGATACGATAGTGTGAGCGCATGCGCCGCCGCGCCCGGGTATTTCGCCACGGTGAGCGCGGTGAAGACGGTTGCGGAGCTGAATGCGGCGGCGGAGAGCCTGGCGGTGAGCCAGCCGATGAAGCTGGCGATGTGCAAATAGGGCAAGCGGCGAGTCGGTTGCGCGGTGGGCGGTTGGGCTGAGAGTTCGCGCTGGCGGAAGTTCTAGCATTGGTTGCAACCCACTGGGGTATATCAACAAGTTTGTGTCTTTCTAGCAACACACTCGGTGTAATTTGAGGATTGCATGCCACAGTTCTGCATTCTTCTCTGGAACATCGGAGGTGCGATGCCTAGGTTGCGGTCAGACGAATTGATCGCTTCGCGTGATCTTCGCTTGGTCGCGTTGCCCAATCGTTCCGGGAACAAGATGCGGTCGTTCAACTAGGAGAGTAGAATTATGAAACTTCGCACTGGATTGCTTGCGGCTGGCCTCGTGGTCGTCGCGGGCGCTGCTAACGCCCAGCCGGTTAACGGTCTGTACGTCGGCGGCGCTGTCGGCTACAACTTGATGTCCGACTTCGCTGCCAACTCCCGTACCGTTGGTGGCGTGACCACCACGATCAACGGCAGCAAGTTCACCCTGAATGGCGGCCTGGCCGGCCTCGGCAGCGTCGGCTGGGGCTACGGCAACGGCTTCCGCGCCGAGCTGGAACTGAACTACCGCAACCAGAACATGGGCGGCAGCGGCTTCACCGTGAGCGGCGGCAAGCAGACCACCTATGGTGCGATGGTTAATGGCCTGTATGACTTCGACCTTGGTGCGGCGATCTACCCGTATCTCGGCGCGGGCGTTGGCTATGAAGTGTCGCAGCTGCGTGGCACGGTTGCCGGAACCAACGTGCTTGGCGGCAGCAAGGGCAATCTGGCCCTGCAGGGTATCGCAGGCCTCGCGGTCCCCGTGAGCGGTGCGCCGGGCCTGTCGGTTACGGCGGAATATCGCCTGCTGGCGCGTCCGCAAAACGACAACAACAGCTATAACGCTGGTGGCGTTGGTGGCACCCTGAACACCGCCTCGCAGTACAACCACAGCTTCATGCTGGGCCTGCGTTACGCGTTCGGCGCCCCGACCCCGGCGCCTGCGCCGGTTGTTGCCGCCCCGGCCGCTGCCCCGGCTCCGGCGCCGGCTCGTACCTATCTGGTGTTCTTCGACTGGGATAAGTCTGACCTGACCGCCCGTGCGCGCCAGATCATCGCCGAAGCCGCGCAGGCCTCGACGAAGGTTGCCACCACCCGCGTGGAAGTTGCTGGTAACGCCGACAAGTCCGGCACCCCGGCTTACAACCTCGCGCTGTCGCAACGTCGTGCCGATGCAGTGGCGGCTGAGCTGGTTCGCAGTGGCGTCGCCAAGGGCTCGATCTTCGTGACCGCGAACGGCCAGACCAAGCCGATCGTGCCGACCGCCGATGGTGTTCGTGAGCCGCAGAACCGCAATGTCGAAATCGTGCTGAAGTAATTCAGCCGCTACGACGGGATATAGAAAGGGCCGGCCCGGGCAACTGGGCCGGCTTTTTTTATGCTTATCGGACGCGATGGGCGCGACGGTCGAGTGCCATCATGGCGCTGTTGGCGAGGACGGCGAAGGTGACCACGAGGACCGCGACCGATGTTGTCATCGGCACGTTGTGGATGTTGATGCCGTTGACGATGAGGAAGCCGAGGCCGCGCTGGCTGGCGAACATTTCCCCGATCAGCACGCCGAGCAGAGTGAGGGCGAAGCCGACCCGCACGCCGCTGACGATTTCCGGCAGGACGGCTGGGGCGAGAACGGTGAGTGCGGTTTGCATCGGGGTGAGGCGCAGGGCGCGGGCAGTGCGCCAGAGGGTGGGCGAGAGGTTTTTGACCGCGGCGAGGGTGAACAGCAAAACCGGCACCAGGCCATGGATGACACCGAAGGCGATCTTGGCCGGCATACCCAAGCCGAAGATCAGGAGCATGACCGGATACAGCGTGACTTTGGGGATGGTGTAGAGCGAGGCGATGATGGGTTCTGCCACGTCGCCGGCAAAGCGACGCAGGCCGAAAGCCAGACCAAGCATGACACCGCCGAGGATGGAAATCACCAGGGCGGCGAGGAAGGCCAGCAAGGTGGCGCCGGCATGGCCCCAGAAGCTGGCCGTGGCCAGCAGACCGAACAGATAGCGGACGGTTTGCAGCGGCGGCGTGATGGCGATGTCCCCCGCATAGGCCGCGGCGGCGAACCAGATCAGCACGATGGCGGCGAGCAGCAGCAGGCGGTCGGTAAAGCGCGTCATTGGCGGCTCCGCTTGCGGGCGATGTGGGATTCGAGGCTTTGCAGCACCGCATTCACGCCAACGGCAAGCAGCAGCACGAACAGCATGAGGGCGTACATTTTGCGGTTCTCGAAGCTTTCATAGGCGTAGGCGATGCCGTAGCCGAGGCCGCCGCCGGAGAGGATAAACTCCCCGGCGATGACACCGATGAAGGCGTAGGCGAAGGAGAGCTTGAGGCCACCAAACAGATAGGGCGCAGCGGAGGGCAGGATGACGCGCCAGATAGTCGAGAGCGGCGAGAGACGGTGCATGCGGGCAACCCGACGTAACACAGGCGGCACCCGGTCTAGCCCGGTGAGGGTGGCGATCATCATCGCCGGGGTAGCAAAACCGACGCCGATGGCGATCAGGGGCAACACGGTGAGGCCGAACAGGGCGACCAAGAGCGGGTAGAAGACGAAGAGCGGAATGGCGTACCAGGCCGCGAGCAAGGGATCGAGCGCCTGGCGCAGGCGCGGTAGCGCATGCACCAGGGCACCGAGGGCAAAGCCAACCGCTCCGGCAATGGCGAAGGCGGTGCCGACTTCCAAAAAGGTTTGGACGATGTCGTCGGTTATGTCGCCCGAGACCAGCAGGCGGTAAAGATCGGTGAGCATCAGGCTCGGCGGCACCAAAGTCAGCGGCTTGATGATACCGGTGCGGCACAGGGCTTCCAGCAGCACCACGATGGCGACGACCACCGCGACGCGGGCCCAAGCGAGGGCAGTGCTACGGGTCATCCTCGGCCTATGGCCCGCATGGATTCCTGCCGCAGGCTGGCCCACAGCCGACCGGTCAGGGCGCCGAAGCTGGCATCCGAGACGATGCGGCTGTCGCGGTCACGGTCCCAGCCGGTGTCTACCATATCGATGAAACAGCCGGGCCGGGCGGACATGACGCCCACGCGATCTGACAGCATCGCCGCTTCGTCCAGCGCGTGGGTGATCAGCAGAACGGTGGCGCCGGTTTCGCGCCAGAGGCGCAGCAACTCGTCACCCATAAGCAGGCGGGTTTGCTGGTCTAGGGCGCCGAAAGGTTCATCGAGCAGGATGAGCCGAGGCTGCATCACCAACGTGCGGGCGATGCAGACGCGTTGGCGCATGCCGCCGGAGAGTTGCGCGGGGTAGGCGCCGGCAAACGCCGACAGCCCCATGAAGCCAACAGCGTAATCCACCCGGCGGTCGATTTCGGCGGCCTCGACCCCGGCGCGGCGGAGGCCGAAGGCGATGTTGCCGGCGACGGTGAGCCAGGGGAAACTCGCGTCTTCCTGGAAGACGACGCCGATGCCATCCGGTACCGAGGTGACGGGTTTGCCTTCGAAGCTGACTGTGCCGGCGCTGGGTGGATTGAGGCCGGCGAGTACGTCCAGCAAGGTGGATTTGCCGCAACCGGAGGGGCCGACGACGGAGAAGAATTCCCCGCGTCGGAGGTCCAGATCAAGCGGGCCCAGCGCATGCACCGGGGATTTACCGGGATAAACCCGGGTAACCCCGCGCAGGCTGGCATGCGGTGCGGTCGGGCTCACTTTTGCAGATCGGCCGGCAGGAAGGAGGCATCCAACAGTTTGGGCCAATCGACGGCGCCGTTCTGTTTGCCGACGATTTGCAGGCCTTCGACCATCAGGTTCATCGCCGGGATATCAATGCGACCATCCGACCAGTAGCCAATTTCGAGGAAGTGGCGGAAGACCTTTTTATAGGTCTCCGGATTGCCGTTCAGCACCTTGGCTTCAATTTCTGCGGCTTCATCGGGATGGGCTTTGATGTAATCGACGCCCATGCGACGGCCGGCGAGAATGGCGCGTAGCTTGGCGGCTCCTTCATGCGTGTAGTCCGTTGTGGTGACGGCGACGGTTTGCATCATGTCGGGCGGGAGGATGTCCTTGCTCCAGAACACGACCTGCAACTTATCCTGCTGCTCCGTCCACAGCGGTTCACTGGACATGCCGGCATCGACGGCACCGTTCAGCACGGCGGAGATATTGGCGCCGATGCCGCCGGCGGGAACGAGCTTCATCGCATCCGGCTTTAGGCCCTTGGCCTTCATCGCCATCAGGATGAGCATGTTGGTGACGGAGCCGGGTGAGGTGAAGGCGACCTTTTTGCCAACCAGATCCTCAAACTTGGTGATCGGCGAGCCTTTCTTCGTCATCCACAGAATGTCGGCGACCGATTTGGCACCGCTGCCGATGATCTTGAGCGGGACGCCGTTGTTGATCGCCTCAATGGCGGCGGAAAGTGCGACTTCGCCATAGGGCAAATCGCCGGCGAGGGTGTTACGGACCGAGGTGCCACCGCCGGCGGAGGTGAGGACGCCGGTGATATCGACGCCGTTTTGTTTGAAGAAACCCTTTTCCATCGCCACCGCATAGGGAGCGCCATAGAAGGCGTCGCCCCAATGGGTGACGCTGATGGTTTCGGCTTTGGCGGCACTGGCGAGAAACAACGCGCCCAAGGCGGTTGCGGCGAGGCGATGCAGCATCACGGTTGCTCCCAATTATTACTCTTGGGAGCAACCTAGCATGTGGCGGCCGACGACCGGAAGGCTCAGCGCGCTTGCGGCATTGCGGTCGGGATGATGGTGGTGACGATGGAGGAGTCCAACGCTTCGTATTCATGGTAGCGAATGGTGGCGTAGAGTTCGGCGCGGGTTTGCATCCGGTCCACCATGTTTTGCGTGCCGCCGTCGCGGCGGATGGCGGCGTAGAGGTCTTCCTGCGCTTTGTTGGCGATGCGCAGGGAACTGACAGGCCAGATGACCATTTTGTAGCCCATGTCTTCAAACTCCTGCGCGGTGAAGAAGGGAGTACGGCCAAATTCGGTCATATTGGCGAGCAGGGGGGCATCGACCTTGGAGGCGAATTCGCGGAACATCTCGGCGGTGTTGAGCGCCTCGGGGAAAATCGCATCCGCGCCGGCGGCGAGGTAGAGCTTGGCGCGGGCGACGGCACCATCCATGCCTTCGCTGGCGGCGGCATCGGTGCGGGCGATGATGTGGAGATGTTTGCGGGCTTTGCGGGCGGCGGCGATTTTGGCGGCCATGTCGTGCGCATCGGCCAGCTTTTTGTCGTTCAGGTGGCCGCATTTTTTCGGCAGCAACTGGTCTTCGATATGCACCGCGCCGGCGCCGGCGTCTTCGAAGCTGCGGACCATGTTCATCACGTTCAGCGCTTCGCCGTAGCCAGTGTCACCATCGACGAGCACCGGCAGACCGGTGGAACGGGCGACCTGACGAATGAAGAAACAGACTTCATCAACGGTGATGATCCCGAGATCGGGCAGGCCCATCGAGGCGGTCATCGCTGCGCCGGAGAGGTACAGGCCTTCGAAGCCGGCGGCCTTGGCTTGTAATGCGGCCTGGCCATTATGTGTGCCGGGCAGTTGCACAATGCCCGGGCGGGCGAGCAGGGCGCGGAAGCGGTCGCCGGCGGGGGCGGTCGGCAGGTCGTCGGCGACAAGGTAGGTCATGGCGGGCCTCTCAACGGAAGAAGATGACGGATAGCAGCAGGAATCCGGGCAGCAGGGCGCAAGACGCCAGAGCGATGTAGCCGAAGAAGCCGGGCATGCGAATGCCGCGATGCGCGGCGATGGATTGCACCATGAGATTGGGTGCGTTGCCGATATAGGTCAGGGCGCCGAAAAACACCGCTCCGGCGGAGATGGCGCGCAGCGTGCTGGAGAGCGGGCCGGTGAGGGCGTGCGGGTCGGCGCCGGCGAGTTCGAAGGCGACGAGATACGTCGGGGCGTTATCAAGAAAGGCGGAAAGCAGGCCGGTGGCCCAGAAATAGGCGAGCGGAATCGGCTGACCGGCGGCGTTGGTGAGCAGGCCGAGCACCGGGGCGAAGGGGCCGTGCAGACCCGCGGCGAGCATGGCCATGACCGGGGTGATGGTGATGAACAGGCCGGCGAAGAGAATGGCCACCTCCTCAATCGGTGCCCAGGTGAACAAATTGGCCTGCCGGATGGCCCGCGGCGTGGCGCGCCATGACAGGCCGGTCACGCCGAGGGCGATGACGACGCCCAGCAGCTTTTCGCCGGCGATCGGTTGGCCGAGCAGGGCAATGTCGCCGGGATGCCAGACGCCTTGCAGCAGCACGCTGGTGATGAGGAGCCCCAGGAAGACGAAATTGATGCTGCCACGCAGATGGAGGGGCCGCGCTGGTGGAGGCGGTGGATCCTGGCGGGCGAAATAGCGGTCGAGCAGGTAAAACGTGGCGAGCAGCGGGAGGGCGAGCACTAACAGCGGGCCGATCAGGGCTAGCAACGGCCAGAAGAATGGCACCCCGTGCAGGAAGCCGATGTAGAGCGGTGGGTCGCCCAGCGGGCTGGTGGCGCCGCCGGCATTGGCGCATAGCAAGATGAAGAACAGCACCAGATGGCGCTTTTCGCGGCGATGGGCGGCAGCGCGGAGCAGCGGGTGGATCAGCACCATCGCGACGCCAGTGGTA
>Ga0007801_10000684_pt1 | contig 10962 bp, 14 predicted proteins | sample CryBogmetaGMA2M_FD_60372 | JGI IMG/M metagenome (GOLD analysis project Ga0007801, IMG submission 60372) | Freshwater microbial communities from Crystal Bog, Wisconsin, USA - MA2M | ecosystem: Environmental > Aquatic > Freshwater > Lake | place: Crystal Bog, Wisconsin, USA | collected 2009-07-06
ATGGTACACTGTTGGCCAAAGGCGAGATCGTTCTGATTGGCGAAAGCTTAGGCATTCGCTTCACCGAAATTATTTCTCCAGAACAAAGGCTGCGGAGCCTTTAATGTCCAATATCTCGTCCCTCATTTCGGTTCTTGTCCTGCTCGCCGTCTTAGCGACAGCAGCGATCTTTCTGCGTCGCTACCGCGACCGTTTGAATGGCCGTTTTGGGCAAGGGCCTATGACGCTGCGCGGCATGCTCAATCTGGGGGACGGAACACGGCTCGTTTTGGTGGATGTCGAAGGGGTATCCATCGTGTGCGGCGTTGGACGCAACGGCGTCGGTGCCATCGAAACCATCAGCAAGGCAAAGGCCCAAGAATCATTTAAGGAAACGATTAAGGAAATGTCCAAGTGAAAAGCCCTCTCTCATCCGTCTGGGTCGTACTTGGCGGCATAGTTTTATTAGGCGCTCTGAGCACATCGGCCTTTGCAGCGAATGGTTCATTGTTCGATTTACCGGTGTTAAAGCTCGAAAATCTTCCTGCGGGCGGGCAGTCACTGTCGCTCTCGCTGCAGACTCTAATCCTGATGTCAGCCCTGACGATTCTTCCGTCGATGGTGCTGGTCACCACAAGCTTCACCCGGATTATCATCACCTTGTCGATCCTGCGGCAGGCCATGGGCACGCAGCAAACGCCACCGAACCAGGTGCTGGTTGGCTTGGCGCTGTTCATGACGCTTTTCATCATGACCCCGACAATCCGCGAAGTGAATGAGGCTGCGTTCGCTCCCTATTCCGCTGGCCAACTTTCGATTGAAGATGCGGGCATCAAAACCGCAACCATCATGAAACAATTTATGATGCGGCAAACGCGCCAAGCTGATATTTTGATGATCGCAGAGCTGCGCGGGGATAAGGGCTATGAAAGCGCGAACGAAGTACCATTTTTGGTCGCCGTTCCGGCCTTTCTCATCAGCGAACTGCGAACGGCATTTACCATCGGCTTTTTGCTCTATTTGCCGTTTCTCGTGATCGATATTGTTGTCGCCAGTATTCTGATGTCGCTGGGCATGATGATGCTATCGCCTATGCTGGTGTCGCTGCCCTTCAAGCTTTTGATGTTTGTTATCGTCGATGGTTGGTCGCTCACCCTCTCCTCGCTGGTTGAGAGCTTCATAAGGGGATGATGACCAATGCCATATGAACAATTCATCGCGATTGGCCGCGAGACCCTTCTAAGCACCGTCTTGACGGTAACGCCGGTATTGGCGGCAGCATTGGCGGCTGGTCTCTTGATCGGCATTATTCAAGCTGCAACCTCGATCAACGAAGCGACCTTGGCGTTTGTGCCGAAATTGTTGATCGTTGGCTTGGTGCTGGCGCTTTCCGGTCCGTTCATGGTCGCGACGCTGACCAGTTATTTCCAGACCATCTTCAGCGAAGTCAGCAAGGTGAACCGATGATCGTGCTGGACACGCCCCATCTCATCGATACGCTGGTGCTGTTTATGCTGGTTTCAGTCCGCATCAGCGCCATGCTGATTGCCGCACCAATGTTTTCGACGTCGTCCGTTTCGACTCCTATCCGAGTCGTCATTGCCTTTGCTATCGCGGCACTGATGCTTGAAACCATCACGGCACCAAAGATTGATATCCTCTCCCCCCAAGGCATCTTGGCGATTGCCAGCGAGGCGGTGATTGGCGCGGCGATTGGGTTTATCTTTCAATTGGCCTTTGCGGCCATCGCAATGGCGGGCGAACAGATCTCGGCGATCATGGGCATGAGCTTTGCCGCCATGATGGACCCGCAGTCCGGCACCCAATCCCCCATCATAACCCAATTCATGACAGTGTCGATGCTGTTGGTGTTCATGACGATTGAAGGACCCCATATTCTGCTCAAGCAACTGAGCGCGAGCTTTCAAGCAATGCCCATTGGCGATGCCCTGATGCGCCCGGATGCGCTTTTGAACCTGATCAAATCAGGCAGCCTCATTTTTTCGGCAGCTTTGCTTGTAAGCCTCCCCATCGTGCTTGCGCTTTTTCTTGTAACGCTGCTGATCGGGATGCTGACGCGAGTGGCCCCTCAACTCAACCTATTCTCGGTCGGCTTTCCAATTTCGATTATCGCGGGGTTGGTGCTGATCATGATCGCCGTGCCTGAACTTTCCAACAGCATGGCGGGCTTGATCGACGAAGTAGCCCAGCGGACTCGTGCCATACTCTTGCCAAGTTCGGGAGGCTAACGATGGCGGAGGACGAAGGTCAGGAACGCACAGAAGAACCAACCGCAAAACGACTCGAAAAAGCACTCGAGGACGGAGAAGTTCTTACCTCGAAAGATCTGCTTTTAGCAGTCGTTATGCTGGGCGGTGCTTTACAATTGAGCATTGGCGGACAGTTTTATTTCAACCAATTTCTCGGAGCCTTTCGAAACGGAATCGACATATCCAGCGTGCTGGCACGCGATCTTCCGCTCTTGTCCGTGGTTGGCGATCGGTTTGCGGATGTCATGCTGCCTTTAGCCTTTTTTGTCCTGCCGCTCGTTCTGTTATTGTTTATTGCGCAAATTGCGTTTGGCGGCATGCACTTCATGCCCCAAAATGCGATGTTCAAAGCCAACCGCATTTCGCCCGCGGCCGGCTTTTCGCGTATGTTCGGCTCAGCGGCCTTGATCGAATTGGTCAAATCAATTGCGAAAATCGGCTTGGTCGGAGCCATCGGCGTGAGCTATCTGAGCGGTCGAATGGCCGAGATTTTGGCCATTGGCAGCATGCCGTTTGAGGCAGCCTTATTCCAAGCTGGCTCCATCGTCTCCTCGACCTTGCTGATGCTCGTATTAGGCGCCGCCATCATCGCCGCCATTGATGTCGTCTACCAATGGAACAAGCATCACAACCGCTTGATGATGACGAAGCAAGAGATCAAGGACGAGTCAAAAGAGTCCGATGGTTCACCCGAAGTCAAACAGCGGATTCGCCAATTGCAACGCGAAGCCGCCGACCGTGGCTCGGTCGCCAATATCGGCGATGCTCAGGTAATCATCAGTAATCCAACCCACTTCGCCGTGGGTCTTCGCTACGATTTTGAAAAGGGCAGCGCGCCCATGATTGTCGTTAAAGGAACCGATGCAGTCGCCAAAACGATCCGTGAATTGGCAGCGGAGAAAAAACTACCCGTTCTCGAATATCCGCTGCTTGCCCGCGCTTTGTACTTCACATCGGAAGTTGGCACCGAAATTCACTCCGAGCTTTATCGCGCAGTAGCGACCGTACTGAGTTTTGTTTTCCACGCTGGCTTGGAAGGCGATAAACCAGAGATCGATGTTCCTGAGGAACTCCGCTTTGACGCCAATGGTCGGGCGATGGAGCGCAAGAATGCCTAACGCGAACACCGTCTCGGGTCAAAACTATGTTGTCCATTCCGGCTCCTGCCAAGGCTGCCGTCATTTTTCGATCACGCATAACGCTAAACGCCCCTATGCGTGCCGAGCCTTTGGCGTCATGTCCCGCCAACATCCCGCGCGCGACATTCTCAATACGTCTGGAGAAGCCTGCCGCATGCGGTCCGTCTCCGTTTCCTCTCCCTTTGCCCTCGAAGGAGGCCGATCATGAGCACTGCCAAAAAGCCCGCTGGCGAAGCTGACACCATTGAAGACGAAGTAGTCCCGTCAACGGACAAAGAAAATGCCACGGATTCAGACGTGCAAAAGACGGATGCGCCTAAGGCTGAACGGTCGAGCCTCGGCCTAAAGCCCGCAAAGCCACTTCCATCGATTGACGAGTCGATCCAACTCGCTCTCGCTTCGGCAAGCACCGCTGCCGATGCTTCAAAAGAAATTCAACGCTTGAAAAAGCAAGTGAACGACCTCGTGATTGGCAATTCGCGGTCGAATAAGGTCTTGCTCGGAACCGGTGTGATTTTCCTTTTTATGGCATCTGTCGCCCTCGGAGTCTCCGTTGCCTTCTATTTCAAGGCCATGAACCGCTTTGACTCAATCACCAACGTGAACCGCGATGCGCTGATGTCATTTGCCGAGGAAGTAAATGCCTTCACCGAAGCCGCTACCCGCGTCGAGCAAGCCGCAACCGCATCTGAGAAGCGGCTCGCAGCTTTGTCAGAGCAGCAAGAACAAATCAGACTGGCCATCCAGAGCGACCTTACAAACCAGCAAACCCTTCAAACGAAGCTTAGTGAGAATTCAGACGCCATCACCCAAATCCCAGCAGCAACGCGGAAAATGGTTGATGACCTGCTTGCGTCAAACAAGGTTCTTATCGGGCAATTCGGCGATGCAATGCGCGATCAAATCAAGGCCATGGAAGCCGCAAACCCGAAGGCTGACATCGTCAAGCAAATTGACGACATTGTTAAAACCCAACAGGCCGCGACCATCCGCACCTCGGCGATTGCAGCCCAAAAGGCTAACAGTGCGCGAAAATCTGCCCCCGCCAGCGATCAGATGATCAAATATCCGTGATGTCGGTTGATCCGCACAAGGAGTGATGTGGCGCGATGGGTGTCGAGACGTACTCAGGCATTGTTGCCATTGTAAAATCCGTGCGAAAAAGCTCTTCCGCCGAACGGATGGGGCTTCTGGCTGGCGACGTTATATTGAGATTAGGCAAGCACGAACCGCTTGAAGGCGTCGAAGTGCCGAGCACCTTGGATCAAATTGCCAAAGATCAAGAATGGCTTGTTATCCAGCGGGACACCGTGATTTTCAGAATGTCTCCCGCCGGTGGTGCGGCAGGTGCTGTGCTTGATGCCCATCCGCTACCTGAAGATATAGTCTATGAAACGAACGAACCTTGGAAGCCCTATTACGCCTTGATGAGGCCCGGCGATGCCATGCTTCTGATTCCGGAACAAATTCCGACCTACTGGTGGCCATTTCCGGCCATTGCCTACGGCTATTTCCGCCTTTGGCAAATGATGGGCGCGACCTTATTTCTCTATGGTATCGCCTATGTCGCGAGCTTGTTCGCTTTTGGCGTTGTCTATTTCTCGACCTGTCTGATTTTGATCAGTGGCGGCTCGTATATGCTCCGGGATACAGCGGGTAAGGATGGGTTCATGCCGCGCGGCCGTGTAGCGGTGGGCAAGCCTTCAGACGTGTCGTCGCTGGAGCGGACAACCGGGGCCATCTTACGACTAGCTGCTAAACGAAGATAAAGGCCTAACGCCGACCATGAAGCGAGATAATCGATTCGACCGCATGCACAGGGAGACCCGTTTTTGCGACAATCAAATCGCTTGAAACCCCTTCACGCGCCAATCGAATGGCAGAATCAACCGATTCAGGATTTTCCCGTGTCGTTTGCCCAGACCCCCGAAAAACGATCTCGAGAGATTTGATTTCGGCCTGTACCTTCCGAATCGTTTCGTTGAAGGAGCCTTCGAGCGCGATGCTTGAGCGAACAATGGCCGAATCCAACGCTCCAAGGCGTTCTGCTACGCCTTCAAGCCGCTTCCCAAGCTCCGCTTGCGCTTTATTTTCTTTACGATTGAGATACACGAGCGCCGCAACAACGGGCCCGCTGCCGAGCAGTACTACAACGATACAGAGGATCAACGCGTCTACAAAACTCATTGGGTATAACTAACACGCCCCGGCTTGTGTTTAGGCTTCCGCCGAACGCCGACACTATCATTGGAAGCCATCCGATCAGCAAGTACTTTCTCAAGGCGAAGCGTCGTCTCGAAGATTTTTTCAGCCCTTGCACGCTCCTCCTCGGAATTCGGAGTGCAGCCATTGATCCCAGACAGCACAGCGTGCAGGTCGAAGGTCAAGGTTTCAATCATCGCTCGATCCTCGTCGATGATCGACGTCTCGATAGCGGCCAAAATATCGGCCGTACGACCGATGGCATCCAGAAAAACAATCTCGGACATGGAAATAACTCCAAAATAAATTCTATCGCACCAGAACAACGCCGCCCTGTGCCACGCGGCCGGACAGGACGATTCCGCTCTTAATATTCTTCACCGCTACAAGATCACCCTCATAGCCGTCTTCTTCGGCGCGACCGGGTGTTGCAATGACAAAGCCCTCGCCCTCCGCCGTCAGTGTCACGGTCTCGCCCTTCATGATGGTAGGTGCGCGCGCAACATTTCGGGTGGTAATCGCGATGCCAGGTCCGAGCGCAGCCGTCAGCCGCAGGCCAACCGCTTCATCCATGCTTTTTAAAAAGGCACCACCGGGCGGTAGATCAGTCTCCCGCTCTTCGATCATCGCCGCGGTCAGAATCGTCCCCACCGGTAAAGAGGCGCGTGGAACTACCACATGCCAGCGTTGAACCGGACCGTTGGTTAGCGCTTTGCCATTAGCCGCAACAGGGGCCGCGCTTTCAGTATTGACACGCACATTAAAAGTCCATGCCTGCGGCCCCGCACAATGCACCACAAGACTTGAGCTATAGGCACTGCGAGGTGCAATCGTTGGAACCGTTGCGCAGGCTGAAATCTGCATCCTCTCGTCCAATGGTCCGATGGCTGCAGTATCAACAAGTGGCTTACCGGTTCCCGCCATATAGTCGCGAACCGCCTGCCTGATGTTTTCTGCGCCCCAAAGGCCATCGGCGGCAATGGCGGGAAACGCTGCGGCTAGGCTTAAAAGGGCAATGAGTGGGATAAACCGTATGCTATTCATGACCAATCCCCTCATTGCAACAATACAGCGACGGAATTGGGAGCGATGGCCGGCGTCGGCTTCATGAGACGGGCTACCGATTGGGCCGAACCTGCCGATTCGACCCGGATCAACTGCCAGGAATTACGATCCAGCGAAGGTAGTTCGACAAGGAAGAAGTCACCCGCCTTCACGCCATTAACCGCACCGGCTGAAATCGTGGCGCGGTTACCGCTTACCGCCGTAATCACGGCACGAAGCGATTCGCAGCCCACATGTTCGGAAATATCGCTGGCAATCACATGCCATAAGCCGTCGAGCTCAGACGTTTCCTCCTGCGGCAGAGCGACGTCGGTACCCCATAGATGTTTATCAAGCGGCAATCTAACATGTTCCGAGATGCGCGCTTTCACCGCGCCCGAAACATTATCAACCAGCTCCAACTCTGCGGTTACCTCAATCATAGCATCTGCCAATAAAAACGTATCAGCTTTGACGCGCTCAAGCAGAATTTTCCCGCCTAGCGTATACCCGCCCGGACTGTTTACATGGCCCGAGACAACAGCGAGATAGGCCATGTTCTGACCAACACTCGATGATTTCTGCGCGACAGGATGAAAGCGACGGTCATCGATGACATGCAGTGCAGGCTGTTCTTTGACCGCATCGATCAGCGCCTCAATCCCTTCGCGGGCTTGGCGTTCGATGCCACCCGCGAGGCCGGGCGCAACGCGCACATCAATGCCACCAATGATGATATCGGATTTTTTATTCGAACCACATTCACCATCATTCGTTTCGGCGAGCGCATCGATGGTTACGATGTAATGGTCGCCCTCACGGTGTTCCTCGACGATCTGATAGCCTTTTAGGAGACCGGAAACGGCAATCCCACTTTCTTCATGAATGGTGCCTGCTTGGGAAAGGAAGGACGAACCCCGAACCACCATACGAACCTGCCCCGCTGCATCATAGAGAGCTTCAGCCAAAGCGGATTTACGTGCTGCTGTAATGTCCTTGCTCGCAATCGCAGCGCGGCCCACGGCATGAATAAGCCGCGTTCCTGCATCGGCCGAACCGATCGACGCCATAACCGCAATGCCAAGGGTAAGATAAAGGCCAAAACGCATGATTCTGATTACCGTGTTGCAGGCGCCCGCTCGGATGCCATAGAAGCCGCATCCACTGCGTCGATTTCCAAGATTGTCTCATAAATATCGGTCTTGATCGGCCCGATGCTGACGGTTCGCGCGTTGCGAACGAGACCTGCAACGGTTCCACGCAGCGTATCGGCTTGCATAATGCCCTCAGAAAGCGACGAGTAAGAATTCACGTCCAATCCATAAATCTTCTCAGCAAGCTCACGCATTGCGGCAAGACGGGAAGCTCGGATGGCCATGAGTTGTTTCTGAACCTTTGAACGGCCCGGCTGAATTGAGATGGCGGCATAGCCAATTCCACGAATAGCACCCGTTGAACTACCAGAGGCCATTGCCGTCGGCGCGCTTTCAACAGCGCTCGCTGAGCCCGCAAGAAGTGAGCCAGCAAGCGTGAGCGACACAAAAGTCGCCAGTGATCGAACATTAAATCGTCGATTTATCAAGGCGCTAGCCCTTTCCGTCATTTGGGAGGCCGTAAAGTCTACAGCGCTCGCACCATCATGGTTGAACCCAGATCAGCAATTTCGGTGCCAGTTCTAAAACATTCATTTTGACCCGCCTTGGCACACCCCTTGCTTTACCGATTGGGCGACGGCACGGCACCCCCCAAAAACCGGGGAATGTGCGGCGCTCTGGCGGGAAACCGACGGAAATCTGACATAAAGGACCGATGAAGTGACTGAAGCGCTGTCGATAAATCAACAGTCGAGTATTGGACGTCTTACCCAGACGTTGATGCTTCCGTTTGCGCTGGTCGCCTTCATCGTCATGATGGTCGTTCCCATCCCGCCGATTTTGCTCGATTTGTTCTTCACCGCCAACATCGTCATCTCGCTTTCCATTCTGATGGTCAGCGTTAACATGTTCAGACCGTTGGATTTTTCGGCATTCCCGACGATTTTGTTGTTCGCCACCATCCTTCGCCTCACCCTGAACGTGGCCTCCGCCCGCGTGGTGTTGGTGCATGGTCATGAGGGCACGCACGCAGCCGGGCAAGTCATTGAAGCTTTTGGTGAATTCGTCATCGGCGGCAATTTCGTGGTTGGTATTCTCGTCTTCTTGATTTTGATGGTCATTAACCTCGTCGTGATCGTGAAAGGTACAGGCCGCGTCTCGGAAGTGAGCGCCCGCTTCACCTTGGACGCGATGCCCGGCAAACAAATGGCGATTGACGCGGATCTGAACGCCGGACTTTTGACACCCGATCAGGCGAAAAAGCGCCGCGAGGAAGTCGGTCGTGAGTCCGATTTCTACGGATCCATGGACGGCGCCACGAAATTCGTTAAAGGCGATGCCGTTGCAGGCGTTATCATTCTTGCTGTCAACATTTTGGGTGGCTTGATCATCGGCATGGCACAGCATGGTCTGCCCATCGGCCAAGCTGCATCGACCTATATCACGCTGACCATCGGTGACGGTCTTGTCGCCCAGATCCCTTCCCTTCTGCTTTCGATTGCAACCGCCATCATCGTCACCCGCGAAAACAGCGGCGCTGATTTGACCGAAACATTGATGAAGCAGGTTGGTCTGAAGCGTGCTTGGTGGCCGGTCACCGGCATTCTCGCTCTGATCGGTATTTTGCCCGGCATGCCCAATCTGTTGTTCCTCGGCGCAGCCGCAGGTGCAGGTGCCATCGCCTATTTCGGCAATGTGCCGAACAACAAAAAGGACGAGGACACCCAGCAACCCATGACCCAGGGTGGACAGCAAGGGTTCAATGAACCAGCTGAGGAAAGCAATCCTGAACAGGTCTCGATCAAGGATGTGGCCAATACGACGGCACTCCTCGTTGAAGTTGGCTATGGCCTAATCCCGCTCATCGAAGATCCAACACGCGGTGCGCTTGTGTCGCGAATTACCAGCATTCGTAAGCAGGTTTCCCGCGATCTTGGCTTCATCGTGCCGCAAGTTCGCATCCGCGACGATCTGACCTTAATGCCATCCGCTTACCGGATCACGATTGCTGGCGTTATTGTCGCCGAGGATCAGGTGATCAACGGAAAGCTATTGGCCATCCAAAGCGGCACAAACACCATTATTCTTCCGGGCCAGACGGTAAAAGATCCAACCTTCGGTCTCGATGCCGTGTGGATCGACCCGTCCGATAAACAGCGCGCGCTCGCAGCCCAATATACCGTGGTCGATGCAGGCACCGTGATTGCGACCCATCTCCACCAGCTTCTCATCCAGCGCGCCGCCGATCTTTTGGGCCAGGACGATGTGCAAGAGATCATCGATCATTTTGCAAAGACCTCGCCGCACCTCGTGCAAGGCGTTGTTCCGAAATTGGTTCCGCTGCCGCAGCTGACGCAGGTTCTCAAAGCGCTCGTTGCCGAACAGATCCCTGTCTCCGACATGAAGCGTATTCTTGAGGCGCTCTCGAGCTCGAAGGGCCGCGAGACCGATGATTTGATTGAAGCCGCCCGTATCGCGCTTGGTCCGATCCTGATCCAACGCATCTCATCGCCCAAGGAAGAGCTTCCAATCGTTACGATTGATGCTGGCCTTGAGCAGCTGATGATCCAAAACGCCCGCCAGAACGGCCAAAACGGCAATGCCATCGAACCCGGCCTCGCCCGCAAGCTGATCCAGGCTTTTGAAGAACAAAGCAACGCGCTCGCCAAAAATGGCAAAACGCTCGTTGTCGTCACAACGCCGATCTTGCGGCGCGAACTTGCAGCCCTTGTCCGGCAGGCGGCCCCCGATGGTCTTGTCTTGTCGTTCAAGGAACTTCCTGAAACCAAACGTGTAACTGTGATCGCCGTTATCGGCGGCGCTTCCTGAGGAGAACTAGGTCATGATGCAACGCACCAAAATCGTCGCTGAAGACAGCCGTGAAGCCATGACGAAAGTCATGAAAGAGTGCGGCGAAGACGCTGTCATCCTCTCAACCCGCAAAGTGCCCGGCGGCGTCGAAATTATCGCTGGCCACGAGCCGAAGCGTTCGATGTTCCATTCCCTCGGTTCACGTCAGAATTTCAACATGGACATGGAAGACGATGAGGAAGAAACCGAAATCGTCGAACGCAGCGAGGCGTCAAAAGCACCCGCCCAGAGCGCTAAAACATTCCAGCAAGTGCTCGCCGAAAGCGGCCGTGCGGCCGATTTGTTGAAGCCTTCGCCTTTCCAATTCCGCCCTGCCCCGCCCGAGCCCGTTATCGCCAAGGCTGATGTCGAAAAAAGCAAGTC
>Ga0007801_10000687_pt1 | contig 10952 bp, 10 predicted proteins | sample CryBogmetaGMA2M_FD_60372 | JGI IMG/M metagenome (GOLD analysis project Ga0007801, IMG submission 60372) | Freshwater microbial communities from Crystal Bog, Wisconsin, USA - MA2M | ecosystem: Environmental > Aquatic > Freshwater > Lake | place: Crystal Bog, Wisconsin, USA | collected 2009-07-06
CTGGCGAGCATCGGGCTGACGCGGGCTGATTACCTGGTTACCAACCTGATCCCGTGGCGACCGCCGGGCAATCGGAACCCGACCGATCAGGAGATCCTGATCTGCTTGCCATTCCTGCTGCGGCACATCGCGTTGGTGAAACCGAAGCGGCTGGTGTTGCTCGGCGGGATTTCGGCCAAAGCGGTGCTGGGGGGCAAAAATGGGATCACCCGAATGCGGGGCAAATGGGCGGATGCGCGCATCCCCGGCCTCCCCAATCCGGTGCCGGCGTTGCCGGTTTTGCACCCGGCCTACCTGCTGCGGTCACCGGGCTCCAAGCGGGAAGCGTGGGCGGATTGGCTTTTGTTGCAGCGCACAATAAACGCAGAGCAGGGTTGAATCTGCCTTAAGAGCGGCAAATAACCTTCTGATGGATGGTTTTTTGCTTCAATTTTGAGATCGTTCTCACACGCAGGGGTTGTGTTTCAGCCGTGTGACGTGTAGTCCCCGCCGCCTCATGCGAGGGATCGGTCGAACGCTCTCCCGCCTACCCGCCGCCCGCGCTTTGATCGTTGGGCTTGCGGTTTTGGTTGGCACTCCAGGCCAGGCTGCGCTTGCCCAATCGGCAATCAACGCAGCACAGTCCGCGGACGGTGACACAGCCTTCGCGAACCCGCGCCTGGCGCTGCGGGGCACCCCCGGCCACCCCACCGAGATTGGTCTGCCGCAGCCGCTTTCGCCCAGCGAGGCGGTGCGGCTGAAGCGGCTTTTCAGCTTGCAGGCGCGCGGCGAGATTGCCCAGGCGGTGCGAGAAGCGGCCGAGTTGGAGGGCGATAGCCCGGTCGTGCGCGGCGTGATGGGGCATGTAGCGGCCGACCGGTTGCTCTCGCGCTTCACCAAGGCCAGCGTGGAGGAGTTGCAGGGCTGGTTGCGGGATTGGGGCGACCTGCCGGATGCGCCGGCGCTGCATGCGCTGCTGACCATTCGCGCGCCGCGTGGGGGCGCCCTGCCGCCGGCGCCGCATGCCGAGATGCTGGCTAGCGAGACGCGGCCGCCACAGGCGATCCCGGTACCGGAGGAAACTGAAACCCCGGACCGTAGGTTGAAGCGCAACTATGCCACCGATCGCTCGGTTTGGGATTTGGCGCGCAGCGGTGGCGGGCCGGCGAAACTGGTGACGCGGACCGCCAGCCTGCCGCCGAGCTATGCGGCGCAGTTGCGCGGCGAGGCGGCGCAGATATTGTTCACACTGAACCGCGATCAGGACGCGCTGGAGATCGGCCGGGCCGGGGTAGGTGTTTGCGGGCGGCAGAAGGCGCTGGAGTGTGAAGAGGCGGTGATGGCCGGCTATGCCGCCGGCCTGGCGGCCTGGCGGCTAGGCCGACTCGATGAAGCGCGCGGTCTGTTCGAGGTCGCGTGGCTGGCTGAACAGACGACGCCGGCCATGCGGGGCGCGGCGGCCTTCTGGGCGGCGCGTGCGGCGCTGCGCCTGCGTGATCCGGCGGCCTACTACATGTGGATGTCTCGCGCCGCCAATGAACGGCGCACGTTCTACGGATTGTTGGCGCGCCGGGTGCTCGGCATGGGAGTGGAGTTCTCCGCCGACCGTGAAACCCTGTCGCAAGCCGATCTGGACGCGGTGACGGCTACGCCGGAAGGATTGCGGGCGCTGGCACTGATCCAGGTTGGCCAGACCGGCCGGGCGGATGCGGAATTGCGGCTGCTGGCACCGGCAATCAAGGCCTCACCCTCGTTCGGTCGGGCGGTGATGCTGGTGGCGGCGCGGGCTGGGTTGGCGGATCTGGCCGGGCAGTTGGCGGATTTCGTCCAGTCCGAAGACGGTCGGCCGCGTGACTACACCCGCTTCCCGATCCCAAGGCTGCGGCCGGAGGGAGGGTTCTCGGTGGACCCGGCGCTGGTTTATGCGTTGGCGCGCACGGAATCGAACTTCGATAGCGGCATGGTGTCCTCCGCCGGGGCGCGTGGGTTGATGCAGATTATGCCGGAAACCGCGCGCTTTATCAGCGCCGGCGACCAGCGAATTCAGTTGCATGATCCGGCGGTCAATCTGGCGGTGGGGCAGCGCTATGTCGGCTATCTCGCGGGGATTGAGGCGGTGAACGGCGATTTGGTGCGGTTGCTGGCGACGTATAATTCCGGGCCGGGTGGGTTCGGGCGCTGGAGTGGTTCGGTACGCGACGGTGGCGATCCGTTGTTGTTCATCGAGGCGGTGCCGATTGATGAAACCCGCGCCTTTATCCCACGTGTGTTGACCTATACCTGGATTTACGCGGCGCGGATGGGCATGTCCGCCCCGAGCCTGGACGAACTCGCGGCCGGCGACTGGCCGCGCTATCATCCGGCGAACACGGTGCAAATCGTCTCACACTAGAGGCGCGGCACGCAGCGTCGGAGCAAGCGATGGCAAATCTCGATCCCACCAGGCCGTTTCTACCGGTGAATATCGCCGTGTTGACGGTATCTGACACCCGTACGCTGGAGACGGATACCTCTGGCAGCACCCTGGCCGCGCGGGTTGAGGCGGCGGGGCATATTGTGGCAGTGCGCAGCATCGAGAAAGACGACGCCGATGCCATCGCGGTGCTGCTGCGCCGTTGGATCGCCGATCCGGCGATCGATGTGGTGATCACCACCGGCGGCACCGGAATTACCGGGCGCGACGTGACGCCCGAAGCGTTCGACCGGGTGCTGGAAAAGCGCATCGAAGGCTTCGGGGAACTGTTCCGCATGCTGAGCTATGCGAAAATCGGCACGTCCACGATGCAGTCCCGCGCTATTGGCGGCGTTGCGGGGGGGACGTATCTGTTCGCCTTGCCGGGCAGCACGGGCGCGGTGAAAGACGGTTGGGACGGGATTTTGCTGTCGCAACTCGACAACCGGCACCGGCCCTGCAACCTTGTTGAACTGATGCCGCGCTTGCAGGAGCATTTGCGCGCGGCGGAGTAGGCGATCCAGGACCGGCGCCCCGGACAAGCAGCAGGGCGGGGGGTATCCCCCTGCCCTGCCGCCTATCAGGCTTGCGGCCAGGCCGGTGCCGGGGCGATGCGGCCGGCGCAGAGGCCGAAGCCGATCGAGACATAGCCCGGCCGGCGGGTGCGGCCACGGAAAATGACCTCATCGCCATCGAGCAGCCAGGCGCGGGTTTCGCCGTTGCCGAGGGCAATTGGCTTGGTCCCGCGTTCGGTGGCTTCCGCGAGACAGGCGCGGCTGTCATCGGTGGGGCCGGAGGCGGTGCCGCTGCCCAGCAGGTCGCCGGGTTGCAGGTTGCAGCCATTGCTCATGTGATGCGTCGCCATCTGGGCGAGCGTCCAGTAGTTATAGATGAAGTTGGTGAGGGTGACGCGCCCGGCGGGTTGGTTGGCCGCACGCATGGCCGGGGTGCGGATGAGGGCTTCGAGTTCGATGTCGAAGCCGCCTTCGGCCTGGTCTTGCGGATCGTTGAGGTAAGGCAAGGGCGATGGGTCGTCCGCCGGGCGCGGGAAGGCTGGTGCGCGGAACGGGGCGAGGGCCTCGTCGGTTACCACCCAGGGGGAGATAGTGGTGGACAGGCTTTTGCTGAGGAATGGCCCGAGTGCGCTTTCCCAGCCTTGAATGTCGCGGGCGGACCAATCGTTCAGCAGGCAATAGCCGAACATGTGGTTGCGCACACTCGGCAGGGCCAGCGGTTCGCCGAGGCTGTTGCCCGGGCCGATGAACAGGCCGACTTCCAATTCGAAATCCAGCGACGCCGTCGGGCCGAAGCGGACTTCGCCGTCGGCGTGGCGCCATTGGCCGTTCGGGCGGCGGATGTCTTCACCGCTGACGCGCACAGAGGTGGCGCGGCTGTTATAGGCGACCGGCAGATGCTTGAAGCAGGGTGGCAGCGGGCTGTCCGGGCGGCTGATCTTGCCGAGGCGCTCGGTGTGGTAGCTGGAGGTGAGGAAATCGGTGAACGCGCCGACGCGGGCAGGCAGGTGCAGGTGCGCCTCGGCCATCGGCACCAGCAGGCTCGCGGCCTGGCGGCGCGCGTCATCCGGACCGCCGTCACGCAGCAGATCTGACAGCCGGGCGCGCAACGCGGAGGCGGCGGCATTACCCAGTGCCATCAACCCGTTCAGTGTGCCGCCTTGCGCGGCGGCGGCGGCTGCGGCGGCGAGGCCGGAGAACAGGCCGGCCCGCACACCGGCTTCGAGGTGAAAAATCTGATCGCCAATGGCAACCCCAGCGCGCGGCGCCCCGCCGGCTTGGCTGAAAATACCAAATGGCAGGTTCTGGATCGGGAAATCGGTGTCTGCCGCATTGGCGCTGGCGACCCAGCTGCGGCGCGAGGGATCGTGGGTTGCGTTAAGCGTTACCATGCCGAGGTTCCTGGACTATTGCCGGGAAGGTGCCGACCGGCGGCCAGACGGTCAAGGGCGTGCGGGCGCCAACAGTTTATTGAGATTTCCACGTCACACTGCCACCCATTGGAATGCAGGAGCGTTGGCTATGAGCACGAGTCGGTTGGTTAACCGCAATGTTATCGCAACCTCGGGCCGCACATCGATGCGGCTGGAGCCGGAATTATGGGATGCGTTGCAGGAGATCTGCCAACGCGAGACGATCACGCTGAGCGATTTGATCCAGCGGATTGAGCAGAGAGGCCACCCGGGCGGGCGCACCAGCGCGATCCGCGTTTACGTGGTGACGTATTTTCGCGCCGCCGCCATGCAGCGCCGCATGCTGCGGCCGCGGCTGGACGGAATGCGTCAGGTGAGCGCCGATTCGACCGGTGCCATCGCCTGATCGGCGGCGGCTTGCGGGCCGGTATAGCGGTCCGGCCAGCGGGAGCGCACGGTTTCGCCGTCGCTGGCATAGGCAAAGCAAGTGTTGATCATGGTCGGCGAGCCATCCGTGCGCGGGCGATGGTCAGCCGGCACCTCACCGCGAGCTTTGGCAGCTTCCAGGGCTGCGACCTCACGGCGGGAGCGCATCGGCCAGATGGTTTGCAGCGCCACGGTGCCGATTTGTTGCAGCATTTCGCGCAAATGGGTGCAGCCGAGCACACCGCCGACCCGGACATTGGCGGCTTTAAGGAAGCCGGGCTTGATGGTCAGGCCGACCAGACTGGCGAAGCTGGCCGCGCCGCCGCCGCAGGTGACATATGGGCCGTGATCGGTCACCGCCTCACAGGCGGTGATTTCCAGATGGTCGTTGATGGTCATCCGCACCCACATTTCGTGCAACGGCACGCCTGAGGCGACATGGCCACGATCAGGGTTGGAAAAGTCGAAGCCTTTGGTATCGACCAAATGCGCTTCGACATCCATCTGCCCGTCGGTGCGACGAAACCCTTGCAGGGTGATGTCGCGCGTATGCATCAACTCACGTTCGGCGGGCGGCGGAAGCGGCATCAGGTTATCTCCGTGGTCTGTCCCTAGATTGGGGACCCATGCCGCACTGCACAAGACCTGTGTTCAGGCGGCAGGTTCGCCTTGCACCGGATCTACCCCGAGGGTGAGCATGAGCGCGGTGACTTCAGCGATAGCCGCTTCGGCGGACGCTGCATCCGTGCCCTTAGCGACGATGGAGACGCCGTTGCCGGTGGGGCGGTAATACGGGTAGCTGCCCAGATCGAGCGCGGGGTAGCGGGCTTGGATGGCGGAGAGGCCATCGGCGATCAGGCCCTCAGACACCCGCAGCGCATGTACGGCGCGGCTGATGATCGGCTGGCCGCCCTTCAAGGTCGGACCCAGTTCCGCCCACATCGCCTGCATGATGCGCGGCACCCCGGCCATGACGTGGACATTGCCGATGGTGAAGCCGGGGGCGATGGAAATGGCGTTGTTGATCAGCGTTGCACCGCGCGGCATGGTGGCCATGCGCTGGCGGGCGGCGTTGAACTCGCCGGGCTTGTAGCTGGCTTCCATGCGCGACCAGGCTTCGGGATGTGCTTCCCACGGCACGCCGAAGGCGGCGGCGATACATTCGCTGGTGATGTCGTCGTGCGTCGGACCAATGCCGCCGGTGGTGAAGACGTGGTCGAACTTGGCCCGCACTTCATTGACAGTGGCGATGATGGTTTCCGGCACGTCTGGAATAACGCGGACTTCGCGCAGCGGCATGCCGATTTCGCCCAGGCCCTGCGCGAGGAACCGGATGTTAGCGTCTTGCGTACGGCCGGAGAGCACTTCGTTGCCGATGACCAGCAGGCAGGCGGTGGGGTTTTGGTCGGACATGGCGGCCTCTCAGAGAAAATCGCGCAGGAGGGGAACGAGCGGGCGGTCGGCTTCCGGCATGGCGTATTCGCCGAGTTTGGCGGCATGGACCCAGGCAAGGGTTTGGCCTTCCCGCGCTTGCGGGGTGCCGCGCCACCGGCGACAGAGGAAGAGCGGCATCAGCAGGTGGAAACTGTCGTAGCTATGCGAGGCGAAGGCGAAGGCGGCGAGGCAGGAACTGGCGACATCAATGCCGAGTTCCTCCTTCAGTTCGCGGATCAACGCCACTTCCGGGGTTTCACCGGGGTTGAGTTTGCCACCAGGAAATTCCCACAGCCCGGCCATTTTTTTGCCTTCCGGCCGGCGGGCCAGCAGCACGCGGCCATCGAGATCGACCAGGGCACAGGCAGCGACCAGCAGCAAGGGCTTGCTGCCATCGGCGGTGGCCTCGGTGGCGGGTTGGCCGAACAAATCGGCTCGCGTGGCTTCAAAGCGCAGGATTTTCTGTTCACCGCCGCGGGCGAGGAAGGTTTCCGTGCCTTCGCCGACATGGCGGAAGCCGATGCGACGTAGCACGGCGATGGAACCGGCATTATCGGTGGCGACGGTGGCTTCCAGCCGGTCCAGATCCAGATTGGCCAGCGCCCAGCGCGCCAGCCGGCCGGCGGCCTCACCGGCGACACCGTGGCCCCAGAAGCGTTTGCCGACCCAGTAGCCGACGCGGGCGGAACGGGTGGCGGCATCGATCCGCACGCCAATGCCGCCGACCAGCACCTCCGCATCGCCTTCCTGCCCGGTAATGGCCAGATGGTAGGCGTGCCCGTCGCGGAGTTGCGCCTGACTGCTGGCGATCCAGGCTTCCGCCAGGGCGCTGGAATAGGGGAAGGGCACGGCCGCGAGGTTGCGGCAGACCTCCCAATCGTTCAGCAGCCGGTGCAACTCGGCCGCATCCCCCTGGACATAGGGGCGCATGCGCAGCCGCTCGGTGCGCAAGGGCTCAAACAGGGGCGTGGTGATAAGGTCTGTCATGGGTGTGCGATAGGAAGTGCCCAAAGCGGCGGCGCGGCGCAAGTGCAAGCTTGTGGGTATCAGAGCGTATCCACCTGCAACAGCACGGGTTGACGGGTTTCACCCCGACGACGGCGGCCGGCGAGATAAAAACGGCCCTGGGTATCGTGCGTCATGCTGCCATAGAGCAGCAGCGGGCGCTCGGTTTCACCGTGCGGGAAGGGCTGGGCGGTGCCGAGTCGCGCGGCGAGGTCGTAGACCACCCATGACCAGTCGCCATTGGCGAGGCGGGCGAGGCCGGCGAGGTGGTGGACGCCGTCCCACGTGAACAGGGAGGGTGTGTATGCGGTGCCACCGGGATGCAACCAGCCGAGGGGGACCACGGAGGCACCGCCCGCGCGAGGGGTGATCCGGTAGAGGTAGCCGATACCGGTGGCGATGATCAGGGCGCCATCAGCGAGTTCGGCAAACGCGGCGATGCCAGCGGACGCGGCGGGATTGGGGCTGTCCGCATATGCAGCGAGCGGGGTTTCGCTGACGATGTCCAGGCGCGGCGTGTATTCAACCAGAGTCGCCTCCGGCCCGGCGGCGCCGAGGGTGACGCGCGGGACATACGCATGGCCGGCGCGATCTACCACGAGGTTGCGGGACATGTGGCCGGGCGGGGCGCCGACTTCGGTACGATGGGTTTGCCGGGTGGAGGTGTCATGCGCATAAAGCACGTGGTTCCAAAGCCCTAGGGCGTAGAGCCAGCGTCCCTGCCCGGTCGATGACCCGGCTAAGGCGATCAGCCCCTCTGGCACGGCTTGCACATGATCCCACCGGCCTTCACCGGGACGCAGGCGCCAGAGATGCGAGCCCCAGCGGGACGGCGTCTGGTTCGTTTCACCGGTTTCATCGGTGGAGGCGAAATAGAGCCAGCCGTCGCCGGCCTGAACCGGCTTGGTGTGGATTTTGGTTTGGCTGTCCTCGGGCTGGCGGAGACCGAGGCGGGCGAGTTCGCTGAGCACGTCGCCGCGATCGCGCAGGCGGGAGGTCGTGGGGTCGTATTCGACCAGATGGGCGGAGTTTTCACCGCCAACGGCGGAAATGCCGGCCCAGATGCTGCCGCGGGCGTCCGTGCCCGTGGCGCCCCATATGGCGTTGGCGCCGGGAAACGCGGGCAGGTCGATCACCCGCAGGCGCGGCGGGCGTTGCAGGTCACGCGGTTCGCGGGCGAACAGCGCGGCATCAGCGGGATGGGCGAGCAGCGCCGCCGAGGCACCCAGCAGGGCCCGGCGGCGCATGTGCGGCTAGCTCCGATAGCTGCCGTTGATGTCGATGTAGCCGTGCGTCAGGTCGCAGGTCCAGACGGTGGCCTTGCCCTTGCCGAGGCCGATATCGATGGCGATATCAACCTCGTTGCCCTTCATGTGCGCGACCACCGGGGTTTCGTCGTAGCCTTCGATGACGGCGCCGTCGCGGGCCATCCATACGCCACCGACGCCGATGGACAGTTTATCGCGATCCGCCGGTTCGCCGGCTTTGCCGACCGCCATGACGATACGGCCCCAGTTGGCGTCCTCACCGGCGATGGCGGTTTTGACCAGCGGTGAGTTGGCGACCGTCATGGCGATGCGCTTGGCGGATTTGGCGCTGGCGGCGCCGGTAACCTCGATCTTGATCAGTTTCTGCGCGCCTTCGCCGTCACGGGCGACTTGCAGGGCGAGATCCAGCAGCAGATCCGACAAGGCGGCGGAGAAGGCCTTCAGCATGGCCGCATCGTCGTCTTTGACGCGCGGGTGTTTGGCTTCGCCAGTGGCGAACAGCAGTACGGTATCGGAGGTGGAGGTGTCGCTATCGACGGTGGTGCAGTTGAAGCTGCGGTCCACGCCTTTTTTCAGCATATCCTGCAGCAGGCCGGCGGGGATTTTGGCGTCCGTGAAGACGAAGCACAGCATGGTCGCCATATCCGGCGCGATCATGCCGCTGCCCTTGGCGATGCCGTTGATGCGGACCTGGGTGCCGCCGATATCAACGGTGCGGGTGGCGCCCTTGGGGAAGGTATCGGTGGTCATGATGCCGCGGGCGGCGGCTTCCCAGGCATCCGGGTCCAAGGCGGCGTGCAGGGCCGGCAAGGCGGCGGTGAGGCGTTCATGCGGCAGCACTTCGCCGATCACGCCGGTGGAGGCCAAAAACACCTGCTTGGGCTTACAGCCGACCAGCTTGGCGGCGGCGGCGGCGCTGGCTTTGGTGGTTTCCACCCCGGCTTTGCCGGTGAAGACGTTGGCATTGCCGGCGTTGATGACAACCGCGCGGGCCTTGCCGCCAGCCAGCGCATCGCGGCACCAGTCAATCGGGGCGCCGGGGCATTTGCTGGAGGTGAACACCCCGGCAACCGTGGTGCCCGCGGCCAGTTCCATCATCACCAGATCAGTGCGGCCCTTGTAGCGAATGCCAGCGGCGGTGGCGCCGAGGCGGACGCCGGCCAGCGGCGGGAGCACGGGCAAGGGGACGGCGAGAGGTGAGATGGCGGTGGCCATGGCGGGTCTCCGGAGCGGTTTTGGCGGTTAAGATGTTCTTTTTGTGGACAAAAAAACCAAAAAACTTCATCAATTCTTGGGCTATGCCGCCCTTCAGGGGGGGGAGGGTACGGCAACGGCCAGGCGGTGAAAAAGTTTTTTACTTCTTTGTTTTCAAACAAAGAAAAGCTTCCTCCCGCCTGCCCTCTCGCCTTACTTCTTGACTGGCGGCGGCGGTTCCGCCGTATCGGTGGCGCGCTTGACGCTGCCATCGGGGTTGAAGGTTTCGATCTTCAGGCCGGCGCGGGCGGTTTTGATCACGCCCTGAATGCCTTCCTGAATGATGGACTGGCGGATCTGGTCGCGCGCTTGCTCGAACGGCATCGGCGGGGCGTCACGGCGTTCCTCGACCTTGATGACATGATAGCCGAATTGCGACTTGACCGGGGTTTGCGAGATTTCACCCGGCTTGAGCGCAAATGCGACGGTGGCGAATTCCGGCACCATGTCCGCCTGTTTGAAAAAGCCGAGGTCGCCGCCATCGGCAGCACCTGGGTCTGTGCTGCGCTTTTTGGCGATCGCGGCAAAGTCTCCGCCGGCCTTGAGTTCGGCGATAACCGCCTTGGCGTCGGCTTCGTTGGTGAGCAGGATGTGACGGGCATGGACTTCCGGCTCACCGGGTTTGCCGGCGAAATCGTGGTCGTAGCGGGCGTGCAGAGCGTCGTCCGTCAACAGCGGTCCGACATCTTTTTGCAGCAGTGCGGTTTGCAGGGTTTGATCGGCGGCGCGGGCGAGGCTGCGCTGCACACCGGCATCCTTTTCCAGACCGCGCTTGCGCGCCAGCAACACAATGGCTTTGCGATCAACCAGTTGGTCTATCAGCATGGGGTAGAGCACATTCGGCGGCATGCCGCGCATTTCTTCCGGCAGCGACTGCGAGGCGTCCGCCAGGTCTGACGCCCGGATTTCCTGGCCATCAACACGGGCGACCACCGGGTCTACCGGCAGGGTCGTCGTCGGGGCGGCGGCGGCGGGCGGGGTTTGCGCCTGGGCAGGCAGGCCCAGGGCCAGCAGCACGGCGAACGCGGCTGGAATGACGGTCAGGCGCGTGGGCGACATGCGATGGTCCTTAAAAAGCTGATTTGACGATGATGGCGACTTCCCGTGCGCCCTACAAGAAACCCAGGCGAGCCACAAGCCGCAGCCCTGGAATACGGTTTGCCGGTGGCGGCACGGCGACACAATCCTGCCCGTCGTTGACCCGCGC
>Ga0007801_10000690_pt1 | contig 10930 bp, 7 predicted proteins | sample CryBogmetaGMA2M_FD_60372 | JGI IMG/M metagenome (GOLD analysis project Ga0007801, IMG submission 60372) | Freshwater microbial communities from Crystal Bog, Wisconsin, USA - MA2M | ecosystem: Environmental > Aquatic > Freshwater > Lake | place: Crystal Bog, Wisconsin, USA | collected 2009-07-06
CTGCAAGGGGCTCGGACACAAGCGGCTCGGACGCCACACGATCTGCATGCGCCAACAGCTGCGACACAGGCAGCCCCTCGTCGAGCCCACGCAGATCGTTGACTGTCTCGGCAATCAGCGTATCGCCGGCGGGGATGGCCCCGTCCCGGCAGTAGTTGAACTCATCGACGGAGAGAAGGCCGTCGCCCTCGATGCGCCGCCCGGGCAGTTCGTTCACCCAGTCGGCCAGCGGCATTGCGGCCACCTGCCCCACATGAACGATTGCACTCCGTGCCGGAAGGCTCGCCACCTCGGCGTACTGGTCCCCGGGGCGAACAAGCTGGCAGCCAGCCTCCGCCGACCACTGGTAATGCGACACCTTGCCTATTGCCACGGCCCCGCTGTAGCGCGTGGCCAGCGCCAGGTCGAGGAGGTAGTTGGGGCCGTAGTAATCGGCGGCCACCATGCCGGCGATAAGTTCGCCTTCCCCGGCCAGCTCGCCACACGTCAGACCGGCGGCCATGCGAGCGGGCACGATCCGCACCGCCCCCCCTGCGCTAGCAGGCTCGGGGATGAAGCCGTTCGGCACGACCACCACCAGACGTCGCTGGGCATAGCGTTGCCGGGCGAAACCGGCAACAAGCGCGTCGAATTCTCGCGGGTCCGCAGCGGAGCCCGTGGCCACAATTGTGGGCAGGAGGTTCGGTACGGACGTTCCCTTCACCTTGGAGATGATCGTCGCGAGACGGTCGGCATAGGTGTGGCTCTGCATCACCTTCCTCAGGCCGGCCAACTGGAATTTGCGGCGGGTCGCTTCGTCACCCTCCACCGCCTGCAGCCGGCGCACGATCTCGTCCCCGTTGTCGGACGTGATGACCAAATCACCGAACTGCATGCGGACGGCGCGCGAGAAATTGCTCACGGTGACGGTGTTGGAGGCGAGCAGTTCAAACACCCTGCGGGCGCACATGCTCTGCGACTGTTTCACCGTATTGAGGGTGATCGAATAGCGGTAGCCCTTGTAGGCTCTGTCGATCTCGGAGAACGGCAGCTGCCCGACGATAAACGGCTTGTATTCATCCGGAAACTGGTAGAGCGGGTTGTCGCCCCCGAAATGTCGGTCATAGATCTCCACCGACCAGTTGGCACTGATCGCCTTGAGAATCTGACTGAGATCACGCCCACGCTCCGTAAACCGCGCATAAAAAGACCCGGCGAAACAGAACGCGTTTTTCCGCGGATACCGCTCGATCGGGTTGGTCGTGGCGGGCTGGCAGGCAAACGGCAACAGATGGACGCGGTCATGCCCCACTGCGGCCCGGTAGCCGGGAATGCTGTCGATGTCGGTGGTGAAGATCCAGTCGAACTGTTTGGCGGAGGTGAGGAAGCCGTCGAAGTGAACGGGGTCCTCCTTGTTCCAGAACACCGTGGGCACGCCGTTCGCACGACACCAGGCGATCACCCCGAACAGCTCCGGGCAGGTGCGTGCGACTTTGTTGTACCACTGATCGTCTTTCCCTCGATGTGCTGACTCGACGAACAATAGCTCGGGCCGAAACGCATCGAGCTCGTCCTGCCATCCCCCCAATGACAGCTGCAGAAGCTGGCATTCCGGCCTGAAGGAGCTCTCGGTGAATTCGTCCATGATGGCCGCGACCCGCAGCCGACCACGCGGCTCGGGATGGGCGGCGCGTCCATCGGCCGTGAGAGGCAGTTCACCGACGCGGGTCACGCCCCGATCCTCCTGCGATGGCTGAACCCCAAGCCAGCGGGAACAGGCACGTCTGAGCCAATCGCTTATCCCAGCAAACGCAGTCATGGTCGCCCTGATGCCGAAAGAACCCCGGTGACATCGATCACTCGCTTCCCCTGCAATAGCTGGCGGGGTAGGTCGCGAAACTCCTGATGTCCGACCAACACAGCCACGATGTCGGCCTGCTCGAGAGCCGGCTCGAGATCTGCCCTCTCCACGCGGCCGAGGCCTGCCGGAAGCTCCGTCACGTTCGGCTCGACCGCCAGTAACCGGGCGGTCGCCTGCGCGGACAGTGCATGGGCCACCTGCAGGGCTGGGCTTTCGCGGAGGTCGGCAACGTTCGGCTTGAAGGCCAGCCCGAGCAACGCAACAACAACCGATGGTTCCTTCCGGCCATCTGCCACGCAAGCGGCAACAGCCCGTCTGATCTGCTCATGCACCCAGCGGGGCTTGGCGTCGTTCACTTCCCGGGCGGTGCGGATCAGCCGAGCGTCATCCGGCGCCGCATCGACGATGAACCAGGGATCGACTGCAACGCAGTGGCCGCCCACACCGCAGCTCGGCTGGAGGATCTTCACGCGAGGGTGATGGTTGGCCAGGGCGATCAGGTCCCATACGGGGATGCCGAGCCTGTCGCAGATCATTGACAATTCGTTGGCAAAGGCCACGTTGACGTCGCGGTAGGCATTCTCCGCGAGCTTGCTCATCTCCGCGGTGCGGGCATCGGTGATGTGCATCGTGCCTGCAACGCACGTCCGATACACCTCCTCGGCCCGCCGGGAGCAGGCCGGGGTCAGGCCCCCGATGATCCGGTCATTCTCGACCAGTTCCCGGATCACATGCCCCGGCAGGACTCGCTCAGGGCAGTAGGCAATGTGCACGTCCACCGCATCTCCCTCGCCACGTCCTGGAAAACGCAGATCGGGGCGTGCCGCCGACAACCAAACTGCCAACTGCTCCGTCGTTCCCACTGGAGAGGTCGACTCAAGAATCACAATATTGCCGGGCGCCAGCACCGGGGCGATCGACTGAGCCGCCGCCCGCACATGGTCGAGATCGGGCTGATGCTCTGCTTTGAACGGTGTGGGCACTGCGATCAGGAAGGCGTCCGCCGGTTCGGGGAGGGTGGTGGCCCGCAGCATGCCCGCCCCCACCGCGGCCCGGACGAGCATGTCCAGTTCCGGCTCGTCGATGTGGACGTTCCCGCTATTGATGGTGTCGACGGTGCGCTCGTTGACATCGACACCAATCACCTCCACCCGTCGGGAGGCGAAGACGGCGGCCGTGGGCAGCCCCACGTAGCCGAGGCCGATGACAGCGAGTCTGTTGAGGTGGGTGTCTGACATTGCCTAATGGCTTCCAAGGGTGTGCAGGATCCGCACGATGCGTTCGCTGGCCCGGCCGTCGCCGTAGGGTGTTTCTACCATCGAACTGAGAATTGGGCCGGGTGGATCGGTCAGAACGCGTGCGGCAGACTCGACGATCGTGACGGTATCGGTGCCCACCAATTGCACGGCACCGCTTGAGAGCGCCTCGGGGCGTTCGGTCGTGTCTCGCATCACCAGCACCGGCTTCCCCAGGGCGGGGGCCTCCTCCTGGATGCCACCGGAGTCGGTAAGCAGAAGGCTCGACCTGCTCATAAGATAGACAAACGGCAGATAGTCCTGGGGGTCGATCAGGTGGACATTGCCTATTCCCTTGAGCGCCGCCCTGACCGGCTCCAGCACCTGGGGATTGGGGTGCACCGGAAACACAAAATCAACCTCCGGAAACCGCCTCGCCAAGGTGCGGATCGCCGCGCAGACGCGGTCCAGCCCTCCCTGGAAATTCTCCCGGCGGTGGCAGGTGATCACCACCAGCCTGCTATCAGGCCGCAGGAATGGAAACTGCCCCGCGAGCGAGTCGGCAAGGCGGGAGTCGGTTCGGAGCCGATCGACCACGATTCGCAGGGCGTCGATCACGGTGTTGCCGGTAACGTGAATAGCACCAGGGGCGATTCCCTCACGGAGCAGGTTTTCCCGGCCCTGCTCCGTGGGCGCAAAGTGGACGGTGGCGACCGCAGCGATCACCTTCCGGTTGCCCTCCTCCGGCCAAGGGGCCAGCAGGTTGCCCGTGCGCAGGCCGGCCTCCACATGACCGACCTGAATTCGCTGATAATACGCCGCCAGCGCAGCGGCTGATGCGGTGGCGGTGTCGCCGTGAACCAACACCAGATCGGGACCAAACTGCTGCAGAAGCGGTTCGAGCCCCAGGAGCACCTTGCTGGTGGTTGCGGGGATGGTCTGACCGGGGACCATGATGCCGAGATCATAGTCAGGCTCGATGGCGAACAGGCGCAGCACCTGATCCAGCATCTCGCGGTGCTGCGCCGTGACGCAGACCCGCGACTCGATGCCGGTCAGGGCGGCGAGCGCCCGGACCACCGGCGCCATCTTGATGGCCTCGGGACGGGTTCCGAAAACGGTTAGCACTCTCATGGCATGACGATCCGTCCGTAAGGTTTCACGACGCCCTCAATGACCGCTTCGAGCCCGAATTCCCTCTTCCATCTGGCCAGCACGGAAGCGCCCCCAGAATACACGTCGTCAAGCAGGATCACAGCCCCATGCCGCAGGAACGGCGAAGTCACCGGAAGCACTCCATGGCGGCAGCCTCGCGTGGCCTCAGGTGGGCCATCGCAGACCACAAGCGAGATCTCCTGCTCTCGAAAGGTGCCTTCTGGTATTTCGTACCAGTCGTAGTCCGGGTAGGCGACAAGTGGGGACACGAGGATCTCAACGTTCGCGAGATCAAACCGACGGAGTGTGCTTCGAATCGCGATCGCATAGTCTTCAATATGCTCGAAGCTGACGACCCTTTGGCCCTTGTGGCGGGCGATCAATGCGAGCAAGACAGTGCTGAGACCACAGCCGCATTCCAGGATTGTTCCCTGGGTCTCCCACGCGTGCGCCGCTATTGCCGCGAGCAATTCCTCCTTGGCGGGCCAGTTCTCGTTTCCCCAGTGCGCGCACAACTCGTTCAGGATTTCAACGGGGATATGCGGCGCTGCGCGATCGGCTTCCTGCAAAGCAGCGAAGAAACGATCGGATGCCTCGGTCAATGGATAGTGCTTCTGCATCACTGTGGACTAGAAGCCCCCATGAGTTGAGTGGCACCGAAATTAATCTTCGTGCGTGCCACTAAAGAATCGCCATCCCCTTTCATGACGAGCGCCTTCGACTTCTCCAAGCACATAAATGTCGGGGAATAACTGATGTTTTCTATCTGCACATCAAACCTTGGGTCGAACCAAATGCATAGGCTCGCACTCCCGTTTTCCAATCTGAATCCACCTTTGGAATCCAGACTGTGCGCAATGACGTCTGGATGAAGATTCAGTTGCATCCTCCACGACTGAGAATGGGCGCTGCAGAAACTATCTTCAATCATGAGGGAGTTATCGCCGTACGACACGCTTCGTTCCACCTCAACCTCTGCTGATAGGTTGTGGGCGGCGCGTACCTCGAAGCGACTCTCATGACCCTCTGCGGACACAAATCGCGACATGTCTTGTGGCGATTTGAAGTTGGCAAAGCGGACATCGCCCATCGACTCAACGTAAATCCCACTATGAGCACGGGTGGATAGAAACCAACGCCGTAGTTTGTCTTGAATGTCGTAGTTGTACATGCCGCAATCGACAATGAAATCTTTGTTTTTGTACTGGAGAGTGAGACTCAGGTCGTCGACATGCCGATGTGAGTAGCTCGTCCCTCCGGCTCTGAGCGTCATGTGGAAGTCTGGCCGGGACACCACAAAGAACCCCGCGTCTGGGTAATATCCGATTCCGTGCCGATCATCTGATTCCGCTCCAGGGAAGAAAGTTCCCAGCGTACTTTCAGAGTCGCCAACTAACGGCAGCATTTTATTTGATCGAAGAAAAAGCTCGCCAACATGCCGTGCCTTCCCAAGCGCATCTTCCCACTTTGGCGCAGCCTCGATGAGCCTGTATTCCAAGAGGAAATCGCGCGCCTTCGAGAATAAGCTGTAGTTCACGAAATGATATGTTGTGCTATTTTCTGTGCAGCAGCCATCTTTGTCGAAGGTCAGCTCGAGCATCCTCTCCAGCCTGCTCACGCACTTCATGCGGTATTTGTCAGCCAACGTTTTGTCGGTCTCTTTCGCAATGACAGAAAACTGGGCCAACGCAAGATCCATCATCACGCCATGATTATTATTCACGTAGCGGTGATCGCTGTACAGCCATTCCGCATGAACGACTGCATGAAGAAAGAGGCTCTCGACTGGGATAATCTCTCCAATGATTGCGATTTCACTGTCCGGCCCCAAAACGTCCCCGCGAGCTGCGTAATGTATGAAAGCAGTTAAAACAAAGAGGCGGTTGGCTACCGCGTGCTCGTCCCGCCATGCATCTTGGAAAACTCCCTGATTGGTGTCGCAGCCCTCGAAGTAGCTCTTCAGGATGCCTGCGGCTGTTGCGAAATGTTGCTGGGATTCAGCCGGGTTCTGAATGCCGCACTCAAGGCACGCATGGGCTGAAACCAGTGAGTTCAGCCAGAGTCGCTTCGAGTTCGCAGCATCACCGAGATCAGCCTGCCAGCCGTCACGCATGTCAACCGCCACAAATCCAATATTCGGCATGTAGAGATTCTGATTGCCAGCCTGCCTTGCGACTTCAGGGATATCCATGTGTGGCCAAGGCCAGTGCGATTGTTTGAGAGCGCTTGTGAGTTTCATAGGCAGGGTGAATAGGTGCGTGTGTGTTGGAACGTTGAGCTTTAAACAAACTCTCGAAAGATGTCGACTGTGGAGCGGACAAAGTTTCCAATGTCGTAGAGTTGCTTAATGGCCGCGCGGCCCGCGTCTGCCGCAGATCGAAAAAGCGCTTTGTCAGCGGAATATCGACCAATCCTTTGGGCCGCATCTTTCTCGTCATCCACAAGGAATTGCTGTGGCCACAGATATTCTGCCCCCGGCCAACGCCGGACCAGGGACACGCATTGAGCCGCAAACCCATCCGCAACAGCCATATGGAAGCTTTCCGAGCCAGGGAGACCAAAATCTGAATCGCTTGCCGACAAGACGTATCCTACGCGGCGATCTGCCAATGCCTGCTTGATATCGACGTGGCCATTGAAATGCACGGCATCATCGAGAGCATGGTGCTTGATGAACTCTTGACACGTCTTGAAATACGCCATTTCAACGGGATCCCGCGCAACCCACGACAGTTCCTCGGGGCGTTGGCCAAACACCTCCAGTCGAAAACGGGGATCTTTCGTGCGCATGGCATGCAGAACTCGGAGAGCCCAGTGAAATCCTTTCCTGGAAGGACCGATCCCTATGATGCCCAGCGTGTGCAGGCGGTCAGGGTGCCAATCGGTTCGGTAATCCTCGACGCGCACATAGTTTGGAAGGAGTCTTGCCTTCGAGCGTGGGATGTTTGGATAACGCTCAAGTAGCCGCTCGAGGAAGAGCGGTGAAACGGCGAGGACTGCGTCCACTCGATCCACATCAAATTGTTCGCCATGCATGCGGCCAAGTTCCATGCAGTGCATGCGCACCACCAATCGCTGCTCGGGCCTCTTGTGTATTGAATACCATTCCGCATTTCCGAGCAGCCACTCGCACCATATATATTCAGCCCAATCGAGTGACTTCCTGCTCTGTCTCTCATCGTGGAGTGCGTGCCCTTTCCATTCGTCAAAGCGAATCTCGAAGTGCTCTTCCAGCGCCGGCACCGCATCACGGATGAACTTCAGGTCGTAGCCGGCAATGAGCAGCCGCGGACGGCAAAGTGCATGAAAGCGTGGATAGTCGCCTGCGTGAATGGTCTGAAGCAGTTCCAAGAGCCGCCGCGTGTAGGAGAACTTCCCAATGACCTCCCAGTTCGAGGCAACAAATTCATGAAACGTTTGGAAGCCGGCTGCATCGACGTCACCACGGTTCCGGAAAATCAACGACTGCAAAGCCACTCGCAGACCGACGGGCAGGCGGCTTTTGAAATAATCGACGCCCAGTGGTTGCATCAGCTGTTGTACGGAGGTCCAGACTTCTACATGCTCTCCCAGCTCGCGTGCGCCGTACTGCTGCGTGCTGGATGGAGTGAGCGAGGGCCGTGTCACGTAAACATAAGTCGGCTCAGGGAGATATTCGATACGCTCAGCCCGCGACAGTACCGTAGCCAGAAAAACGGAATCCTCGCCCATCCGCAGATGCTCGGGCCAGCGGATCTGATGCTGCAACAGCAAGCTGCGTTTCACGAGGCCATTGGGTACCGTGCTCGTACGCGCAATGATCAATTCACTCCGCTTTGCTGCTGTCTGAGCTTCGGCCCACTCAGGCATCTGGTTCATCCGCTTTCGCTCACGGCCATCATCGCGGATCAGTTCAGACCGCACGATGCAGGCATTCGTGCGGTGGGCAATGTCAAGCAGCTTACCCAGTGCCCCCGGTAGCAACTCGTCGTCACAATCCAGGAAGTAGAGGTATTCCCCCCCGGCAACGTCGATGCCGCAGTTGCGAGGGCGGGAGGGCGAGCCACTGTTCTCTTCGAGACGCAATGACCGCCAGTTGGGCTGTTCGGTGCAGGCATGCTGGGTCAGTTCATAGGTGCCATCAGTGGAACAGTCATCGATGAACAGCACTTCGTATTCGCTGGCATCGAGGTCAATAGCCTGCAACGAAGCCAGGCAACGCCCGATTTTGTCGGCCGCGTTGAAGCTTGGAATGATGATGGTGACCTGCATCGCCCTGGCTCAAATAAAAGTAGCTCAAACAAAATAAGCGGCACGACGTTGATTCAGACTGTGCAGCCACAGTCCAAATCTGCTGCGCAGGTCAAGGAACGGCGCATCTGGGCTGGCGAGGCCGGTTCGGTAGCGCTGCTGGGTATCGTTGGCTGGAGACAGCGGGTATTCTGTGGCGTACTGCAGATGCAGGGCTGCGCGAGAGAGCCAATCAGCCGGCGGTGCATTGCGGGGATGAAAGGCCAGAAAGTGGCTTGTTTCGACCGGCTGGTAGCGGTCGAGTATGGCATAGCGTGTTGCGTGGCTGGAGGAAGTGACACTGACGCCGGCGCGGTTGAACTGGCGATACAACTCGGCCACTTCGAGATCGGCCATGTGTGCGTTGGCAACCAGCAGCAACCGGCCGCCCGGCTGCTGCTGACTATGCTGCTGAAACCAGGCTACCGCCTGCCGTGCATCGGCCTGCTGGTCGACGAGGCAGGTGGCAGTGATCGTGAAGTCGCGAGCTGCGTGCGCGACACCGATGCTCTGCAAAACCTGCAACCAGCGCTGCTTATAGGTGTGTTCCCTGAGCACCTTGTTCAGCGAGCGCTCACGTAAGTGATCGACATCAGCATCGCTGAGTGCTCGCAGGCGTGTGGGGTGCTTGTCGGGGTACACGAGAAGGTCACCGAACATCTCATCCGTACCGCGTGAGTAGTTGGAAATAACCAGCGTGTTGCTGGACATCAACTCAAACACCCGGCGAGCAAACATCGTGGGCGAATCGGTGACGGTGTTGAAATTCAAGCCATAACGGCTGGACTTGTAGACGTCGGGCATGCGGTCATGCGGCTGTGATGGCTTGAGTAAGCGTTGGTAGCGGTCAGGCCAAATGTGGAGGGGGTCTGGGTCACCGTGATAGCGATCGTAGATTTCCAATTCATAGCCGTCAGCACATATGGCATCGAGGATCTGTTCCATGTCTTTGCTGCGCTGAACATGGTTAGCGTACCAGCTGCCGGCAAAGACAACACGTGACGAGCGATGACCGCTCTCTATCGGGTTGAAGAGCCGCGGGTTCGTCGCGAAGGGCAGCGCAAAGATGCGTGACACGCCATGCTCGCGCTGGTATCCCTCGACACACTCGGCCGCCGAGGTGAACACACAATCGAATTCCTTTGCCGTTTTGACGAAGTCATGGACGCGATCCGCAAAGTGTGTTGGATCCTCCTTGTTCCAGAAGAGGGTCGGGATGCCTTTCTGGCGGCAATAGGCCAGAATCTCGAGCAGGGCCGTGCGGTTTTCCCTCGGGAAATTCCTGCTTGCGTAGATCTGCCCCTTCCACGGCCGACGCTTGCTGTCCGGACCGCTCCAAGCGGACTCACAGAAAAAAATCTCCGGCTGGTGTTGTTCGATTTTCTGGCGCCAATCAGCAGGTTCGAGCGGAATGGCAATGAACTCATCGGAAAAGCTGTTCGTCGTGAATTCATCCGCGATGAACGCTACACGAAAGCGGTCCGCATATTTGATCCGCTTCTCGGAGTCTGCAAACTCGCTGCTGCGCAACTCCTGATCGGCCAGCGCTGCCTGTACCCTGTAAAAAAGCTTCTGGCACAAGTGCCGCTGTGCGGAAAAAAGATTGTGCCCGAGTCGCTCTCCCGCTTCCCTGTAAAGCTGGAGTGCCTGGGAATAGTCTTTGTGAAGAAATGCTTCATGCGCTGCGCGAACGAGGCGATCACTCATGATTCCACTGATACAACTTCATCATTCCAAACCATCAGACTCTCTCGCTGTGGTGTCGCTTCCGTCGGATCGACCGAGAACGGCTCCAGCCGAGACGGCATGACGAACGACTCTGGGTCGGCACGGGGCGCTCGACGAAGCACCCGGGATCGCGGGAACTGGCATTCTCCACGAGGAGACATGATACTCATGGGCCTGAGAACGTGCGCGCTTTGCAAACGGGCTCCCCGCTCAGGAGGGAAGGGCGGTCCCGTCACACCGATCTTCTTGACCGCCTCCAAGACGGTCTTGCCTCTCCCCACCTCCACCTCGACCTCTCGAAGCTTGGGAATGATCTGCTCAGCCAGTTCCTTCTTTCCGCGTGGCATTTGTTGCCTCCGTTGGTTTGCTCCACCGCCAGATTCGCTCTCTGGAAGCGGTGCCGTTGAAGGGGGGCAGGTCGATACTGACCTGCCCCCATGGATGACCGCCAGATTCCAAGTTAGCAGGGTGTGGATAAAGTGCCGCATCGCCGGATGCGATGCCCGTCGACCGAGGAAACCCTCGGCGTTTCCACCGGTCGACTTCGTGGACCATTTTTTCAATTTCAGAGGGCCATGGATGGCTTTTTCCACAGCCAGTTGGGGGAAGCGCAAGGCCCTGCATGGCTCACAACCCAGCGGGCGCCAAAGTGGGGGCAGAGTCAATAATCATTTCCACTCCCTGTCGATCCGGACCTTGTCCA
>Ga0007801_10000691_pt1 | contig 10927 bp, 10 predicted proteins | sample CryBogmetaGMA2M_FD_60372 | JGI IMG/M metagenome (GOLD analysis project Ga0007801, IMG submission 60372) | Freshwater microbial communities from Crystal Bog, Wisconsin, USA - MA2M | ecosystem: Environmental > Aquatic > Freshwater > Lake | place: Crystal Bog, Wisconsin, USA | collected 2009-07-06
GTGTCGTACAGGTCGATGATTAGAGTGCCTATCTGGTAATTTAACACCCGTGATGATGACATACCATGGATTCCCCCTGCGCCCCATCCTACGCCCCAACCGGGGCCCCAATTATTATGGAAAGTATCGACGCGCTGACCATCCCGCACGGTCACAATACCCGCTAATGCGGTTTGTGCTTGGCTTTCCGGGACTTTTCGCCAGCCCTTGGCATACAACTGCCCGTCCACAGCAGACACAATCCGGGAATTCAACAGGGAGTTACTGGATTCCGGGAGCTTTTTCCAGAAATAAGTCGTATATTGCGAAAAATCGACTGAATTGTCATAGTCCGTATGCACTTCAACACTGGCACATGCGCTTAACAATAACGGCGCGGCCCATAACATCGTCCACAAACTTCTCATGCGCTTGACTCCTCATGAATATGCTGTTGCAAAACCTATAATTATTCGCTCTTTGCGCAAGATTACAGTATCTTTAGGTCGTTCCGCAAGTCTGTATTCTCCGTGATAAGCATAGACACTTGGCGCAACCTATCAAAGTGCAGCCACATCCGCGCAAGGAGAGTTAACGACTGCATGAAAGAAGGCTCCAATCCGGTGATTTTGGGCCTTCAACTATCAGATAAACTCCAATGCGCCCGTTTCGATGTCATACATGCTTCCCACTATTTTGAGTGTGCCCACACTGACCATTTCACTCAATACGGCACTACCGTCCTTTATATTGGCTATCGTCAATTCGACATTTTTACGTGCCACGGCATCGACAAAGCCATTGTTTTTAGCTGAACGGTCGCCTTGATAACTCGTCGCATCGACTGCCGGCCGTATCTTCGCCAGCAAGCCGGTCAGATGCCCAAGCTCCGCCCCGTCAATGGCACCCATGACCGCGCCGCATTTGGTATGGCCCATCACCAGAATGACTTTGGCGCCTGCCACCTTGCAGGCAAACTCCATGCTGCCGAGAAGATCGTCATTAGAGATGTTGCCCGCGATCCGGGCGTTGAAAACATCCCCCACCCCCAAGTCCATGAGTATCTCGGCGGGTGCGCGTGAATCAATGCAAGAAAGAATGACGGCTGCGGGATATTGTCCCGAAGCACTCACCTTACGCTGTTCGGAAAGGTAGTTGTGCGCTTGGCTTTTTCCCTTGCGAAAACGCTCATTGCCTTTCTTCATGGCGGCAATGATCTCGTCGGGAGTCATGGTGTCACGTTGCGCTCTGGTCCAAGCGGCCGCGTGGGCTACTTCACTAATAAAACCCGAACCCAGCACCCCCAATAACGAGACTGCGCCGGCGGATTTCAATAATGCCCTGCGATCAGAGCCGTTGACTTCTTTCTCATGGTTGTCACACACGGGTATGTCTCCTAATTTATTGCGGTTTACAATCAAGTTAAATACTGCCTTTACACTTTCAATAACGGCCTATTGATGCGTTTGGGGCGGCGTTGAGGTGATGCCTTCCTCGATGCGGTCTGTCATGTAGGAAAAAAACGGATTGGAGGAGGTCCGCAACAGTCCATCCAAACTCATGATCAGTGCGCCGCGTTCTCCGCGTGCGGCTATGGTGCCAAGCTTGATGCCAAAATCCTCGGCTGTTGAGGGCTGCATGCCGTACAACGCATCGTCAGGGGGAAAAGGCAGCGCAACATGGGAGAGCGAGAAAACGTCAGATGGATAAGACAAACCCAACGGTTGTGACTTCTCAGTCGATTCGCCAGGCTCTATAACCTTTTTGACGACTTCGCCAGTCTCTGGGTTGGCATTCGTAATAAAGACCGTCCTGAATGGACGGGGCGGCGGCGGGAGTATGCGCGTCAGTTTGGTTTCCAAGTCGGGTTTCAATAATAAACTTAGCTTTGCGGCGCGGTTCATATCAAAAAGTACGAGTTCGCTGCCGTTTTGCGGCAATAGGGAATGCAAGGTAGAAACCACGGCCCGGGTGCTGACCGTGAAATCTATTAGCGATTGGAACGTCAGGACGGGCGGGAGTTTGGCGAGCCGCCCCTCGCGCGCATATCGCACCATCCTTTCTTCCAAGGCTACCGTAAGCTGGTGGGCTTGCCGTGCGCCATTGATAGGGAAAGAGTTGTACTTGAACGGATTAAACTCGGGTATGATGCTGAGCCAAGCGGCCTTGGCGAATGGCGGCAGGATCGCCGGGAGACCGGCCAGACCTGCGAAACGGGCGAATCCTGTGAGTCCAATCATCGGCGAAATAAGGACAAGGCGGTCCGGTCGCGCCAAGGTGTCGTCGTCGAGCGCATCCAGCGCATACTTGAGTGCGAGGGCACCGCCATTTGAGAATCCGACGATATGCAATTGCGCGTTGGGTCCTGTGCGCCTACGAGCCTCGCGGACTGCCAAGCGGGTTGCCGCTTGCCATTCTTGCCATCTCACTTTGGTCAGTGCTCCTGGAACGGTTCCGTGAGCCGGCAGCCGAATTGCCACTGACACATAACCGTGAGCACGATAGCGGCGGGCTATATGGCGCAAGCTATAAGGAGAATCGGTCAGCCCATGCAGGAAAACGACAGCGCCGACGGGCGGACCCTCCGGCTCAAGCACATAAGAGCGATTCCAATCTTGGGGGAATCGGCCTGGATAGATTGGGCTGCCTTCGAAATAGCGGTTGTAAGGAACTTGATCTTTTGTGCCCAACTGCTGCGTGATTTCAGTCCGCAACGTATCAAAGATTGCCGCCTCGGCCTTAAGATAGCCATCCCAGTCGGATTGATTGAGTTCTTCCACGCTCAGCTCATGCGGGACAAAGCGATGCCAAGGTTCTAGAGGCGCACCGCCTTGCGCAACATAGGCCCTCACTGAAAACAAGATTATCGCTATGATGGATAACGCCACCAAGGTGTATTTGATGCTTTTGAAAACAATGGGTTTCATCGCCGCATACCCTAATTAGGTCAAAGGTTTTATTTTAAGTCGGGAGGGAAATTTGGAAACATCTTATAAAAAACCGATGGTTCTTTAAACATTATGCAAGACTACAGCATCATCAACTGATTTCGCAAGTCTTCCGCATGTAAACATGTAATAGTTGGGCGAAAGAGATCGGATTGTGGAAATTCACCCTTCATGCGCAAAAGGGGAAACAACAGTGACAGGCGGAAAGCCCCGCCTAAGCGGTTTCATAAACAGCATATGCACATCGCCTAACACCCGCTCGATGAATCCGCCTTCGCAGTAGGTCAAATAGAATTCCCACATGCGGATGAACGGGTCGGGATAGCCGAGCTTGCGCACTTCCTCAATATTGTTGAAAAAGTTTTGCCGCCAATGGTTGAGGGTCGTCGCGTAGTGGGGACCGATGTCTTCCAGATGGACGAGCTTTAGGTCCGATGCGCGGGTTGCCGCTTGCAGCAGCGGGGTGATAGCCGGAATGCAGGAGCCGGGGAAGATATAGCGTTTGATGAAGTCCACTTCGTCCCTCGCACTCGCAAATTGCTGGTCGGCGATGGTGATGGCTTGAAGCAGCATCGCACCGTCCGGTTTGAGCAAGGCAGCGCATTGGCGGAAGAAGCTGTCGTAATACTGGTGGCCCACGGCCTCGATCATTTCGATGGACACCAATTTGTCGTATTGCCCTTTCAGTTCACGGTAATCCTCCAGCATTATGGTGATGCGGTCGGCAAGGCCCGCTGCGCGGACGCGTTCACGGGCAAGGTCAAACTGGTTTTTGGAAATGGTGGTTGTGGTGATCCGGCATCCATAATTGGTAGCGGCATGAAGGGCAAAACCGCCCCAGCCGGTACCAATTTCAACCAGATGGTCGGTGGGTTTGAGTTGCAGCTTGCGGCAAATCAGATCGAGCTTGGCTATGGATGCCGCCCTCAGGCCCGTCTCCGGCGTAGCGAAGACGGCGGAGGAATACATCAGGGTGTCATCGAGGAACAAGCGGAAAAAATCATTGCCGAGGTCATAATGGGCGGCAATGTTGCGGCGGCTGCCGCTTTTCGTATTCCGGTTCACGGCATGGATCAATTTTCGCAGCGGCGCTGCAATCAGCGAATAGCCGCCATCCATGCCATCCAGCACATGGCGGTTGCGCAGCAGGATGCGGACCAGTGAGGTCAAGTCCGAGCAGATCCAAAGCCCTGCCATGTAAGACTCGCCTGCCCCCACGCTGCCGCCGAATACCACATCGCTGTAAAACCCTGGTTCGCGCACCTCAATCGTGACTGATAAGGGAAATTCGGTTTGTACCGACCCAAACCGCCGGGTTTCATGATCCACCAATGTCAGTTCGCCTTCACGCAGTTGTTCGAGTTGCTTGTGCAGCAGACGGCGGGCGATTCCATCCAAACCAGGAATCCGGTACGGGGCAGTGGCGGTTTGTGCGATTGAACTCTTCATGGGGGCTTTCCTGTTGTTCGGGGTGCGATTAAAAGTGATGCGGGAGTGCAAGGCTTGCCTTGCGAAGGTGTGTGCAAGCAAGGCAAGCCTTGCACTCCCGGCGTAATTTTTTAAGTATGGCCTAGTTCGTGTGCATCACTGTTAATCGCACCCGTTGTTCGAAAGGTCAAGGGTGGTCGAAGAAGGGTATGCCTTTGAGCTTGAGCCGTGCGGCATGGTAATAAATCGCCGCCAACACTTGGGCTGTCATCATTGGATAACGCAGCAGCGCCCAAGCCATATTTTTAGCGTTCATCGGTGTGCGTTGAAGGTCCAAAGTGGCATCAAAAATCTTTGCATTATCCCGCAATAGTTGCATATGGACGGTTAGCCTTTCGCCGGGTTCCCCGAATCGCCAGTCATAAGCAATGTCCATCGGAAAGAAGGGTGACACATGGAAATTCTTGTCAAAGCGATAGTGGTGATGGCGGCCACTGCCTTCGTCTGCCGATTGGCCTAGCACATACCCATGGCGTTCGTTCCATGGGGTATTGGTGATCTCCGCGACGATGGTTTCGACATGCCCTCCCGTGGAGTCGAAGCAGTAATAAAAGCTCACTGGATTGAAGCTAAGCCCGGCATAACGCAAGTGGGTGAGTAGGCGGATTGGCCCCGAAGGCGGGATGCCGGTTTTTTCGGCTACAAAATCGCGTATCGCACGGTCAATGGGGATGGCGGGGTCGCCAAAGTAATCGGATCGTTTGAACCAGGCGATATTGGGTCCGTGCGCCGACCAGAACCAGCGGGGGGCAAATACCGAGTCCAGCTCGGCGAGGTCCAGATAAACCATGAACAAGCCGTAATTAAAGACGTGCGGCATGGGCAAGAACCGCCGATGCCTGACTTGCCCGACATAGAGGCAGCTATGCATGTCCGGTGCTGCCTTCGATCTGCGCGACGACGCGGAGCGCACTGTTGACACCATCCTCATGGAAGCCAAACCCCCAATAAGCCCCGCAAAAATAGGTATTGTTGACTCCGCTAATCTCGCCATGCCGCTGTTGGGCGGCAATGCCGGCCGGCGTATAGACAGGGTGGTGATAGGTTATCCGTTTGATGATGCGGTTTGGGGCTATGCCCTCGCCGTAGTTTAGGCTGACACAAACCGTCTCGGGGGCATTCAGGCTTTGCAGAATGTTCATGTTGTAAGTCAACGCAACCCGGTTTTGTTTTTCCTTTGGGATGTGGTAGTTCCAAGCCGCCCATGCCAGGCGCCTGCGCGGCAAAACCTTTGCGTCGATGTGCAGGATCGCTTCGTTTTCCTGGTAAGGGATCGCGCCGAGTATATCCCGCTCGCCCAAGGTGGCATCGGCCAGCAGCCTCAAGGCTTGGTCGCTATGGCAAGCAAAAACGACGGCATCAAAATCCGTCGCATCGGCATTGGATGGCTGAATGCGAACACCGTTAGCCAACCGGGTCACACTTTGGACGGGGGTGTTGAGTCGGATACGGTCTGCAAAGCGGCTGGTCAGTGCTTCCACATATCGCTGGGAACCGCCTTTGATCACCCGCCAGACCGGACGGTTGTCGATGTTCAACATGCCGTGATTGTGGAAGAAGCGCACGAAATAACGGGCTGGGAAATTCAGCATATGTTCCGGGGCAGCCGACCAGATCGCCGCGCCCATCGGCAGAATGTAGTGGTCGGTGAATGCACGGGAGTATCGGTTGATCGACAGGTAATCCCCCAGCGTGGTTAAGTCGTCAGCGCTGGCAAGAATTGCGGGGGCTTGTTTGTTGAAACGCAGGATGTCCCAAATCATCCGAAGAAATGAAGGGCTGAACAGGTTGCGCCGTTGGGCGAACAGGCTGTTCAAACTGGTGCCGTTATATTCCAGCCCAGTCCGGTCACATTTGACGCCAAAGCTCATGGAACTGGGTTGATGCTCTACACCCAATTGTTCAAGCAAACCGATGAAATTGGGGTAAGTCCAGTCGTTGAAGACGATAAAACCGCTGTCCACTGCATAATGACCGTCACCTAAAGGCAGTTCATGGGTATGGGTATGCCCACCGATATAGTTGTTGGCTTCAAAAACGGTGATTTCGTGGCTTTGGCTCAAACGGTAGGCGGTCACCAGCCCGGATATGCCGCTGCCGATAATGGCAATTTTCATAATCTCTAGTCTCTAACGCTCTGGTTTCCAGCCATTTTGTCCAAGCGGCGAAAGCTTCGAATTCCCGTCGGGATGGGTTGCAAATCCCAAACGATGCCAAGCCAAGACAGTAGTTTGAGCAGGTAATAAGTCAGGTCGACCTCCCACCAGAAAAAGCCTTGACGGGCCGAACGGGGATAGTGGTGGTGATTATTGTGCCAGCCTTCGCCGAAGGTCAGTATTGCCAGCCAGACATTGTTGCGGCTGTCGTCGCGGGTGTTGTAACGGCGATTGCCCCAGACATGGCACAATGAGTTGATCGTGAAAGTGGCGTGGTATAAAACCACTGTCGATAACACGAACCCCCAAACCAGCAATTGGGGACCGTTGGTACCAAGACCGGGGGCTAGATGTTCAAGGGAATAGCCTAAACCATATAGTCCAAAAGCCAGCAGTGTGGGCACCACAATGTCGAAGCGATCCAAAAAGCGCAGTTCTGGAAAGCGCATCCAATCCTTGACGAGGGTTGATCGGGTGGCAAAATTGGCTTGGGACAAAAACCAACCCATGTGGCTCCAAACAAAGCCATGCCTGACCGGGGAATGCACATCGTCTTCATCTTCCGCATGGGCATGGTGGTGGCGGTGATGGGCAGACCACCATATCGGTCCGCGCTGCACGGCGGCCGCGCCTATGACAGCAAAGATAAATTGCACAGGGCGTGAGGTATGAAATGTGCGATGCGAAAAATACCGATGATAGAACCCCGTGATGGCAAACATGCGCAGGACATAGAGCGCTATTGCAACGGCCATGGCGGCGGGGCTCCAGCCTACCCATATCACGCTGAAACAGGCTAGATGGATAAGCACGAACGGCAAGGTACGCAAGCCGTCAATCTTTCTTGCTGAGTCGCCGGTCGCCAATTGGTCCGTTGCCGCTTCGGCATCGAACCAACGCACCAAAGCAATCAGCCATCGTTTCAATGGGGGAGGTTGATGGGTCATCGTCATCTGTTCTGATTTATGGTTTAAAAGATTCCGCAATCACCAGCGCTGTGGGACTTTTTGGATTTGGCTCACATCGTAGCCTTGGCGGCTTAGCAAACTAAGTATGTCTCGATAATCCGAATCGGGTATTTCCGGCTTGCGTGCCATGATCCATACATAGTCCCGCTTGTCCCGGCCAATGACGGTCTGGGTGTAATCGGCATTGAGATAAACAATCCGGTAATCGGATTTGAAGGGCCAAACGAACTGCATACCCCAAATCGCATTCGATGCCTTATCGACCACAAAACCTGTGGGTTGGTAACGCTTTTCCGGGCCATCAAAACTGTCTTGGCGAAAGGTGAAAGTGGTTGCGATGGAACCGTCCGGTGCCAATCGATAGGATTCCACCGCGTTATGCGCACCTTTCTCGATGAACGTGGGAATGTTGGCGATGACGTACCATGGGCCCATAAACCGCTCAAGTTTTACCTGCGGCATGGTGGTTATGGGCGGCTTTGGGGTATTGTTGCAGCCAAACAAGGACATAGCGATTCCCAATAAAGTGGTCATTAAAATAAAGGATAGTTTCATGGCTTATTCATTCGATGCGATAGTGAAGCAAACGGCCATTTTCCAGGGTCGAGTCCAAAGCCAGCCAGCGGAGGTCGGCGGCATACCAAAGGTCGATGAGGAATTTATCGGCCTTCAACCGGTAATGCAAGGCGGAAACATTTCCCCCCCGCACCTTGATAGTATCCTGCCCAATTTGCTTGATTTCGACATCAACATACTTGCCGTCTTGCGGATTCAGCAAACGCTTCTGCTGTAACATCTCTGGATTCCAATAGGCAAAGCTCATCACACAGGCCGGCAGTTGGGATTGGCCATTATTGGTTGTCAAATTAAAACTTGCCTGTGTCGTTTTGCCATGCACGGATAATTTTTCGCCGTTGTCATTGGTCGATGCATCGAGCTCGGTAAGGCAGTCCCCATTCCATCGCTCGTTGGATTCGTGCTGGTAGGAATAAGCGTTGAAGATGAAAAAATCGACATCGAAGCGGGCCACGCTTTTTAATCGCTTTTCCTTGGCATCCCCTTCGATACTGAAGTTATGGAAGCCAACGGGCTTGTCGTCGAGATAAACCTTGAAATTCCAATTGTCGGCGTTGCCCTCCGCACAAACATGCCAAGACAGGGAAGCTAGCAACAAGACATGATAAAAATAGCGGTTCATGGTGAATACCCGAATTTTATAAACTAAGGTTTTGGCAAACCGGGAAAGAAAGCATTGGTCCGGGCTGCATAATCGCGGTAAGCAGGCCGTCTGTGGATTATGTCCTTCTCCAGCATAGGCACACCCGATACTTTGAGCAACAGAAATGACATTATCAAAGGAGAAATGATGGTTGCCCATGCGCCAGAGGCGATAGCCAGCAGGAAAAACCCCCACCAGACGCAAAACTCCCCAAAGTAATTCGGGTGGCGGGTATAGCGCCAAAGCCCGGTTTCCATGACTTTGCCTTTGTTTGAAGGGTTGGCCTTGAATTTTGCCAATTGCCAATCCGCGATGCTCTCAAAACTGAAACCAAAAAGCATGATGGCTATGCCTAAAAAATCGCTCCATTGCCAGGGGGTGGGGCTTGCCAATATCACCAGCAGGGGCGCAGAAATAACCCAAGCCAACACGGCTTGCAGGATAAATACCAGATACAGGCTTTTCCAGGCAAAATTCGGCTCGTTGTTCTGGCGGATAGTCTGGTAACGGCTATCCTCCGGGTGCCCCCAATTGCGCCAAGTGATATAGGTGGAAAGACGGGCGGCCCAAAACCCTAGTAGTGTCAATAGGATTATGCCACGCGGACCCAAGAACGGTAACTTAAAAGTAAAACTGGTTGCTGCCGCCAGAAAAAAAACCGCCCAGACACCATCGACAATGCTGACATCCCGTTTCCATAGGCTAATGAGCCAAGTGACGAGGGCGATTAAAAAAAGTGGGATAAAACCCACGAGATAAATTTTGAATAGATAAGCGTTGAACATGCGGGAAAATCCTTGTATTCATGGATTGTTGATAATTTTATCAGACACAGGGTTGATGCCATCAAAGCGGCGGGCGATCAGCATCAGTATCGGCATCAACAGGCCCCAACCCACCGCGATGGCGGCAAGTCCGCGTTCGGGGGTTAGCGTCAAAGCGCCCAATGCGCTTCCCGCATAAAAGGCTAGGGGTCCGCCGATAAAGCCAAATAAAGCCACAATGCCCAGATGCTTTTTGAACCATTTTAACGAGACGTTGAAGGTAGTGGCAAAAACCAGCCATAAGGCGACGATCCAGTGCGGGGCAAGCCCTGGAATCATATTTCCAGAGGGGTAGGCTATCCAACCGGTCTGGACCAGAAGGCTTTCCCATGACAGGCCTATGACCCCGGCGGCGGCAATCAGTGCCAGTTCGGTCTTGGGGACTCGCGCACCCGACACATGCCAGACGACCACCAGTAAAGCAGTGACGCTGCCAATCCAAGGCAACCCCTTGGCGGAACTCAAAATACAGGCAACCCAGGCAAACTGATAGGCGAGGATATTAGCCAAAGGATTTTGTGAAAGCCTGCCGATCGGATGGTTCACAGCCATTGCTCAATTTCCTTGCTGACCAGTTTTTGGCAGTCAAGCTTGCGCTCAAACAAGTAATGGCTTACCCACCACTCTTGGCCGTCCTTGTACCCCCAAAGTTCCGCGCAAGCCATGAAGAACAAACGCCAACGCACCCACCAGGTTTGCGCGGATTCGACACCGTAAGTTTTCGCTAATATAGGCCAAAGCTTGTCTTTATTCTTGTCCATGTTGGCCAGCCAAGCATTGGCAGTTTTTTCATAGTGCTGCCCGTTCAAGCGCCATTGCCTAGTCAGCTTTAGCGAATCCTGGAAATGGGCAGGCAGGTCGTCACTGGGCATCATGCCGCCGGAGAAAAAGTGCCGGCTCATCCAATCGCTGTCATCTTCGACGGTAAACAAATAGGGCAGGTTGCGATGCACGAAAATGTGCACGAAAAACAGGCCGCCGGGGTTAAGCCAGCCATTGATGCGATGGAACACTTGCCGCCAGTTGCGCATGTGTTCGAACATCTCGACCGAAACAATTCGGTCAAAGCTTTTATCGGTGCGGAATTGGTTCATGTCGCAGGTGATGACTTCCACATTCCGCAAACCTCTTTCGATAGCCTCGGCGAGGATGTAGGCCCGTTGCGAGTGCGAATTGGAGACCGCCGTGATCCGGCTTTCAGGGTATCGCCCTGCCATCCATAGAGTCAACGAACCCCAACCGCAACCCAGTTCGAGAATGTCTTGTCCGTTTTTCAACCCGGCCCGTTCGCAGGTCATTTTAAGGGCCGCTGCCTCGGCCTCGTCCAAACTGGCAATCCCCTCCG
>Ga0007801_10000693_pt1 | contig 10914 bp, 8 predicted proteins | sample CryBogmetaGMA2M_FD_60372 | JGI IMG/M metagenome (GOLD analysis project Ga0007801, IMG submission 60372) | Freshwater microbial communities from Crystal Bog, Wisconsin, USA - MA2M | ecosystem: Environmental > Aquatic > Freshwater > Lake | place: Crystal Bog, Wisconsin, USA | collected 2009-07-06
CCGCCGTCCGCGACTCGGCGAGCCCCTTGGTGGACTCGTCGAGCGAGTCGATCTCCCGCCGCAGCACCGCCACCAGCCCGGCCACCCCGTCGGCCGCGATGCTCTCCTTGACGGCGTCGGGCCCGCTGCCACGAAAGATCCGCGCGCCGTGGATGAACGTGCCGGCATCCTGGAGCCGCCGCCGGTAGCGGACCTCCTCGATCGTCGCCTTGTCGTCGGCGGCGAGCGCGAACGCCGTCTGCAGGTCGCACTCGGCGGTCTCGCCCGGCTCGAAGCTCCGCGCGGCCGCCTCGTCTTCGATGCCGGTGGCGATGGCGGCGGTCTGGGTGAACTTCACCACCGCCCAGTAGCTTCCCGGCTGCTCCACGCCCTGGTCGAGCCGCTGCCGGATCCGCTCCCACTCGTCCTTGTCGGCCACCGTCTCGTGCTTCTCGAACTCCTCGAGGAACGTTCGTTGGCGGTCGCGTTCCTCGAGCAGCCCCTCGACCTGCTCCAGGCTGAGCCGCTGCGGTTCCGGCGCGAGGGGGGCATCGCCCGTGGCCGCGGCGGTCTTCGAGAAGGCCTGCCAGCGGTCCGAGGGAAGGGTCTCGTACACCGTCACCGAGTCGTACGTCCGGCTCCAGACCTGCGCGTCGTAGGCGTCGCGCGGCTCGGTCTGGGCGACGGTGAGCACGAAGCGGCCCGCCGGCGCGTCCACCTCGGCGGCCTGCACGAGGAAGGCACCGAGGTAGCGGCCGCCCTCCTGGGCAGGCACGTCTTCGAAGAGGTACACGGTCGAGCCGTTGTCGAGCGGCGGCGACCCGGGCTTTGGCGGCTCGGCCGGGGCGGCCTCGCCTTCGGCGGCGGGCTGGGCCGCGGGGCCGAAGGGGATTTCGAGCTTGCCGGTGGCGCCATCCTTCTTTGGCGGGTCGAACGACGCCTTGGCCCACGACCGGCCATGCCAGGTGTCGATCCGATCGAGGGCCCGCTGCCAGCGTTCGCGTTCCTTGACGAGTTCGGCGATCGGCTTGGTGGAGAGGTCGTCGTCTCCCCCGCCGAGCGGCTTCAGCCTCCCACCCTTCGCCGGGTCTGGCACGAGCGCATCGCGGACCTTGGAAAGCTGGACCTGCTTGCCGCGAACGAAACTCGCCCACGACCACTCGTAGGCGGCGAACCGCGAGGCCACATAGAGATAGCCCGCCGCCGCCAGGAGCACGAGGAAGGCCGCGATCAGCGTGCCCCAGCTCCAGCGCTTGTGGCCGACGCCGAAGGCGACGAGGCCCAGGAGCAGCACCAGGGCGAGCAGGCCGAGCAGCGCGTAGTTCATGGTGGTTGTGGCCGGCCGCAGCCGATCCCGGCCCGCCCGACCGGCACGATCGATACGGTCGGAGTATATCGCTCCCCGCGGGCATGACGCCCTTGGCTATTCGTGCCGTCGGTGGCGTGATCTTGAGCCGCCTCCGCCGCCACGGTGCATCCTGTCGACGCCGCGTCGCCGCCACGTCGCCGGCCGGCGACACGGCGGTCGGGGGGACGGCGGCCAAACGGTGGGCGAAACCCGGGAGAAACGTCGGTTCACCGGTTTCGTGATCGGTTTCGCGGCGGTTGGCACCGCATCTGCATGGGAAAGGGTCGCCGAGTTTCACGCCGGCTGCCGTCCGGCGGCCGGCTCATCCGTCATCGTCCCCCGGGGCCCCCCATGCGTCAGTCTGCCACCGACACTCACGACCCGCGTCGCAAGCCCACGGGCCCGGCCCGGCCCCGCACTCCGCGCCGCACCACGGCGGTGATCGACGACCCGATCCGGCTCTACCTTCTGCAGATGGGCGGGATCCCCCTGCTCAACCGCGAGACCGAGGTGGCCCACGCCCGTGAGATCGAGATCTGGCGGCGGCGGTTCCGCCGCACGATGCTCGCCAACGACTTCGTGCTCTCGGGCGCGGTGCAGCTGCTGGAGCGGGTGCAGGCTGGCACGCTGCGGCTCGACCGGACGATCGAGGTGTCGGTCACCAACACGCGCGAGAAGAAGCGGCTCCTCAAGCGACTCGGGCCGAACCTCGTCACGCTCAAGCGGATCGAGCAGGAGAAGGGCCGGCTGTTCCGGATCGCGATGTCGCGGAGCAATCCGCTCGACGTGCGAAGGGCGGCCTGGCGGCGGCTCGTGCGGCAGCGAAACAAGGCGGTGCGGCTGGTCGAGGAGATGCACCTGCGGATCCAGCGGCTCCACCCGCTTCTGAAGCAGCTCCGCGGCATGGCGACGCGCTACGAGTCGATTCGCGGCCAGCTGCGGTCGCTCCAGCACGCCTCCGAGGCGCCGGCCCGCCAGCAACTCGCGGCCGAGCAGCGGCGGATCCTCCTCACCACCCGCGAGAGCCGGCTCACGCTCGAGCGGCGACTCGCCACCTTGGAGGATCTGCAGCAGCGGTACGACGCCGCCAAGCGCGACCTCGCCGCCGGCAACCTCCGGCTCGTGATCTCGATCGCCAAGCGGTATCGCAATCGCGGGCTCACCTTCCTCGACCTGATCCAGGAGGGCAACTCGGGTCTGATGCGGGCGGTGGACAAGTTCGAGCACGCCCGCGGGTTCAAGTTCTCGACCTACGCCACCTGGTGGATCCGTCAGGCGATCACCCGGGCGATCGCCGACCAGAGCCGCACCATCCGCGTGCCGGTGCACATGGTCGACGCGATGACCCGGATGCGAAACCTGCAGCGCGACTTCCTCCAGGCGCACGGCCGGAACGCGACGGTTGAGGAACTGGCAACGCTCTCGGACCTCGAGGTGGATGAGGCCGAGTGCATCTGCCGCATGGCCCGGAAGCCCGTTTCGCTCGACCAGCCGCTGGGGGACACCGAGGAGGGTTCCGTCGGCGACTTCGTCAGCGACCGTCGCGAAGACGACCCGCTCAAGGGCGTTCACCAGCAGTCGCTCCAGGGGATGATCGCCCGGGCGCTCGAGTCGCTCTCCTACCGGGAGCGGGAGATCCTCCGCCTCCGGTTCGGCCTGACGGACGGCTACTCCTACACGCTCGAGGAAGTGGGGACGATCTTTGACGTCACCCGGGAGCGGGTGCGGCAGATCGAGGCCAAGGCGGTGGAGAAACTCCGCCAGCCGGGCAGCGACTTCGACCTCGCCGGTTTCGTGGACGACGCCACCGTGGAGCGCTGGCGTGGCACGGCCGACGAGGCCGCGGAGCTGGTCACGGCGGGCGCTTGACCTCCGCATATCGCCGCGCCGCAGCCGGACGGTGGCTTCCCACGTGGCCGCAGGTTTTCAACCTGCGGTGAGTGCCGGACCCCCAGTCCCGTTCCGCAGGGTGACCGCCTGCTTGCAAGACGCGGCGCCGCAGCCGGACGGTGGCATGCTCGGCGCCGGTGGCACTTGTGAGTACTCATCTCCGACGGAATGTCGGCGTCCGGCGTCCACAAGTGTCACCGGCTTCTGCGCGTGCCCCCGATCCGGCTGCTCCGTCCTCACCATCAGTTCAGCGAGGGACTGACCGTGTCCCGCTGGCCACGAATGAACCCAGCGAGGGGCTGACCGTGTACGAATGAATCCAGCGAGGGGCTGACCGTGTCCCCTCGACCACGAATGAACCCAGCGAGGGGCTGACCGTGTCCCCGGAGCCGGCGTATGCCGCCAAGTGAAGCCAGGATGGCGAAACGCCGGCGGCATCCGAGTGAGCGAACGGCACGAAGCCGTTCGCGAACGTCCGGCGTCGGGGCACGGTCAGCCCCGAGCGGTGCGAACGTCCGGCGTCGGGGCACGGTCGGTCCCAAGCGGCGCGGCACATCCGGCGTCGGGGCACGGTCAGTCCCGAGCGGCGCGGCACATCCGGCGTCGGGGCACGTTCAGTCCCGAGCGCCGCCCTAGGCCGACTTCGCCTCGTCGAGGGCCTGCTGGAGCTTGGCCTTCGACTGCACGCCCATGAACTGCTGCACGAGCTTGCCGCCGCTGAAGATCATGATCGTGGGGATGCTCGCCACGTTGTAGGTCATCGCCAGCCGGTTGTTGTCGTCCACGTTGACCTTGCCCACCTTGAACGTGCCGGCGTTCTCGGCCGCGAGTTCCTCGATCACCGGGCCGATCATCCGGCAGGGGCCGCACCACGGCGCCCAGAAATCGACGAGCACGGGAACGGAGGAACCGAGCACGTCGCTCTGGAAGTTGTCGTCGGTGAACTCGAGGGCGTTTCCCATCGTCGGCATCGGCTCCTGTGGTGTGGTCGGGGGCGGCCACGGTACGATCCGGGCGTGAGCGGAGTATAGATGACGACGACGGCGCAGGAAACGTGCTGGCGGGTGCGACGGATGCCGGACGGCACCGTGGCCGCCGGCGTGGAGCCGCTCGGCTGGGAGCCGCGTGCGGCGGGGCCGGATGACGAGGTCGTCGTCCGCGTGGAGGCGGCGGGTTTCAACTACAAGGACGCCCTTTGCTGTGCGGGGCATCCGGGTGTGATGCGAACCGCCGCGCTCGTGCCGGGGATCGACGTGGCGGGCGTGGTCGTCGTGGCGGCGCACGGGCATGCCGCGGGCACGCCGGTCGTGGTCACCGGCCACGGACTCGGGGAGGTTCGCGACGGCGGCTTTGCAGGCTTCGTTCGGGTCCCGCTGGCCGCCCTCCTGCCGCGGCCTGCGGCGCTCACCGCGGAGGGGGCGATGGCTCTGGGCACGGCGGGCCTCACGGCGCTGCTCGCCTGCGATCGGCTGGCGGCGCTCGTCTCGCCGCGGCACGCCAGGCCCGACGAGGCCTGGCTGGTCACGGGCGCCAGCGGCGGCGTGGGCATGCTCTCCGTCGCCCTGCTGGCGGCCGCGGGCCGGCGCGTCGTCGCCTGCTCCCGCAAACCCGCGGCGGTTGCCACGCTGCGGGCGCTCGGCGCCGCGGAAGTGGTCGGGCCGGAGGCGATCGTCGATCCCACGCCGAAGACGCTCGTGGCCGGCCGGTGGGCGGGCGTGGTGGACACGGTGGGCGGCGGGCTCCTGGCCGGCGTGCTCCGCGCCGTGCGGCCCGGCGGCGCCGTCGCGGCGCTCGGCATGGCGGGCGGAGCCGATCTCGTCACGAGCGTGCATCCCTTCATCCTCCGAGGCGTGACGCTCGCCGGCATCGACGCCGCGAGCTTGCCGACGCAGGGCGAGCGGGCAGCGCTCTGGGGGAGGCTGGCCGCCTTCTGGCCCACGGTCGCCGGCTGGCTGCCCGTCACCAGGCTGCGGCTCGCGGACGTCGGTGCCTGGGCCGACCGCATGCGCCGCGGCGAGACGCAGGGCCGCGGCGTGGTGATCCCGGAGTGAGCCGATGCCGCGGCATGCGATCCACCTCGGTGCCGCCTGGGAGCCGCCGCCGGCTGCGGGGAGGCCGTGGGTCCGTCGGTTCGGCCGGCCCACCGGTGTCGGGCCGACCGATCGTCTCGTGCTCGTCTGCGAGGGTGCGGCGGCGCCTTGGTGGCACGTGGCCACGCTCAACGACCGCCCGCTCGCATGGAACGATTCCGGACCGGGCATCCTCGAGTGCGACGTGACCGCCATGCTCACCGAGCGCAACCTGCTCGCGGTGACCGTGGCTCCACCCGAGACGCCGGCGGACCGCGCCCCCGCGGCCCGCGCGACGCTCCCATCGGCCTGGGGCCGCCTCTCCTTGGTGGTCGTGTCGGATTGACACTGCCCACCGACAATCGCTACCACTCAATTGCCGGCGCGGGATGATTCACTGTCGCGCGGCACACCGCTCAACAACGGGAGGCGAACATGTCGGTGATCCGCGTGGGAAGTTCGAGCACGTATGCCGAGGGCTGGGACGCCGTGTTCGGCGGCCGCCGCCCGGTGGCGAAGAAGGCGGCGGGCAAGGCCACGGCCGCGCCGGCGACCAAGGCTGGCAAGAAGAAGGCGTCTCGCGTCGCCAAGAAGACCGCCGTCACCAAGGCGCGGAAGCCCGGTAAGAGCCGCCGGGGCTGAGCGGCCTAGCCGCCGAGTTCCTTCGCCCGGGTCGCCGCGGCCACGACCGCGTCGATGAGGGCGCCGCGGACGCCGCGCTGCTCGAGCACCGCGAGCCCCGCGATCGTCGTGCCACCCGGGCTCGAGACGCGGTCTTTGATCTGCGCGGGGTGCTCGCCGGTCTGCTCGAGAAGTGCCGCGGTGCCCGAGAGGGTCTGCACGGCGAGGGCGAGCGCCAAGGGGCGCGGCAGGCCCGCCTTCACACCGCCGTCGGCGAGGGCCTCGACGAGCAGGGCCACGAAGCCCGGTCCCGACCCCGACAGCCCCGTGACCGCGTTGAGCTGCGACTCCTCCGCCTCGTGCACGTGCCCCACCGCGCCGAGCAGCTCGCGCACCCGCGCCGCGAGGGCGGCGGGCACCTCGCGGGTCTGGCAGACGACCGACACTCCCTCCCCCACGAGGCACGGCGTGTTGGGCATCACGCGCACGACCCGCGGCACGCCCGCCATTCCCGCGAGCGCCGCCGTGGGCAGGCCCGCGACGATCGACACGAGCACGGCGTCGGCCCGGAGATGACCGGCGATCTGCTCGCAGGCCGCCTGAGCCTGCTGCGGCTTCACGGCGAGGAAGACCACGCTCGCCGCGGCGGCGGCGGCCTGCGGCGTGTCGGCGAAGACGATCCCGGGGAGACGGGCGGCCAGCCGCTCCCGCGCCGGGGGGTGCGGGTCGTAGACGGTGATGTCGGCCGGGGCGAGCAGGCCCGCGCGGCAGAAGCCCTCGGCGAGGGCGAGGGCCATCTGGCCGCCGCCGATCATGGAAACCTGGCGGTCGAGCGGATCGGGAGTCATCGGATGGAGCCTTTCGAGGGGGCGGCAGGTCGGCGGCGATCGCCCGGGGGAGTTGGCCCGCCGGCCCGCCACCTGCTCTGATGGCGTCGGGTCCCGCCATGCCGCGGATCACCGCGGCCACGGTCCAGTTGCACCTTTGGGGCGGGCGACCCAGTATACGAGCGAGTTTCGCTGGCGCAGGAGGCGACCCTTCGATGAAGATCTACACCAAAACCGGCGACGCCGGAGAGACCGGGCTCTTCGGCGGCCCGCGGGTCCGCAAGGACCACGCGCGGATCGAGGCCTTCGGCACCGTCGACGAGCTGAACAGCCATCTCGGCATGGCCCGCACGCACTCGGTGGCGGCGGCCTTCGATCCCCTGCTCCGCCGCGTGCAGTGCGAACTCTTCGACATGGGGGCGCAGCTCGCGACCCCCGATCCGGCGAGTGAGCGGATCACCGCCGCTCACGTCCGGGCGCTGGAAACGGAGATCGACCGCCACGAGGCCACGCTCGAGCCGCTGACGTGCTTCATCCTTCCGGCAGGCACGCCGCTGGCCGCCGCGTTTCACGTGGCCCGCACCGTCTGCCGCCGGGCGGAGCGGCGGGTGGTGACGCTCGCGTCGGAGCCCGACACCACGATCCCCGCCAACGCGATCGAGTATCTCAACCGGCTGGGCGATCTCCTCTTCGTGCTCGCCCGCGTGGCCAACCGCCAGGCGGGTGTCGCGGACGATCCGTGGATCCATCCGTGAGCGGTGGTGGCGCGGCCGGCATGACGGCGGCCAGGCCCGCGGTCGCGCGGGCCGCCGCCGCCGTGGTGGAGGCCCGAGCCCGGATCGCCGAGCGACACGCGGCCGGTGGCGACGGCTGGGCCGTCGCCGTGCTCGCCTGCGAACGCTTCGACGCCATCGTCCGCGACGTCTGGGCCGCGATCCTCGCCGACCTGCCCGGGGCTGCGGCCGAGCGGGTCCGGGCCACGGTGGCGCTCGTCGCCCACGGTGGCTTCGGCCGCGGCGAGATGGCCCCGTGGTCCGACCTCGACCTGATGATCCTCCACGATGGCCGCAACGACCCGGTGGTGGCCGACGTGGCCCGGCGGCTCCTGCAGGACCTGTTCGACGCGGGGCTCGAGGTCGGACAGAGCGTGCGGACCGTGGCCGAGGCGGTGACGCTGGCGGGAGGCGACGCGACGATCATGAGTTCGCTGCTCGACTGCCGGCTCCTGGCCGGCGCCGAGGAGCCGCTCCGGCGGCTGCAGCAGCGGCTGCGAACGGCGCTCGCCCGCGGCCGGCGGCGGCACGTCGAGCGGCTCGTGGAGGCGCGGCGCGACGAAGCCGAGAAGCACGGCCGTACGGTGTTCGTGCTGGAGCCCAACGTGAAGCGATCCACGGGCGGGCTCCGCGACATCCAGCTCATCCGCTGGCTGGGGCGGCTCGCCTACGGTGCCGAAACGCTCGACGACCTCGCGCATGCGGGGGGCATCTCCCGGGCCGACGCCGACGCGGTCCGCGATGCCCGCGAGTTTCTGATGCGGGTGCGGAACGACCTCCACTTCGCCGCAGGAAAGGCCGCGGACGAGCTGACCCGCCACGAGCAGGTGCGGATCGCCGCGGCCCGCGGCCTGGAGGCCCGCGACGGCCTGCTCGGCGTCGAGCGGTTCATGCGGGAGTACTTCGGCCACACCCGCCGCGTCGCGCAGGCGGTGGACACGCTGCTGCGGTCGTTCCGCCGCCGCGGGGCGATGGCGACGATCGCCCAGGGCCTGCTCGGCCACGACGTCGATGCCACGTTCCGCGTGGGGCCGACCGACGTCGCCGCGGTGCCGGGCCAGGTCGCACGGGTGGCGGGCAGCCTGCGGGAGATCGTGCGGCTGGCGGAGCTCTCGATGCTCTACGACATGCCGGTCGCCCGCGACACCTGGGAGGCGGTGCGGGCCGCGGTGCCCGCCCTGCCCCGCGATCCCGATCGGGCCGCCAACGAGGCCTTCCTCGGCCTCTTCGCCCATCCGACGAAGGTCGCAGCGGCCCTCCGCTGGCTGCACGACGTGGGCGTGCTCGAGATCCTGATTCCGCAGTTCGCCCACGCCCGCAACCTGCTGCAGTTCAACAGCTTCCACAAGTACACCGTGGACGAGCACTGCCTCCTGGCCATCGAGCGGGTGGCGTCGTTCGCGGCCGCCGACGACTGGCTGGCCGCGGAATGGCGGGCCCTCGGCCGGAAGCGTCCGCTGCTGCTCGCGCTGCTCCTGCACGACATCGGCAAGGGATTCGTCGAGGACCACAGCGTGCTCGGGGCGCGGATCGCCCGCGACGTCGGCCGCCAGCTCGGGCTGCCGTCCGACGAGATCGAGATCGTCGAGTTCCTCGTGCTCAAGCATCTGGCGATGGCCCACCTCGCGTTCCGCCGCGACATCGGCGACGACACCCTCGTGGCGGGCTTCGCGACCGACGTCGGGTCGCCGGAGGTGCTGCGGATGCTCGCCCTGCTCACCGCGGCCGACGTTTCGGCGGTCGGGCCGGGCACCTGGACGAAGTGGAAGTCGGACCTGCTCGCGGCGCTGTTCTCCAAGACGCTCGGCATCCTCGACGGCGAAGGGCCGAGCGTGGCGGCCGACCGCACCCGCCGCAGCCTGGCCGCGCTGCTCGACGACCGCGGCGACGACGACCTCACGGCGCGGCTGGCCCGCGAGCTGCCCGATTCCTATCTCGCAGCCACCGCGCCGGAGCGGATCGTGGAGGAACTTGGCCGGCTCGTCCGGCTGCCGCCGACCGGCGCCTTCGCGACCGCCCGCTGGCAGCCCGAGACCTCGACGGTGGCCGTGACGGTGGGCACCCGCGAGCAGGCGGCGCCGGGCATCTTCCACCGCGTCACCGGCAGCCTCACCAGCCAGCGGCTCGAGATCCTGGCGGCCGACATCCACACGTTCGCCGCCGGGCACGTGCTCGACCACTTCACCGTCGTCGATCACGACTTCGCGGGCGAACCGCCCGCCGAGCGGCTCGCCGACATCGCGACGGCCGTGCGGGCTGCGATCCTCGGCGACCGGCCGCCGGAGTTCGCGCCGCGCTGGAATCCGTTCGCGCCGCAGGTGAAGGTCATCGCCCAGCCCGTCCGCGTGGCGTTCGACAACCAGAGCTCGCAGCGGGACACGATCGTGGAGGTGTTCGCCCACGACGCGCCGGGCCTGCTCTACGGCGTGGCCAAGGCGATCTACGACGCGGGGCTCTCGGTGCAGGCCGCGAAGATCGGCACCTACCTCGACCAGGTCGTCGATGCGTTTCACGTGACCACGGCCGCCGGCGGCAAGGTGACCGACGGCGAGCGGCAGCAGGAGCTGCGGGCGGCGATCGAGAAGGCGGCCGCGCCGATCACCGGGCCGAGGTAGGCGCGGGCGTTTTCCGCAGGGTGAAGTGGGTGCAGGATTTCAACCTGCACATGCTTGGTCCCGCAGGTTGAAAACCTGCGGCCACTTTTCGACCGGTGGTCACTTCTGCCCGAAGTGGGTGCAGGTTTTTAACCTGCACATGCAGCCGAGGCAGAGACAGGGACACCGCAGGTTGAAAACCTGCGGCCACTTTCCACCCCTGCGGTGCCCGGTCCTTACGGACGACGGTCCTTCAGCCAGGCCACGCAGATGTCGGGAAAGTCGCTGAACAGGCCGTCGATGCCGGCCTCGTCGAACAGGATGCGGAGTGCCGTGTCGGAGTCGGCGGCGAACGCCGGCAGCTTGTCGCGGCGGAAGGTGTAGGCATGGACCACGAGCCCCGCGCGGTGGGCCGCGGCGACCAGGCCGGTAGGCGTGCCGTCGGGGCCGACCACGCGGTCGAGCGGCGGGCCGATGCCATCGACCGTCGTCGCGAGGCCCGCGAGCACGCCCTCTGCCAGCAGCGGATCGGCCGCGCCGGTGGCTCCCGCGGCGGCTTCGCCCACGAGCTGCACGAGCCGGCCCTCCCAGCCGAGTTCCCGCCGCAACCGCTGCACCTCGTCGGCGTCGAAGCACTGCAGGAAGCAGGGATCGGCCTTCGTCGCGAAGCCGTGCTGACGCAGCACGTCGAGCACGAGCGGGCTGATGTCGTGTCCTTCCCGTCGGTGCCACGCCGGCTGCTTGATCTCGGGATAGATACCTGTCGTCCGGCCGGTGGACCGGTCGAGACCCGCGAGGAACTCGAGTTCCTCG
>Ga0007801_10000696_pt1 | contig 10894 bp, 9 predicted proteins | sample CryBogmetaGMA2M_FD_60372 | JGI IMG/M metagenome (GOLD analysis project Ga0007801, IMG submission 60372) | Freshwater microbial communities from Crystal Bog, Wisconsin, USA - MA2M | ecosystem: Environmental > Aquatic > Freshwater > Lake | place: Crystal Bog, Wisconsin, USA | collected 2009-07-06
GCCGGCGCGGTTCACCTGCAGCCCTGGATCTGTATTCCAACCAGCAGGGCAACTACAACGCCTTTGTCGCAGGGGTGTCGGGCTCGGGCAAGTCGGTCTTCATGAACGAGCTGGTGAGTTCCTACCGCTCCATCGGTGCGCGCGCCTGGGTGATTGATGTGGGTCGCAGCTACCAGAACCTGATCCGCTTGCAAAAGGGCACCTTCATCGAGTTCAAGCCCTATGACACCAGCCGCATCTGCATCAACCCCTTCTCCTGGATCGGTTCGGACAACGAGATCGACTTCAAGGAAGAGATGAAGTTACTCAAACCCATGATCGGGCGCATGGCCTCGCCCAACGCCCCCTTGGGAGAGTTCCAGTATTCACTGATCGTGGAAGCCATCACCCAATGCTGGGCGGACTATGGGCCTGAGACCAACCCGACACGTATCCAGGCATTTCTGCTGGGCAAGATCAAGAACGAAAAGCACGAGACCGAGCGCGTGGCCTACGAGCTGGGCAAGCAGTTGCAGCCCTTTACCGAACAGGGCGTCTTTGGGTCCTACTTCAATGGCCGGGCCAACCTCGATCTTGACGGGGACATGATCGGGCTGGAGCTTGAGGAGCTCAAGAATGCACCCGAATTGCGCCGCGTCGTGCTGTTTGTGCTCACCTCACGCATCGCGCATGACATGTACCTCACGCGCGACCGCAAGAAGCTGTGTCTGGTTGATGAGGCCTGGCAGCTGCTGGGGGCGGACAAGGAAACGGCGGAGTTCATCGAGGAGGGGTACCGGCGCGCACGCAAGTACAAGGGGATATTTTGCGTGGGGACGCAGTCGATTGCCGATGCGTATACCAATGCAGCGTCCCAGGCCGCCTACACGAATGCCGACTGGAAGTTCTTCCTGCGCCAGGACAAGAAGACCCTGGAGAAGCTGATCGACGACGGCATGGTGAACTTTGATCCGGTGGTCAAACGCATGTTGATGTCCCTGTCCACACAAAAGGGCCGTTACGCCGAGATTCTGATCTCCTCACCCAATGGGGACTCTGTCGTGCGCCATATCCCGGATCCTTTTGCGCTGTTGGCTGCGTCCACCGAAGCGGAGGACTTCACCGAGATCGAGACGCTACTGGGCAGTGGCCACACCACCATGCAGGCACTCACCGAGATCCTGAGAAGGCGAGGACAGATTGGCTGAGCAGTCCACCCCTTCGATTGAGCGCAAACAGTTCGGCCTTGCCGCCAACACCCTGGTGGCAATGGTGTGCACCCTCGTGGTACTGAGTCCGGTGGCCTACACCGCTTATCGCCATCGCACGCCCAAGATTGCGACGGTGGACTTGCAAAAGCTGGTCGAGGAAGACCAGCAACGCACCATCTCTGCATTGGGTAAGAGCGCCAATGGTGTGGCCAGCGACGAGCAGCGCAGCGCGTACCTCAAGAACACGACCGAGTTCGCCCACAAACTTGAAACTGCCATCGATCTGGTCGCACAACAGTGCCGCTGTGTGATTGTGAACAAGGCTGCCGTGTTGGGTGGTGAAGCACTGGACTACACCGAGACGATCAGGCAACGGTTATCACCGCCATGAATGCAAGACGGATGTATCTGGGCAGCTGCGCTGGACTGGCGGGCTTGGCTTGTCTAATGGCAATGAGTACCGCGTGTATGGAATTGACGATCAACCAAAGCCGCAGTTTGCCTGGCACGCTGTATCTCATTGAAAAGCATGCCGCCATTGGTCGCGGTGACCTGGTAGCGTTTCGCTGGCACGGCGGGGGACCGTACCCTGCCGGAGTCACCTTTATCAAGGTGGTTCATGGAATGCCGGGCGACGTGGTGCGACGCGAAGGGCAGGGTTTCTGGGTCAACCAGACCTATATCGGTGTTGCCAAGACGACTGGGCGTGATGGGCAAGCTCTGCAGGCGGCCAGTCCGGGAATCATCGCACCGGGAGAGATCTTTGTAGCGACTGCGAGTGCAGACAGCCTGGATTCGCGCTACCAGCTCAGCGGCAACATCGCAAGCGCTGACATTGTGGGACGGGCCTATGCGCTCTTCTAAGAATCCCTGCGCTCTGATGCGCCACAAACTTGCCATGCGCTTGGTGGTTGTCACCGTCGCCGCTATGTCCTTGGTGCCACTTGCCAGTCAAGGCGAGATGCTGGGAACGATCGGGCCGGTCTACGAGGTCGCCGAGCAAAGTGCTCTGGACATGATCACCCAGACGCTTGCCTCCAAACAAAGGTCCGGTGAGCTGGATCGTTTGCAAAAGGAAGCGGTGCAACGCTCCATGCACAGTGTGCGCAACCCCGTGGGTGCTGAGCTCATGACGGTGACCCAACGCAGTGCTCGCCTGCTCGACCCGACCGTCACCTACGCCCAGGCCGTCACGACCGATGAGGGGCGAATCGTGGTGCCCGCCGGTGCGCGCATCAACCCGCTGGATCTGATGGCGTTTACCAAGACGCTGGTGTTCTTTGATGGGCGCGATGCGGCCCAGGTCAAAGCAGTCCACGCCATGGTGCTACGCGACGCACGGGTCAAACCGATCCTGGTGGCAGGCTCCTGGCTGGACATTGGTAAGGCCTGGAAGCGCCAGGTCTTCTTTGACCAGCGCGGGACTTTGAGTCAGCGCTTTGCCATCAGTGCCGTACCCAGCGTCATTCGCCAGCAGGGTCGCGCACTCCTGCTTGAAGAAATTCCGCCGCGAGAATTGCGATGAGAAAGCTTCTGTGGTTTCTGGTCTTGGTGTGCAGTCTGGGCATCTCAGTGCAAAGCCACGCCGGTCAATGCGTGGGAAAGTTTGCCAACCCGATCACCGACATCTGCTGGAGTTGCCTGTTTCCGATGTCGCTGGGTGGACGCGAAGTCATCAGCAAGGGCCAGGAGGACACGGCAAACCCCTCGGGTCTCCTGTGCACCTGTAACAACCCACCCATCATCGGCGTGAAGACCGGGTTTTGGGAGCCAGCACGCCGGGTGGATGTGACCCGCACGCCTTACTGTTTTGTGTCGCTCGGTGGCATCAAACTTGACCCCGGCTTTAGGGCCCCCGAAGGCGATGTGGCACGTGCACAGGGCATGATGGATACCACCCAGCATTCGAGCTACCAGGTGCACTGGTATGTGGATCCCACGCTGTACTGGCTCGAGGTGATTCTGGACAACCCCTGTCTGGAGACCGGGCAGCTTGATGTGGCGTATCTCACCGAAGTCGATCCGCTCTGGAATGACGATGAGCTCACGCTGCTGCTCAATCCGGAGACATTCCTCTTTGGCAACCCGGTGGCCCAAGCTGCCTGTGCTGGCGACTGTGTACTGGCCAGCACCGGCTTTGGCTCCAACACCTTGTTCTGGTGCAGCGGCTGCAACGGGGGCATGTATCCGCTGAACGGCCATGTGCAAGCGCATGTCTCGCCGATTCAGGCAAGTTCTTTGCTGCTGCACCGCATGACTGCCAAGATGCACCGCGAACACCTCACCTGGGGAACGGCGGGCAGTGAAGGCTTGTGCGGTGTCTATGCACAGCCGGTGATGGACAAGACCCAATACAAGTACCACATGCTGTATCCGGTGCCACAGACCGACAAGATCAATGGCAAGTGCTGTCAGCCCTATGGGCGCAGTACCGCGCTGTGGGGAGCGGGGAAAAGCTACCCCTACCTGGGAGAAGACTTCAGCTACATGGTCTTTCGCAAAAAGAATTGCTGCCTGGGAGTCGGTCCATGAGGGCAAAGCCAATGTCAGCGCGCAGCCCACTGCCCGCATCTAGCGGCGCCACGTTGGCAATTACGGTGGTGCACGCACTCTCTCTGTCCTTGCCCGTGTGGGCGCAATCGCCGGTACAAAGCACTACCTCATCCATCCCTACCCCGAGCTACCCCACTTCGCAGCAGATCGAAGTCGAGCGCGCGCGCATTGATGGCGAGCGCAAGGCCATGTTCTCCGACGACAACCCGCACACCCGCAATACACCCAACACCTTCCCGACGATTGCAGCGCCCCAGCCAAGTCAGATCGATATCGAAGCTCTGGTGCGACGCTATGAAGGCACTGCGCAGCCGCGGGGCGTAGGGGACGACCTGATGGTGTTTGCGAGCTTTTCCATGCCAACGGAGTCTTTGAAGCAGCTTGTCTCCACGGTCGCAAAGGTGGGAGGCAGCGTGGTGCTGCGTGGTTTCAAAAACAATTCCTACCGCCAGACCGTGCAAGCCATCGCCGCGCTGGGTGAAGCTTCAGCCAGCGTCAGCATCCATCCCAAGGCCTTTGCGCAGTACAAGATCACGGCGGTACCGGCTTTTGTAATCGCCAGGCTTGATCCCGCTGAGCAACTTGACGCGCAAGGGTGCGCTTTGCCAGAAACCTACGCCGCAATTGCGGGGGACGTATCGCTCGACTACGCACTTGCGGAAATCGCCAAGCGTTCCCCCGCCATGTCGGATTTGGCTCAGCGCTATCTGCGTCAATTGGGAAAGGGCGGGGCCTCTGATGCATTGGGGAATTCGAGCATGGGAAGCTTGGGGAGCGTGCGATGAAGCGTCCTTTGAAGCACCGAACACGCCAAGGTTTATGTGTAGCGCTGCTGCTCCATGCTGGCAGCATTGCCGTGGCCCAAACCCAGACTGATGTCTTTAACCAGGGCAAAGCGCTGGGCTCGGCATGGAGTGCGGGGGCGGCGGCGAGCGTGAATGCTGCAAACGGAGCAGCGGTCGTGCCCGGCTACAGCAGCAATGCGCCGGAGGCGGGCCTGTATGGTGGCGGCAAAGGACTCGTTGGTTCGGCCGGCGTGGGAAAGCAAAGCAGTTGTGCCACCAGCACGGCGCCGACGGCCTACTTGCAGCAGGAATGCGATGTGGTCAATTACCTGCGGCAATTGCCCGCTCTGCGCACGGTGTATCCGTTCTCCAACACTGATCCCCTGATTGCAGGGTCCGATCCGGTGATTGGCAATCCAGGCGCAACTGGAAGTATGGGAGGGGGCGGGGTAGGCGCAAGTGCCCAAGCTTGCCGCACGGTGACGCAGAACAACCCCGGTGAAACGATTGTGGAGACGTGTTCGACAGCACGCAAGACGGATTTCCCATCCTGCACCAATACGCTCGCTGTCAGCGTCAACTGGGTTTATGCGTGCCCGGTCAACACGGTCAGCGGGCCCAATCCCGATCCCACAGATCTGTCCACCCCCCAACGCTATACCTGTGATGTCGCAGATCCCTATTACGTTGCGTCATGCCCCAACCCAGGAGACACACTCACCATCACCGGGCCAGGGACCGGCATCTGCACCGATCCCCTGACCCTCACGACCACGCCCGCAACGCGCACTCTTGCCTACAACCGCTACACCGTCACCGCAGACGTCACGCCCGGTGTGGTGGACAACTGGGATGACCAATGCACAACGCTGGCTGCACGTGCATCCCTTACGCGCATTCCGTACCCTGAGTGTTCAGAACCCACGCCTGCAGTGTGCACCCAGGGTTTTGAGACCCGCGATATCAATGGTCTGGCAGTCACGCGCGCTTGCTGGCAGTGGACCCACAACTACGCCTGCTTGAACCCTGGTTATGACGCGGCCTGCGGGGCACGCCTGAGCGACCAGTGCACCCACACGGGTGACATCTGTCTGCAATTCAGCATTGATGACAAGTGCGCCGTCACCCAGGAGTCTTATTCCTGCGTCAAGACTCCCCCCAGTGTGACGAGCCGCACCGTCTGTGAGTCTCCTTCGTTTTGCCAAGGGGGAGGCTCCCAATGCTTTGATACCCAACGGCAAATCGATGCGGATTTTGGGAGTGCGGCGGCGGCCATGGAGACTGCGCGTGAGGGCGGGGTCTATGGCTTCAATGGCACCAATCTGGAACTGTTCAAGGGATACGCGGAGAGTTGCAGCATCAAGGTGATCGGAGGCTCGGTGGTGAGCAGCTGCTGTGGCTCCAGTGGCGGTGGCGCTGCCTTTAGCAACTACAAGCTCCTGGGTCCGGCCATGACGGTAGCAGGGGAGGCAGCACGTGCGGCTACCGTGGTGGGCTCCAAGTACGTGTACGACACGCTTTACAACCAGCTCGACAGTGAGATTGTGAACAAGGGTTTGTCGGCCATGAACAACTGGGCCACCGGACTGGGCTCGGGCACTTTCAATCCGGCCTTCTCCTACTATGGGTTCTCGTTTACGTTCTCGATGGCCAATGGCTTTGAGTTCGTGGCTTTTGATCCCTACAGTTTTGCGTTTCAGATCGGCGTAATGATGGTCACGCAATGGCTCAGCTGCAGTGCCTCCGAACAAACCATGGCGCTCAAGAAGGGAGAAAACCTCTGTGTCACCACGGGGAGCTCCTGCACCAAGCGGGTCTGGCTGATCGGCACCTGTCTGGAAGTCACCGAGACCAGCTGCTGCTTTAACTCGGTTCTGGCCAAGATCATCAACCGCCAGGGACGTGCACAGCTTGGCATGGCATCCAACGCCTGCGGTGGTTTCACCGAAGCACAAATCCAGCAGCTCAACTTTGCGGACATGGATTTCAGCGAATTCATCCAGTCCATCGTGCCCACATCCGCGGATCTGCCGGGCGTCATCGGTCGCGTGGGAAACACCGTCACGCAGAAAGTACAGAACTACTATGGATCGCCCTGAGACTGCGCACGTCACTACTGCGATGCTCAAGGGAGTGATCGTGTCCACCTTCCTGGTGGCCGGTGCCTGGGCACAGGAGACGGTCTTTACCGATGCACACACTCTGCTCATTCAAGCCATTCGTGCGGGCCAAGCCAGTGGTGTCCTGACGGGCGCCATTGATGAACACTTTACGCGCCAGTTCCATAGCACGGGCGCACTGCGGGTCAAGGCGCGTGTCGTCAAAGATCTGGCACGACGGGATTGCAAACGCCTGGAGGTGGTTTACACCAAGGAAGACGTTGATACGCCCAAGGGCAAGACCCAGGCCGTTCTCACCACCGAACTGGACTACTGCCTGGAAGGTGGACCGCCGCTTGCGCAAGGGGGTACAGGATGACGTCGTCTTTACTGATAGTAGCGAGGCGTTCCAATAGGGTGAAGGTGCTGTTGGCCTTGTTGGTGAGTACTACGGCATTGCAGGTTCGCGGGCAGGGCGCGCAGGGCGCGCTCGACTACCCTTCCGTGTGGGCCTGTGAGACTGCCCGGTTCAATTGGTACTGCGATCAGCAAGAAGCCAAGGAGGCTGCATCACTCCTTGCACCACCCGCATCGCTACCCCTTTCGCCATCACCTACTCCTCCCGCCGTTGTTCTACCTCCGCAGCGCATCGAGATCAAAGACATCAAGACCACCGAGCAGATGCGCTTGGAGCTCAAGCGCCGCGAAGACCTGGCGATCATGGACCCCAGCAAGGAGAAGATGACCGACTATCTGCAGCTCTGGCAGGTCGTGCAGGACAAGGGATCGACCTTTGCGGACTCCTGGCGTCGGGTGGTTTGGCAAACACCGGAGTTGGACTACGCACTGCGCCGTCCTTCGAACAACCTGGCCATCCGTACCTTCAATCACGATGCCGATGCGCGCCAGGAGGCGCAGTTGCGTGTTTTGGCTCGCGACCACGGACTGATCTTCTTCTTCAAGTCTGACTGTCCCTACTGCCACACCATGGCTCCAGCCGTGCGCATGATGGCCGAGCGTTTTGGCATCGAAGTGCTGCCCGTATCCATTGACGGAGTCGGCCTGCCCGACTTCCCACACCCGCAGGACGGTCGCGACAAGGCACAAGCCTGGGGAGTTCAACGGGTTCCGGCCTTGTTCATGGGCAGCAAAGTCACCGGAGACCGGGTCGCTTTGGGCTTTGGCGTCATGGCCTTGAGCGAAATCATGGAACGCATGTTTGTGTTGACCGGCACCCAGGCCGGTGACAGCTTTTAGGAGTGACTGCTGTGATGCTGCGCAAATCCGTCCTGATTTCTCTATCCGTGCTCATCGCCTGCCAAGGCTTTGATGCGCAGGCCCTCTCCATGCAGGAGCTTTTTGATGGGGTGAACGCCAATGGCAACCTCACTGGGCCGTCGGTCATTCAGGGCCAGACCATGAATGTGTATTCGGGGGGTTCACTCTTTATGCGCACGCCCCAGCGTACCTACAGCATGGCAGCCTTCACGCCGCCAAGCCTGAGCGCAGGGTGCGGTGGCATTGACACCTATCTGGGCTCCTTTGGCCATATCAACTCCAGCCAGTTCGTCGCCATGCTCAAGAACATTGGCTCCAACGCCCTGGGCTATGGTTTTAAGCTGGCCATCACCAATCTGTGCCCCACCTGCGCCAATGTGACGGAGGCTCTGCAGGCGACAGCGAACTTTGTGAACCAGGCGCAGGTGAGCTCCTGTGAAGCGGCCAAGGGGGTGGTCAACGCGTCCGTGCCGGATGCCTGGACCAAGGACACGGTCAATACCGCCAAGATGTTTGGCGTGGACTCAGGCCAGTTTGCCAATGTGTCTGAATCCTGGGAGAAGGTCTACAACAACTGGGGCCAGGCCAGCACGGTCACTGCCAAGGCCGCCGCGCTGGATCCTGCCAAAGCGCCTTTTGTGCCTGGTGGCAATGTGGTCTGGAAGGCCTTGAAGCGCGTGAACAGCCTCAGTGATGATTACCGCATGCTGCTGATGTCATTGGTGGGGACCACCATTTTGGATCCGGCCAGCGGCATGTCACGCAGTGTGATTCCCACCGGCATTACGGTGGAGACCCTGATCGGCCAGGCAACAGTGAGCGCCTCGGCAGTCGAGTACCTGCAGTGCGACACCGTGTCCCCGGACGGCTGCCTGAACCCAACGGTGGCCAGTTGGAGTTCGGACAGCTTCAGGACCATGATTCGCAAGAAGATGGAGGATGTGGTGGACCACATGGTTAACCGCACCGCCTACGCCGACCCGCAGGCCACCTATGGATTTCTGGGCGCGACGGAGCTTCCGGTCTACAAGATGCTGGCCGTGGCAACTTCCGGGGGCAACACGGCGATGGCAGACGCCATGATCGGTCACTACCAGGAACTCATCGCCGCCAAGTACGCCGAGACCTACCTGCAAGAACTTGCCCGCGACCTGCGCTATGCACTCTCGCAGATCAATACGGGCTCGGATGCGACCACCAGCCAGGCCATCCGGGATCTGGCGCCTCAGCTGGAGCAGATTTCCAGCGCGGCGCGCGCAGCGGTGGCCAGTGCCTATGCCAAGGCGGCGTCGACCTACAACATATCTCTTGAAGTGGCGCACATGGAGCGTGCCCTGAACGCAAGCCTGTCGCAGAACCTGCGCAGTTCGCTCGCCTTTGGACGCTCACTGAAGTAATGCGATGCAAGCCTCCCCAATGACGTCGTGTGGTTCGCCCCGTTGGTAACAGCTTCCTCGCCATGAACCTTGAAATCATCACCTACTGGAACGTGGAGACCCTGTACTACGTTCTCAACGGGGTGGCCTCCATCATGCAAAGCGGGCATTTCGCCAGCATGACGAAGTTCGTCTTTCTGTTTGCACTCATGGTGGGGATCTTCAGCTACGGCGCAGCGGGCAAGACGCTGGAGTTGGCGACCTGGTTCCTGCAGGCACTGCTGCTGACCACCTTGCTCAATCTGCCCATCACCAACGTGCTCATCACCGACAAGACCGGACAGGAGTCGCCCCGGGTGGTTGGTAATGTGCCGCTGTCCCTGGCCGTCATTGCGCAGGCCAGCACCATGGTGTTTGGCCGACTGACCGACTTCTACGAGACCACCTTTTCCATTCCGGGGGAGCTGGGATTGGCGCAAGGCGATGTGGGCTTTGGTCACCGCATCTTGAAGCAGGTCAACCAGGTCTCGCTGCGCGACCCCGGGTTGCGCTCGGACTTGATGCAATTCATCAAGGAGTGCACGCTGTATGACCTCAAGGACGGCACGATTGCTTCCAGCGACCTCATTGGCACGGCTGCCAGCAGCGCGGCAAGCGCTTCTCCCTGGACGGTCATGTTCTCCAACACCAGCCCGGCACGGTTCTCTACCTACAACACCCTGCCCGGTACTGCTTCTACTCCGACCGTGACCGCACCCTGCCCGGATGTGGCAGCTGTGTTGTCGGTGCGGGTGGGCAGTGGCATTGCCGCCTCCCAAGCTTTCTATGGTCGCACCCTGTTTCCCCGAACCCAGACCGATGCGGTGGCGCAGGGACTGTTTGTGAATGCCGTGGGGACGTCGTACGACTGGATTCTGAACAATTCACAGAATGCGTCAGATGCCATGAGGCAGGCGATGTTCAATAACCTGTGGAAGGATGCCGGCACGGAATTGCCCGCGCTCCTGGGCGATGCAAGCCGGGTGGCGGAGGTCAATGCGCTGATGGGCTCGGCCCAAGCGGCGGCGCAGGGCAATGCCGCCAACAGCGTCCTGGCCCAGCTCGCCCAGGAAAACCTGCCCCACATGCGCAACTGGATCGAGGCGATCCTGTACTCGCTGTTTCCGGTGGTCCTACTGCTGGCAGTATTTCTTAGCGCCCAGGGGGCCTGGAAGTTGTTGGGTGGCTATGCCATGGCGCTGGTGTGGATCGGACTGTGGCCGCTGCTCTTTGCCATCATCAATGGTCTCTCACTCCTGCATCTCAAGCACAAGACCGCCGCGTTGAATCTGGCAACCAACGTCCCATTCCAACTCTCGGACGTATTCGATGCCACCCTGGGCGACGAGCAGGCCGCCATTGGTTACATGGTCGTGCTCGTTCCCTTCATCGCAGGCGCCATTGTGAAGATGGGCCAGGGCTCCATCATGTCCATGGCAGACCGCATGAGCGCGTCTTTTAGCAGCGCCGGTGCATCGGCTGCGGCGAATGCCGCCTCGGGCAACTTCAGCAGCGGCCAAGTCGGCATGGACAGTGCGCACGTCAACACCACGGCCATGCACAAGTACGACTCC
>Ga0007801_10000698_pt1 | contig 10893 bp, 14 predicted proteins | sample CryBogmetaGMA2M_FD_60372 | JGI IMG/M metagenome (GOLD analysis project Ga0007801, IMG submission 60372) | Freshwater microbial communities from Crystal Bog, Wisconsin, USA - MA2M | ecosystem: Environmental > Aquatic > Freshwater > Lake | place: Crystal Bog, Wisconsin, USA | collected 2009-07-06
GTCTGGCTTGCCCCCGAGCAGGCACGCATCCTTCCCGTCTCCGAAAAAGCCGCCGACTACGCCCGGAAAATCGTCGGAGAAATGACCTCAAAGGGCATCCGGGCCACCGCCGATCTCTCGCCGGAAAAGCTCGGGGCTAAGATTCGCCTTGCCCAGCTCGAAAAGGTTCCCTACATGATCGTTGTGGGACCGAAAGAGGAGGCCGCAAACCAACTCTCCATTCGCAGCCGCAAACACGGCGACGAGGGGTCCTTTGCATCAGATGCATTCATCCTACGCCTTGAATCCGAAATCCGCGACCGCACGCTCACCGTATGAGCGGGCCAGTCATTTTGTTGCTTGATTCCCTTGATTCTGAAGGCAATCACCCAGTCACCGGAGGTTGCGCAACTCTGCGCGGCATCCATTACCATTGCGCGCTTCTAGGCGCACGGAGGCACCATTAATCCAGCATTCATTCGTATCAACGACCGCATTCGCTCCCGTGAAGTGCGCGTCATCATCGGCTCCACCGGCCAGCAACTCGGCATCCTCAAGACCGAAGAGGCAGTACGCCGGGCAAGATCCTACGGTTTGGATCTGATCGAGGTCGCTCCCACAGCCAATCCTCCCGTCTGCCGCATCGCGGATTTTGGAAAGTTCAAGTATGAGCTCACCAAGAAGGAGAAGGAGAGTAAGCACAGTGCTACGAAAGTGAAGGAGATCAAGTTCCGGGTGAAGATCGGCGCCCATGACTACGAGACCAAACTACGTCATGCCGAGGAGTTCCTTGAAAAGGGTAATAAACTCAAGATCGTGCTCCAGTTCCGTGGTCGTGAAAACGCCCACAAGGATCTCGGTCTGGCGATGATGGAGAAAATCAAGAAAGACCTTGAGACCATGGCGTTAGTCGACATGCCCCCGAAACTCGTGGGTCGTGCCGTCGGAATGACCATGAGTCCCCTTCCCGCCGCCAAGCGCAAAAGGAAGTTCGCCAAAATCGAAACGGAATATGTCGAGGACTCGGACGAGGAGGAGGGTGATGAGGAAGGTGCAGAAGAGACCTCCGTAAGAGAGACGAAAGAAGCGACAGTGGAGAGCAACCATGCCGATTGATGGCAGTCACGCCACGGCCAGACGCCTCTACCTCTTCGACATCGACGGCACCTTGATCACCTCGGGTGGTGCCGGAGTCACCTCATTCAACGAGGCCGTGAAGGAGCTCTGCGGGAGCCTTTCGCCGCTTGAGGGGATTAATTTTTCGGGAAACACCGACACAGGAATCGCCAGAGCGGTGCTTCTGGCTGCCGGGATGGATCCCTCGCAGGAGAACATCATGGCGCTGCTCGATGCCTATCTCGGGAAACTGGCCGACCGTATCCACATGCATCAGGGCTCCCTCCTTCCCGGAATCATCACACTATTGGATAAGCTGAAGGAACGCCCCGACTGTGTGCTCGCCCTGCTTACCGGCAATCTCGCCGCCGGAGCCCAGGTGAAGCTCTCCCATTACGGCGTCTGGCACTACTTCGGGTTTGGTGCCTATGCCGACGACCATCATGTCCGGAATGAACTCGGCCCAGTCGCGATAACGCGGGCCCTCGAGGAGCATGGGGAGGAATTCCCTCCGGAACGCATCTATGTGATCGGCGACACCCCGCGCGACATCGAATGCGGCAAGGCATTTGGAGCAGTCACTGTGGCCGTGGCCACCGGTCACTACTCACGAGAGGAACTCGCAGACCATCATCCCGACTTCCTCTTTGACGATCTCTCCGATGCAGATGCTGTGCTCGCGACGATTGCTCCGGACATCTGAGTTTCACCCAAGAACTCAGAAAAGCATGAAACTGAAGGGATCCATTAACCCGAACTCAGTTTGACTGCCTTGCGCTTTGAGGGATAAAATCACCGAACCTTGAATGACCGCACACCATGAGTCTCTCTCAAAAGCTCAAATCGAAAAAAAAGAACATTCCAGCACGGAAGTCTGCGGTGCGGAAAAAAACCGGGGCGTCCCCCAAATCGGCCAAAACGAAGCTGAAGAAAGTTACATCCTCTTCTAAATCCAAATCATCCGATCATGCTCCCCAAGCAATGCCCGTTATCCGCGCGGAGGACTGGGCTGCCGTCTGGAAAGAAAGCCTGTCCGACAATGAGGATGAAGAGTGGATGAGCGGTAAGATCTGATCCGTCTCAACCGCGCGGTTCTGCTATCCGATCCTCTGATAAGATCGGATTCTTCGTTCTCTCAATCTGATCCAGAAGTCGGGATCTGGTTTCAGGAAGCTTGTGCGCGACGGCTGCCAGGGAACGATGAGAAGGGATTGCCGGATCCTGCACACCAAGCAATCGCGCCAACTCCCTTTCAAAATGCTCGACGGCACGCCCGGAAGGTTGCTTCTCACGCAGAAATACCAAGGCACGTCGAAGCAACGCGAAGAGTTCCGGCATCGGATGCATCGTCTCGGTGAAAAGGTCGCAGAGTTCCGCAAAATAAGAAGCGCTCAGCAGCGTGAGATAAGTCGAAGGGAGCGCAGGATCACCGGTGACAACCACCTCGCTCAGGGTATGAAGATCCCCTCCTCCTTTTGCTCCCCTGGAGGGCCTGAATGCAATTTCGGCCTCGGTAAAGAGCTCTAACCGGCCTGCAAAGGGACTCCCCTGTTTGGTGGCGCTCCGGACGGAGGTCTTCACTTTGCCATGACTGTCAGTCAGCCAGACAACAACAAGGCTATTTTCTGAAAAGCGGTAACGGCGCAGCAGAATGGCCCGGGCCTCTTCCATCACTCTCCAATGTTCCGATCCTGCTCCAGGGTCTGAATCAGGCACTCCTGCATAAAAGCGTAGAAGTTCACCTGCATCAGGGCAAGTCCGCGACCCGTGGAAAGATCGGGTGAGCTTTTGTGCGAAAGCTCCTCCTCGGTGAAGCAATGTTCGCATGCCAGAGCCAGGCGCAGCGCATTGAGTGTCGTGAGCCAGGCCTCCCTATGCTTGTTTGGGATCTCCAACGACCAGAGAGGGCTCCTTCCTTTTCCCTGCTTCATTCCGGCAATATCGGCAACAACGATTGCCCGTTCAGAATCAAAATGCCTGCGCAGTCCGGGCTGCACATGATCCCGCCAGTCCTCCAGAAGCTCCTCCTCCTTCCCCGGAGGAGGAAGCAGGCGAGTGCTCCCTTCCGGGTAGTGCTCCCAGGGGTCCTCCATCCCTGCATGCACTAATCCGGCCAGTAGGGGATGAATCCTGCTGAAGAGGGGATCGCCGTTTTTTGAGAGTTCAAAGATCATGATATTTCAGGAATCACTTCCTTACCCGGAAGATTTTTCCAAAGTGGCCAGCAGTAGGAATTCGTGAAGCTGCTGCACATAAAGCTCAGCCTGCTCCTTTCCTCCGCTCCAGACGACCGAGCGGCCCTTGGTATGAACTTCCATCATGTGCTGCTCTGCCCGTTCACGAGACCATCCGAAAAGACGACGGAAGACCATGGAGACATAGCTCATGAGATTCACCGGATCGTTGTGGACAACAACAAGCCATGGATGATCCAACGCCTCGGAGAGACTCACCTCGGGTGATTCAAGAATTCCGGATCTGGCCATGGAGAGAATGAAGTTCTGTGGCGGGTGAAGCCAATTCACCGGCGGCGGAGAGTGGACCGATCAAATAGCTGGCGATTTCCCTGCCATCAAGCCCTGCACCCATCCCTTCCTGAAGGAGATAGGATGACATCAACACCAACGGAGGGAGATGAAATACGGCGGCGCGCAGGGCATGGATCACCGCCAGATGTCCCGGAGCGACCCCGGAAAGAACGGCGGTACGGTAGCGCTCAATCAGACGGTCTCCTCTCGGAGCAAGCAATCCCTGTACCAGACGCTTTCCGGCCTCCCGGCTTTGGTTTCTCACGGCTAGCGACAGGGACGCATCAAGTCGGCAATCGAGCGTGGAGATTTCAAAACTTCCCCCATCGGAGGCGCGATCCAGCACTTCGAGCAACACGGGCTGAAGCAGGGGACGGAAAATCGCCGCATTCCACCGAAGCACCGATGAGGCGACCGGACCACGGACTGAAAGAGTCACCTCGCCGAGTCCATCCAGGAAGGGGTTGCAGAGTTCGGCAGCCCGAGCGACGACGGCATAGTCTCCCTCCTCGGGGACTTGCGGTCTCTGCGTAGCGGCTCGGATCATGCCGCTATCACTAACACACGGCTTCTAAAGCTGCTGCCAAAATCTCATCCTGTCGGACATGCATGACAATGCGTTCTTTTTCCGTAAGATCGTCGTAACCGAGAAGATGCAGGAGTCCGTGAATGGCACAGAGAGCGACTTCATGGTCAACAGGATGGCGAAACTTCCGGCCGTTGGTCGCAGCGACAGGCACCCCAATCAGGATCTCCCCATGCGCAAAAGTGATGACATCGGTAGGCGTCGGGTCGTCCAGGAATTCACCATGCACTTTGGCAATGGCAGGCTCGCCCAGGAGCGTGATCTCTACCAACGGCGGCAGGGCGACTCCTTTACTACGAGACTTGCTCACACAGAGCGGCAACGCGGCCTCTACGATACGGCGGATCTTTGGAAGATCAATCTTCACAGAACGCTGATGGTTGAACCAGAGGAGTGTGGGAAGCATGGAGGACGGATATAGAATGAAGACCCCGCAAGCAGTGGGGTATGTTGGCTGAAAATTCTCTATTTGATTATATGATCTGAAATTTTTAGTTAGAATTCACTAGTGGCGGGATTTTTGAAGCCCTGTCAGCCCTTACAAAGACCTCCACATTCCCATGCCGGTAGGCTAGCTGGTAGTTTTCGGAAATATAGGCGTAGGTTTTTGAGGCCCAGTTTTTGAACTGCGAAATTTCGGTGTTGTTGACTTCCCAGTTTGTGATCACGAAGGCGACTGGACTATATCGCTCGATCTTACCGAGCGTCTCACTGTGAAACTGCTCCGAAGAGACCATCGCATTATCAATATAAAAATTGTACTCATACGATGGCCGGTCGGTCATGAAGTTGATCTCGGGATTGTAGGGATAACAGACGAGATATTCTCCTGGCGCAGATACCGATGCGATGACTTTGCAAATCGCCGAGGCATCGGCAAATTCCGCAGGGGTGAGCTTCACATTCACTCCATTGGCAGCATGAAACCCGATGCGCTTATTAAGACTTACCGCAATGCCGCCGCTTGCCTGGGACTGGCAGGCATTGATGTAATAGAGAACGAGCGTCAGCGAAGCGGAGAGCAGGAAGATGCCAAGGCCGAGCCGGAGAATCCCCCTGCGGACCATCCACTCGCGACCCAGCACAAAACAGGCGATCAGGATGGTCAGTGTCATGGGAACCATGAACTCGCTGAGGTGCACCATGTCGGGACGCCAGAAAAAATACTGTGGAAACAAAGCCAGGGAACACCCAAGACAAGTCAGGAGCATGAGGGAGTGCACGCGGAGCTCTTCATCACGGCGACCGAGCGCGATGAACCATCCACCCAAGGCCGACACACTCAGCAGTAGAGAAATCAAGACAGGCAGATGGAGATTGATCGCCAGCATCCGATCACGCGCAGAGGGAGCGGTGAAGGATCTCCGTGCCAGCGTGGCATGCGCAGTCTGAACCTCCTTTGTTTTGCTGATTTCTTTGGGAGGCTCGGTTGAATCAATCGCCCTTCTTTCTCCGCTCACGCCATTTATGGATACGACTCCGCTTGATATAGGAACGGCCATTCCCGTTGGCCCGGGGGCTGGAATCGGAATGTTGATACCCCTCCCCGTACGGCCGAGAATTCCCGAGGTTGATTTGATCACCCTTCCCATCACCTCTCTCCCTTTGGACTGGATCAGGGCGGGCCACTGCTCGTACTGCCCTGTAAATTCACGAGCAAAACCATGCCTGATGGCATCTTGGTAAAACGGAAGATGCAACAACAGGAAGAAAATCGCAGCCAGCAGAACTCCGACCAGTGCCACTACGGCATGACGGATGCAATTCTGGAATCCGCTGGAACAACGGATCGGATAGGCAAGGACCAAACCAAGCCAGATGCAGGAGAGAAAGAATCCGACATCGACCCGTATAAGCCAGGCAATGGCCAGCGTGACACCGCTCGCCGCCATCCAAAAAAGACGCATGCCGAAGTTGCGGGCTGGCAGCACATATGCCGAGAGCAGGGTCGTCATATTCAGGACAACAAGGAATGCCATGTAATTCCGGAACATCTGACCTGGAATCACCAGCACAAGAAGTGCGGCAAGGAATGCCATCCGCGCACAACCCGTGCATTTCTCTACCAGGCGGAAAGAGATCAGGCCCGTGAGTGTGCACAGGGACAAAAAGAAAAGGCGAAGCGCCGTGTAGCTTGGTCCAAAAACCTTGAACAACGCCACAACGGGATAAAACCAGAGAAGATTGTAACCGAGAAATGTATCAACGATCGGTCGCTGCCCCTCCAGCAGTCGCAGCGCCACCATCCCCTCCACCCCTCCTTCCGCCGCAGGATAAAGACCGGCGCGATAGTACTGCCCGTAATAGAGGAGCGCGAAAAGAAAGAGAATCCCGATTCCCCATCGCCTCAGAAAATTCTCTGCCGCACCCATGAAACCAGGCGGGGTGGAATTTTGATTGATCGCCATTGCTTCCTCTCACAGATCCCGACTGCCCAGAAAGCGCAACTTGAGGCTCGCTACATGGAGACCCCGATGAATCCATCGGGAAAATTCATTGCCTATCTGATAGGGATAAGTAGTTTTCCATCGCTCCCTTGAAGAGAGTCTGGGTTGGGAGTTTCCCTGAATCGCACTGACAAACCTCTCCTCAGTCTGCGAGATTGGAAAGGGGGAGACCGAAACAGCCTTTAATCCCAGTGTCCATTCCCTGTCGACGGCATGATCCCATGGCAGCCACATTGGAAGAAGGCCGGTAACGCATGCCTGGGCCGCCTTGCGATCGATGATGTAGGCTCCGCATCCCTTGAGTCTGCCAAGTTGGACATTCAGGTCATGCCCGCCGGCAAGCGTCACCACCTTGAAGGGAGTACCCGGCGAGAGCCCCGTCAGTCGGGCGATATTCCACGCAAAGGTGGTTTTCATCAGAGCGGCGATCACCGGGTCAATGCCAGGTTTCGGATAGAGATCATCCTCGCAGATCATGGCGTGGCTTTCAGAGGTGGCGAGGAAAGCCTTCATTGCCTTGAGATGACTCAGATAGCAGGCCACCTCAAAAACATTGATACCGCGCCCATGAAACTGGCGGAAGCGTTCTTCGTCGAATTCCGGAATGGGCAATTGCAACGTTCTGCCGGTAATCGCCGGGACGCGCTCCAGGCGGAAGGTAGTTCCCTCGAATGCCCTCTGCATGTGAATCCATCGCTCGGGCGCACTCTCAAGATTGATCACATAAGCATTCATCTGACGCTGGTAAGCAATATCCTCTTTGCCTACAAAACAACGGTCGTGCCATTCCAAGCCAAGGGATGATTCCTGGACAGCATTACCACTGGATACCCAGAAGGATGATCCCCTTGGGCTTCTCGGGCTTGTCCGGATCCCAACTGACATTGTCGTTTCCATCGCCATATTTGGCGGAAGCCAACGGGTTGATCATCTGAAGCGGCTTCTTGATTTTGAAAGCCTGGGCCACAATGCCCGTGATATCTGGAGCAGCGGGCTTCTCGATCGGAATGGTTTCTGGTTTCTGGACTCTGGGGCGGGGAGCCACAAAGTCGGCGTCCTGACTGACCTGCTGGGCACGTGACGTCCCGATCGGGAGGAGAGGGAATCCGATCAGGATCAGGGAAGGAATAAGACGGTGGCGCTGGCCCTTCATATATAGGTAAATTCTAGCGCCCTCCTCTGCCGCTGGGCAAGTCTGTACAGAGAAAAGAGGATCTAAATAGCAATGATGAGGCGGGCAGTTCTTAGCGGTGGCTGCGGAGGATCTCCTTGATCGTGCTAAGGAGCATGTTGGGGCTGAAGGGTTTGGTCATGAATGCATGAACCTGCAACCCTTCGGCATCCTGCCGGATATGCGTCTGGTCGCGGGCAGTCAGCATGAGAACAGGTATCGATTGCCCGTTTTCAAGTTTTCGGATCTGCCTCAGCGTCTCGACCCCATCCTGATCGGGCATCGAAAAGTCGAGCACAATGACCTCGGGTGTCCCGTTGCTCCGAATATATTCGAGGGCCTCTGCTCCTGATTTTGCCCAGAATAACCTCGCCCCAAGGGGGCGCAGGGTCGCCTGAAGGACGCGATACATCAGTTCCTGATCGTCAACAATCAGGATATTGGGGGGTATTGATTCACTCATGGGGTTCTTGTGACAAGAATTACTGTACGGTCATCGGAAGGGGGACGGTCGCCGGAAAAGAGAGCCACCTCATTGAGGAGTTGATCCACCGTTTCCTGCGATGACAATGATCGGGATCGAACGAGGCATTCCTGCACCCGTTCGACTTCAAACATGTCATCTTTGTCATTGGTCGCTTCGATGAATCCGTCTGTGTAAAGGAGCAGCCTGTCGGAGGGTTCAAAGGCGATTCCTTCCGATGTATAGGCGGTTCCGGGGAAGATTCCCACAGGGATCCCCTTGCCCTCAATCTCAACGATGCCACCGCCCGTTTTCTGCAACATGACCGACAAGTGACCGGCGCTGGCGGATTGGATTCGACTGCGATCCGCCGAAATCCAGGTGCAGACGATCGTGATGAACATCTCCAACTTGATCAGATCCTCGCACATGAACTGGTTGATCTTCGTGAGGATTTCACTGGGGCTCTCCACATGGGAGGCAACAATGGCATGCAGATTGGTGCGCAGCATTGTGGCAAGAAGGGCCGCAGGAAGGCCCTTACCCATGACATCAGCCATCACGCAGAGAATGGACTTGTCAGGAAGAGTCAGAATGTCGAAATAATCACCACCAGACTGAAGGGCCGGACGGCATGTGCCGTACAAATCAAGCCCTGGCACCGATGAGAAGCTCTGGGGCATGAGGGAAAGCTGGATCTGGGAGGCAATTTCAAGATCGCGCAGAGCCAACTGCTCCGCCGCACGGCGCTTCTGAAGCTCTCCCAGAGCCACGATGATCCCAAGATATTCAGCCACCATGCGGGCAACCTTGAGTTTTCCCGCCTCAAAAAAAGGCGAGGCATGAGTCCTACCCATGACCAGCACGCCATGGAACTGATCCTTAAAGACAACGGGTGTGACGAAACTACTGAGCAAGACTGCCGAAAGGGGATCGCCCTTGGCCAGATTGGATTCCTCCGGAAGCGTCAGCTCCTTGCCGGATCGGAAAACCCTCGCCTCCACCTCAGGACCCTCCGTCTGCAGAGCCGGAAGAATAGGGTTCAGCGGCACGCCGATCTCGCGGAATAGTTGAAGCTTCCCCTCCTGAGCAATCCTGATGTAGGCCGTTTCGGCACCCGTGACGGCGGTAAGTTTTTCCAGAGCACCGTCCATGAAGGCCACCATGTCGGGAGCCACGGCAAGCCACTCACCCAGGGATACCATCGTGTTGATAAGTTCGTAGCTGGAGACGAGCTCCTCGGCAATATCGGTGACGATCTGGTCGGCCTGACCGGGGCGGTACTGCCAACCGGCATTTGCAAAACGCTTGCGCAGCACGAGAACATGACAGCCATTCTCCTCTTCATGCAAGATCTCATCGGTCAGACGGGACATGATGAAATATCCGCGCCCTCCCTCAGCGAACGGATCTTCCGGTAATACCGGTTCCTGTGTCAGCCCCTCAAAGGAAGAGGGATCGGCCACGCGCAACTCCACATGATCGGGCTTGAGATAAAGACGGGCGCGGAAAAATGCATCCTCCTTTCCGGCACACCCATGCTCGGTGGCGTTATTGATGGCCTCGGCGGCAACCAACTCAAATTCGTTGATGAAGATGTCGTCGGTCACCCCGTGATCACGGAGGAATCCGACGAGTTGCGCAAGCGCCTTGGGAACATCCTCCAGAACGGGATCTTCCACATCGAGGCAGCAGCTGAGTTCACACTTCATTGTTCAATGGGTTGGTAAAAGCAATTTTCAGTACTGAAGTCAACACGCTGCGTTGGCTTTTGCCAACCGGATTCCCCGCTTGAAAAACGGCGTGCATCCATTCGTCCGGAGCCTTGGCGGAGTGACATTCGTAGAGATCGGAGAGGGCGAAAACCCCGGCCGAAGCCTGCTCCAGAACCGAGCGGGCCTCGGGGGATAGATTTTTCCAGTCTTCCTCCGTGCGTGGCAGCACCCCGAAGATCTTCATTTTTCCCTCCACCACCATCTTCAGCCACGCGGCGCGGCGCAGGCAAAGCGGGCCTTTACTATAAGTGCGAAGGCAGATCGACTTGGATCGGGAGAGCTGGAAGACCGTTTTTTGGGGAGGGGTTCCCCTGTTAACGAACTTGGCAATCCATTCCAGAGGATGCGAAAAGAGGAAGGCTCCCATTCTTCCCAGCACGGACGGACGCATCGACTCCGAGCCCATGGAGGCCAGCACGAATTCGTCCAACACTTCCACAGCAACCCCCCGATCGAAATCCATGAGTAATCCCCCCTGCGCGGCCACACGGTTCAGGGTGATATGTGAGCCCACATAGGTGTCGGCGCAGACGATCGACTCGATCACCTCCACATCCTCGTCCAAAAAAACACCGGGGCCCACGAATGCATTGGGACCGATGCGGCATCCGGCCTCGATCCGCGCATGACTTCCCACCCAGCATGGGGGGGTGAAAACAACCTCGTTATTTGCCCTGGCTCCAGGACCGAACCAGACCCCCGGGCGGTATTCGTGATCGAGATGTATCATCCCGCTGGAGCGCCGTCGCAGTGCCTCCACCTGCAGATCATACCATCGCTGCATCAACTCCTTGGGGCTTTGCACCGGAGTGAGATATACCTGACCCG
>Ga0007801_10000703_pt1 | contig 10877 bp, 13 predicted proteins | sample CryBogmetaGMA2M_FD_60372 | JGI IMG/M metagenome (GOLD analysis project Ga0007801, IMG submission 60372) | Freshwater microbial communities from Crystal Bog, Wisconsin, USA - MA2M | ecosystem: Environmental > Aquatic > Freshwater > Lake | place: Crystal Bog, Wisconsin, USA | collected 2009-07-06
ACCTCCCCTCCATTGTCCGGATCGCACGACTTGAGCAACGGCGGCCTCCTCCTCCTCACCGAAGGTCAGTCGATTGTGAGGAATAGACAGTCGAGGCTTCCAAATCAGCTTAATGAAACCTTCCTGATCCGATCCGGGATCCACCTGCTCTGCGAATCCCGCCTTGAGAAAGGCGGAAAGACTCTTCTGATTCTCCTTCATCACTCTCGCGACGACCCGAACATCGGGTTTTTTATCACTGATCAGTTTGCATCCCAGTCGGATCGCTTGGATACCGATGCCGCGTCCCGTGAAAGTCGGGATCAGATAAATGGAGATCTCCGCCTCATCCGGAGCCGACAAGTCGAATCTCATCTGTCCTACGGGATCGCCGTTCCATGTGACGATCCAAAGTTTTCGCAATTCCCCCTTGAGACTTTCGGAAAACCAGCAGGCATGCTCCTCTCGGGAAACTGCGCGTCTGAGGGATCCCAATTCCAGGATCTCGGGCAAATTCCTCCATTCAAACAGGCGTTGCTCGTCGGTTGTTTCCGCCGACCTGAGCTCCATTTCAGTTGTTTTTTTCACTCCGGCCATCGCTTCAAAATCGCTGCGGTTCTGCTGCAAATACTGATCCATTCCCACGAAGAATGCTGTTTCCGAACAAAAAGCCTTATGAGAAATCAGATCTCTTGAATGGCTCCCCCTTCCTTACATCCCTGACCAGTTTTCGACCGGACAACTGATCGGCCTCACCTGGGGGAATTCCCGTGGCAGGCCTGCGGAATGCAATGTCTCCTTCGGAAATGATATGATTTCGTGGCAGGTCCCGGATGGCAACACACGATAACCTGTATTCTTCTCTGGAATGGATTTCCGCATCCGAAGGGCGGAGTTCAGGACTGCCCAGCATCAACTCGACTTCCCTCACTCTTCCGACCAGTTCCGAAAATTCACGGGGATCTGATGAAAACCACTGGTCCGGTCCGGGCAGATCCCTGTCCGAAGTAAAGTGCTTCTCGATCATTGTGGCTCCGAGACATACGGCGGCAACTGCCGCCTCCCACCCTTGCGTGTGATCACTAAAGCCTACTTTGCAGCGAAACTTCTCGGCCAGCATCGGTATGCGGCGCAGTTTCACATGCTCCTTGGACGTAGGATACGCGGAGGTGCAGGCCATCAGGGTCAGGTCTTCACCTCCAGATTCCCGAAAGGCCTTCGCCGCATCAGCGATTTCGGACTCAACTGCCATTCCAGTGGAAAGGATGGTCGGAATTCCGGATCGGGCCATGTGCCGGATCAGCGGAAGATGCCCGAGGTAATCAGAGCCGTTTTTCAGATAAGCCGCGCCGAGACGCCCAAGCTCATCCACACCGTCCGCATTGGTCGGAGTGCTGAAGAATAGCACGCCAAATTCCTCGCAACAAAGCTTCAGAAACCCAAGACTTCCTTCGGAAAGTTCGCATCGTTTGAACATCTCGTACTGGGATTCCGTAATCTGCTTGCCTCTGCTCGTGTAAGTATAGGTCAGGGTGCTGTCCGTAAGAAAATCCTCCGTGAGGTAATTCTGGAACTTCACCGCATCGGCACCTGCCTCCGCAGCCTTCCTAACCATTTCCTTGGCAAGCTCCATGTCACCGTTGTGATTGATCCCTATTTCCGCGATCAGGAGGCACGGCTTCCAAAAATTTTTAACCGTTTGGTTTTCCATCACTTACATCTTTGATTCTCTATCCATGCGGCAGACTATCAATTCAATCTCTTGAATCCACCGTGGCAGACGGGGCCATGTAGGAGACTCACCACTTCCCTACCCTCCTCACATTCCTTGATGAGTCCAAAGATTGGATTAAGCGCATGGAAGAATCCCTCAAGGACCTCCGAAGTATGGTCGATGCAAACATAGACACAGTTCCCGGCAAGGTACCCACTGGACATCATTTCCTGGGTGATGAGCGTCTTATAGGCCAAAGCATTGGGAGTGTTAAAAGTGAATCCTGTCAGCGATGGAAGACCCCAATGACTGATTCCCAAGGCATGCCTGTCAGCCAGCTCTTGCCAGCCGGCACGAATCTTCAAACCAGTTGCAGTGATGGTTTCCCAGGATTTCAACCTCTCCATGACTTCAATGGTTTTCAATGCAGCGGTTGGACCTATTCTCTCGGTCCAGAAGGTGCTGCTGATGAAGGTGGACTGAGCGGCCTCCATAATTTCGCGACGCCCAATGGTTGCAGTGATCGCATATCCATTACCCAATGCCTTGCCAAACATCGCCATGTCCGGTTCCACTCCATACTTTTTGTGCAGTCCCCCGAAGGTTTCACGGAAGCCCGATGTGCACTCGTCAAAGATGAGGACAATTCCACGGGCTGTTGCCAACTCGCGAACTTTATGGAGAAAGTTATCTTCGGGACCCATATTCCTGACAACCTCCATCTTAATAACACCAATCTCATGGGTATCCACTAAGGACTTTAGCTCCGGAAAATTATTGTATTTGAAGGGAAAGACCGTCCCTTTCAGATTTTGAGGAACCCCCTTAGGGTCCAAACCGGGCAGAAGGTGGCCCGCAAGATTTTCATCATCTCCCAGATTGGCAGAGAGGTACCAGTCGTGCCATCCATGATAACCGCAAATGGCAACCTTGTCCTTCCCGGAAGCTGCACGGGCAATGCGAATGGCCATGGCATTCGCCTCCCCTCCGGAACGCGCCAACCGAACCATGTCGGCCCAGGGGTGAAGTTCCACAAGTTTCTCAGCCAGATAAACTTCCTCAGGACAATTCAGGGTAGACATGTTGCCAGATCGAACGGTCTGCATAACTGACTCATCCACTTCGGGATGTCCATAGCCGAGGATATTGGTGCCTATGCCCATGATGGACATGTCGATGTATTCCTTCCCGTCGAGATCCCAGAGATTGCACCCCTTAGCCTTGCTGAAGTATGCCGGCCATAGTTCAGGCAAAAACATTTCAGCTCTTTTTGAGAGAAGCATGTTTCCTCCAGGAATAACCCGCTTCGCCCGTTTCCAGAGCTTCTGCCCAGTGCCAAGAGCAAGACCTTCATTACGTAAGATGTTCATATTCACTGTGAAAAAATCGGGATTTTGTTGTTCCAAGGACAGCACTTCGCTCCAGGTAAAATTAGTGCGAGGATGAAAATGTTCGAATATTTTTTCGACCAGGGTGAAGTCGGAAGGCTCATCCACAGTCCATCTAAGTGAGGAAAGATCGCACTCATTCCGGCACGCAGCGCGTGTAAAAGAAGGATTCTCCCTCATGTAGGGCGTGACATGCTCCCGATCATGAGCACTGGTCGCATGCTTGGCCGCTATCTCTAAAGCAGAAAAAGAGAAAACCTCAATATCCAAACCATCCGGATAGGTTGGCGGATCGACATTACTGAAATAATCGACCTTTGCCTTCTTGAAACCACGGATGACCTCATCAACCAGAGCAGGATCGACTAGGGGACAGTCTCCCGTAATGCGCACGACAACATCCGCCCCGTGCTTTTCCGCCGCCTGATAGTATCGATCCAGCACATCGTGCTCACTGCCAATCTCGCATGAGTATCGAAGTTGGTTCACATGATCCGCAAGAGGTTTATTCCGCTCATCAATCGAAGTGGCCACGATAATCTGATCAATCTCCTGGGAACGAGATAATCGGGCAAGCAAGAGCCCGATCATGGGCACTCCATAGATCGGCATCATCACCTTCCCGGGAAGTCGCGTGGAACCCATGCGGGCTTGAACAATGGCAACAACTTTCATCAGCGCGTCCATTGCGAGGGACTGATCAGATGTTCATCCGCGCAATTCAGATAGGGTAATTCTTCCGTCACGGGAGAACCGGCAGCCGCCACCAGTTCTTCAAGCTGGCCTGTGCTGACCGCGCCCATCACGATGCGGTCGATTTCTGAAAATCCAAGAGGAAAGGCCAAACAAGCTTGAATCGCAGAGATCTGATTTCCTGTGAGCCACCGGTGCCATTGATCCCAAAGAGCCGCCCATGGTGCGAATTTTTGCATCTGTTCACCCCGAGACATCAAAAGCACCCCTTGCAGAAAAGGCGATCGGGTATGGATTTCAACTCCGGCATCCTTCAATCGCGAGAGCCAGCCGCTTGTCTGCAATCGCCGATCGAGCAGGTTGAAGGGGGCCTGGACGAGATCCACTGCAAACTTTGCATTGATGGATTCCAACTCGTCCGGTGAATAGATCGAGAGGCCGATTTTTTGAACCTGACCGCTATTTTTCAAATTCTGCAATGCCAGAAAAAGATCCTTTCCGTGCTTTTCCAATAACTGCATCGGCCGATGCAGCAATAGTCCGTAGATACTGTTCACTCGAAGTCTGGAAAATGATCCGGAGAGCTGATTCTGAACCCAATCGCCGACATCGCCGCATTCCTCTGGTAACGCCGAGAGTTTAGTAATGATTTTAAAACCATCGACACCACTTTCTCCCAGGCAGGATTCGCTCTCTCCATAGGCAATCGCTGTATCAAGTGTATCAATTCCTCTGGATTTGGCCAATCGAAGCATTGCTCCAGCCTCGGATCTTGGCACCTGTCCCCCTGTATTGGTAATGCCATAGTCCATGCCAAACTGGGCTGTACCAAGCGCCAGCCTCATGAAATCAGGCATTGACGCAGGACAGCAACCACCCGCTCTTGCTCTTCCACACTCAGGAGGGGATACAAAGGAAGACTGATTGCCTCGGAATAATATTTCTCAGCCTCGGGGAAGTCGCCTGTCTGAAATCCCATCCGCTCATAGTAGGGCTGGGTATGAACCGGAATGTAATGGAGATTGACGCCGACCCCGGCCTCTCTCATGGCTTCAAAAACCTTACGGTGGGTACAGGTGATTGCCCCCAACTGGAGACGGATGACAAAAAGATGAAATGCTGAGTAGGCATCCGCGTGCTGCCAAGGAATCATCACGGGCAGGTCGGCAAGCAACTCGCTGTATCGACGAGCCAGCTCATGTCTTTTTGCTACATAGTCATCAAGTCGGCTCATCTGGCTGACTCCCAGAGCAGCCTGAAGCTCGGTCATTCGGTAGTTAAACCCCAAATCAACCTGCTGATAATACCAAGGCCCATCGGCTTCATGAGTCATCATGGCGGGATCGCGGGTGATGCCGTGGCTTCTTAAGAGAGACATCTTCCCGGCAAGCACAGCGTCGTTGGTCAGGGCCATTCCCCCCTCACCCGTGGTGATAATCTTGACCGGATGAAAACTAAAAACCGTGATGTCACTATAGCGGCAATTTCCAATTGGCTCTTCCTTATATTTTCCTCCGATCGCATGGGAGGCATCTTCAATGATTCGGAAACCATATTTCAGTGAGAGTGCATGAATGGCCGACATCTCGCATGGCTGACCAGTCAGATGCACGGGAATCACGACTTTGGGTAGTCGCCCTTCGCGTTCTGCCAGGATCAGCTTTTGCTCTAGGGACTTGGGACAGAGATTGTAGGTGAAAGGATCAATATCGACGAAATCGACTTTGGCTCCGCAATAGAGAGCGCAATTCGCCGAAGCGACGAAGGTGATTGGACTCGTCCAAAGCCAATCTCCGGATCCCAAGCCCAGCGCCATGCAAGCGATATGAAGCGCCGATGTCGCACTGTTCACGGCGACCGCAAACTCAACACCGCAGCAGTTGGCAACTTCTTCCTCAAATGCAGGAACGATCGGCCCCTGTGTCAAGTGTTCGGACTTCAGGGCCGCTACAACGGCATTAATGTCCGCCTGTGTGATCTCCTGCCTTCCGTAAGGAATCATGGTTCCCTAGTCATCAGAACTCCGTGCTGCTCTCTCAGGATAGGAACACCGTCTATGATGGGGTATGTATATCCCCCCTCCTCGCTCCAAAGATATCCATCATGCCGGGAGAGGCTTTCTCCGCTCTTGGGACAAATAAATGGCGTCGAACCTTCATGCTTTTTTAATCCAGAATTTTCGAGATCGATAACAAAACAGCATGTCGGGTTGAGTGGATTTGCAGAGTTTTGAAGCTTCGTAAAGGAGATCAGCTTGCCGCCCAACCGCCTAATGTGCTCGGGCAATCCTCTCACATAGCCGAGATCCTGCATCCTTTGTCTTCCCTCTTTGGTATTTTCCTCCCATGACGGCTCGAAAAGAACAACTTTGTTCCGACTGACACGAAATAACTCGCGGAGAAGCACATCCTCACGTCCATGGTTTGGTTCTATAGCATGCATTGTGATCAACACATCAATGGAATTATCTGGAAGGGGAATCCTATCCATAGCAGCAACAAAAGCTCGGATCTTCCATGCATGAGCGGAACCCATCGCACGCGCAGCATACTCTTTGCCGGCCCTAATCCGACTGAGGGAAATATCAAAGGCGAGCAGTTCAATCTCCTCTGGAAGGTAACGGGTAATGCCGGAAAGGCTGGTCATTTCCCCAGTGCCGCAGTCGAGCACAACATCGAGCTCACGAACATGGGGTTTAAGCAATTCACCCATTTCATCAGTGAGAATGCGGACTTTATCTGGATGATTCAATGCATGTTCAGAGTAGCTTCCTGCCTGTAGGTCATACGCCAACTCAATCGCTTCTTGGGAATTGATACCCTTGGTTTGAAGAAGTTGGGTAATGTTCTCCCCTTGGGCATATGCATTTTTAAGTTCTTTGAGTTTCATGGGAAAATATTCTAAGAACCACTTTCTAATTGGGGGCACTTGAATCGCTAATTAGTTTTCTCAATTGATCAACAGCCAGAAAATCGGGATTTGTTCCACTGTTATAAGCATAGCCCTGTGGCACAGGGTGACCACCATGAGATACGCAGTAGGTTTCAACTGTATGGGCTCCAGCGGAAGGAAGAATGGCAAAGTACTTTCCAAGATCCACAGTGTTGAAGCTGTCGCTGGCCGTGATCATCTCTTCGTGAATTTTTTCGCCGGGGCGAATTCCGATGACAGGATGCTCGCAGTCTGGGCCGATCGCCTTGGCTAAATCAGTGATCCGATAGCTTGGGATTTTCGGCACAAAGATTTCTCCTCCCTGAGCATTTTCAAGCGCCCAGAGCACCATCTCAACACCCTCTTGGAGACTAATGTTAAAACGAGTCATTGCAGGATCGGTAATCGGAAGAACCCCTGATTTCTTGCGCTCCAGATAAAATGGAATGACCGAGCCGCGACTTCCCATCACATTTCCGTAGCGCACAACACTGAAGCGTATGTCGTGATGCCCGCGAATGTTATTGGCAGCAGTGAAGAGCTTGTCCGAGCAGAGCTTCGTTGCACCATACAAATTAATCGGTGCCGCCGCCTTGTCTGTCGAGAGGGCAACGACCTTCTTCACTCCAGAATCAAGGCAGGCCTCAATGACATTCTGGGCCCCAAGGACATTTGTCTTGATACACTCAAAGGGGTTGTATTCCGCAGCCGGAACCTGCTTGAGCGCCGCAGCATGGATGACGATATCAATGCCTTCCATTGCACGTCGCAGTCGATCCTGATCCCTGACATCTCCGATGAAATACCTCATGCATGGGTAGGTGATATCAGAAAAAATCTGCCCCATCTCAAACTGCTTTAGCTCGTCACGGGAATAGACAACCACGCGCCCCGGGTCGTACTTCTCAAGCAAGATTTTAACAAACTGTTTACCAAAAGAACCCGTACCACCAGTGATGAGGTAATTGGCTCCGCGAAGTGATTGGGCTGTCATAGTGATGGATTATCTACCTGAAGAATAAGGAGGGCGTTGGGAGAAGGGGAGTGAGGTGGAAAGTAGCAAGTTAAAGGTGTAAGGTTAAAAGTGGAAAAATTAAAGGGCGGAGGTTAAGGAAGCCGCCGCAGGTAAAAGTACGAAGGTATAAGGTGAGGGGAAGAAATCAGTCCTTGCGGAAATGCTTTTGGAAGGCAGCAATCCGCCTTGAGAGGGTTTCGTAGTCTGGCATCTAAATCATGTGCTAATGCAGAAAATCTTACTAAAGAATTCAACTAATACGATCCTGCCACCTTATGGGATCCATTTTTAATGCCATGAGAGCTGTTACCAGAATGGTATCAGGTATTGTATGGCAGTAGAGTAATGCATAGGGGAACTTTCTCAGGAGGCATCTGCGTGTTTTTTGGTCTATCGGGTGCCAGGCCATAGGATGACGGGCAATCCGGTCTAATGCCTCTTCCAGTTCGCATAAGAAGTCAGAGCCAAGTCCGGACGAACAGCTTTCATAGTAATCAATGGCTTCCGTAATTTCGATTTCGGCAACCGAGACGATCTGTACTCTCAGCGGCACAGGCTTTTTCGGAGACGACCTATCACTAAATAGGAGTCTGAAGAATCCAGTTTTCCCAAACGGTGGGCAGAAAGACGCTGTTCGGATTCATTGCCCCATGCCTGAAGTCGTTCCTCCGAGATTTTGCTCAGACTCTCTACCAAATGGTCTGCCAGTATGGCTCTCTCGCCTTCTCCCAAAAGTAATGCCTCTTTTTCGATGATTGCAGCGTCCATGATTAAAGTTTTAAGGTCTTTCATTCATCTGTCCAATGAAAACTTCGGAAGCGAAGGCCGAGCTGTTAAAAGGTAAAAAATGTAAGTTGAGGGGAAAAAACCAGGTGTCAATCCCGTGAGTCATGAATCATTTCATCCAGTAGGTCATCTTCAGATGTCAGAGGTTGTACTGATGCCCCAACACTGACCGGCCTTCGGTTACGCAGGCTGGTGGTTCGAGCGATACGCTTGGCATGAAACTCTTCCATGGCACCCCTGATGAGTTCGGATGTCGGACGATCCATTTTTTTTGCAAACAATACAAAATCCCGATAGATCGGGTCAGATACATTGATTGTTATTGTCTTCATATATACAGAAATCCATCAGCCACGCAGTGATTCAAGCAGTGAGCGTCAAGGGGTTCCAGACCTGGCTGAATCCGAATCCGTTGAAGTCTTTTATATTCATGGTGGCGAAGCGATCCACTCCATGGTAGCGTAAGGTGAATGCGAGTCGGGCATCGATGATGTGGCGGTATCCGGCTTGCGTAGACGATGCATATTCCCAAAGCATTGCAGAGACCGAGGAATCATAGTCGATGCATCGCCAAGAGGGATTCTGCTTGAGTAACCGGCAGTAGGCTGAGGACTCATTTGCCGTGTAGGGTTTCACAAATATAGCCGGGTTTCGAAGCAGCATGTAGAGCTCCACTAGCACCAGCTCACAAATAACAAACTCTTCCGCAGTTTTATCCAGGGATCCGAAGAAGTCTCTAGCCGGTTTGTGCTGCGGCGAATCAGGATCCGCAGCATGCAAAAAAAGGTTGGTATCAGCTGTCAGCATGGGCGCGCGCCAAATTTCGTCCCTCAATCGCATCAGCTTCCTCATGGACACTTACTGGGTTCATGAGATGACCGCCGCTACCGCGCAAAAGTGGCATAGTCCAGACTCCCTCCTGTTTCTCAGATTCAGGAATTGTCCTTACATAAGCCTCCATTCCCCGACGGATCAGTTCGGCAACAGACCAATCGCGGGCAGTCGCAATACGCTTAATCTGGAGAAAAAGCGGCTCCGGAAGTTGAATTTGAGTCCTCGTCATGACTACATTATACTGTTGCTGTCTTATTGATGTCAATGATGCATCACCGATGTGTCCATTTGGTTGGAAAGGTTTTGCTCTTTTTGACCGGGTACCACTCGCGGGAGCTATTGAATCTCACTAAGAATTAGAGCCTGTCTGAATTTTTACCACCAAGCCCTGTATCCAATGACAGAAGCTCCCGGAGGCAGGTAGAGGCGCTCAGACCTTTGCCAGTCCTTTGGACAAAGGGCTTTGCTTCAATCCCTCCCGTGATCTGAACCCTTTCGGGCTATGCTGGCGCATAGGCTGCTCCGTGCCTGCCCGGCACTCGGCGTTGTGGAAAAATCAGCCCTTGCGAAGTGCGGCATGAGCTCATCCGTCGGCAATCAAATGGCGAAGGGCACTTTTAGATTTTCACCGGTTGCCAGTTTTGTTTGAAGGTGGTCAAAGGTTAGAAATTCCGTTGCTCCCTGTTCCAATGCAGCTGCAACTTGAAGTATGTCAAAACCACGATGTCCTCCTCTGAGTGTATGCCTCGCGGAAAGTTCATGAGCCTTTTTGATGACTTCGGCAAGATTACATGGTTGCTCCAGTATCCTTCCATCATGAACATCCTGGCGATACTGCTCCAGAAATCTGGAGCTGTCTCCTTTGCCAATCAGCCTGCGGAATTCCGCCAATCTGAATGCATTGGCCAACTCAAATTCATTGAATAGGCTTCCAGAGATCGGTGCGCGTACGTTCTTCAAAAAAGCATGGGCGATTTCAGTGTTTCCATCGTTTCCATAAACCGAAAAGAGGAAGCTTGTATCACAACAAATCACCACTTTCCTCCCGCTTCCCTGATGAGATTCAGTGCCATTTCTGCATCAAGACGTTTCTCCAATGTCCGATCCCGTCGATAGGCAGGACTAGCCGTCCAATCAATGCTCCTGGTATTTTCAACCGGCTCAGGAATTAAGCGGGCGATAGGCTTGCCAAGTCTTGTGATTTGAACCTCCTCTCCTGAACTGATCCACTTGAGGACATCAGTATAGTGGTTTCTCAAATCGCGTACTGTAGCCGTTTTCATTGTGCTACAATAATGAAGCACATCTCACTCTCTACGCAATCAGAAATCGAATTCATTCGGGCACGGACTTTTCAGACAGTCTCTTAGATTGAACCAAGGATTCGGTAGGCAATGAGACGGACAATCGAGTCACACGCTGCCTGGAACTTCCTCACAGTGAGTTGAGCAGCATTCAGCGGTTTCCAAAAATCCATTTTCTGCTCCACTCGTAGAAACTCGCCATACCCCTCCCCTTGGAGAGAAAAGGAAGCCCC
>Ga0007801_10000708_pt1 | contig 10842 bp, 9 predicted proteins | sample CryBogmetaGMA2M_FD_60372 | JGI IMG/M metagenome (GOLD analysis project Ga0007801, IMG submission 60372) | Freshwater microbial communities from Crystal Bog, Wisconsin, USA - MA2M | ecosystem: Environmental > Aquatic > Freshwater > Lake | place: Crystal Bog, Wisconsin, USA | collected 2009-07-06
ATTCCGCACAGGAATACCCGATTGCCATCGCAATGATTCGCCGACTGGCCCAAAACAATGTCTCTATCGAGGATCTGGTGACCCACGAATTTCCCCTGAAGGAAATCAACGAGGCGATGCAGGCCAATATCGCCCTGAAGGGAATCAAGATCGCGATACTGGCTTCCTAGCGGCAGGCAACAGGTTTGTTTGAGCCCGGGCTTTCCCAAGCCACGAGTCCCGTTGGGACTCTTGCTACGCACATTTTCATCAGCTTTGCCGCACCGCCTCCCGGCGACTGCATCGGACAGATTGCCATTCCATAGACCGCTCAAAGTGCAGCCATGTAACGCCGAGTGTACCTAGCGAACACCGCCTTGGCCTGATGGCGAAGCCTAAAGCTTCTCCTCAAACCTACTCATAGATCGAAACAAAAAAAGCCCCGCCGTTTCCGGCGGGGCTTTAGTGTCAGTCTAACTAAATATTAGAAGGTGAGCCCAACGCTTGCACCGGCCCATCCAACGCTCGGAGCGGTATTGTAGAGGTTGAGTCCTTGATAGGAATAAGCCCAGTAACCGGTGACGGAAACCAGCTTTGTGATCTGCCAGGTCACAGGGAGCTGGAACTGCCAGTTGTTACCACCGGATACATACTTGCCCTGCTGATTCGCATTGTAAGCGAAGGAGAAGTTGTACTGAGTGTTAGGATTGAAGGTGATCGACCCATCTTTCTTGATGAAATTGAGGGGGATTGCAGCCGACAGCGAAGGAGTGAGGAAGCTCGATCCGGGATTGATGGATCCGTATTTGTACTGGTTGGCCGTTCCAAGCTCGTAGTAGTAGGTGAGCCCACCGGTCACTGGGATGCCAAACAATGTTTTGGTGTAGGATCCAGTAACATTGACTTCATTCTGAATACCTGTGCCACCCGGGCGGTTTCCGCCAGGAAGGTTGATGTAGGTGTAGAGCTCGTATCCTGCTCCGACAGCAAAGCCGCTGTCGAAGGTGTGCAGATAGTTCACCGGAACATCGAGCTCCCTGTAAGCAGAAGCATTCGCATTCTGTTTTACAGCGGTACCAAACCAAACGGGGACGCTTAGCGTGTCCTTGGAGGTGATGTGCCATGTCGGATTAAATGTGGTTGACAGGATTCCGGTGCCTGCGAGCACATCGATGCCGCGGAACATATAGCGGCTGTCGTAGTTTTCACTGGCAGTGAATGTGAATGTCGGACTAGCCGGAGCAACGACGACGGGAGCCTTGACATCTTTGCCGGTGGCTTCGCCCGCCTTGAGGACGGAGGTGGCCGCGACCGCCGTGAGGGCGAGAGTGGCTACATGGGTGATCAGTTTCATGGTAGGTTTAGTAGGTTGGATGGTAGGACTGGTTGAAGTCCGGTATGTTAAAGAAAGCACAGCGCGTGCCAAGATCTATTTTCAATATTTACAGAGTAAATTTTTAGCAGGTGCAATGATTGGCACTTCGGAGCCACGCTTCCTGTTCAAAAATGACCACCATGCGGGAGGCATTCACTGCATACAGATGTGCGAGCAGGGCTCCCGGAGGGCCGCATCAAGGCAGGCCCAGGGATGAATGCTCCAATCCCGTGATAGATAAACTTGCGAGCGAGTCATGTAGATCCTCGCCTGTATTAAAAGGCGCGCCCCAGCTTTCTCAGCCTCAGCGAATTGGCGATTACCGAGACCGAACTGAGACTCATGACGGCGGCAGCGAGCATGGGGCTGAGCAGAATCCCAAACCAAGGATAGAGGACGCCCGCAGCAATAGGGATGCCGACAATATTGTAGGCGAACGCAAAGAAGAGATTCTGTCGGATGATTTTCAAGATTGCGCGGCTGAGCTTGATGGAAGTAACTATGCCTTCCAGCGAAGGGCGCAACAGGATGATCCCGGCGCTCTCCTTGGCGATGTCGGAACCCGCTCCCATCGCGATGGAGGCATCCGCTGCCGCGAGGGCCGGGGCGTCATTGATCCCATCGCCCGCCATGGCGGTTATCAGTCCCTCCTGTTTCCAATGCAGAAGTTGTGCGGCTTTCCGTCTTGGAGACATTCCTGAATGATATTCCGTCAGACCGAGCTTGGAGGCCACGGCGTGCGCCGTGCTCTCCCGGTCGCCGGTGAGCATCACCACACGGAGTCCGAGGAGTTGCAGCTCTGCAAGTAGCGTGGAAGCGGAAGATCTGATCACATCCCGGAAGAGGACTACTCCTGCGGCTGCTCCATCACAGGATACGGCAACCATCCCTTCACCTTCACTGGAGAAAAAGGGTGCCAGTGCTTCCGTTACGACACCCCGATCATTCAGAAAATGCAGGCTGCCGACAAGCAGCGCCTTCCCCTCCACCGTGGCCGAGATTCCGCCGCCTGGATGGGATTCGAACAATGAGGCGTTTGGAACGGTAATTCCCACTTCGTCGGCATGTCGCACAACCGCCCGTGCGAGGGGATGCTCGCTGCCACGTTCCGCGCCTGCGGTGAGCTTAAGGAGTGTCTCCTTGGAAAATGTGCCCGCCGGATGAATCGCCACGACCCGAGGCATACCCTCGGTGAGCGTGCCGGTCTTGTCGAGTGCCAGCAGGGAGGCGGTCGCCAGATTCTGCAAGGCCGTGGCCGAGCGGACAAGGATGCCATGCCTGGCAGACCGGGCGATGCCGACCGTGAGCGCCATCGGTGTGGCGAGCCCCAGAGCGCAGGGACAGGCGATCATCAGCACCGAGACGACGCCGGTGAGGGCGTGAAAAAATCGGGGTTCAGATCCCAGCAGCATCCAGAGCACGAAGGTTAGCAGACTGATAAACAGCACGACCGGGACAAAGACCGCCGCCACGCGGTCGGCAAGCTGCTGGATGGGAGCTTGGCTGCGCTGCGCCTGTGCCACCATCTGAATGATCTGCGAGAGCGCCGTTTCCGATCCGATGCGTGTGACGCGCATCACGAAGCTGCCGGAGGTGTTCAATGTTCCTGCCGAGACTTTGGAACCGGTGGATTTCTCCACGGGAAGAGGCTCGCCGGTCAGCATGGATTCATCCAGTGAGCTCCATCCCTCCGTAACCTCGCCGTCCGCAGGAATTTTCACACCGGGAAGAATCCGGACATGATCCCCGACTTGAAGTTCGGCAACCGGGATCTCACGATCTGCTGTTCCTTCCAGGACAAGCAGTGCCTTGGCGGGAGTCAGATCAAGCAGTTCGCGGAGTGCCGTGCCGGCCTTGGCCCTACCCCTGCTCTCGAGCCACTGCCCCATGAGAACGAGCACCATGATGACGGTGGCGGCCTCGAAGTACAGATCGGTGCCATGGTTCCCATGGGATGCCGCTGGTTGCAGGAGCAGCAGGACGATGCTGTCAAAAAAGGCTGCTGCCGTGCCGAGAGTGATCAGAGAGAACATGTTCAGATGCCATGAGAGTAAGGAACGGATCCCCTTCTGCCAGATGGGAGCGCCGCACCAGACCACAACAGGAAGAGAGAGTGCCAACTCAAGCCATCCCGTCCACCGGGCTGCCATGGGATGCAATCCGGCCATCGGGGCCATTGCCAGGATGACAACCGGTATGCCGAGAATCACGGAAAGCCGGAATCTCCGTGCAAGCTGCCGGGCTTCCTGTTCCTCCTCGCCCGTGGGTATGAGAGGCTCCAGGGGCATCCCGCACTTGGGACAATCTCCTGCTTGCGTGGAAAGTACCTCGGGGTGCATCGGGCAGGTATAGAGTGCCCCCGAAGGTTCGGGAGTCGCAGGGGGAGAAATTTCCCTTTTTGGAGCATGATGATGGCAGCAGTCGCTCATGAGTTCCTCCTGCGAAGCTGGCAGAGTTCCCGTCCCTTGCGGCCGGAAAAAGCCTGCATGGGAACCCATTCCTCCAGAAGTTCAAACTTGGGATCAAATAACCGCCCGATTTCCTCCTTGGTGATGCCAAAGGGAGGCCCCTGGTCAGCCTCGGGATTAAGATAGAAAATGGCAAAAAGCTCTCCGCCCGGTTTTAAAACGCCGGTGATGGCATGGACATAGTCAGCCCGACGATCAGGATCAATTGCACAGAAACAAGTATGCTCCACCACCCAGTCGAAACGCCCGCTCCATGAGGAGGGAAGTGCGAAGAGATTCCCCCGTTCATGGATTTCCCCGGCAACACGAGGAGAATTCAGCGCCTGATGTATGGCCGTGTCGGAGAGATCGAGGCCGGTTGCAGAAGCGCCATGAGAGGCTAGAATCCGCACATCGTGTCCGGGACCCGAGCCGGGGACGAGGACTCTACCCCGGATCTGATAACGGGTGAGAAAATCGACAAGAGGTGGCGCGGCAACGCCTTTGTCCCATGGCGTATCGCCGTTCTGATAGCGCGTTTCCCAGTCAGTCCCCTCGAGCTCGTTTGATCGGTGATTCATTGCATTTTTGTTCCGGTTCATAGCTACAGGACGGGAAGTTGAAGAACCCAATGGAAAATCAGAAAAATGGGTTGACTTGATGTGGTGCCGGTTCTTCGTGCCAGGGCCATGAGGGACTTGGTTATGTTGTCGGGATTTGATCGCAGGCCAAGCGTTTAAGGGCAAAACCGAGTGGCAACGATGCACTGCGCCATAAGCCTCCCCCACCTAGAATTTCTTCTTGGACGAAGAACACCCGCAGTCCCCATGACACCCCGGTTTCCTGCGTCTATTCCACCAACGGGTCACAAAAAACGTGACCGCTGCCACGACAAGGCCGAGTACGATAGCTGTCTGAATTTCTGGCGACATGCCTCTAATGTAGCACAGGTTCGTTTGTTTCTCTCCCTATTTGCCTAACAGTCTTCAGTCTAAACCCCTTGTTTCCCCTCAGTGAAAGCCAAGCAGCCTTCCCCCCTGAAAGACGATGAGTGCCGCCAGATAGGCCGTGCCGGTCATGTAACAGAACTGGAAAATCGGCCAGCGGAAGCTGTTGGTCTCCCTGCGCACGACGGCCAGGGTGCTCACGCACTGCATCGAGAGGACAAAGAAGACGAGGATCGAGAGGCAGGTCAGCGGGGTATAGACAGGGCTCGAATCGGGTCGCTGTTGATGGCGCATGATCTGACCCAGCGAATCGGGCTCCTCACCCTTCTTGCGTTCGACATTATAGACAACGGCCATGGTGCCGCAGAAAACCTCGCGGGCGGCCTGCGCAGCCACCAATCCGATCCCGATCTTCCAGTCCATGCCGAGCGGGGCGATCACGGGTTCGATTGCATGGCCGATGGTTCCGGCAAAGCTGTGCTGGAGTTGTTCGGTCTTGGTCGGCTCGGGTGTCCCCTCGGGAACATGCACCTTGGGGAAGCTGGCCAGGAACCAGAGAATGATCGAGATGGCGAGAATGACGGTGCCGGCGCGCTTCAGGAAGATCCCCGCCCTCTGGAACATTTGGGCTGCAATCTGGTTGAGGGAGGGAAGCCGATAAGGAGGCAGCTCCATCAGAAAAAGCGGTGTCGCTCCCTTGAGGATGGTTTTTTTGAAGAGCCAGGCAAAGAGAAGCGCCGCCGCGGTACCCAGTAGATAGAGTCCCATCATGAGGGCTCCCTTGGTCCAGACGGTATTGGCGGGCAGGAGCGCCGCAATCATCAGGGCATAGACTGGCAGGCGTGCCGAACAGCTCATCAGCGGAGCCACGAGAATGGTGACGAGGCGATCCTTGGGATTCTCGATTGTCCGCGTGGACATGATGCCGGGAATGGCGCAGGCATAGGAACTGAGTAGGGGAATAAAGGATTTCCCATGGAGACCGACCTTGCTCATGACACGATCCATCAGGAAGGCGGCCCGGGCCATGTAACCTGTATCCTCCAGCAGCCCGATAAAGAAAAAAAGGATCAGGATCTGAGGAAGGAAAACCACCACGCCGCCGACTCCGGAAATGATGCCATCCGAAAGTAGATCACGCAGATCCCCGGCAGGCAGGATTCCCTGCACTCCCTCGGCCAGCTTGTCAAAGCCCGCATTGATCCACTCCATCGGGTACTGGGCGATCGTGAAGATCGAGACGAACATCAGCGTCATCATTCCGACAAAGCAGAGCCAGCCCCAGTAACGATGAGTGAGAAGGTTATCCAGATGGTGAGTGAGGAGATCACTGGCAGCGGATCTTCCTCCCTGTGCGGCATGGCAAAGCTCTCCAATGTGTGCGTAGCGTGCCGAGACAAGAGCCTCGCGCCATTCGGGAAGATCCCGGTCGAGCATGATCCTCTGGGCCATGGCGACGCCGAGAGCCCTTCCGGCTCCCATCTCTTCGGCGAGCGAGGGAATCTCGGCATCGGGCGCGGCGAGTAGCAGGGCGGCCTTCATCCGGATAAACGGGTCACGGGGCGGGCGCGGATCACTGGCTCCCCCTCCCGGCCACAGGGCGGCCACCCCGTCGGTGGCCCGGGTCCAGATGGACGGGAGCTCCAGCTTCCAGTTGCTCTTGGGAACTTCGGCGCGGCTGAGGGCCAGTCGGAGAGGGAGCATCGATTCCTTCCTTGTTGCCTGAACGGGTATCACGGGCACCCCGAGTTCCCCGGAAAGCTTGGCTGCATTGATCGGCACCCCCTGCGCCTCGGCGACATCGATCATGTTCAGAGCAATGATTGTCGGGAGGCCAAGCTCCAGGACCTGGGTGATGAAGTAGAGATTACGCTCCAGATGCGAGGCATCCACCACGCAGAGGACACGCTCAGGACGTGGAGTATCCTGCCTCAATCCGAAGAGAACATCGCGCGTGACTCTCTCATCGGGCGCATGCGCACCCAGACTGTAGCTGCCGGGGAGATCGAGAAGCTCGATTTTCTCGCCATGCTGTCCGATGAACTGGCCCAGCTTCTTTTCCACCGTCACGCCGGGATAGTTGCCGACTTTTTGACGAAGCCCCGTCAGGGCATTGAAAAGCGTCGTCTTGCCACTGTTGGGATTACCCACCACCGCGTATGATTTGCAGCGAACCTCAAAGCCCTCGCCCTCCTGAAGCATGGGGGGAATGCTTGCCTCGGTTCTGATAAAAACCGGCGGCCCCACGACGGCACCTTTGGGGGACCTGGTTCTCTTCTCCACCGAGAGGCTCTCTTTACTCACCATCACCTGGGCAGCATCAGCCTTGCGGATACTTAACTCGAATCCCCTCAGGCGGTATTCCATCGGATCACCCAGCGGGGCGCAGCGGACAAAAGTGATGCTCGTTTTGGTCAGCAGACCCATCTCCCGCAGTCGGGAGGCCAGATGCTCATCGGCAGGCAGGCGCGCAATGAGGGCGCTTTCTCCAGGCTTGAGCGAGGAAAGTGGGGTCATAAAGGGTGATATCCCAGCTTGATCCGTCACGGGAATCAAGCGAGAGATTGAGACGCAATATCATTTTTGGCCCATCGCGTCAAAACCTTCTCCCATTTGGCCGGAAATTCTATGCCTTCTGCGCAGCTCTCTTTGCCCGACCGACCTTCTTACCGGAAGCCTGTAAGTTTTTGCAGGTTCCCAGCAGCCGTAGCATGTCACAGCGCCCCTCGATCCGCAGGGCCTTTTCCGTCGGGGAAAATCCCATGCGCCGCGTGATGCAGTTCTGCATGATATCGAGATGGGGATCCTCGAACTCCACAAGCTTCCGACAATCGACACAGACCAGATGATTATGGTGCGGACTTCGGAGAAAATTAGGATCGTAGAGCCGCTCCCCTCCCCCAAGCGAGATCTCGCGCAGCATCCCGCTCTCCACCAGATGAAGAATTGTGCGATAAATCGTGGCGCGCGATGCCGAGGAATCGCTCTTGCGCAGCCGCTCGCAGAGTTCCTCGGGTCGGAAATGCTCGTGGGTGCGAAAGATCAGCGTCGTTACAGCCTCACGCTGCTTCGTGAATCGCAACCCCTTGGAGGCAAAGAACGCCTGCGCCTGTCCGAGCACCGCCTTCAGGGAGGGTTGATTCATGGAGAGAGAGGATGGATTTCCCCGGTGGACGGGTCAAGGCGAGAGCCTGATCAACGATTTCAGCGATTCGCTTCTTTGCTGAGGATTACTAAAGCCCCTGACCTCAGCCTTTAGGGCTAGGTAAGCAAAGCCTCATTACCCTGAGCCTTCTCAGCCTAAAGCACTTCAGCCAATCCGGGCTGTTCTGATTTCACTTTGGGCTTGAAAGTTTGTATGCTGCGGTAGGTCACCACACGAAGCTGTATAAATTATACTGCGAGCGCAGGCGAACAACACGCGGCGCCAAAATCCCAAACCTACCCCTTACTGTGGTTCGTAGAGGATGCGCCCACACTGCGGACAACCGATAATCTCCTTCTCCGCCCGGACTTCGAGATAGGTCTGGGTGTTGACCTGCATGTGACATCCGCTGCAGACGCCGTGCTCCACTGTGACGAGGGCGACGCCTCCCTTGCTCTTGAAGAGTCGGTTATACCGGTCGAGGAGATCGTCCTCAATCCCTGCCGTGGCCGCTGTCCGTTCTCCCTCCAGAGCGGTCTGGCGGGAGGCGAGATTTTCGCGACGGGTGACGAGGGAAGCCATGTGGGATTCGACCTTCTTTTTTTCCAAATCGTGTGCTTCCTGCGCCGCCAGAAGTGAGGGTTTGAGACTCTCGGCCTCTTCCATCAGCACGAGTTCACGATCCTCAATCTCGACAATCAGCTTTTCCGCCATCTCGATCTCGTGCCGGAGGGCTGCGAATTCCTCGTTCTTGCGGGTCTCAAGCTGCTGGTTTTTGTAGCGGTTGATCTGATCCTGCTTGGACTTGACCTCGACCTCCAGTTTCTTGCGCTCAACCTCGATTTCACGCTGGCGACCGCGCGCGGTCTCGAGGCGTTCATCAGCGGTTTTCAGTTCACGCTCGCGGGCGGCTTTTTCTCCAGGAAGGGCCGTGATTTCCGTGAGGACGGCTTTCAGCTTCTGGTCTCGATTCTGAAGGGTGAGGAGTTTTTCGATTTCCGGGAGCATGGGGATGAGAGGTGGGGAATAGGTGATGGGCGGCTATGGGGCTGACTTCCGAACTCTGATCTCTGGTTGGTTCTTCTGAACTAACAGTCTTCAGTTTTTCTTGGGGTTCTGCTCCAAGGCGCCTTTATTTCCAGAGGTAGGACTGGGTCAGCCCGACAATTTTGCCGTCGACAATGAGCAGGGCGCGCCAGTTGGTGACCGGGCCATTCTCAAGGAAGTCATCCCCGATGATGCTGAACTGGGTCTTTCTCGATCCTTTGACGGCCGTGTAGTTTTTTTCCCTAGCCATGACAAAGGCTCCGAGGTTGGCTTGCCGGTATTCCAAGCGGACGTTGACATCGGCAGGTGCGCCGTGGTTCCACCACCAGAAGTTCAGGTAGTTGCCGCGCAGGGCGGTCCTATCCAGATCCGTGGTCGCTGGCCACATGTAATAGGCGCGCTCGAAGGCAACCGCCTCACTCATCTGGCTTACATAGACATATGTCGAGGGATCGTTGAGAAACTGCGTCTTCTTGCGGAAGGCAAAATTGGGATTGATGGCGAGAGGAAGAACATTCGCCTGATCGAGCTTCACCTGTGATGGCTCGGAAGTCGCGCATCCGCCGGACAAAAGCACCGCAGTCCCAAGCAGGAGAACGAAAATGAATTGCTGGGAGCGGCAGGGGACGCTTTGAAGGGCTTTGATCATGCGGCGTATCACGGCTAAGGATCAAAGCGGTTGACCGCTGGAGTGTCAATGCGGCTCGATGCCCAAACATGGGGAAGACTCTTTCCCATCACGCCAACAATGGAGAAAATCACCGCTTCCCTTGACGCCTGCTTCCGGGGCGGCCAATCTTCCGGGATGAGTCAATTTGAAACTTCTCTTCAATCCCTTCAGGAAGTTCTGAAGGGTCTCCCCTCCCTTCAGCCCTGCTTGGAACAGGCGGCGGCGCTGGCTGGAGACGCGTTGCTGGCGGGTAACAAGCTGATGTTCTGCGGCAATGGCGGGAGTGCCAGCGACAGCGCCCATATCGCCACGGAATTCACCTGCCGTTTCAAGGAGGATCGGAGGCCCTATCCCGCCATGGCCTTTACCATCGACGGCGGCCTGATGTCGGCAATCGGCAATGACTACGACTTCATCGATCTCTTTGCCCGCCAGGTGGCGGCCTTTGCGAAGCCGGGCGATGTTCTCATTGTTCTGACCACAAGCGGCAAGTCGCGCAACATCCTTGCCGCACTTGAGGAGGGGCGCCGCCGAGGGGTGAAGACCATAGCCTTTCTTGGCAAGGGTGGAGGCTTTACCAAGGGTGCCGCTGATATCGAATTGATTGTTCCAGGAGTCGAAACAGCGCGGATTCAGGAGGCTCAAAAGTTCCTTTTGCATGTCTTTTGCGAGATCATTGAGGAGCGTCTGCCCAAGGCCTGAAATCAGGCCATAAGGAGAGAGTCAGCGATTGTCGTCCGGAAAGCTCATGCCCTCTACGGAGTTCTCCTGGATCGTTCTGATCGCAGTCGCATCCCTGGGTCTGATCACGGGATCGTTTCTCAATGCGGTGATTCATCGCCTGCCCCGGGGAATCTCCCTGCTGAATCCCCGGCGTTCGTTCTGTCCGAACTGCGGAAAGACGATCCCGTGGCATGAGAATTTGCCCGTGGCCAGTTGGGTCGTGCTGCGTGGGCGTTGCTCGGGATGCGCTGTGCCGATAGGACTCCGCTATCCTTTGGTGGAGCTGTTGACGGCAGGGCTCTACCTGCTGGCATGGGAGAGATTTGGTCTTCCTCTGGCCCCCGTGTTCTGGGTCTTTCTTTCACTGCTGGTCGCGGCAACTTTCATTGATTTTGACCTGCTGATTATTCCCGACGAAATCACTCTCGGAGGAACGGCTGCCGGGGTGGTTTTTGCCACCCTTCTCCCCAATCTGGTGGGTTCCTCCGTCTGGTGGCGGGGATTTCTTT
>Ga0007801_10000709_pt1 | contig 10841 bp, 4 predicted proteins | sample CryBogmetaGMA2M_FD_60372 | JGI IMG/M metagenome (GOLD analysis project Ga0007801, IMG submission 60372) | Freshwater microbial communities from Crystal Bog, Wisconsin, USA - MA2M | ecosystem: Environmental > Aquatic > Freshwater > Lake | place: Crystal Bog, Wisconsin, USA | collected 2009-07-06
TTCAGGTAGCCCCCTGAAGTGCCGGAAGCCTGCCGTAGTGCATTTGCGATAATACCAAGATTAATACTGACTACACCGATTGTACGGCCTTTAAAATCATCTTTGTTTACTGGTAAAACCCTCTCTGGATGGATCAGATAGAAAGCGAGAGGCACACTTTTAACGTAGGTAAGAATATCCACTTTAATATCTAAATAATATGTTTCAACAGAGCAAGATTGAATGCTAACAACAGATGCTTCTGTAACCTTGGAATCAGTAAAAATCACTATCTTTTGAGTAAACTTGTCTCGTACAGGCAATCTGATATTATAGGTAGGCAACGAAACGTTGCCGCACTTTAAAAAAAGCTGTTTCGTCATTAATGCAATAGACACATAAGCCGAATATTCGCACTCGCTCTTTGTTTTGTCATAGACTCCTTTTGGTGCATGGGCAAAATGCCATTCTCGTTCATTGCCCTTTCTGGCGACCAGCGGCGTTTCGCAAGAAGGGCAAATACAATCACAAGCCAAGCCACTAGGTACATCATGGACATCAACCCATTCCCCATTTATTTTGCTCTTACCAAAAGGTATACGCAGAAAGTCACTCATAACAACCATCATTAACACATAAATTATTAGGTTATATTATTTGATACCCTCTAATGCCTTAGCCTACCCCAAAACGCCCGGATGATGATCCCTGAGGCATCGTTCGGGTGCATCCAGACTAAGCGGTTCGGCATGTCTACCCGGCCCTCAAACCGTGTTTTCATGCACTCATCCAACAGCGGTAGGTTATTCTCCCATAGCCCAAAATTGTTCCTAACCCACATGCCAAGCCCAAAATGAAGGTCTAGCAAGTCGCTTTCCGGCATGGCTGCGATTTCGTCTTTCACGGCTTGGCTAAGTGTCGATTGCAGCCGGTCAACGGCCTCGGCTATGGTGAGGGGCCAAGCCTGGGCTGGGCCTTCCGGTTCGGGTGGGGGTTCTGGATTGGTCATTTTTTGTACATTTGGCGTAGACCGCAGGGATGGCGGATTTTGACAGATGAGCCACACAGTTTTCCACAGAAATTGTGAATAAGCCGCCAATTGGGAACATGAGTAAGCTAGGTAGTTATTTTTTAGGGCATCAAAATAAAAACCATATTCTTATGAATCTGAAGAATATTCTAGGTCAATTGGGCTACCAATTTTTACTTTTTGATTATATGAAGGGTTTTGATTTATAACAGTACCAGTTATTTCGCTAGACTGTTTCGGAACAGTTTTACCAATACATAAAACATTTTTACGTTTTTTTCCGGGAACTTTAACAGCAGAAAGATCAGCCGTAAAATTATCAAAATCATGAATAGCTTCCTTTGCCTTATCAAGCAACATACCAACAAAATTAGGAACTGTCACATAAGTAGATGTTTGAGGATTATAGTTAACCATAACTCCAATATTATTTATATAAGTTTCAATGCTGTGTGCGGAGAGATCAATAATTTTTTCTTCCTTTTCTATTTTGTTTTTCTTTATACGATTTAATATTTTATTAAAAAAACGTTTAACAACTGGAGTATCATGGTTTCCTGGTATACACTCCAAAATTCTTCCCCCGTCTTTTATTATACGTAATTCTTTATTTTCAGGAATATCTGAGAAACCAAAACATTTAGGTGGAACCTTTGCAACAGGGTCTTCCTCGTTATATATATGATAAGGGGTAAATAATTTATCTACAGCATCTTGATTTCCGTACCTAGGCATCCCGAATGTATAACAAGCTGTTGGTTTAAACTCAGTAATATCAAAATAATATTGACTATGTTTCTCTGTTAATTCTATTTCTTTATTCCATAAAGCATTAAATATAGCGGCCATCCCACCACCTAACGAATGACCTGTAATGTATATTGGAATATCTTTATTTGTTATTGTTTTGACATAATTGATTACTTCAACATAGCAAGATTTCACAGCATCGTAAAATCCATGATGAAAAGTAATATTTTTATCGTATTCAAATTCTTTTTTACTTATATGTAAATCAACAGATATATCAATCAATAAATTTTTATAACCGGCTTCAGTTTGCGTACCTCTAAGTGATATAAAAATAACATCTTTATATTTTACTATAACTGCAATAATAATTTTAGTTTTTATAACCTTTAATTTGTACCACAAGTGTTCTTTATTCAAAGCACTAAAATACTTTTCAAATTCTAATTCCAAATCAATAAAACTTCCAGTTATATACAGTTCATTATAAGTGTGACAAGGGACAACAGAAGCCCTATCTTCACTCTTAATTTCATATGCAGCAAGTGAGAAGATAGATGCTATATATGCTTTTTGAATACTAAAACTTGTATTTTTCCAATCTTGGTTATTTAATAAAAGAGGATGTTCATTCATAGCTTTTTCAAGATAATCTATAAATTTTATGTTACTCATGTTTATCTCCAGGTTAAAGAAAAGTCAAAGCAAAAACTAAAGCTAAGTATTCAAATCCGGCAACTCGCCCACAATCTTCACCGTCTCCAAACTCACCCGCACAATGCGCTTGAGTAGATCGACGATGTAGCGCGGGTCGGTTGACCACTCGTTAGGGTCGTTTTTGATGCCGCTGTCCTTGTCCACGGTCACGGCGTAGCGTTCCATAATCCACTCGATGGCTGGTTTGCCGTTCACGACATAGTTGTAAGCCTCAAGCGGGATGTCACTGAGAACCAAGTGGGCGTTGTAGGCTGTTTTTACCCAACCCCTCGAAAAGGTAAAATTAGCAGAAAACTGCAATAACGCGAGAATTCGTCAACGGTGACAAGCATCCTTGCCGCCGCACTTGGAAAACTTCCCGTAGGCGGCAGCGCCAGACAAGCAAGCTTGTCTTGCCCAGCGCACCCGTCAGGGGACGTGCATCAGTCATAGACTCATGCCCATGACCGGATGCTTTAGTACACTATCTGTGTGGTATGGACGAAACCGGTCCGTTTCGGACAGCCCATGCCCGTTTCTACCGCGTCAACCGTAATCGACAACCAACGCAACCATGACCATGGCAGCCAATTCGCGCCGTTTGTCCATCTTGTCCGCCGCCGAGGTCGATGACCTGTACGGCTTGCCGAATTTCACCCCGGACGAGCGGGGTCTGTATTTCGATCTGAGCGCCAAGGAGTCCGATGCGGTGGGTTCTGTCCACACGGCTTCGGTTGCCGTGCATTTGATTTTACAGCTTGGCTACTTTAAGGCCAAGCGCCAATTTTTCGTTTACGAAAACCAAACCGTATTAGAAGACTTGGGGTACATCGTTGGGCGTTATTTCCCGGACAAGGGCTTGGCATCAGTCAAGCCGCTGTCCAAACCCACGCGCCTTGAGCAGCAAGGGGTCATCCTCAAACTGTTCGACTATAGGCTCTGCGACAGCGCCATCAGGCTTGAGTTGGAAAACAAGGCGGAACGGACCGCGATGATATCGACGCACCCCGCCTATATCTTGCGGGAACTGTTGCATTACCTTGACAACCGGCGCTGCGTGGCGCCGGGCTACACCTCGCTGCAAGACATGGTTTCCCGCGCCGTGGTGAAGGAACGGAACCGGCTTACGCAAAAGCTGGACAGCGCCATGACGCCTGAGGTCAAACAGCAGATGGACAGGGTGTTGCAGGCCGACGATAGCGCCTACCGCATCGGCGCACTCAAGCGCGAACCCAGGGACTTCACTTACAAGGAACTCCGCCAAGAGGTCGACCGCCGGAAATTCTTCCAGCCGCTGCACGCCTTTGCCAAAACTTTCCTGGCCTCGGTGGGGATATCTCAGGAAAGCGGCAAGTATTACGCGTCGTTGCTTAAATTCTACACTGTCTACAAGCTACAGCGCATGCCGGAAGCCACGGCGCGGCTATATCTATTGTGTTTTGCGTACCATCGCTTTCGCCAAATCAACGACAATTTGGTCGAGGCGTTTCTGCACTTGGTCGACCAATACAGGCAACGGGCCAAGCTGGCCGCAGAGGCGGCGATGCACAAGGCCATCGGCGAGGCGGCGGAAAACCTCCATGCCGCTGGGGAAGTGCTCGGTTTGTTCGTCGATGCGTCAATACCAGGCGACACGCCGTTCGATGCGGTGAAGGAGAAGGCTTTTTCCTTGCTCGAACCCGGTCATTTCTCCCGCGTGTCAGACTACATGCGCAAGGTTTCCTTCGACAAGGTGGGCTTCGAATGGGCTTACTACTCCACGCTGTCGCATGCCTTCAAGCGAAACCTGCGGCACTTGTTCACCGACCTTGAGTTTGCCGGACGGGTGGACGACGCGCCGCTGCTGGAAGCGGTCACTTTCCTGCAGGAACTGCTCCGGCAGGGTAAGTCGCCGCGCCAAACCAATCCGGCAAGCTTTCCGGTTGCCGTCATCCCGAAAGGCCTGCAACAATACCTGTTTACTGCCCAGGCGGATGGCGAAAAGCGCCTGGACGCGGACCGCTACGAGTTCCTGGTCTACCGCCTGCTGCACCATGCGTTGGAATCCGGGGATGTGTTCGTCCACGACAGCACGGAGTTCAGGCGTTTCGAGGACGATCTGATCAGCGATGCCCGGCGGCTGGAAAAGGATGCAGTCCTGCGCGAAATCGGTTCGCCCGTCCTGCTGGCGCCGATCAAAGACACGCTGGCAAACTTCGAGGCCATACTGGAAGCCAAATTCAAATCCGTCAACCAGCGCATCAAGGATGGCCTCAACCCGCATATCAAAATCACCGGCAAGGGGGACAAGCAGCGCTGGACGCTGGCCTATCCGAGCGAGGAGGAACCGGTGGACAGCCCCTTCTATGACAGGCTGCAGGGGATCGGCATCGCCGACCTGCTGTGGTTTGTCGCGTCGAAGACCGGGTTCATGGGGGCATTCACCCATGTGCTCGACCGTTACGTGAAGCAGGAACCGGAACCGCGCGAGATACTGGCCTGCATCGTGGCGATGGGCACCAACATGGGGTTGTGGAAAATGGCGGAGGTGTCTGCCCTTGACCATCAATCCTTGTTGGGCGCATCGCGCAATTACATGCGCCTGGAAACCGTGCGCGATGCCAACGACGCAATCGCCAACGCGATTTCGGCGCTACCGGCATTCCACCTCTACGACATCGGGGATGCCGTGCACTCCAGCAGCGACGGCCAGCGCATCGAAACGCAGATCGACACGGTCAATGCGCGGCACTCGCCCAAGTACTTCGGCCTGCAAAAAGGCGTGAGCAGCTGTACGCTGGTGGCCAATCATGTGCCGATCAATGCCAAGGTCATCGGCACCCACGAGCACGAGAGCCATTACGTGTTCGACCTGCTGTACAACAATACCACGGACATCAAGCCGGAACGGCATTCGACCGACACGCACGGCACCAACCAAGTCAATTATTGGAGTTTGTATGTGTTCGGTTATCAATTCGCGCCACGCTACCGCGACCTGCACAAGAAAATGGACACCCTGGTCGGGTTCCAGCAACCTAGCCAGTATGAGGGTTTCCTCATCAAGCCATCGCGTAAAGCCAATGGCGAGTTGGTTGAAACGGAATGGCCCACCGTTCAGCGGATCATGGCATCGTTGGCGGAAAAGGACACGACGCAAGCCACCATCGTCCGCAAGCTGAGCAGCTACACGCGACAGAACCAAACCAAGAAAGCCTTATGGGAATTGGAGAACATCTGCCGGACAATTTACATCCTCGACTTCATTGACGATGTGACGTTGCGGCAGCGTGTGCAAAAGGCGCTAAACCGTGGCGAGGCCTACCACCGGTTGCGCCGCGCCGTGGCCTATGTCAACGGCGGGAAGTTCCGCGTTAAAACCGAGGAGGAACAACAGATATGGAACGAGTGTTCGCGGCTCATTACCAATGCGATCATTTATTACAACACGCTACTGCTATCGCGCGTATATGAGCAAAAACTGGCGGCTGGCGACCAGGAGGCGATAGCTGTCCTCAAGGGTGTTTCGCCAGTGGCTTGGCAGCATGTCAATCTGATTGGGAAGATCGAATTCAGCACATCAGAGCCGAAAGTGGACATTGATGCTTTGGCCGCCAGTTGCGGTGATCCGGCCTTGTGGAACAAGGTCTTGCGAAAGGAGCCGGGGGAGAATTAGGCTAATTTTACCTTTTCGAGGGGTTGGGTAAAAACAGCCTTGTAGACAATGACGCTTTTATCCGGCTTGCCGCCCTTCTTGCCAAAGGCCATTTTTGACACTTTATAATCGCCAACCTCCATGAATAAACGCTTGGCTTCCTCTTTGACGGGCCAAGGTTCGACAGTTTCGTAATTCAGATGCCATTGCCCCAACTCCCGCCCTGCCTTGCTGAAAGCCCAAAAATCGGCGGCAAACGGGATGCGCGGCAGCATTTTTTTAAGATCGGCGGCAAAGCGGGTTTTGTATTCCGGGGAATGCAGGATGCCGTAGACGTACCAGAACAGGTCTTCTTTGCCGATAGCATCGTCCTTGTACTGTTCGCGGAAAGCCGACAGTGACCAGTCGGTGATAGCCTCGCGGCGGATATAGCCATCTGCATCGGGTTCTGGCTTTTCTTCTTCGCTATCGTGCATGTCGAGTGTGCGAGGCTTCTTGTTGTCCTCAACTTTCTCGTACCAATAGAGGGGGAAGCATTGGCCTGTGTCGTGCATGTGATAGTTAGGTAAGCGATCAGTAACCAATGCAGAAAAAGGTTTGCTTGCCCCAATTCCTGAAGCGCAAATTACTATGTTTTTATGTATATTCTCTGGAAATAAGCGATACATTAATCCAATAACTTCGTTAAGCTGTCGATTAAAATAAAGCCATTGATGTGTAAATGGACGATAGATACTTGTTACAAGACATTTATAGTCAAAGGAATATTTTTTTCCTTTAGCTGCGTCTTCTCGTAACGCTCGCGTCCAACTAATTTTTTTAGGGTTAGAATCAACTATATCTTCAACTTTAGGTGTATAATTAATATTAGATAATTCGCAAATATGAATATATCTATCTACTTCACTATTGTAATTATCAATCATGAAATACATGCTAGATTCAACGGTATCACGAGAAAAGTTGTAAATCCAAGCGTCACGATTTGTTTTTATTCCGTTTGAGTATATTCCAAATACAACAGTTGATTTATTATCTGTTTTTCTTCCTATATCAATAAAAGTATCATAGACTGGATTTCTCAAATTAACCCAATCACCTTCAATATTTGGACTGACACGCTGCCAAGGCACAACCCCGATGCTACTGAATTTTTCGACAACACTCAGCTTTTCCTCACGATTTAGGTAATCACCAATATCGTAATAGTGCAGTTCACATGCACCGTCATGAATCGGGTCTTTGACCATAATGGTAATGGCAACGGGAGCGCGGGAACCTTCGCCAAAAATTCCTCCGGCTTCTTTGCGACGTTCTTCTCCTTGCGTCCGTGCATTGCCGCGAAGGTTGAAAACGTAGAGATGGCTAAATTCAGAGGCTAGGCATTTACGCAAGCCGTCCGCTGCATTGCCATCAATAAAAGAGCCATTGGTCACAAAAGCAACAATGCCTTTATCTTTGATGCGGTCAGAAGCCCACCGAATGCCCCGAACATAGGAATCATAGAGGCTATTTTTTAGGATTGCGCTGGATTGCGCCGCGTAAGTCTCCCTGATGCGGACATCCAGTGAAGGATAGCTAAGATTTTGGTTGTTGTCGTTTGCGCTACCCTGCCCTACTGAATAAGGCGGATTGCCGATAATCACCCGTATATCCTGCCGCTTCTGGTTCTCAACCCGTTCGCTATTCTCAGGCAAGACAACAGAATCAACCAAGTCCCGAACTTCCGACATTTGGAATGTATCGGTTAGCACAATCCCTTCAAATGGTTTATATTCGCCGGTCAATGCGTGATAGGTGCTTTCGATGTTGATAGCGGCAATGTAATAGGCCAGTAGCACAATCTCGTTGGCGTGAAGTTCCTTGCCGTATTTGTGGCCTAAGTCTTCGGGCTTGATTAAACCGGATTGCAACAATCGCACGATGAACGTGCCTGTGCCGGTGAACGGGTCTAAGACCTGTACGCCCTCGTCGGTCAGGCTTGCGCCAAAGTGCTTTTGCAAAGCAACCTCGGCACTGCGGATTATGAAGTCCACCACTTCGACCGGCGTGTAAACGATGCCTAGCCGCTCCGCCATGCGGGGGAAGGCGTTGTTGAAAAAGGTGTCGTACAGGTTCTTGACGATCTCCTGCCGTGATTTGTCGCTCTTGGCCAGGCTGACGCGCTCGCGGATGTTGTCGTAAAACTTACTAAGGTCTTCGGTTTCGCTGCCGATGGCGTGGGAGTCCATGACTTCAACCACGGCTTGCATAGACTTGGAAACCGGGTTGTTTTGGGTGAAGGAATACCCTTCAAACAAAGCCTCGAACACGGGGCGGGTGATGACGTGTTGGGCCAGCATTTCAACAGCCTCGTCCTCGCTCACGGCGGGATTGAGGTTGTCGCGCAAGCCTTTTAGGAAACCGTCAAACGCTTCGCGGGCCTTCGGATTGTCCAGCAATGATTTGATGCGCTGGATCAGCCGCTCGGCAATCTGGGCAACGCTCTTGGCCCATTCCGCCCAATATTCGCGGTCACCAAGCTTTTTCGGAATGGCGGCATAGACGGCATCGTTAATGTCGTCGATGGGCAATTCAGGGAAATCTATGGATAGCTGGCTTCCCTCGCCGCCGTCACCGCCGCCTTTACCCTTGCCTTTGCCGCTCCCGCTTGGGTCGGTAATGACTTTGATCTTGCGCTTGAAAACGGCTTCATCAACCAATGATTCATCATGCGCCCTTAATGCCTTGATGACCTTCCAAATGCCTTTGAAGCGGGAATCGCTGTCGATATAGGTGTTGTAGTCTTTGACCTTCCTAGATGGGATGCACACCGGCAGGATGATATAGCCGTATTTCTTGCCTTCGGCCTTGCGCATGACGCGCCCAACCGATTGCACAATGTCCACAATCGACTCTCGCGTATCGAAGAAAGCGACGGCATCCAAGGCCGGCACGTCGATACCTTCTGACAGGCAACGGGCATTTGAGAGGATGCGACACTGGTTCGCTCCGGGGTCTGCCTTTAGCCAATCCAAGGCACTTTGCCGTTTGAGGGCGTTCATATTGCCGTCCACATGGTCCAGGTGGCAATGCACCATGCCTTCGTCGTCGTTGTGATTTATGAGGTACAGGTTGACGAGTTGGGTAAATATTTCCGTGGTCAGTTTGGAGTCGTTTATTGATTTTGAGAAGGCAACGGCACGGCGCATCGGGGCCGTGTCCTCGGTCATATCTTCTTGTTCACCATCCTCGTCCACGATCACCAGGCCGCGCTTGGAAAGCCCTTTCCAGCTTCCAATGATCTTGGTGGCAAAGCGTATGTCGATGGCCTTCTTTTCGTCTATCTTATAAGCATTGTTGAAGGCATTGGCGAGAGCGGCCATTTTGTCTTCCTCGACTGCCACAATCAGCACTTTGTACTCGGACAATAAATCCTTATCGACAGCCTTACCAAAGCCGAGCCGGTAGAATTCCGGGCCGTAGATGGACTTATCGTCCATTGAGAACAGGACGGCACTGTTTTCCTCGGCCTTGGTCTTGGATGCGTCCGCGTAAATGCGCGGGGTGGCCGTCATGTACAGGCGTTTTTTAGCCTTGACGATGTGGTTGTGATGTACCTTTTGGAATTCAGACGGGTCTTCTCCCGGCAGCGTCAAGCCTGTCGTTCGGTGGGCCTCGTCACAAACGATCAAATCAAATTCGCCAAAGCCTAGCTTCTGGGCATCGCTTACCACTTGGATTGACTGGTAGGTAGAAAAAACCACAATGCGCCGGTCTTTGGATAGTTTTTCGGCACTCAGGGCAATTTTCTTGGCATCGGTGGTGGCAGGGTAGGCTAGGTCATGGGTGCGCAAATCCTCTTCATCCTTGCCTACTTTGCTATCGGAACAGACAACAAAAGCGTGAATGGGCGTTACAGCCTCCGCCGTCCATTCGCGCAATGTCTGGGAAATTAGCGAAATTGAAGGGGCCAAGAACAGAATGCGCCCACCTATTGGCGTTTTTTGTTCCGCTAGGCGCAATGCGGTCAGGGTTTTCCCCGTTCCGCAAGCCATGATGATCTTTCCACGGTCATGGGTTTTGTAACCGTCCTCGGTGGACGTGATAGCCTCGTCTTGGTGAGGGCGCAAAGTCTTTTTGGGCTTAAGTTTGATCTTATCAACTTGTGAAAGGCTGAACTGGCTCCAGTCTATAGGGCTATCGGTCAAGTCTTGTATGCGCAGCCGCGATGTCGGTATGGATTGATCGGCTAATGCTTCCTCGGCGTGTTTGCCCCATTTGTCGGTTGTTGAAACGACAAGGCGGTATGAAAATCCCCTTTCACCTTCCAAGGTGGCGAAGCGTTTCCCGGAAGCCGTGAAAAACGAGTCGATGTCAGATTTTTGAAGCGTGTGGTCTGGATCGTAGAACTTGCATTGCACTGACCAATAATCGCCCGTGTCGCGCTCTTTCGCCACGAGGTCTATCCCTGTGTCCACACTCCATCGGTCGGGCCATTCGCCCCATAACCAAACGTCGCTAAATCGTTCGGAATATTGCGGGTCTGTGACTAGGTAATTGGCTATCAGTCGCTCGAACAGGTCGCCCAAGTCACGGTTAGAGGTTGCTGCTTGACGGAATTCTTCAAGTATGGAATGAATGGTTGTGGTCATGTGGAATCTGGTGTTCGGTGAGGTACAGGGACGTGCCGAAACCGCGCCCAGCCGGTGCGGTGCGAATGCTCTTGAGGGCTACCATGGATGGTTGCCCTTCTTCGCAGGGATGCCGCTT
>Ga0007801_10000713_pt1 | contig 10788 bp, 9 predicted proteins | sample CryBogmetaGMA2M_FD_60372 | JGI IMG/M metagenome (GOLD analysis project Ga0007801, IMG submission 60372) | Freshwater microbial communities from Crystal Bog, Wisconsin, USA - MA2M | ecosystem: Environmental > Aquatic > Freshwater > Lake | place: Crystal Bog, Wisconsin, USA | collected 2009-07-06
CAAAATCTGTAACCCTAGTTAATATCCAATTTGTACTAATCGAACCAATATTAGTTACTACATATATCCCATTTTGCAATGCAGCTGTTTGATCCTTTACCAAGACTCTTTGCGCCGCTGTTAAAGTTACTCCGTCAATAACAAGAGCTACTTGAGTTCCTGAGTTTGTTAAAGTCGCCCCAACACCTGCTGTACCGCTGGAATAAGTAGCGGTTAAATTAGTAATAGTTGCAACTATACACGGCGGTATATTACCTATATTATTTAATACCCAATTTTCACTCGCTAATGAAAACCAAGAAGTGCCGTCATGATATTCCTCTTTGCCAACCGATAAGGGTAATTGGGCATAATTCCTCCTAAATTAATTAAATTTCTATATTATATCTTAACATCCCAACCTCTGGGTTATTAGGTCTTTCTCCTATATTTCCAACAGGGATTTTTATTGATCCTTTAGTTAAAAATTTTACGTCTTTTTGAAAATCAACATTTTCTTTAAAGTTAACATAATTATTATGTTCTACAGTTTCTTTAAAATTGACGTGATTATTGTGTTCTACATTTTTATAAAAAGAAAAATTGTTGTAATCATATTCAAAAATACTGTCTTGATTGTCCCATCCCCAGCTTTGATGAGTAAGTGTACTGATTGTGCGAGTTACGTCATAAAGTCCAAATTTAGTAGGAAATCTATAATCATCACTATTTTTGTCATTATTAAATTCTGATCTAAAAATAAATCCTTTATATCTAGGGGTAGGATTAGGTACTACTGGAATCCAGCTATATTTATTTTGATAGCCAAAAATCCCCATATGAACCGGAGCTATCGGATCATCAGAACCTATACTATCACCGCCGCTATCCCAGGAAAATATACGTAATCCAGGCTCTGATCGATGTCCACTACTCCTACCGGAAGAATCAAACCACAGAGTACCATGCCCTCTATCATCAGAACTATAACCTGAAGGATATCTGAATTTAAAATTACCTACTGCATTGTGCGCTTCATCGTTGATGTCCGTTGCTTTCCAAGTATTTTTTATATTTAAAGTTTGACCTCTTATATAATCGCCGTAAGCTTTTCCACCGGCTGTTATACCGATAAAACCTAAAATAGTGCCAAGAATATCTAAACTTACTACGCCTGCTAAAGCTGCTATTTCTGCTTCTACTTCGGCCTCTAGAGCTACTAATGCCGTCTCAATAGCACTATCTGCACCGATCCTCTCAGTTCGTTCCTCAGCTAAATTTGCAGGCGTAACATAGTCATTAACAAATGGAACATTACCTCCGGATGCAATACTAACTACTCCTGCGCCGTTACATTTTAATATACCTCCTAAAATACTTAAGGCAGATAAACCTTGAGAATTCGGTAAGTTAACATTAGGAGTCTGTAAAATATAAGTCGCATCAGTAGGTGCTAATTGTAGTTGAGTTTCAACAGGTCTATTATTAACATCACCTTGCCAAACTCTACCTGATGTTAAATTAGTCAAATTTCCTATAGGTAAATATTGAGTTTCAACAGGTCTATTATTAACATCACCTAACCAGAGTCTATTTTGAGCAAGATTGGTGAGATTAGCTAGAGGTAAATATTGAGTTTCAGTGGGAATATTATCAGTTCCACCAACATTTTGACCCAACCAAAACCTATTGTTAGTTAAAGTGGCAATACTTAAAACACCTTGATCATTTTTTAATAACCCAACTCCTAATTCATCTAATGCTTGTGCTTGAGTAAAAGTATATGACGTATTTAAGCCATAAAGTTGTTTTATGGCTTCTGGGATAAGCAACATAGCTGGATTTTCCCAGTTAAAATCTATTGTTCTACTTTTTACGATAAACCCTGCGTTATCAAGCCTTTTAATTGCTTGAGCAGTTTTTACTTGAGTCATTGCAAGAGAACTGGAAATAATCGTTTCAGAACTAGTATTATCCGTATTAGGACTTCCTGCAAATATTTGCGGTAACCATGGCCCTGACATTAACCAGTCAAAACCAGAAAAAGGGTTAAATGTAGGATTTGGAATTGCTATTGGAGGAAGAGGTATTATTGATGGATACGGAAAAGTAGCCGCTCCTAATATAGGTAAATTGATTACCCCTATGTTAATTCTTTCTTCTGGTTCATTTTCATAATCACCTATCCATATTCTATTATGATCTAGTTTATCTAATCTTTGAAACCTATCTAAATTTCTTCTTAAAGCAACAATATCTTGCCTTATGTCGATTAAAATTGGGGATTGTCTTACAACATTATTCTTGTCACCAACGAGTGTGTAATTTTCTTTGCAAGGTATATTAAATAAAATCTCGCCAGTTGAGTAATCAAGTAATTTTATCCAATTTGCATTAGTAAGACCGCCAAGCAAAGCATACAATATTTTGTTATCGGCGATATAAGCAAGCATACCTTCTTTTCTTCTGTCTTGCGTTATAGCATTTCTTTCTAAAATAGAAGCAACGCTATGCAAACCACCTTTGCCGAAAACATCAAGATGAGTTGAGTATGTATCGTTAATCGATATCGGTCTTATATAATCGCTTACTTTAATGCCGGTCATACTGTCAAACGCCCTAATATATCAGAAATTTTATCGCTTTCGTTAGCGTAATGTGTGTCTATTATATCAGCTAACTGGGCGTACCACTCAGGTATACTATTATCAGTTTCATTATTAAAAGTAGGCGGAAACGTAGGATACCAACCGTAGTAAAACAGCGGTAATCCGTAACCGTTATTCAATCTATCGGCTTCATACTGTAAATTTTTATGACTATTTTGCTCTGCATTAGTCATCAATAGAGTAGTATAGGCAAATATTCTTTCTGCGGCCGAATCTCCCAAGGGGTCTGAGCCGTCAAAACCATTTCTACCAATTCCTGCACCGACATTGACTACAACTATTCTTTTGGCGTTTGGTTTTATTGTTAGTCCAAGTTTAATAGCTCTATCAACGGCGTTATTAATAAGGAAAGCTCCGTCAATATAATCATGACCATTAAATTGATAACTAGGTAAATATGGAAAAGCAGCAGATGACGCTCTACACACATCAACTATTTTCGCATCTCTGCCTATAAAATACGCCGGGTCATTGAAATTTGAAAAATAAACAGGTCTACTCATATCCTGTTCAACGGCAGGTATAACAATCGGAACGTTTAAATTAGCTAGCGTGTTTACTCCAAAATTTTCTACTAATGTTTGATGAAGTATATTGCTACCATAATTAGAATCTTCGTAAGGAGACGCATAAAAAGCATCGTTTAAACCTATTAATGCTATTTTTTGTGCAGTATTAGGTCTATTTGAATCAGTATTAGCATTATGACTACCAGAAGCTACTTCAGAAGCTGTCCTAATAGTAAAAATTCTTTTTGCTTTTTCTAGATAAAATGGTTCTACTTCATCCATAGTTTTAGCAGCAGCATAAGAAGAAGACAATATTGCGCCAGTTGAAACTCCTGCAAAAACATCGACATATTTCCACAAATCAGCCTGCGGTATGCCCCATTGATGTATGAACTTCTGCATGAAGCGATTTTCGCCATAACCCTTTGTTGAACCTCCTGCAAAGCTAAATATTCTTATTGTATCTATATCCATTACTTGATACCCATTACAAATTCTTGATTGATTTCATGTAGAGTGCGGAAGCAATTGTATGTCAATGCAACCCCATATTCGTTGGTAATTAATATCTTTTTAACCTCATCAAATACAAAAGCGATATCACTTGTAACTTCATAGAAAACATAGTTTTCGCCTAAAGATTCAGGATAACAAAACCACTTATAACCAATATCTAAAAATAAATACTCGCCCTTAATATCAATTACTAATTCTTGAGCTCTAAGCACAGACATTGGATTGGGCAGCCCAGTATCCTCTATATCTTCGGTATACTCACCGTAATATATCTTGTACTTATAGTTACAAACATAATTCTTTAAAAAACTAACGCCCGTAGTATCGTATGCGTATATTTGAAAATTAACGACACCTAAAGTGTCTAGTTTATACTCAGGAAGCGGTAGAACTATCGGCGATGAATTCGGTAAACTACTTAAAATTTCAGTGTCGTTACCTATAATAGTAATACTGTCTTCTTTCAATAATTCAGGATTATCAATTATAAAATTAGCGGTATAATCACCTGCTACTATTTGATATCCAACTTCAATATTTTGAGGTATGTCTTCGATATTAAACTGACTAAAACTTGGTAAATCCCATCCATACAATAACTTAGTCCACAAAACCCTTTGTTCTACTTCGTCAAATCTTGTCCCTTGTTTACAACCGCCGATATCGAACGGCAAAGGCATCGTATTTGTGTATTTAAAGCTACCTGTGCCTCCACCATAGAAAATTTGTTTACCCTTTATTTGTCCTGCATCAATAACTTGGTCATCAGTTGTAATAATTAAGTGGTCTCGCCGATCTATCTCGGCGTTTTTTATGCCATTTCCACGCTCTCCTTTTTCTCCAGTATCACCTTTGTCCCCTTTGATAGGCTTAAATGACGACTTAATCTTATCAATTGTTTCAGTAGCGAATAAGCGTAAATCTTGTTGTAGTTTATCAATAGCACTAGATACCAGACAGTCTAAGCCGTCTTGCAGTGTGGAGATTATTTTATCCTCGTCTGCATTCTTGCCGTCTTGTCCGTCTATCCCATTAAGTCCGTCTTTAGGCGTTGGGATTGATGCTATTATTTTATCTAGCTCATCCTGCAAAGCTTCTTTTATGCTAGTTTCTTGTTCTTTTATCCGCTTATTCAATAGTTCAGTGAGAGCAGCAAGTATAGCTTCTTGGTCAGCATCTTTGCCGTCTCGACCATCTTTAACATCAGGTATAGACTCTCGGATTATCTCTGTAATTTGACTGGATAGCTCTTGCTTTACATTTGCAATCTTATCGGCGAGTTTAGTTTCAAGAGCATTAGTGATCGCCTCTTCATCAGCGTCTCTGCCATTAACTCCGTCCTTAGCTAGTGGAATTTCTGCAACAATTTTCTCTAAACCTGATTTAAGCTCCGCATTGATAACTTCAAGCAAACTAACTTTTATTGCTTCCTCGTCAGCATCTCTGCCGTCTTTGGGAACAATAGGCTCAGGTATATATTGTCTGATCGCTAGTAGTTCAGACTCTAATTTACCTATTAAAACAGACGTAATATTTTCTACTATTTTTTCTTCGTCTGCGTCTTTGCCGTCAACTCCGTTTATCGGCTCCGGTATAGATTGCTTGATTTTTTCTACTTCATGTTCTAATTTTTTAGTTATAGCCGTTTGTAATGATTCTATTATCTTTTGTTCATCTACACTCTGCCCGTCTTCGCCATCTTTCGGCTTAGGCACTAACTCAACTACGGAATCGATAATACTCTGTAAACGGCGCTCTATTTCTTGCTTTAGGAGAACCGATATAACTTTTTCTAACTTTACGGGATCGAGTTCTTTTGTAATAATTCCGCCTTTAACAATCGGCAATTCAAACCTATTAACAGTATCATCGGAGTATTGGATCACTAACTCGGTATCCTCAATGCTAATAGATACTATGAATTTTTGCTCGATAACCTTATCGACTAACTCTGCAACCGTAGCAACAAGCAAAGTAAAACTGTAATCGTCTTTCATTTCTTACCTTTTACTTTTTGGTAAGCAGATTCAGCTACTGTTTTTATTTTATCTTTAGTTTGCTGCTCCTCATCAGGTTTTTGTAAAAGCAAATCTAAATTATCTTCTTCGACTTCAATACCTTCTTCCAAATCAGGTTTTGATAATTGAATATTAACATGAAATTCACCACGACCGAACCTCTCTTGCCAACACTCAGCTGGATCAATAGCGGAACGATCTATATACATGCAATCAATCTCGGCATACTTTTTCTTAATATCAGCCCACTCACCTTCCGACGGAGCAGTTAAAGACGGAAATTCCCAATCCCATATTTTTGGCTTATCGCTCCAGATTTTTTGAGCCTTCAAGATATCAAGTAACCAGTTAAGACACGGCTCTACTTGATCACCTCTATAAGCACGCACTATGTCATACCAATTTTGTAAATCACTTGTACCGGTAGCATTAAGTCCGCCCGGTGATTTACCGAATAACCTAGTTGCGGGTATTCCTGTTGTAGCACAAATAGATTCTGAGAATCTATCCCATAAATCCGCTAAACCTGCAACCGAGCTGGATTTTTTCTCGTAGTCCTCAGCTCCGTCACCATCAAGCAATATCATGTTAGCACTTGATCTAGACATGTCTATTTTGTCCATTCGCTTAATAATTTCTTGATCACCGCCTTCCGTACTTAATTTACTGCTTAGACCGCTCATTTTCATTAATACTTGAATAAAATCTTGAACTATCTCAACTGAAGAACTGACGACAAGGCCGTGATTTCTTAAGGCCTCATAACATGACTGTAAAACAGAACTATCCCAACCTTGGTTATTTATTTTTAAAGAATTAGGTATACGCTCACCGCCAAAAGCAAAACACCTAGATCTATGTACTTTAAAAGAAATATCAGATAAACCGTTCCAGCTATTGGTAATAGTAAATACTTCTGGCTCACCGTAATATTCTTTGTAAAAGTCTTTGCATAAATCATCATCATTCCAGTATATCTGATGCCGATCAAAAACTTTCAGTGATATTAGTTGCTCAACCCTATTCAAATTTAATGGTTTATCAAACTCCTGCCCATCATCAATAAAAGCTACTAATAATGCACCGCCGTATAATCTACCGAAACAACCTGCGTCTATTATTGATTGCTTTGTTTTTACTCGATGCAACTCTTTTAACAACAATTTATCTGCTTCTATAAAACCTCTAACTGCATCATCAACAAGAATATTTACTATTCTTTTGCCTATTCCGTTTGATTTATAGATTTCCGCAAGCGTGTATTGGTCTAAAGATAAAGTAGATTTAAAAAAAGTGGAGTTGGTGCGACTACGCTTAGTTCCAAGATTAGTAACTACATTTTGCCAACCATCGGTTCTTGAAGAATTAATAATATTTTGAATTTTATTTTGAATATTCTTGAACATTAAATATATGACATAATTGATAATAAATTATATCATATTTTGTGAGGTTATGCTAGTAAGGTCTTGATGTTTTAATTAATTTGAAAGCAATAATCGTATTCTAGATAATACTTCGTTTAGTATTTTTTTGTCTAATTTCGTAATTTTGGTTACTTTACGCTCTTTCCAATCCATAGAACGTATTTGATCGCAGAGAATAGCTCCGTTTATATCGTTATAGTTAATCAAAACTTCGAATGGGTAACCTTTAATAGAACTTGTAATAGGAACAAGTAGAGCTAATTCGCTTTTAAGATTGTAATTACTTGGAGATAAGACTATCGCTGGTCTTCGTTTAGCTATTTCTCGACCTTTTTGAGGTTCAAAATCAACCCAAACGATATCACCTTTCTCTGGCGTATATTCTACCATGTTTCTTTGCCGACTAAAGTATCGTTAAATATTACTGTATGGCGATTGGCTTCCGTTATTTTCTCTACCAACATATCCAATCCTGAAATGTCTGAACTAATAATAAGTTGATTCTCGACTACTTTAACATTAACGCTAGTCCCATCTTTGAGGTTAAGCTCACTAGCAATCTTCTTTGGAACTCTAACGCCCAAACTATTGCCCCATTTTTTAACTTGGCTATACATATAAAACCTACGTAATTTAATTATACAAGTATATACTTTAAATTAAAAAAAAGCAATAATCTTATGCGTAAACTTGGAGTGTACCCTATCCTCACACTCCACATAACGGCTAAATCTGTGTATTTAGGGTCGATTTTACTATTTCTTTACACTCTATAAACAAGGTCTCAGAGCCTAAATTTACAGTTATTTCCTCAATCTAACCACTTACTATAATCGATACCTCTATTTTTCATTAGCCGCTCAAGGGCATAGCGTAAAGCGTCTATACAATGGTTGTATTTATCAATTATATCATCAGTAATATCGCCGCTACGTTCATCTACCTTGTAGGAATAAAGCGTAAATTCTTTGATGGTTTCAACGCAGCGAGGATTAATTATCACCTGATCGAACGTCTTGATATGCATTATGCCGTCTTCGACCGAGCCTTTACCTTTTTCAACGGCTCTGATACTATATCCGCATTTCTTAATACCGCTTATACCTTCAGGTCTAGCGTTATCAGCATAAATAGTATGTCGTTTTAAATCCGGCAATCGTTCTTCTAAAAATTTACCGGTCTCATCTATATCAAGCTCTAACTTAACCGCTTCGTGAGTTATATATATTTTGTTCTCGTGTATATAACATCTAATTCCCGCGGTGGAACTTACTTTAAAACCAAAATCAAGACCGAAATATTTATGTACTTTTTCAGGTTCTTCAAATTCAGCTGCAGTCCAGTAGCCTTTGAATATCTGTGCATCCGAGTGTTCTAAACATTCACCTAACCAAACGTGCCTATACATTCCGTGGTCTTTAACCTTTAAATGCTCCATTTGAACTCTTAAAACATCAGGGAAATACGGATTGTCTTCGTAATTAACTCTAACTACATATGAGTTTTTAGGCGGCTCGTTAGCTATGAATGTCTTATAGAGAATATCGGTTTTATTTTTAGGATTGAGGGTACACCATATCTCGCTTTCAGGTTCACGTATTGTCGGTTCTATTATTCTCCAGCTTTCTGCACTTAAAGTGTCAGCCTCTTCTATCCAAAGGCGAGTAATACCGGCCATAGACTTAATACTATCTATATTATGCCTAAGACCTTTAAATATAAACCTACTACTTGAATAAGCGCAGTTAATTTCGTCTCTAGTAATCTCAAAATATTCTGTAAAGCCGAGAGCCTCTATTCGTTGCTGCAATAAAGAGTGTACGCTTTCTTTAATAGAATTTTGGAATTCTCTACCACAGAGAACTAGATGCTTTTTGTACAAAGACTCAATGATTAAAGCATCGGCAACAGCGTATGACTTACCGCTACCGCGACCGCCGTAAATAATTTTATGACGATATGGCTTAGAAAGCCCTTGTTGCCACTTAGGTAAATATCTTTCTATTTCATTCTTCATTTTCTGATTGTCGATCGCTAATTTTTTGTTGTTTAGTTATCGGATCATCAACAAAATGATTTATAACAGTGGGTGGCTCTTTAGGCGTTACGTCTTTAGTAGTAACGTTTAATTCTTGCTTCTCACTCCAACCAGCTCGAGTCCTTAAATAAAATATAATAGCTTGCACTTTACTCGGACTATTTTCTTTTTGTCTTATAAGCTCCATAAGGTTTGAACCAACAAAGCTACAAGCCTTTGCTGTACCCCTGTTGTAGTGTTCAAGTACTCTGGGGTCTCTATTTAGAATCGCATAAAAAGTAGTTCTTGATATACCAAAATAATCAGCTATCTGCTCTACTGTTAAATATGCCGCCAAAGCTTCTACTTGTGATATTTCTAAGTCGCTTAATACAATCTTTTCACTCATAACTTTAACTATCAATCAAAACCGCTTTTTCCCCAGTTTCTTTTTCCCACCTGTTAACTATCAAATCTACGTATGCAGGCGATAGCTCCATCATATAACAATTACGCTTTGATTTCTCACAAGCGATTAGAGTTGTACCGCTACCTCCGAACGGATCGTATACTCCTTGCCCTGCCTCGGAGTTATTGAGTATCGGTCTTAACATACATTCAAGGGGTTTTTGAGTGCCGTGTCCAGTTTGTTCTTCCTTAGTACTAGCTCCGTAATTATTATTATCTATTTCCCATATAGTACTTTGATCACGCTTACCTTGCCAATTATGCTGCTTTCCTTTTTTTACTGCGTACCACAGAGGTTCGTGTTGATGATGGTAATCGCCTCTACTAAGTACAAAATGCTGCTTTGCCCAAATAATCAAGTTTATTAGTTCGAAGCCGCATTTCTCTATATTCTCAGCAAATTTGTGAGTATATTTTGAAGAATGCCAGATATAAGCTACATTACCCGTAAAAAGAGAATAAGCTTCCGACCAGTCGTACCTATCATCATTTAGGACTTTACCGGTAGCTCGAGCAACATGAAGTTGACCAGTATCATTCCTCCATTCAGGCTCATACTTTACGCCGTAAGGCGGATCTGTAACCATCAATATAGGATTAGCGAAGTCTAACAATCTACTTACATGTTGAGCATTAGTACTATCACCGCATAACAGCCGATGATTACCTAACATATATAAATCTCCGAGTTTAGATTTCGGCTCTGTAGGTAAATCACCCACAGTTTCATCGTCACTGGTAAAAAGATTTTCTTCACCGAAACCAACCAGCATATCTCCGGGCATGCCAAAATCGACTAAGGTTTCAAGGTCAAATCTGCTTGAGAGAATATCAAAATCATATTCACCGAATGGTAGATTATCTCGTACATTAATACGATCAAGTTCTCTCTCACTCAGCAGTCTATCGGCTATTAATACATCAATCATACTGTCCTCAGTATATCCTGATGCGAGTAAGGCTTTCTTACGTTGATGTCCGCCTATTATAGTGTAATCGTTATTCACGATAATACGTTGATGATAGCCGTCTTCTTTTATATGAGAGGTTAATTTTTCAAGTTCTTTATTACCAATCTTTCTGGGGTTATGTTCGTACTCTTTAAGTTCTGCTATTCTAACGTTAGCGTGTTTCCAATTTATCATTTTCAAAAATTATTTTTTAGTTAGTAACATTTATATCACA
>Ga0007801_10000717_pt1 | contig 10772 bp, 10 predicted proteins | sample CryBogmetaGMA2M_FD_60372 | JGI IMG/M metagenome (GOLD analysis project Ga0007801, IMG submission 60372) | Freshwater microbial communities from Crystal Bog, Wisconsin, USA - MA2M | ecosystem: Environmental > Aquatic > Freshwater > Lake | place: Crystal Bog, Wisconsin, USA | collected 2009-07-06
GCGGTACTGCTAGTACGGCATACAAGTACCGTCAAAGAATGGCTATAGAATTACTTAAACAGCTCTAGAATTGCCGAAAAGTCAGCCAGGCTACGCCACCGCTATTTCATTTCTAGTTTGCTCAGTGGTTCTGAAGAAACCGTCGTCGAGCCCGTAAAGGGGAAATCAAGATTGACGATGGTGAAGAAGGTCATGCTGATGACTCCTGTCAGCAGCATGGTCATCACAGCTTGCGCCTTGAAGTTGTGGGCGCCGAAGAGAAAAGAGAACCCAATAGTTGCCGCCGCACCCACCAGCAGCACCCACCAAAGAACCTCCAGAAGTCCGGAGGATGAGTCATCGATCCTGGAGGCGCGCAACCCCGTCATGCTGGAGAGATTCCGGATTGATTCCTGCAGGAAGGAGGCCTCGGACGCATCCTTCGGATTGTAATGCATGTAGGCAGAGCCTATCTGCTCCAGCAGTTCCTTCGTTTTGGGATTAGGCTCTCCCCGCTCCATGGTTTTCCACTCCTCGTTGACGATCGAGTCGCGATATTTTCGCAGCAGTTCTTGCAGGTTTGCTTGTGCTGGTTGGGAAAGTGCCTTTGTGGTGAAATAGATATCCCCAAGATAACGGGCCTCCTGCACTAGGTTGGTCTGCGTCGTGGAGAATGCCTGCCATGTCGTGGAAACGATGAAAGCGAGAAAAATTCCATAAACGGTTCCGAGCGTGCTGAAAAAGGGCCCCGTGACGTCGTGACTCTGATTCACAAAATGAGCAGGGATAAGCTTCCTTGAGATGCAGAGCCCAAAAAACGCGAGCAGCATCGGCATCACAACACAGACCGCGAAAACCATGACTGGCGAGAGGTAGAAGGTGAGGGATTGTTCCAGGGACATGGAAGAGGCGGTAAGGCAATACACGATTTCAGTCTTCACCGAACAAATGCCAAAAACAAGTTGGTTGAGGCAGCAAGTTCGTGCCTCGACGGTTCCGTCACAATTTAGCCTTTGACTCCCGTTCTTTCTTCCTTTGAATCGTTGTGTGTCACTTACCCTGCAATCCATGTTACGCTCTCTTCTGATGACTGCCCTCTTTGCATCGCTATTGACCGCCTGCACGGGGGGAAAATATGAGTCGCCCAATTACTCCGTGGTTTCCTCGGATGGGGCCTTTGAAATCCGGGATTATCCCCAACTGACCCTCGTCTCCACCCCGATGCAGCATCGGGGGGAGGATGGTTCCTTTATGAAGCTCTTCCGCTTTATTCAGGGCCGTAATGACCGCGCGGAAAAAATCTCCATGACCACACCCGTCTTTCTGACGGGAAGCAGCGTGGGAACCATGAGCTTTGTACTGCCACAAGCTGTGGCACAACACGGTGCACCGACCCCCTCGAATTCCGATGTCACACTCAGCACAATCCCTCCGACACGCTATGCGGCCTATCGGTTCTCCGGTTCCAACAATCCCGCATCAAGCGAAGTCGCTGCCAAAAAACTGGTGGCGTGGGTCAAGTCGCACCATGTCGAGATGTTGGGATCACCACTCTTTGCATATTACAACCCTCCCTGGACGCCCGGATTTCTACGTCGCAACGAGGTTCTAATGCGGACAGCCCCTGCGAAGTAAGCAGCCCTGTGGTACATGGATCTCTGGGTCTCACCTCACGACTTTCGCGTTCGCTCCCTGAATACCTTATCCTGCGGTTTCGTCACTTCTCCGTTTGGTGACTGTGTGGCCCTGGCTACAGACGCTCATCTTGTCGCCCTCCGCTTTGTCAGTGATCGCCGGGAGTCATTGCAGGCCCTGCAACTCGCATGGCCGGAGGTGGCATTCCGCCACGACCCTCTTGCCGATGCCCTGATTGCCAAGGTCTTTCAGAATCCGGAGGTTGTCCCTGTCATGGGTATCGGGACTCCATTTCAACTCAGTGTCTGGGAATTTCTCCGCACCATTCCCTCATCCAGCACGATGACCTATGGAGAGGTGGCGAGTGCCATCGGTCGCCCGAATGCGGCGCGTGCTGTCGGAAGGGCCGTGGGAGCCAATGGCATCGCCGTCGCGATACCGTGCCATCGCGTCATCTCCAGAGGATCGCTCACCGGCTACCGATGGGGACTGGAACGCAAAAAACAACTGCTCGCCTGGGAGCTCTCGCTCCGCGATCCCCTCAAGATGCCATTTTAGAGCAGGGGCGCGGAGATGGGTTAAATCGTTAAAAAGTGATTGGTATTACAAAGAGCAGAGGGGTTGAACCATGCTTATGCGTACAGGCACGGCAGGCCACGATAAAATCGTAGCCCCTGCCCGCACGCCTACAGGAACCATCTACTGCCTTGCTCCACCCAAGCCAGCTGTTCCAAAGCACGGAAAGATTAAACGTTCTAACCTTTTTAACTCTTCAGCCTACTGCAAATGGCGAAGAGCTTCTTTTTTCTGCTGCAATCAACAGGCATAATGTGAAAGAATAAACCATGTTCATCTACGGAAAGACTGCGGCGAATGCGATATCCGTCATAAGTTACCTCGCCGACGATCCAAAGCGCCGATCAGGCTCGGGAGAAATCGCCGAAGCCCGGGGTATCTCCCGCGCATTGACCGCCAAGCTCCTCACCCAACTCGCCTCGGCAGGACTTGTCCTCGGACAACCGGGACCGGGCGGCGGCTATACTCTTGGCAAGCCAGCAAAGGATATCTGCCTTCTCGATATCATTTCGTTGTTTGAACAGACCTCCAACAATACCAACTGCCCATTTGGTGAAAGTTGGTGCGGTGTCGGCGATCCCTGCCCGCTGCATGACACCATCTCCGGCATGATTGAATCCAATCAAGAGTTCATCGAAAAGACAACGCTCGCTGTTTTCCAAGGTTGGTCGGCTAAGAGTCTGTCTGAAAAGTCCGCCTAAAAATATTTGGCGGCAAGCTGAATCAACAGCATTCCCCAAGCAAGGAGCGGAGATCTTCGGGCGGATCCGATTTCCAGCAATGCCTCTCGCCCTGAAACGAGACGGCCAGCAATGAGGAATGCAGGGCATGACGCGGCAACCAGAGACGCTCTTGAAGCTTGGACGTCCAGCCTGTTTGAATGAACTCAAGATAACATTCCTCTGAGGGACCGTAGATTTTATCACCCACGACCGGATAGCCTGAGAAGGCTAGATGAATGCGAATCTGATGAGTCCGTCCGGTGAGCGGCTTGCAGTGAACCAGAGCCATCTGCCCATACTGCGGATGAGTCAGACGCTGCCGGACAAAAAAATCGGTCGCAGCTGCCGCCCCCCCGGCATGGACACCTCTCTTGAGCCAGATTCTCGAGGGCATGACCTCGCCGAGGCGCAGAATCGGCTCCCGGACGCTCCATGACTCCTGATCGGGCCAGCCGATGACGATCGCCAGATATTCCTTGGTGATCTCCCCTCGCTCCATCGCCATGCCGCAGGCACGCGCAGCATCGCTCCTCTTGGCTACCAGCACAATGCCGCTTGTCTCCCGATCAAGCCGGTTGATCAGCGAGACCTGACCGCCGCTCGCAATCTCATAGGCAAGCAGTTCCCGGAGGTGATCCCATAGGGTTGTTTCCCCACCCGGCTTGGTCGGATGGACAAGCACGAATGGCGGTTTCTCCACCGCCAGTAATTCCGGTGTTTCCCCAAGGATGCGGATTGAGGGCGGGCATGGGGAGTGATCAGCCATAGAGCCGCTCAATCGCTTCAGGCACCGGGGAGAGGAAGGACGCGGGCATTATCCCTGAATTGCATTGCAGGAGTCTTCTGCCCGACGCTCTCTCCGAGGGCCAGATAGAGATCGATCCGGTTGTTCAGCCTCAGGAGTTCGATATGCACCAGCGTACTCTCGGCTGCAAGCATGCTCTCCTGCGCCTGAAGCAGGGAAACAATGTCAATCTGTCCCGATTTGTAACGGACATTCGCGATACGGTACGCCTCCCGCAGTTCCCCGAGCGCCTTCTGCTGAAGTAGTTGCTGGGCGAGAAGCGAGGACTCGTTCGAAAGGGCGTTCTCCACCTCCTTGAAAGCTGTCAGCACTTGCTGGGCATAGGTGGCCGCCGCCGCATCGCGGGCCGCCTTGTTCAGTTTGATATTCCAGGTAATCCGGCCGCCATCCAGAATCGGTTCGGTGAGATTGGCGGCGATCCTGTAGAGGAAACTCTGATCATTGGTGAGATTCTGGAGCAGCACCGTAGGAGTACCCGCCGTCGAAGTCAGGGCAAATCGCGGCAGTCGCTCGGCCTTGGCGGAAAAGACCCTGTTTTCGGAGGCAAAGAGCGTCCAGTCCGCCGCCCTGAGATCGGGACGACGTAGCAGCAACTCCGAGGGGATGCCCGCCGGAACCCGTGCAATCAAGAGGGGAATGGTTGCGTGCGCCACGTCCAATTCAGCGGAGGGATAACGCCCCAACAGTGTTTCCAGCGTTCTCTTGGCCTCCGCAAAATTTTCCTGCCGCCGGACAAGATCATTTTCCGCAGAGGTCTCGCCTGCACTGCTGAGATGTACGTCGAAAGAGGAAACAGCACCGTTGTCGTGTCTGGTTCGTGTAAGATTGAGGGTTTTCTTGAGACTCTCAAGCGTTTGCTCCGCGATACGGATCTGTTCCCGACTCTCAAGGACGGCAAACCATGCCTTGGCGGCCTGACCCGCCAGGGAAAGACGCGCTCCCTCATAGGTGAAGACTGCGGAGGCTGCATCCGCCTTCGATGCCTGGGTCTGGGACCGCAGGCGCCCCCAGACATCGAGTTCCCAACTCAAGGCGAGATTGACCGTATAGTTCCAGTTGCCGGGATTGAGCTGATACTGGAGTCCGGGACTGTTGTAGAGTGGGGTGTTATTGATACTGGCTCCGGCTATTCCTCCGAGCTGGGGATAGAGTTGCGCGGCTGTAACACGGGATTGGGCCACAACCCCCTGAAGTCGTGCGGACGCGGCTTTCAGATCATAGTTGTCTGCAAAGACCTCGCGAACCACCGCATCGAGTTTCGAGTCATGAAACGTGGAGAGCCATCCCGAGGGGGCAAGGGGAGATCGGATTACTGTCGCCTCCCAGTGTTCCGGAACGATGACCGGCGATGTCGGCGCCTGTTTTTTCGGCGTAGCACATCCGGCGACGAACAGAACCAACGCCGCTCCTAGCCGTGCAGAGAATCTCCAAGGTGGCTTCATCATGCTATTCGGAGCTGAGCGCAACCACGGGATCAAGAAGGGAAGCCTTGCGAGCAGGCCAGAATCCGAAGAGGACACCCGTGATGAATGCGGCGCTGAAGGAAAGAAGAATAGGCATCACGGTAAGCACGGGTTTGGTATCCCCCACCACAAGAACGCTGGAAATAATCGCCCCCAGGGCCACGCCGATCAAGCCTCCAAGAAGGCAGACCAGCACCGCCTCGGTAAGGAACTGAAGCTGGATGTCGCGACTACGGGCACCACAGGCCATGCGCACACCGATTTCACGGGTGCGCTCGACGACATTCACCAGCATGATGTTCATGACGCCAATCCCCCCCACAAGCAGCGACACGGAGGCGATGGAGCCGAGAAGGAATCGAAAGGTATCCTGTGCATGCTTGGTGGCCTCGATCATGGCCGCCTGATTGAAAATCCGGAAATCCTCCTGCTGACGCAGTCTGTTGAGGCGGTTGCGGATTTCGTCCTGCACAAGATCGACATTCTTGAATTGATCCACCTGAACGCCGATCTGGGAGAGTCTTGGGCTGCGAAAAATCCGGGCTTCCCCGGTATTGAGGGGAATGAAGGCGCCGTCATCCTCCCGATCGCGGCCATCACCGCGCCCTCCCCTGATTGTGACGACACCGACGACCATGAAGGGGGCGTTATTGAGGAGGATGTATTTTCCGACCGGATCATCCCCGTTTCTGAACAGCTCAAGATAGACTTTCATTCCAAGCACCACGACCGCCGCCCTCCGGTCGTCATCCTGCTCGGTGAAGAACCCTCCGCGAATCACACGACGGTTCTCCGCATCGGCATAATTCGAAGTCACGGCGGTAACGGAGGTTGAGTAAGTCCTGCTGCGGTAACGAAGTATCTGATTGGACCAGACCCGCGGCACCAATCGGAGCACATGGCTGATGTCGCTGATCGCATCGACATCCTGAAGAGTCAGGATTCCTCCCTGAAGGACCGTTTTTGAACCGGGCTCGATCCTCAGCATATTGGTTCCCATGCGACTCATCGACTGCATCATGCTTTTCTGGGATCCCTCTCCGATTGCAAGCATCGTGACCACGGAGGCCACGCCGATGATCACCCCGAGCATGGTCAAAAAGGTGCGGAAGAGATTGGCGCGCAGTGCGTGGGTGGCCATGCGGACGGCCTCCATCAAATCGGCAATCAGAACCAGCCTCTTTCTTTTCTTTACGGGGCCGAAGTGAAGCGGATGAGAATCCCGCCCGTTTTCCTCAACAGCCGGAATCGTCCCCGACTCAATCGCGACAGCTTTGTTAGCCTCGTCCGAGAGAATATTCCCATCCACAATCCGGACGATCCGATCCGCCTCGGCTGCAACGCCGGGATCATGGGTGATCACGATGACTGTGTGGCCTGCACGGTGAAGCTCATGAATCTTGAGCATCAATTCACGGCCACGGGCCGTGTCCAAAGCTCCGGTTGGTTCGTCCGCCAGGATAATACTCCCGCCGTTCATCAGGGCACGGGAGACCGCGACCCTCTGCTGCTCCCCTCCAGAGAGCTGCGTCGGACGATTGTTGACACGGTGTTCCATACCGAGGCTCTGGAGCAGCATGAGGGCACGCGCGCGGCGATTCTCCGCAGGCATCCCGATGTAGGCGCCGGGGAGTTCGACATTCTCGGCCGCTGTCTGTGTCGTCAGCAGGTTATAGCGCTGGAAAATAAACCCGAAGAGTCGCCCTCGTGCTTCCGCCCGCTCGTCGGGAGTGAGCCGTGACGCATCCCGTCCCATGAGTTCAAAACGTCCCTCGGTGGGGGTATCCATCAATCCAAGAATATTCATCAGTGTCGTCTTGCCCGATCCGGAGGGGCCGATGATCGCAACGAATTCCCCGACATCTATCCTGAGGGAAATTCCGTGCAGCACCTCGATTTCGGCATCACCCACGGGGTAGCGCTTGACGATCCCCTCCATGAGAATTGCGGGTACTGCATCCATCCCGGATTTATGATTTTCGGGAGAGGTCACGGGAAGAATGAAATACGCGCCGCCAGATAGCCGGCATAGCTCATCGGATGATCACCCTGGGACGCGATTTGGCGCTCGCATCCATCGGGCCGGTGATGACCTCATCATCCTCCGAGAGGCCGGAAACGACTTCGGCGGAAACGCGGTTTGTGGTTCCAAGACTCACTTCCACTTCCACTGGTTTGTCATCACGCAGAACCAAAACCTTGGCAGGCTTCACTTTCTTTCCTTTTGAGGTAGTCGGTTTCTGATCCGAGGAAAGTTGCATATACCGGGCAAAATCGAGTGCTGCCAGAGGCATGATCAGCACATTGGTCTTGGTCACCATGGGGAAATAAACCTGTGCCGTCATGTAGGGCATGAGTGTGCGCTTGTTATTGGGGACGTCGAAGAGCGTATTGTAAAAAACGGGCGGATTCGTGTTTGCCGCCGACGGCTCCACGCCGTTCACAATTCCATCGTGATGCATGTCCGGATCCCCCAAGGTGGTGAAGTATACCGGCATACCGATGTGAATCCTCTCGATATCAGCCTCGGAGACCTGCGCCTGCACGGTCATGGTCTCGAGATTCGAGAGGCGGAAGAGAATCGGGGCCGTCTGGCTGGCATTCAGCGTGGAACCTTCGCGAGCCTGAACCAGCACGACCGTACCGCTGATCGGCGCGTAGATCTTGGTGTAACCGAGACTGGCCTTGGTGGCGTCCAAACTTCCCTTGGCTTTTTCGATCTGGGCCTTCAGCGCCTCGATGGCGGAATCGGCCCGGTCAAATTCAGCCTGGGAAGCATCAACCTCGTCCTGGCTCACCGCATCGCTCCTGAGTAGATTGTGGTTTCTGGTGAGGCGTTGCAAAGCCAGTTTTCTCGAGGCGTTGGCGGCATCCATCTGGGCATCCAGATTATCGAGCGTCGCCTCATCCTGATCGACGCGAGCCTTGAAAACAGTGGGGTCAATCTCAGCCAGCAGATCCCCCTTTTTCACGGAACTACCCAGCTGGACATAGATCCTCTGGAGTACGCCGGAAACCTGGGACCCGATGTCCACATACTCCTTTGCCTGAAGTACGCCCGTTGCCGAAACGGCATCCTCCAGAGTGCCACGGACAATCGTGCCGGTGATATAATTCACGGGCACGGTAATGCTCTGCCACTTCCAGAAGGCAACAAGTCCCATGAGAAGGAGCGCCCAGGGCAGCCAGCGCAATACGGAGGATCGGGGAGCATTCATAAAAGGGAGAAGGGGTAGTGTTCCACAATCCCTTTAATTTTCGAGTGCATTTGTCGGAATCCGTCAGCGATCGGGATGGGGGCTTGCTCTGACATGGGTAGTCGTTCATTTGTGAACACTGTGATCCGTCTCGTCAAAGCCTCCCGCACCTATGGCACTCCACCGGTGATCGCCCTGGATGACGTTTCTCTGGAAATTGACAGGGGTGAGTTCGTCGCCATCACGGGTCCCAGCGGATCGGGAAAGAGCACGTTGCTGAATCTTCTGGGAGGACTGGATCACCCCACCACGGGCGAGGTGGTGGTTGACGGAGTGCATCTTGAGCGGGCTGACGACCGAGAACTGACACTCTATCGGCGCACGAAACTCGGGATTGTCTTCCAATTCTTTAATCTGCTCCCATCGATGAATGTGGCTGAAAATGTGGAAATGCCCCTCCTGCTCACCGGAGGAACCCCGAGACATGCAAGATCCGCGGCCCTCGAAATGCTGGATCTGGTAGCCCTGTCTCACCGATCGGGTCATTTTCCTCACCAACTCAGCGGAGGGGAAATGCAGAGGGCGGCCATCGCCAGAGCCCTGATTCATGCCCCCTCACTACTGTTGGCCGACGAGCCCACTGGGAATCTCGATAGCGGCAATGCCGCCCAAGTTCTGGAATTGATGGCAAAGATTGCTTCCCGCCGGACCGCTACCGTCATTATGGTCACTCATAGCGATGCCGTGTCAGCCTTGGCTGACCGGCGCATCCGTATGTTGGATGGACGCATCGCACCAGAGACAAGAGATTAGCACCAAACGAATTTTCCATGGAACATCAGCGTACCCTAGCCAAAAGCGCCAGCCTGACCGGCAGCGCCCTGCATAACGGAGGCAAAGTCACCCTTACCCTTCATCCTGCCCCCGCCGGACATGGCTACAAGTTCCAGCGCACCGACCTGCCCGATGAACCGATCATTGATGCCCTGGTCGATCATGTGAAGACGGTCGAACGGGCCACCACGCTGATTCAGGGTCATGCCAAGATTCAGACCGTCGAGCATGTCCTTTCAGCCCTTGCGGGACTCGGGGTTGACAATGCCCTGATCTCCATGGATGCGAACGAGCCCCCCATAGGCGATGGCAGCGCGGCTCCTTATGTCGCCTTGATTCAGGAGGCGGGAGTCGTCGCTCAGGAGGCAACCAGGGCACTCTTTGAACCCAATGAGCCGATCCATCTTGAAACCCCGGGAGGATCCATCATGTCACTCTTCCCTCATAATGGATTCCGTATCTCCTGCACCCAGGTCGGTTCCGATGGACGTTTCACCCAGTACCTTTCGGTCGAGATCACCCCGGAGGTCTATGCGCGCGACATCGCCCCCGCACGCACCTTTGTCCATTACGAGGATGTAAAGGATCTCATGGAAAAGGGCCTGATCAAGGGAGGGAGTCTTGAGAATGCCCTCGTGATCCGCGGCGACTCGGTTTTGAGCAAGGAACCGCTCCGCTTTGCCGATGAATTCGTCCGCCACAAGATCCTTGATATCATCGGCGATCTGACTCTTGCGGGCCGACCGCTACGGGGCCATATCGTCGCAGTCCGACCGGGTCACGGACCGAATACCGAGCTGGCACGAGCCATTTCGAAGCGCCACCGCGATCTGCTGGCCATGGCTCCCAAACCGGTCACCTCCTCCTCCCCTGTCTTGGATATCAACGAGGTGATGAATATTCTCCCCCATCGTTATCCCTTCCTGATGGTTGACCGTGTGGTGGAATTCGACGGGGACACCAAGGCCGTCGGCGTGAAAAGCGTCTCGATCAACGAGCCCTATTTTCAGGGACACTTTCCGGGCCACCCCGTCATGCCGGGGGTTCTTCAGGTCGAAGCCATGGCGCAGGTTGCCTCCATTGTCATGATGAGAAAGACCGAGAACTCCGGAAAAATCGGCTACTTCATGAGCGCCGATGAGGTAAAATTCCGCAAGCCGGTCTTCCCGGGGGATACCCTCTTCATCCACATCGAAATGCTGAAGGCTAGGAAAAATCTCGGGAAAGCCGCCTGCAAATGCCTGGTCAACGGAGAGGTAGTCTCCGAGGGAGTGCTTCTCTTCGGGATCATCAATAAATAAGGAGAGACGCGACTTATGCCAGAGATTCACCCCACCGCGGTCATTGATCCGAGTGCCGTGATCGGCCCATCGACGCTCATCGGGGCCTACAGCGTCATTGGTGCCGGAGTGGTTCTTGGTGAAGGATGTCGCCTGCATAATCATGTCTCCATTGCGGGGCCAGCCCAGATCGGCGACGGGAATGAGTTCTATCCTTTTTGCTCCATCGGCCAGCGCTCTCAGGATCTGAAATATAAGGAAGAGCCGACCTTTCTGGAAAT
>Ga0007801_10000718_pt1 | contig 10770 bp, 10 predicted proteins | sample CryBogmetaGMA2M_FD_60372 | JGI IMG/M metagenome (GOLD analysis project Ga0007801, IMG submission 60372) | Freshwater microbial communities from Crystal Bog, Wisconsin, USA - MA2M | ecosystem: Environmental > Aquatic > Freshwater > Lake | place: Crystal Bog, Wisconsin, USA | collected 2009-07-06
TCGGGTGGCCGCCGCCCCCTGGCAGCGCTTTCAGATGCCAGCCTATCACGTGCTGCGCACCGACGGCGGCGGCGGCAAAACCATCGTCAATATCGGCGTCGGTCCGTCGAACGCCAAAAACATCACCGACCACCTCGCGGTGCTGCGGCCACATTGCTGGCTGATGGTGGGCCATTGCGGCGGGCTGCGGCAATCGCAACTGATCGGCGATTACGTGCTGGCGCATGGCTATCTGCGGCGGGATAAAATCCTCGACGATCTGGTGCCGCCGGAAGTGCCGATCCCGGCTTTGGCCGAGGTGCAAACCGCGTTGCAAGACGCCGCCGCCGCGGTGACCGGCGAACGCGGCGAGGCGCTGAAGCAGCGGCTGCGCACCGGCACCGTGGTCTCCTACGACGATCGCAACTGGGAGTTACGCTGGTCCCAGGAGCGTCGGCGGATCAACCTGTCCCGCGCGATCGCGGTGGATATGGAAAGCGGCACCATCGCCGCCCAAGGCTACCGGCTGCGGGTGCCGTATGGCACGCTGCTCTGCGTATCCGACAAGCCATTGCATGGCGAAATCAAGCTGCCGGGTGCGGCGAGCGCGTTCTACCAGCGCGCGGTCAGCGAACATCTGGCGATCAGCATCGCCGCGCTTGATCTGTTGCAGGGCGATTTGGGCCGACTGCACTCGCGCAAACTGCGCAGCTTCGACGAGCCGCCGTTTCGATGACAGAGCGGCCGTGAGGGCGCTGCCATAAAGGCATCGGTATAGTCGAAAGAAGGCGCTATTTGGCATGATGCGTATTATGCAACGCTGCATCAACACATAAGGGTATGGTGGTCCAATGATCCAAACTCCGGTTTCTCGCCGTTCGTTGATGACGCTGGCTGCTGGCGGCGCGGCCGGGGCGGTGATTAGCGTGGCCCCGCGGCGGGCCGGCGCGGCCCAGGCGATTGAAATGCAACTGGGGTGGATTGGCGGCGGCAACCAGCTTGGGGAAGTGGTGGCCATGCATATGGGCTACTTCGCCGAGGAGGGGCTGGAACTGAAGATCACCCCGGGCGGGCCGAACAATGATGGCGTTGCCGCGGTGGCATCGGGGCACGCGGCGGTGGGGCAGGTATCGTCCAGCCCGTCGCTGATGCTGGCGGTATCGCAGGATCTGCCGATCAAGTGCTTTGCCATCTCGGCGCAAAAGCACCCGTATGCGTTTTTCTCCCTCGGCAAGAACCCGGTGCATACGCCGGCCGAACTGCGCGGCAAGAAAGTCGGCGTGCAGGCTACCGGCGTGGTGCTGCTCCGGGCGCTGCTGGCGAAGAACAACATGACGCTGGCGGACGTGCAGGTGGTGACCATCGGCGCGGACATGATGCCGATCATGACCGGCCAGGTGGATGTGGTGACGGGCTGGCTGACCAACACCACCGCGCTGAAGGTGCTGGGGCCGGACCGGGTGACGTTACGGCTTTGGGATGCCGGGGTGAAGCTATACGCCAACCCCTATTACACCACCCCGGATACGCTGAAGACCAATGCCGACGGGCTGGCGAAGTTTCTGCGTGCCGCCGCCAAAGGCTGGGGCTACGCGCATGCCAACCGCGACAAGGCGGTGGAATTGCTGATCAAGCAATACCCCAACCTGGTGGCCGCCGATGAACGCGCCGCCGCGGACGTGATGTTGGATTACTGCTTCGACGAGCATACCAAAGCCGCCGGCTACGGCGCGATGGAAGCCAATGTGTGGCAGGACCAGATCGACCTTTATGCCTCATTGGGCCAGTTCACCAAGCGCACCCCGAAGGTGGACGAGGTGATGACGCTCGACGTGCTGAAGGCGACCGCGGCGGGACGCCCGAAGCTCGGCTGAGATGAGCGCGCCAGCAATCGACCTGCGCGGCGTTTCGGTTCGCTTTATGAGCGAACGGGCGGCGGTGACGGCGTTGGACAATGTCAGCTTCGAACTGGAACAAGGCGGGTTTCTGACCTTGTTGGGTCCGTCTGGCTGCGGCAAATCGACCTTGCTGCGGGTGGTGGCCGATATCATCGCGCCGGCGCAGGGCGAGGTGCGGGTGTTGGGGCAGAGCGCGGATGCCGCGCGGCGGCAGCGGGACATCGGCTTCGTGTTCCAGGACGCGACCTTGCTGCCGTGGCGGACGGCGCTGGATAATGTGCGGCTGCCGCTGGAGATTGGCGGCGGTGTGCGCAGCGGCCGCAGTCCGGAAGACTTGTTGCGGCTGGTGGGGCTGGGCGGATGGGAGAAATCGTTTCCGCATGAATTGTCCGGCGGGATGCGCCAGCGGGTTTCGATTGCCCGCGCGCTGCTTGGCGATCCGAAAATCCTGCTGATGGATGAGCCTTTTGGCGCACTCGACGAGATCACCCGCGACCGGCTGAACGATGAGTTGCTGCATATCTGGCGCGAAACCGGCACGACGATCTTGTTTGTGACGCATTCGATCCATGAAGCCGCCTATCTCGGCCAAAGCGTGATGGTGCTGGCGGCTCGGCCAGGCCGGGTGCGGGAGATTGTGAAGGTGGATCTGCCGGAGCCGCGCACGCTCGCGATGCGCGATACCGCCGATTTTGCCGCGCTGGCCGGCCGGCTGCGCCGCATTCTGGAAACCTGCTGATGAGCGACGATCCGGCCCAGGCGATCTGGCAGGCGGCGCAGGCGCGGCTGCGCTGGAAGCGGCGACTGCTGCCGCTGATCGGCGCCTTGGCGCTGTTGTTGCTGTGGTGGGCGCTGGTGGCGTTCTTTCAGGTCAAGCCGTTCATCGCACCGGCGCCGCAGGTGGTGGCCATCACGCTGTGGCAGAAGGCGGATATTCTGTTTGCCAACCTGATCCCCACTGCGATTGAAGCCTTGAGCGGCTTCCTGATCGGCAACGCGGTGGCGATCGCCATTGCCACGTTGTTCGTGCATCGCAAAACCATCGAGATGGCGTTTTTTCCCATTGTGGTGCTGATCAACTCGATCCCGGTGGTGGCGAAGGCGCCGATCCTGGTGCTGTTGCTGGGCAACGGGCTGGCGCCGAAAATCGCCATTGCCGCGGTGATCTGCTTTTTCCCCACTTTGGTGAACATGGTGCGCGGGCTGGAGGCGGTGAGCCCGCAGGCGCTGGAGTTGATGCATGTGCTGTCCGCCAGCAAGTGGGAGGTGTTCCGCCGGCTGCGGCTGCCGACCTCGATCCCGTATCTGTTCAGCGCGCTGAAAATCGCCGCCTCTACCGCTGTGGTGGGCGCGATCGTGGGGGAATGGATCGGCAGCCAGGAGGGGATCGGCGCGCTGATCATCCAGGCGACCTATAATTTCGATAGTGCGTTGCTCTACGCCACCGTGATCACCGGCTCGGTGTTTTCGGTGGGGTTCTTCCTGACCATTCGCATGCTGGAACGGCTTTGCGTGCGGTGGGTGCCGGGGCAGCAGTCTTAGGAGAAACCAAAGCCGTTCTTTTTATAAAGTAAAAAGAACCAAAAACCTTATCAATTTCCGGGTTGCGCCGTACACCATCCGGCAAGAGTACGCCAACGGCAACGAACAGACGACGTTTTTTTGCTTCTTTTTGTTCACAAAAAGAAGATCTGCCAGCCTTCCCAGTGAGGAGACCGCAATGCCAAACACGACCTACCTAGAGCCATCCCGCAACCTGCGCATCGCCACCCGCGCCGATGTGGTGGTGGTTGGCGGTGGCCCCGCCGGCTTCAGCGCCGCGGTGGCGGCGGCGCGGCAAGGGGCCAAGGTTTGTCTGGTGGAGCGCTACCCCTATCTCGGCGGCCTGGCGTCGGGCGGGATGGTGCTGGTGCTGGATGACATGTGCGCCGGGGCGGAGATCACCGTGCGCGGCATTTGCGGCGAGTTGGTGGAGCGGATGGCCAAATACGGGCTGGCGGTCTATCCGCCAGAGGGCGAGCGCGGGCACGATCCGGCGATGTTCCGCAAATGGTCGCGCTGGGGGCTGTTTGATTTCAATACCCGCACCAAACCGCACCCGATCTGCTATGCGGTGGCCTTCGATCCGGATGGCTGGAAGCGGGCCAGCGACGACATGGTGCTGGAAGCGAACATCGATCTGCGGCTGCACAGCGTGTTCGCCGGCAGCATCGTCAAGGACGGCCGCATCACCGGGGTGGTGGTGGAAAGCAAGGCCGGGCGCGAGGCGATCATGGGCGATGTGGTGATCGACGCCACGGGCGACCTCGACGTGGCCGCCAGCGCCGGGGCCGCCTATTCCGAGGGCGCCTATATGGTGACCACCGTGTTCCGCCTCGGCGGGGTGGATACCGATGAGGCCGAGCGCTTCCAGTTCGAAGAGCCGGAGCGTTACGCCAAGCTCGATATGGCAGCCCGCAAGGTGATCGGGGGATCTTGGGATTACTGGTGGCTGAAAACCCCCCTGCCCGGCATCGTCTGGTGCAACTGCCCGCACATGACCGGGCTGGACGGCATGAAGGTCGAGGATCTGACCAAGGCCGAGTTCGAAGGGCGCAAGCGCATCCATGCGATGGTGGACCATGTGCGGGCCAACCTGCCCGGCTTCGCCAACTGCTACGTGGTGGATGTGGCGCCGCAAACCGGGGTGCGGCAAACGCGCATGCTGGAAGGCGAATACGTGGTGACCAAGTCCGATGTGACGGACAAGGTGCATTTCGCCGACAGCGTGGCGCGCGGGCGCGATTATTATACCCCCTACCGGGCTTTGCTGCCGCGTGGCCTGGACCAGTTGCTGGTGGCCGGGCGGCATTATTCGGCGACGCCCTCGGCGCAGAAAATCTCGCGCGAGATCCCGCCTTGCATGGCGATGGGGGAGGCTGCCGGTGTGGCGGCGGCGATGGCGCTATCCTCCGGCAGCACCGTGCGCGACATCGATGTGGCGGAGTTGCAGCGGCGGTTGCGGAACCTCGGCGCCGATCCGGGCGATATACCCACCCCTTACGTACCTTTTGCGGAGCGCGCGGCATGAACCAACAACCTCTATCCGGCGTTCGGGTGGTCGATTTCACCCAAGTGATGATGGGGCCATGTGCCACGCAAACCCTCGGCGATTACGGGGCCGACGTGGTGAAAATCGAACGCATCGGTGCCGGCGATCTGTCGCGCTGGAGCATCGGCGACGACCATGCCGGGCAGCAAAACCCAGTCTTTTCCTCGCTTAACCGCAACAAACGCAGCATTGCGCTGGACCTGAAATCCCCGGACGGCATCGCGGTTGTGCACACGATGCTGGCGAATGCCGACGTGATCGTGAACAATTTTCGCGCCGGGGTGATGGACCGCATGGGGTTGGGGTATGAGGCGCTGCATGCGGCCTATCCGCGGCTGATCTACGCCGAGGGCACCGGCTATGGCAGCAAGGGACCGTATGCGCATAAAGGCGGGCAAGACATTCTGGCCCAGGCGCTGAGCGGGGTGATGGCACGCAAATGCGACCCGACCGACCCGCTGACGATCTACCCGACGTCGTTGGCCGATTACTCCGCCGGGATGCATCTGGTGCAGGGCATTTTGCTGGCGCTGTTGCAGCGGGCGCAAACCGGCAAAGGGCAGATGGTTTCCGTTTCGCTCTACGATTCGATGCTGGCCATGCAGATGCAGGAAGCGGCGATGGCGATGATGCGCGGGGTGGATTTTTCCTGGGGCGCGCTGCCGCATAACGGCGCCTTCGCCACCCGGGACAGCGCCTTGGTGGTGGTTGGCGCCTTTAAGGACAACCCGCTGCGGGAGATTTCGCTGGCCATCGGGCTGGGCGATCTGTCCGCCGATCCGCGCTTTTGCACCTTCGCGCTGAGCATGCAGAACCGCACCGTGCTGCACGATGTGCTGCGGGCGCATTTTGCCACCAACACCACCGCACATTGGATCGCGGCCCTGGAGACGCGCGACATTTTGTGCGCGCCGGTGCGCAATTTGCAGGCGGCGTTGGATGATCCGCAGACCGCCATCAACGGCATGTTGCTGGAAGCGCCGCAGGACAGTGGCGATACGCTGCGCGTCGTCGGCTCCCCCGTACATCTGTCCGATGACGGGTTTGCGCTGCGTATGCCGCCGCCGCGCGTCGGCGCGCATGGCACAGCGGTGCTGAGTGAATATGGCTACAGCGCGGAGGCGATTGCCGGCTTGCGCAGCAAAGGGGTGCTGGCGTGACCGTTCGCTTGCAGGTTGACGGCCACGTCGCGCGCGTAACGATCGACCGACCGGAGGTGCTGAACGCGCTGGACGCGGAGGCGACGGCGGCGCTGGAGGCGATCTGGCAGCAGATGGAGGCGCGGGACGATATTCGTGCCATCGTGCTCACCGGGGCCGGCGAGCGGGCGTTTTGCGCCGGGGCGGATATGCGTGCCGGCGGCGAGCGCACCGGGTTGGAATACTGGGCGCACGCGCACCCCACCGGCTTTGGCGGGCTATCGTTGCGCACCAGCCTGGATATCCCGATCATCGCGCGGGTGAATGGCCACGCGCTGGGCGGCGGGCTGGAAATGATGTTGGGCTGCGACATTGTGGTGGCCGCCAGCACCGCCACCTTCGGCCTGCCGGAGCCGCGCGTCGGCCGGCTGCCACTGGATGGCGGCATGGTGCTGCTGCAACGCCAGATCGGCCATCGTGCCGCGATGGGGATGCTGCTGACGGGCAAGCGGATCAGCGCCGCCGAAGCGGTGGCGAACGGGTTGATCAACGAGGCGGTGGCGCGCGAGGAGCTTGATGCAGCCGTGGATCGGTGGCTGGCCGATATTCTCGCCTGCGCGCCGCTGTCGCTGCGGGCGATCAAGCAGACCGTGCGCCGCACCGCGCAGATCACCCCGCAAGAGGCGCAGGCGCTGCGGCTGCCGGCGCTGATCGCGTGCCTGGCCTCCGACGATGGCGAGGAGGGCGTGCGTGCCTTCCGCGACAAGCGCCAGCCGGTCTGGTCGGGGCGATAGCATGATGCCACCCGGCCGGTCGGCACGACGGGTCAATCTGCATGCCGTCGCGCTGCGGTATTTGGCCGAAATCGTCCGGCTTGGCTCCATCCGGCGGGCCTCGGCCACGCTGAACGTGGCCTCCTCGGCGATTAACCGCCAGGTGCTGCGGCTGGAGCGGGAGTTGGGGGTGCTGGTGTTCGACCGGCTGCCGACCGGCATGCGGCTGACCCCGGCCGGCGAATTGCTGCTGCATCACGTGCGCGGCACGTTGCAGGATTTTGACCGCCTGCTGGCCGATATGGACGGGTTGGCGGGGATCCAGAGCGGGCATGTGACGTTGCTGGCGGTGGACAGCCTGCTGGTGACCGCGGTGCCACGCACGATCGAACACGTCTCCCGCCGGTATCCGGTGGTGACGTTCTCCGCCTTGGCGGCCGCCCCGGCGGCGGTGCTGACCGGGGTTGCGGCGGGGGAGGCGGATATCGGGCTCAGCTTCGTGGTGCCAACGGCCTTGCCGCTGCAACTGGTGGCCAGCGCCCCGGCGCCGCTGGGCTGCGTTATGGCTCCGGACCACCCGCTCGCCGGGGCAACGGCGCTAAGCTTTGCCGATTTGCAGCCCTATCCGATGGCCTTTCAGAGCGAGGCAATGCCGGGGACCACCGATGGCGACGACGGTTTCGCCACCTTTCGCAGCCGCACCAAGGCCCGGTTTACCTCCAACTCCATCGAGTTTCAGCGCGGCATTTTGCGCAGCGGGCTGGCGGTGGCCTGCCTGACACGGTTGGGCTTTGCGCGCGAATTGGCCAGCGGCGAACTGGCCTGGGTCCCGCTCGCCGATCCGGCGTTGCAGCAACTCCGCATTGGGGCGTTTATTCCGCAGCGGCGCACCCTGTCACCTGCGGCGGACTATGTGGTGGCGACGCTGGTGCGCCAGTTGCAAGACATGGAGCACGCCATATGAGTGCGATTGCCATCGATGGTGCCGCAATCATCGCCGACGGCACCGCCCGCATTGGCAGCGTGCTGGTGGAAGGCAGCCTGATAGCCGGGGTGGCCTATGCCGCCGAGGACCGCGCGGGGTTGTGCGGCCGTGCCGCCGAGACGCTGCCCGGCGACGGCCATTGGCTGATGCCGGGGCTGATCGACGGCCATGCGCACGGCTATGGCAGCCTGCTGCGCGGCACCGAGAACAGCCTGCCGTTGGAGCTATGGGCGCTGCACACGACGCTGCATGGGCGGGCGTTCGATGCGGCGGCGATGCGCAGTGCGATCCTGCTTGGGGCGGCGGAAAAATTACGCGCCGGGATTACCGGCACGCTGGACCATTCGCCGATGCAGGCCTTGGCGCCGGACGCGCTGGCGGCGCATGAGGCATCGGGCCTGCGGGTGGCCTACGCACATTTTCTGCACGATCTGTCCGACTATGATTTGCTGAACCTTCCGCTGCCGCCGGCGGTCCAGGGCCTCGTCGGCGGGCCGCCGCCGTTGGATGCCGATCGGTACACGCATGATTTTGCCGATCTGGTGCGACAGGCGCGCGGCGGATCGGGACGGGTGAGCGTGCAGCTTGGCCCGAACGCGCCGCAACGGTGCAGCCCGGCGACGTGGAAGCTGTGGCGCGACCTGCGCGACCGCCACGACGTGGCGGTGCACACACATTTGCTGGAAACCCGCGCTCAGGCGTCGCTCAACCATCGCTACCCCGGCGGTTTGGTAGCGGAAATGGCGCGGAGCGGAATGCTCGCCGGGCGGTTGACCTGTGCCCACGGCGTTTGGCTGTCCGAGGCCGAGCAGGCGGTGTTGGCGGGGCACGGTGTGACCGTGAGCCACAACCCGGCGAGCAATTTGATGCTGGGCAGCGGGGTCATGAATTTTGCCAGTTGTGCCGCCTGCGGGTTGCGGTTGGCGCTGGGCAGCGATTCCGCCAATACCGGCGGGCGGGCGGATGTGTTTGGGCTGATGCGGCTGGCGATGATGCTGCCGCGACGCGACGGCATCACCTGGCCCGACGCGCAAACGGTGTTCGCCGCCGCGACGCAAGGCGGGGCCGCGGCGCTTGGTATGGGCGGGCAGGTCGGCCGGATCGCCCCGGGACAGCGTGCCGATCTGGTGCTAGTGCAGGCACAGGCGGCCGCGACAATGGCGCGCGACGCGGGATTGGCGGCCTTGGTGCAGCATGCCGGGCCGGAACATGTGCGGACGGTGCTGGTCGACGGGCGCATTGTGCTGCGCGACGGGGTGATTACCGCCTTCGACGAAGCAGCGGTGATCCGCGAGGCGGGCGTGCAAATCAGCTTGTTACAAGAGCGGGTTGCACCAGGGCTGGCAATTATCCAGGCAATTATGCCGGAGTTAATGCAACGATTTTTGACATAGATACGTATTTGATATGTTCAATCCGGCGATGCGGGGAGCGCGGCACCAGCTTTGCCTCGTCCCCGCCTGGCCGTTACCCGCGTTGGATGAGTTCGATCTTATAGCCGTCCGGGTCTTCGACGAAGGCAATGACGGTGGTGCCGAACTTTACCGGGCCGGGTTCGCGGGTGATTTTGGCACCGGCAGCACGAAGGTGTTCGCAGGTGGCATAGACATCGGGCAGACCGATGGCGAGGTGGCCGAAGCCGGTGCCGATTTCGTAGCTTTCGACGCCGTAGTTATAGGTGAGTTCGAGTTGCGTATGCAGCGGGTTTTCGCCGTAGCCGAGGAAGACGAGGGTGTATTGGCCTTCCGGCACGTCGCGACGGCGGAGTTCCCGCATGCCGAAGGCTTCGGTGTAGAATTTCACGCTTTTATCGAGGTTACCGACGCGCAGCATGGTGTGGAGGTAGCTGTTGGGTTCGCTCATGGTTTGGCTCCGTAGGTCGTGGGATCGATGCCAAGCAGGAAGAGCCCGGCTTGGTCAGCGGTGGCAATGGTGGTGGCACGGTCGGCGAGGATGGTGCCGTCGGCTTCAAACACTACGCCGCGTAATCCGGCTTGGGCGGCGTGGTGGAGGGTGGTGGGGCCGATGGTGGGCAGGTCGGCCCGACGGTCTTGGCCGGGTTTGACCAGTTTGAGCAGGATGCCACCGGGGCCCGGGCGACGCAGGGTGCCGGCGCGGGCGAGCATGGCGTCCGTGCCTTCAATGGCCTCGACGGCGAGCACAAGGCCCTGCTGGACGATGCAGGCCTGGCCGATATCGGCGGCGCCGAGCAGTTGGACGACGGCGACGGCACGCGTGATATCGGCGAGCGCGAGGGCGTCGGGCGCGGTTTGAGTGAGCAGGCCGGCCGGGCCGAGGGCTTCGGCGAGGATTTCGTGGGCGCCGCGTACTTTGAAGCCTTCCTCGGAGAGGATGCGAATGACGGCTTTGAGCAGACCGTCATCACCGGCGAAGGCGGCGCGACCGACGCGGGCGAGGAGTTTGGCGCCTTCGGTATCCGGTCGAAGGTCTAGCAGCGAGGGGCGGCGCACCGGGCCGATCATCACCAGGTCTCGGCAGTGATGGGCGCGGAGTTGGCTGAGGATGCGGCCGGCGGCACCGAGACGGATGATGGCATGCGGATAAGGGGCGAGGACGGCGGGTTCGGCGAAGCCTTCGAGGCCGACGATGAACACCGGGCGGCCGGCCGCCTGGGCAGCCGCGGCAACACGGGCGGGGAGAACGCCGCCGCCCGCCAGAATGCCGAGGGCGTCAGTCAGCGGCGTCGACGTCCACAACCGCGCTGGTGCGGATCAAGCCGCGCTTGCTCGGGGCATCGATAAAGGCGAGCATTTCGCTGACCAGCGGATCACCGGCGGCGGTCGCGCGGATGGTAGCGAGGCGGTCGGCGAAGACGCCGGGGCCACGGAAGAGCGCGAGGAAGGCGGCCCGCAGGGACATGATCGCCGCGCGATCAAAGCCACGG
>Ga0007801_10000720_pt1 | contig 10767 bp, 9 predicted proteins | sample CryBogmetaGMA2M_FD_60372 | JGI IMG/M metagenome (GOLD analysis project Ga0007801, IMG submission 60372) | Freshwater microbial communities from Crystal Bog, Wisconsin, USA - MA2M | ecosystem: Environmental > Aquatic > Freshwater > Lake | place: Crystal Bog, Wisconsin, USA | collected 2009-07-06
GATAAAATGGCCTCATTAGATGAAAAAATAGAAATGTATGATGTTTTCTCAGAAAGTATGTCTGATTTAAAAAGCTTTACGAGCGCTGAGCTCAGTGACTTTAGTGATCTTCCCGCTCCACAAAAAACCCTTTTACATATTGCGATTGAAAACAATAATGTAGCGTTTGCAAGACAATTAATTCACGCCATTGATTGCGATGCAATGCTCGCAGCTAATAACCTGACATACCAAGCAGATATTAAAAATATTAGAACAGAGCTTCTAGTCAATTCTGTTAGCAATGGACATCAAGAAATGTCAATGTTGTTACTTGCTAATGGTGCCGAGCCCTACAAGATAAATAATGGTGTCTATTCTTCCATTTTTAGCGAGAATGAAAAGAAAGAGATCACAAGAAATTTTCCAGCTTTAAAGACAAGCTTTGAAGACTTCGACAATATGATTGCAAAACTCAATGCAAAAAACTTTACTGCAGATGACATAAAAATAGACCCTAAGAATCTCGATCAAAAATTTCAGAATGATTCTTTGCTTGGAATAGAGTCTCTTAAAATGGTTTCTGATTCGAAGCAACATGGGGCAATTGAACTAAAATTTCAAGAACTAAATAACCAAATACAAGCCCGCAATCAAGCAGCTTTCGAGACAGCTTTCACAAAAGAGCTCGAAGAATTAAAAAAAGACTTAGATGTTATTAACCCATTAGGTGTTATTAACCCATTTGAAACTAAATGGTTGCTAGGACAAGGCGGGATAAAAATAGAAGCTAAGCACCTCGAGGCCGCTAAAGGTTTACCAATTGAAGAAATCTTAAAAACAGAGCTATCAAAACAAAAAGAAAACAATAGTAAAAATCTTCTCAATGCTTGCAGTAAAACAGATGCTGACATAGCAGAATTACTTAAAAATGATTTTGATATTAACAAATTAGACGACAATGGAAATAATGCTCTTCATCTAGCTTGCCAAAGCACTAATATGAAGGCGGCAGGACAGCTACTAGATAAGTTTCCTAACCTTATTAATTTCCCCGATAAAGTTGAGAACACCCCACTTCACCTTGCTTGCAAAGCCGGAAATGATGAATTAATAAAATTACTGCTTGATAACAAAGCTAATAACCACCTAAAAAATACGGCCGGGAAAGCAGCACATGAGCTCTATAGTGGAACAAATAAGGAAATACTAGTTAGCTTAGGAGGAAAAGTTCCTGAGCCTACTCCAGAAACAACTCCAAAAACAACTGTACTTGAAACCTCATCTAACCCTGAAAATGATATAATTAAAGGCTTATACAAAGAATTTTATGAAAAGCAGACACCTCAACAAAGAAAAGATATTCTTGATGCCATAGAAACTAGAAAAAATAGCGCCACCAAAGTAAACCAACTCGAAGGTCCGGAGATATTAAAATTAAATGATTATACTGGTCTCGATAAAGGTAACTTCAAAAAATCACAAACATTTAATCTTAAAGATGATGATAATAAGGACGTCCCTCTAAACATAGCTTTTGATAATGATGGCAAGGTCTATATATCACAAGAATCAATTGCGGCTATTGCAGATAAAAAGCTTTCATGCTGCATAACAATTGAAGGACCAAATGGCGAAGAACATATAGAATTCCAAGAAGGTACGTTAGTCGGAGTACTTGATCATTCGAAAGAAAGCCTAATTGGAGATAAGGATCTAGTTAAACAAGCAAAAAAATACCATGGAGTTGCTGGGGATGAAAAAGAACCAAGAAGTAGAAGTAGTTCAGGTGCAACCGATAAAGAAGATTTAAGTGATGACGGTACAAGCGAACACGGACGACTAGACCCATTTAAAATGCGTCAAGCATCAGATTCTCAACATTCTACATATAGCGAACAGATTGCTAATACGCAAAATCAAATTAATCAAACTAATAACGCTTTCAAAGACATAGAGAAGCAACAAAAACAAATTGAATACCAACTTGAAACAGCAAGTCAACAAAAGGATCAGCTTCAAAATGAGCTTAATGATCTAAATAATGAACTCACTGAAGCCACTCAAGTGCTAGCTGAAACGGAAGCTACTATACAAGCTAAAATGAAACTATACAAAAAAGGCAAAAATTCGAAAACAGGTGATTTAGAACTTCTTGAAGAGATTGCAGGAAAGAAAGACAGTTTTATTATAAGAGGATTCAGAGGCTTTTTCAACAAAGCACCAAGAGATGAGGCTGAAGAATTACTTGAGCGACATATACAATATATAGATAACTTTGATCAAAAAACAGCACAAGTAGCAGAAAAAAGACAAGAATTGGAAGAAAAAAATGAATCTTCCCGGCTTTTAAAGATCGAGAATAGAGATTTAAAAGATCAAACAAATGCATTAGGCGCAAAACTCGATGGACTTAAGGAAAAAAAATCTGCAACACAAAAAAAAGAGTCAGATATGTTAGCCTTTTACAAAAATTTACATAAAAGAGACCCTGGAAGAGCTGAGGAATTCATACAGCATTTTGAGCAATTAGAACAAAATCAACGTGAAGTTGTTGTTAATGCTGGTAATTTTGACCACCAGATGGAGCAACTGAGAGTATTACATAAAGAAAGCCCCCTCTATCAGAAAGTATTTGAAAACATAAAAGATCCTAGCAAAAGGTCAGCTATTGTAGGGTATAAAGAACAAGTAAAAAAGCAAATAGGACTCATGTCATTACTGAAAGGTGAGATAGATGGTTTAGCTGGTAAAAAGCCAGAGCCAAGGGGCCGTAAACCACTACAAAGATGACAAGATTACTCCATTTTTACTAGTTTCTAATCCCGATCCTGGGGTTTAGGGGATGATAATCTATAATCACATCTATAAATTCACACCTCAACCATCAACATTTTCAAGCTATAACTCGTAGACCTGAGATTTAAGCTTACCTCTAAAGAATTTTTATGTTAAATCAAGCCAGTATAACTCCAATTCCGCCCTTGACATTCATCTCTTAAATATATTGACTTCCTTCAAATTATTAACCTAATATTTCATCGCCATGCCAGTCTCATACGAAAGGTTCAACACTCAAAAGAAAGCTCCTGATACAGAAATAAAATTAGACTATGAATTACAAGATTGGCTTAGATCCATGGCCCCAAGCAACGAAGAAAATGAGGATAGCAATAAACTATTAATTTACACTATTTCCGCTCCATACAATAAAAAAACTGCCTTCAGAATATCTCCCTTCGTTACCAACATCATAAAAAAAGGCACGTTTGGGGCGAGTAGAAAGAAAGTACAAGTGGGACAAATCTATAGTTATTTAGATGAAAAATACGTCAAAAAAAATGATGAAACCATTTTGCGTTTGATTTCTGCATGTATTCCCTATCATTCAAGCTATAACGAAGTTCATGATATTCCCATATCTAGCGAAGCACAAATATTGCTTGAAGCTATTGTAAAAACTGGAAGATGTTACTTAGTAAATGAAAATATTCCTGCTAACATCATTAGTTTTGGTGAAACTAAGAAGGTAAAGATTACATGGAAGACCGATAGTAATGGCACGCAAAATATTAATTTAGATATAGAGGAAATCAAAAATCCGCTTATTTTACCTTTGATGCCACCTTATTATATTTGCAGAGAGACACGCAAAATAGGGCTAATTGACACAGGCCTCCCGAGCGAAGACGTTGCAGCTTTGAAACGTTATTCTCTTTCGCAAATTCCTGCCATTTCTCAGTTGCAGCTAAAACCTGATAAATAATCTCTAAAGCCTTATCTTTCTTAACATTACAAGTGCTAGCTAGTTTTAACAAATGTTCTTTTGTTGTTTTTTTTCCTTCACCCATGATCATGGTGGAATGCTCGCCAGCAGGTCCAGAAGAAAATGTTAAATCATAAGCTGGAGATACAGTCCAGGTGCCATCTGCATCCATTAAAAAGGAAAAGTTTTTTGAATGATCGTCTCTATTATGACTCAAAACATTAAAAACAGCATTTCTAAATTGTATCTCACACTGTCTTACATCTCTTGTCAAATAAAGAGTTGCTTTCATGATGCTTTCATAATCAAGAGAGGGCTCTCGATGATCTGCATGCAAAATTCCTGCAATTGAGTGCATATGAATACGTTTATCACCGTGGCGATCAAATCGTTTAACAGCAAAATAGCCAATTCCCTTTTTTGAAGGGAAGAGCTTTGCCTTTGGCACAATAAGTCCAGCATCCTTTGCCATCTGGTGGTAGGCATATTCAATGGTACTAACATCTTTGGGATCAAGGCTAGATCTAAACTTTATAAGCCAATCTTCATTCTCGATACGCAGCAGCACTTTAGGGCGCGCCCCTGCTGAGGAGCCTCCTAAAATTAGCAAATCATCCACATAGCTATCATTTTCATCTAAGGTAGCTTGGATTTCATTATCAATTTCATCTAAATCATTTGGCAAACCCAAAACAGAATTTGGATTTTCAGGTTCAAAAGATAGCGCCCCCATCCCCCTACTTCCAACAAAACAGAGTCGATCAAGCGGCGAAAGAGTTCCGGGATTTAATCCCTCTTTCATTAATTTACGATCTAAAAGTAATCTTCCCCAACCATCTGGCAAGCTATCATTGAACACTCCAAAAGTCCTTCAAACATTTTATCTTTCGAAACTATGACACCTGCTTTAAGAGGAAGTTTGAAAGGTGATAATTCAAGGCCCTTTTTAATAAAAGCAGAATCATATTCAAAAAATATTTGCCTATTTTTAAGTAGCAATCTACCCATGAACTGTCTTTTAGCCGAGCCATCGTAATAAACGTAAATGAGATTTTGTGCTCATTTTCTACCTCTTTTTCTTTTTTCATCTTCGATTAGTTCATCAAGAGACAATGCTACTTCGGAGCTTTTTGGTACAAACAATGCCTTAAAATCATCCATACGCCCAAGAACTAAAGACAATTTGAGTAATGATTCTAAGGATATTTGACCCGTGTGTTCAAACTTTTTTAAAGTGCCATAACTTACCCCTGATTTTTCTGACAAGGTCTTCTGGCTTAAATTAAGTTCAAGCCGTAAGCTACGTAATTGCAGTGCTATTGCCTTTTGCATTTCTTGAGGCGTTACCATGCTAACTAACATCATAATATCTCTTATAATTATATATCCGTTTTAAGGGATATTATAGTAGCCGCTAGATCAAAAGTCAAGCTATTAACAAAAGTGAAAAGTAACATAACATAATATAGACGTAGTGATATTTTTATCTTGAAAATTCATATTACAATTTGAATTTTGTCATTCATTTCTATTAAGGTGTTGCACTTCGTTTGTGAGTTTGGCGATTCCAGCTCTTATGTCATTTTATTTTGAGGTGGACAGACTTTGACTTACAATCCCTGGATCCCGTCTACGCACACTGTTATCCGGAATGTTTTTCTAATTAAATTGTCTAAGGCAGTAGCAATCAGATTTGAAAAAGTGGTGAAGAACTTCAGGACTTAATTTTAGGCTCATATTTTAGTAAGAACTGGAATTTTCCAAAATAGAGGTTGGAGTGAGGGCGTCATTACGAAAACTTCATTTCTTGCAGAACTTTAGCAGCAAGAAATGAAGTTTGTGGTAATCCAGCGTTACAAAACTTTCCGAAGGAATATCATAATAAAGAGTCGCTTCGCTCCATTTGTTTCGCTGGATCCCACGGAGTTCCGCTTGCGCTCCACTCCTCTGGATGACGACCTCGTTGCTTCACAGTATATAACATTCCGGACACTAGTGTGCCTACGCAGGGATTGACACCCTCAGCTCGCTATTTTACTAGCTTTTAATCCATAACTCACGTTACAAGACTTATTTCTGGCTATCAAAATAATTTAACCCTCGCCAGATGCTAGGAGTCACAACTGAAGCATGGTTTTCCCCCATAACTATCTCAAATTTGGAGGTAAGCATTGGAGTTTTACTGATTTCCGCACAGGAATTTTCTACTCTCTTCTCATAATCACTCAGCACCTTCTCATTTTGATCTATCGAAAAATACGCTAGTTTCTTTGAATCTAAATTTTGTTTTTTAAGAGTGCCTAACATAATTTTATCTTCATAGTGATCATTACTTAGCACAGGTGCGATAGCTAAATAGTTCGTGAAATATTCAGGGTGACAAAGAAGCATATAGCAGCAAAACACTCCGCCAAAAGAATGGCCAATGAATGTTCTATTCGGAAGAGTTCTATAGTTTTTATCAATTAGAGGTATAACTTGATGTTTAATAAATTCGGCAAATTTGCCAGCTCGACCAGATTTCGCGTATATCTGCTTGTTTAATTCATCATCGTCTTTGACATAATAAGTATTAAGGTCAATTTTCCACGGCAAAAAATCCCTGGGGCGGTAAACAGAACTTCTAGAATTGGCTGTCTCTCCATCCAGCTCCTGATAATCTAAATCTTTATGCCCAATCCCGACGATGATATAATTCTCATAAATTCTGCGCACGTCGTAACAAATAGTAAAAAGATAATGTGGGTCAATCAAATAGATTGTTTGGTAACTTTTTCCGCTGGTTTTGTAGTCATTAGGATATCTTATGAATAAACGATATTCATGATCATTAAATTTAGATTTGACGTCGTGAGTTTCTGTGTAAGGAAGAGTTAACATATAATTGCTCTCGGTACCGCGATAAATTACTAATTAATCATATTAACTAATGAATTCAAAGTAAATATAATGTCTTGTATGTTCATACTATGACACATGGGGAGGGCAGCGCTATAGTCAATTATAATAAATTTGTAACTTGGGTTTTTGAAAAATGACTTTCATTCCTGGACTAACTTATTATCCTAACTTCATTTCAGATGCGGAAGAATCTGAATTAATTAAAAATATTGACGAGGGCTCCTGGAGCAATGAATTAAAAAGGCGAGTTCAGCATTATGGCTTTAAATATGATTACCGAACCAGAAATATTTCAAAAAATCATTATTTAGGCCCTCTACCTAAGTGGCTTTCAGAGTATTGCAGTTTATTACATGATAGAAAAATCTTTTCTATCATCCCAACCCAAGTAATAGTGAATGAATATGAACCGGGTCAAGGTATTGCTGCTCATATTGACTGCATAACTTGTTTCGGAGATACTATTGCTTCAATTAGTTTATTTTCAAGCTGCTCAATGAATTTTCAAAAAAATCTTGATAAAAAATCACTATTTCTTGAATCAAGAAGCCTTCTAATCTTGAAGCAAGAAGCTAGATACAAGTGGCAACATTCTATTTCTTGCAGAAAAACAGATCAATACGAAGGCAAAACTTTTTCACGAAGGAGGAGATTATCACTTACTTTTAGAAATATATTACAATAACTTCTCTTAAGTGTATAAAAAATCGTTTTGAAAAACATTTAAAAATTCATTAACTCACACCTCATATGACAGATAGAAAATAAAAAAATACCTATCGTTAGCCAGTAACTTAAATATATAGGCATTTAAGTTTTTGATATGCAAATTGTTGCGTTATTCGCAACTTTTTGCAAGCGGGATATTAATATATGATTAATTTACTTGACTTTCGTATTATTTTACGATATAATTTTAAGTGACCATGCCTATATGATTTTTATCAAAGACAAAGCAAAAATGATCCAACAAAATCACAAATCATCTGGTAAGAGATTACCGAATAGTTGATTCTTGCCAATAAATTTAATCTTATATTCTTTCAACTTTAATTTAGGAGCTTTGACATGACTAATGATTTAAATCTGAACTTGTATAGCAAGCATTATAATGACGTTGCAGTCTATACTAATCCTAGCACTAAGGAGCCTGCAAGTAAAATTCTGGGTATAGATTTGAGAACTGTTCCATATAATTTATTCACCAAAAATCATTCTGATTTAACAGCTGAAGAAGTTTTGCAGATTTCTAAATACTTTGGAATATATATTACATCTCTTATTGATGTCGGTGATAGGAGCGATAAAATTGGAGTAGCCTATCTAGCTGAATTATTCGCTTTTAATTGCTTCAACAAAACCCTAGCACTAGGATTAGAAGTTAGTCAGTGCGTGCATGGTCTCATAAATATGATTCCCGATAATGACTATATAGGAGCAGCGTATAATATGAGCGGATGTAATGATAATAACCATACCAATTTAAATACTAATTTATCGCTAGGTTAGTAATAAGACAATTACTACCGCTTCATTCCCCGATCATAATGAGTGCTTGTGTTTTCACTGCAGGTATATTTTTTATTCTTTTCTTTGCAAATAATCAAAATCACTACTAACTCAGATCCCATTATTATTTAATATTAAAAATTATTTAGAGGTAAAATATGAACCTATTAGGTGCTTTTCCTAGTCTTGATAACTTTAATTCATTATATAAAAATTCTCTTAAATATTATGAAGTGACATGGCTGACAGCTCATAATGCATTTGCAAGCAGAGGCGAAGGATGGCTTGTATATACACAACAATATCTCAATATTGAACAAATGTTTTCCTATGGTGTTAGAAGTTTTATGATAGATATTCATTATGATGGCACGACCCTATCTTTGTGTCATGGGCCATGCTTATTGGTTATTTACCAGAAAGGCAGTCTTGCCAGCCCTGTTCTGCCTTATTTAAATCGAGTAAAAAAGATATTAGACAGCGACCCTAGCACCATTATTACTTTGCATTTGGAGGATCATAGTAAAAATTCATCAGCCATTCTAAATTTACTAGAAAGATCTGGACTTAAAAACATGTTACTAGAAGAGAATCCAAACAACGACAATATTACGCTTGGATATTTACGAGAAAATAATAAAAGAATTATTGTTTTTAGTGATTATAAAAAAGAGCGAGAAGATAAATATTTTGAGCCAAAGCTAGGTATATTTCCTACTATTTTTTATAAAGAAACAGTATTTGGCTCAACTGGCTTCAAGATATGTGATGAGAGAATGAATGATTTTCGAGCTAGCTATAACGAAACAGACATAAGGTTACTTGTACATAACCATTTTTCTAAAGTATCAATCGGATCGCATGAGGAGGCTAATAGCTATACAACTATTACAAATACAGTCAATCCTTGCCTTGCAAAGGGTTTGTATCCAAATTTTATAACCGTAGACTTTGTTGAAGAAGGAAAATTCGGTGGAGCTCGCAGAATTGTAGAAGATTTAATGAGAATATACGCAAATCCCAATGACGTACAAAACTTATTGGGTATTTCAATATCAATAACAGAAGAAGCTATAACAAATGAGTTATAAGTTTTTGCAATGGTAAGGTCACTTTTACTTTTTACGTATCTTTAACGAATGACTACAAACCTCACTTCATTGGTGCAACCGACGGGATTCGAACCCATGGCCTACAGATTAGGAATCTGTCGCTCTATCCTGCTGAGCTACGGCTGCTTTTGCAATTTAGTAGACCGCACTATAATATTTTAAATTCACAAATACAAGTTCAGTAATCCCATAGCCTATAATTAATGGCCTCTTCAAGACAATTTAATATTAATATTTCTTCAAGCTACGCGTTATAAACAAGTTAAAGCAAATTCACATTCTCGCACCTTAAATTCTCGCACCTTATATTTACTAAAAGTTAATAACTTTACTTTATACTTCGCTTAAGAGCAACAAAGATGAGATAAATAATGCCAAATCAAGATTATATCAATAGTAACGAATACCAGGAAGTTAAGCGTCCAGAACAAGTTGTTTATGACACAGAAGGTGGCATTCGAATAAAAGGTCTAGTAAAATTTGTGACCTCGCCTTTAGGTTTTTTTGCTGGCACGGCTTTTGGAGGGGTCTATGCAGGTTACGGTGTGCTTGCAGCTTGTGCCGGAGCGGTACAAGGTGTATCAGGCCTAGTTACAGGTAATGAACATTGGAAAGAAAATGGCAAAAATAAATTATGGGCCGGCGCAAGAATGTTTGTTTCAGGGATATCTGCACCTATTACTCTTCCTATCAATATGTTTGGTGACGGTATTTATAACATGGCAACAGGAAAAAATTCCGGATATAGCTTTGCATCTTTTATGGAGCGCAGCCATCAGCGCTTATTGTTCAATTCCGATCCAAATAACTGGATGAGCAAAGAACGAGAAGCTAAAGTTGAAAGGGAGAATGATGTAGCCGCTGGATCTTTTACTCTAAGAACTCTTAACCGTACAAAAGGAGTGGCTAAAATATTATCTTCAGGACCAATTGCTGTGTTTGCTGGCTTTGCTGGAATGGCCGGATGCGGAATTGGAGGTTTAGCAACTTTGTATGGAGCAGGAAAGTATGTTCTTACAGGAGACCCGCAAGAAAAAGAAAAAGCCAAAAATATTATGCAAGGTGGAATATCTACTATAAGTCTCAGTGTTGTCGCTATGAAAAAATTTCCAATATTGCAAGCCGCTCTCGTTGCTGAAGGAGTTTATAATTTAAGCGGATATGATTCAGTTCATGGCGCCCTCGCTACTGCACAATGGAATTGGGAGAAAATGCGAGGTAGAGGCTCAGGAGACTATGTAGATAAAATTACAGGGGACCTCCCTTCGAAAAGACAAGTAAGAAGATTCAATATTAGCGATGATTTTACTCCTGCTGCTACCCCTAAGCTAAAGAAAGTGAAAAATAATAGAAAGAGCACAACACCAGATCATTAAACCAGAACTCTTTATAGAAGCATGCTTTGCAGGGATAGTATAGCGCGGGCTTCAGTTTTAGTTTATAATTAGGAACTAGCGACCTAAATATCAACTAAATTAACAAACACAAGCTCTACTAATC
>Ga0007801_10000724_pt1 | contig 10740 bp, 8 predicted proteins | sample CryBogmetaGMA2M_FD_60372 | JGI IMG/M metagenome (GOLD analysis project Ga0007801, IMG submission 60372) | Freshwater microbial communities from Crystal Bog, Wisconsin, USA - MA2M | ecosystem: Environmental > Aquatic > Freshwater > Lake | place: Crystal Bog, Wisconsin, USA | collected 2009-07-06
CAGCGTTTTTAATGTCGATTGATTACTTTGTTTGTCATTGGCGGCAAGGGGTTGCCGCCCTACGGCCCATCACGCAGTAGGTCGGCAACCCTTAGTCGACATGGACGGACAATATGTAAATAACAATCGGGTGAAACTTCAGTATCTTTTGATTTGACTAAGGTCGGCACCGGCTCTGATCGCCCCGCTGATGTCCGTCAAGTAGAGTTTCGCCCCGGTGAGGTTAGCCTCGCGAAGATTCGACCCGGAAAAATTCGCCTTTCCAAGTTCCGTGCCGCTTAGATCCGCCTTTCCGAAGCTCACGTTGCGACAGTCCGCCCCGTAGAGTTTCGCATTATTCAGCTTGGCCCCGTCGAGATCCGCCGAGTGCAATATCGCCCCGATGAGGCTTGCCCCACGAAGATCCGCCCCGGCGAGGCAAGCATTGCTTAAATTAGCCCCGGCGAGTATCGCGTGACTAAGATCCGCCCCAGCGAGATTCGCGTGGCTGAGTTCCGCCCTGTCGAGTTTTGCGTGGCTGAAATTTAGATTGCCGAGTTCCATCCCGGTGAGATTGGCCCAGCCGAGTTTTGCATGGCTAAGGTCCGCCCCGTTTAGGTTTTCCGTGCGGAGGTCCGATTTGATGAGGTCCGGCTTTATGCTTGGATTGGCCTGTCGCCATGCATTCCAAGCAGCTTGGCCTTGCTTGATAAGTTTGAGATGCTCGGTTTTTGCCATTTTAAGTCTAAAAGATTCATAAAAGGCATAAAACAATGCAATTATCATACCATGAATCACAGAAAATCCGAATGCGTGTTTAAAATAATATTTATATAATACATGCCATATAACCTATTTATGTGGCATATGACACGAATAAAAATAATATTATTTTGCGCTAAGAATACTGCGACAATCTGTCGCATTGTTGATTCAATAATACCCAATAAACTATGCAAACTCATAATGAGATAATCAGGGCTTAAGCGTTCACCCCCCCCTGCCTTTTTATGGGAGCGCGGCCATCATGTACGCCTCCAGCAGGTGAGATGCCCGCGCTCCCAGGGGTGAGTGAACGCTTACAGCGGGGCAAACACAGTTGCACGCGCCTAATGCCTTTTTATGAGTTGTTAAACACCATCAATCTACAACCGGGACAAACCATGAAAAAAACTAATCTACTCCTTGTCGTGGCCATTTCCACGACTGTTTACGCCCTGTCGGTGACTGCATTGGAAACCGGCAAATCCGGGGATGCAAAAACCGATGAAACAAAATCCATTGCATGGTATGTGGCTAACCCAAAAGAAGCCCTAGCAAAGAACAAGGAATGTTATGGCGACCCCAAAGCCGTCGAAATCCAATCGACACCAAATTGCGTGAATTCCCTGCAAGCTCTTAAAATGAGCCATGTAGGGTCCAATTAAACCGCTTCCCCGTTGTGCTCATCGTTACACAAATGAGCAGATGCTCGTCATACCGGCAGGGATTGCCGGTACCCAGAACACAGAAAGGCTGTCGTGTTCACGACCGCCTCTCTATTTTGCAACTTGAAGGGGAACCCTCATGTCCATCCTGAACAAGAAACGCCAATATTGCTTGCTGACGGCACTTCTGGTAAGCACCGCCTCCCCGTTGGCTTTTGCCAGACCCAATATGTGGTGGGATCATTTTGAGTCGGCGACGGCGAAACAAACCGAATGCGTCAACCAAGCAGAGAACATTCTGACTGCAGAAAGGGCCGGCCAACTGTCCAGCGACGCGGATTCAGTCCGGGCCTGGAGCCCGGAAAGCGTGGCGGTGGCCGAGTGCATCCAATTTGGCGACAAGTTGGTCGTCGCGGTGCTAGTCAGTAGCGACAACCCCGTGGCGGGAAATACAATATTCAACGCCCTAAGAAGTGGGCTGACCAAAAAATGACCCTTTGCCACCTCATACACCCTTAACCCAGTAGTAAAGGGAAAGTCCAATCAAATCGGGCTTTGTTGGGCTACCATCGCAATTCAGCTCGCCAAGCTGGTGCTTGGCGTTCCTTCCGTGAGCGTCAAGCACCAGCTTGGCCTTTGGATGGGATGTCCTTTATTGGATATCACCTAACATCGGTCATTCATTTTCAAGATGAAAACGATAAGGCACGACTACCCAGGAATCAACCGGTTTGTCACCTCGGCGGGCAGGTGTGGCGTGCCCTTCCTTTACCATGTTCACTGCTGCTTCGTCTAGCATGTCGTGTCCGCTGCTTTCAATCACGATAACTTCCCCAATGTCGCCGTCGGCTTGGATGTGGACTTTGAGTCTAACTGTCCCTTCCCAGCCGTTTTCTTTGGCCGTCCTTGGGTAGTTGCTCCTGCCAAATCCACCGAAGTGACCGGGATGATACTCGGTATTCTGGATCGGTGCGGGTGGTGCTTTTTGTGCAGCCCTAGGTGCTTCATCTGTCGCGGCCCCGTTTGTTCCCGTTGACGTGTATGCTGCTTCACGGGCAGGTTTCTGAATGGTTGTTGGGCTATAGCCAGGTTCAGCCTGGGGTTCGGGAATTGGCAATCGCTTAGCGACAGGCTTAGCTGCGGACTTGGGCTTTGGCACCGGTTTAGGCTTCTCAACAATTGTTGGGGTAGGTTTTTCAACTTTGTGCACAGGACTAGCAATAGGCGGCTGCTTGACAGCCTGCTGTGGTGGCGCTGAAGCTGCCGTTGCTAGTGTGGGTTGGGCAGCCACCAGCGTCGCTTCAATGAATAGTGGTTCTGGTTCCGGTGGGCGTGGGGGCATGATCTTGTAGACATGCCAAACCCCTACATGAAGCAGTATAGCCAACAGGTAAGCCACTACCGCGGCTTGCGATTGCTTGTCGCACCGTTCATCCGCAAGGCCATGGGGATGCATAAAGCTCAGCAGTGTTTTGGCTTTTGTCGCGTCGGTGACGGTGATAGAACTTATAATCATTTTAGAAGTTTAAACTCCTTCTGACATGCACCAATGAGTGTAACTAACAATTATCCTTGATTTTGAATAAAAATCTATATGAATATGTCATAGGTTATTAATTTAACATGTGGGAAATCGTCGCAGACAATATGCTTATTTAACTTGTGTTATATGACACACTAGTTATTCCGTTACGTGTCGCATCATTGCGAAGAATGATGGATTATTTTTATCGATAAATTAGCATGTTACATTACCATCGGCCAAATGCAACCCCGTCTTGGCAACCATCGCTTCTTTGGTCAGAATGCATATTTTTGGCGCTTATTAAGGAATATGTGTTATATGCCACAATAAAGTGTCATATGCCGCAGAATATTTATTGAGTAATCTATCACTAGTTAAGCGCGTTGCTAGCTATTCCAGTAAAATCAGTACGGACTATTGTTGGTATATATATTGCTAACATCTTGTTAAATGAAGTGGTAAAGCAATCTAAGCCTTAGGGTGCTTTTCGATTTCATGCAGGGGTACGGCATGGCTAATACACCATTGTGCGGGAAAATTTTCCGTCCACCTTTACTGGTACTGGTAAAAAGATCAAAGCCGAGACCCAAACTTTAAACAAGCAAAACTGGCTTTCAACTTAAACATAAATTTGGAGTTACGAATTGGATAAAATTTTTTTAAAGGCTGCATTTACCGTAGCGGCATTATCGTTTGCCTCAGCGTCATTTGCTGCATCTTGGGAAGGTAAGTGGGTTAATAACAATAACACGCTCAGCCCAGGGACTACCATTCAGTCTATTGCTGCGAACGCCAATAAAAATGCTTACACAAGCAATCCGGCACTGAACAACAACGCTTGGGGCATGCAAGGCACATGGCTCAGTTTCAACGTACCCACTGCAACTGATGTCCTTGTTTCAGCAACGTCAGCAACGACTAACGCGCCGGGTTTCACCGTCTATAGAACCTCTGCACCTTTCACGGGTGTTGTCACCGGGTCTACACCTGACAATTTTACAAACGGGGCCATTCATGGTTTCGATCAGATTGCTCAGGCAGGTATGGCGGGCATAGTCTGGGCGACTGATGCTACGGTCACAAACTCATTGCCAGGGAATACCACGACTAACGGTATCGTCGAAACGCTAGGTTATGTCAATGCCTCAGGCATTAGCTATACCAACGCTTATGGCGATAGAGTCAAGGCGGGTGCTGATGACCTGAGTATTGACAACCTTTATGAATCAGGCGTTTTTGGCAGTGCTTACACGTCTGGCAGTACGGTCTATGCCAATTTAACCCTGATCGGATTAGCACCTGGTAATTACACAATCTTCGTGGGGGGTACAAGCACAAGTGGTACTAATACTCCGATAGATGTTAAGGTCTCCGCCATTCCAGTGTCGTCTACCGATTGTGTGTTTAATTGGGCGGAGAAAAACTATGCAAGCCTGTTCTCGCCAGCGGGTGCATCTTCTCAAACACAGACTAGCTACTATTATCGTTACTACACAGGCACTAAATCTTATATGGGAGTCAATTCGACAGATAATCATGTGTATTACTTAAGTACGGCTGGTGGCAACCCGCAAGATGTGGGTCTATTAACCGATTACATGAAAAAAGCAGGGTGTAATTAAGCACGGCAGTTAGAGTCGGGCATATTGTTTATGCCCGACTTCCGTTTTTTCAATATTGCGGTGGATTTAGGTTTTGCCCATCGAACTGATTCAGCGTGTTTGATACAACAGTTTCTTTGTAGTGTTGTAGGAGTGGGCCATGCCCACGATTAGTGACTTTTCAAGTTAATATTTATGGCGTATGTTATAATAATTTAAAATTTAATTGGCTTGACATACAGCGTTTTCAACATCGGATAGTTACTTGATAGGACGTATGGTTGTGCTAGATATTTCTTTCAATCAGAGATTATTTGAATATTCATATTTAGGTAGCTTTTAAAGATGAAAACGCTGTAATACTGAAATCTGGAGCTTTCAAGACCGCACTTCAGAACTGAATCATCGTTGTTGTAAAAAAGCCTAACAATTGCTGAAATCCTGTCATTCAGTCATGGATTTTAGGAGAATATAAGCCATGGAAGATAATTATATACAGCGTTTTTATCTTAACAAATAAAATAATAAAGAACACTCAATCAAACCATCAATTGTGTGAATGGCCTTGCAGAATGATATAATGTAACAAGTAACGTGTGATATTAAAAACGCTGTAGCCTATATTGAGATAAAACATGGATATCTTACGTAAAAGCCCAATGGCTTTGTTATTATTATTATTATTATTCTACTTGTTATTCTATAATTTCAGCATTGAAGCGTTGGCAGCAGAATCAATTCAGAATAATTCCAGTCCCCGCACATTGGCATTGGGGCCAATGCCAATTAGCCTAAAATATTTACCAGTACCCGAAGTGCCCGGTTTATTGAATGGCTCTGATCCAATCGTTGTCAATAAGGCAGCCGCCATTGCATTAGGTAAAGCACTGTTCTGGGATACCAATGTCGGAAGCGATGGCATGGCTTGCGGTTCTTGCCATTTTCATGCTGGTGCTGATCGCAGGGTAAAAAACCAGATTGCCCCCGGGAGTCAATCATCACCTATAAGCACACAGCATTTCAATATTTCTGCTGTTAATGAGTTGTTGGGATCGAACCATGCGCTTCGTTTGGGTGACTTTCCTTTACATCAAAGGCAGGATCCGCTGCAAGAGTTTTCCCCGATAATTTTTGATACCGACAATGTCGTAGGATCGTCAGGTACATTCGGTGGCGAATTTAAAACAGTAAGCCGCTTGGGTAGTAATATTGACGATTGCAATCGGAACGCTGACACATTATTCCATGCAGGAAACATTGGCACTCGACGGGTTACACCACGAAATGCGCCGAGCGTGATTAATGCTGTTTTTAACCATCGTAGTTTTTGGGATGGGCGTGCGAATAATGTATTTAATGGCAGCAGTCCCTGGGGAGATCGTGACCCGAAGGCGGGGGTATGGGTAAAAATGAGTGCGCAAAAGGTCAGTAAACAGCGCTTGCATTTGATTAATTCATCCTTGGCTTCCCAGGCAACTGCCCCCCCTTTAAACACCACTGAAATGGGCTGCAAAAACCGCACACTGAAAGATATTGGCAGAAAATTATTGCAACGCCATCCGTTGGAAAACCAAAAGGTACACTGGAATGACAGTGTGCTAGGAAGTTTGAGTTTTAGTACCCTCGGAAATTTACAGCCCGGGCTGAATACGACATATGAAAACTTGGTCAAGCAGGCTTTTAATGAAAAATACTGGTCGTTTTCACGGCTTGGCGAGTTTGGCGGCCCGTTAGGGGGTGCACCATACAGCCAAATGGAAGCGAATTTTGGGATGTTTTTCGGATTAGCGATTCAGCTTTACGAAAGCACATTGATTTCTGACGAATCCCCATTTGATAAAAGTGCACGAGACGCATCAAACAAGCCGATTGACCTGACGGCTGCCCAGTTGAGTGGATTGGAACAGTTTAGGGTAAATTTATGTTCTCTTTGCCACTTAGGCCCCAATTTTACGGCTGCCTCGGTAAACGCAAATGCCGCAATTGCGCAAACCCATCCCGAAACATTTGGCGAGCGAACTTTCGTTATCAGTGCGAGTACCAATGTCGTTAATCGTATTCCTTTGTTGCCTCATAACACAGCGATTACCGCATTTATTGATACCGGTTTCGCCTCAACTGGTGTTTCCAGGGAAGCTGCGGATATTGGTTTAGGCGGCGTTGATGACTATGGCAATCCGTTATCTTTTAGCCAGCAATATTTGCAACAGTTGGCGGGGAATATCAAGGGGGTATTAGATGCTGACGTTACTAAGGTACGTGCTTGTGATTTTCAGGAAGAATTTGCGATAAACTTCAAACCGCCTTATGTGGCAACCAGCTTATTTACACCAACAGATGGCATTCAACCTCAGCCGCAAGACACAAATAATTGCTTTCTATCGGCGACGGGCAATGCTTTTCTGCCAACTACCAAGTCCGCTAAAACAGAGTTGAAAAATCCAAACACTCAAAAAATGCTTGCCGAGGTAAAAGCCAGTTTCAAAATACCATCATTGCGTAATGTTGAATTAACTGGGCCGTATATGCATAACGGGGGGATGGCGACTTTAGAACAAGTGGTCGAGTTTTACACTCGGGGTGGAAATTTTACCAATGATGCGAAACAAGTCACTCGCGTCTTCCCATTACAAAATCTTCAGTTCTCCGAGAGAAACCGCCATGACTTGGTTGAGTTTTTAAAAACATTGACCGATGATCGGGTTCGTTACGAAAAGGCGCCGTTCGATCATCCAGAGATTTTAGTTTTGCATGGACATGAAGGCAATCAGGTGTCTGTGACACCGGGTTCCTTGCATTCCCATCTGGCTAAAGACGAGTTTTTGCTGATTCCAGCAGTCGGTGCAACTGGCACAGAAGCCCCACTTTACCCGTTTAAAAATTATCTCGAACGATAGTCATAAAGAGTTTTCGACATCAAAGAGTTATCAAATAGGGCGTATGGTTGTGCTAGATATTTGTTCAATCGAAGGTTTTAGTTAGTTTTTAAGCAGGAAAACGCTGTAAGCAGAACGATTTCTAATCATTTTAATTTGCGAATAGAATATAAAAGCGTTGTAGTCTTTTATAGTATCATCACGGGAAGTGTATTATGTACATCAAAAAATTACTTAAGTTGGGCGTATTGACATCTGCGCTTTGTCATGCTGTTTATGCTAACAATGAAACCCAAAAAAGCTCAACCATTGAAACTCCCACTGTTCTTCAAGAAGTCATAGTCATCGGCAAGAAGCCCCATCGTGATATTTCGGTCAAAGATAAAATTACGACTGAATCATTGACTCGGAAACAAGCTCAAGTCTCTGATACTGCGAAATTACTAGAAGACACCGCTGGGGTGAGTCTACAGACTGGCGGCGGGGTGTCATCATTGCCAATTGTTCATGGCTTGAACGATAACCGTATTAAAGTTGATGTTAATGGAATGACAGTGAATGCATCATGCCCAAATCATATGAATCCACCACTGTCTTATATTGACCGTACTAATATTGGGAATATTACTATATTACAAGGGGTCACACCGGTCAGTATGGGTGGCGACAGCATTGGTGGAACTATTTCGGTACAGTCAACTGAACCCGTTTTTGCTGAGGACGGTAAAAGTTTCTTGCACACAGGTAAAGCTTCATCCTTTTATCGCAGCAATGGCGATGCCTTTGGTGGCAGTCTTTCGACAGGGATTGCAAATGAACATGCTAGGTTAGATTACACTGGCTCTTATACTCAAAGAGGGGACTACATTGATGGTGCTGGAAAAACTATAAAATCAACTAGCTATAAAAATGAAAACCATGCAATAGCACTCTCGTTCAAATATGACAATCACTTATTGGAAATAAGGGGTGGACTACAACATATTCCTTTTGAGGGATTCCCAACCGCACGTATGGACTTGACTAACAATGATAGTATCTTTGGTAATGTTCACTATAAAGGGACATTCGAGTGGGGCAAAGTGGACGGTAAGCTATATCTTGAGAACACCAGCCATACCATGAACTTTGGATCCGATAGACACGCCCCTGAACCAATGCCAATGGAAACACGCAGCAGGAGTTATGGCTATAGGCTACAAGCAGAGATACCATTTGGTGAACAGGATATATTCCGTTTCGGCAACGAGTATCATAGTAGCTTCATCAATGACTTTTGGCCGCCTACGTCCTCTATGCCAAGTATGATGGGACCTAATAATTTCATTAATCTAAATGATGCGACCAGAGATCGTGTTGGAACCTTTGCTGAGTTGGAGAAAACTTGGTCAGAAGAATGGAAAAGTATGTTGGGGTTTAGATATGATCGCACCATGACCGATACCGGAGATGTTCTAGGATACAATAATGTCGTACCTAAACGTTATATTCAAGTCCCAGATTTTTTGCAAGCATTAAAATTTAATTCCGAAGACCATCAACGAAACTTTAATTTATTTGATTTTACGGCGTTGATGCAATTTACACCTAACCAGTGGAGCCAATATAGTTTTGGCTATGCTAGAAAAAACCGTGCGCCATCGCTACATGAACTTTATGTATGGAGCAAAAGTCCGATGCCGATGACGATGAATGGCTGGTTTGGTGATGGTAATGGATATGTGGGCAACATCAACTTAAAACCAGAAACTGCGCACAATGTCACCTTCACTGCGAACTATTATGATCCAAATTCCAATGCTTGGAATATTAAAATAACCCCTTATTTTAGCTATGTTGAAAATTTTATTGATGTTGACCGGTGCGCTAGCTGCCAGCAACCAAACAATGGTTTTTACTATTTACAGTTTGCAAATCATGATGCTCGCCTATGGGGTGTTGATGTTAGTGCAAAAGCTGATTTGTTTAAAGATAAAACGTTTGGACAATTTTCAACCCATTCCATTATGAGTTATGTAAGAGGTGAACGTATGGATAGTGGCAACCTTTACCACATGATGCCTTTTAACATTAAACTTAGCCTAGATCATACATTAGCGGGATGGAAGAGTGCTTTTGAAATGCAATTTATTGATGCCAAAACCGATGTGCAGGCAATAAGAAATGAACTTACGACGGCTTCCTATATCTTGTTGAACGCCAAAACCGGATATCAATGGGAAAATATAAGTATTGATGTCGGCTTGGATAACATCCTCAACAAGCAATATTATTATCCATTGTCGGGTGTGTACATTGGCGACCAATCGGCCATGACTCTAAATTCGTCCAAACCAAATACCCAAAACCTCCCCGGTTTAGGAAGATCGGTCTATGTAGGCATGACTTTCAGTTACTAAGAAAATTTAGGAGAAATAAAATGAAAACATTTACAATGTTTACCCTGTTATTCATAGCGACCACCATGGTTAATGTAGCACAGGCGGGCAGTGTCCACTATAACGTCACACTGACTTTTATAGATGACACTAAATTCACAGGAACATTTGATTATGATTCCTCTAACCAACAAATAACTAACCTGCAAGGCACACTAAACGATGTTTTGATGGGAAACGTGGAGTCCCTCAATTATCAGCTTGGCTCGGGGAGCGATGGGAAAGGTGGCATTAATGCGTATGTATTTGAATTAAATACATCATCTATCGCTACTAATCCACCGGTAAATAACAATGCTGGTGTCCGCATAAATTTCAACGCAACAAATCCTACATCAGGACCCACAGACTCTTCGCAATTAGCTTACATGGACTGCTCCGTAGGGGCACTTATGGGGAAAACCTGCATGTACTACTTGTCGTCGTATAACCCAAAAGTACCAATGGAAGGTGGACACGGCGTACTGTCGGAAGTAATTACGTCCAGTGGTGGTCAACCGGTATCCCAAGCCGATTGTTTGTTTAATTGGGCAGAAACATATTACTCGCAATTATTCTCCCCAACAGGGGCTACCTCGCAAACATCAGCACCCTATTATTATCGCTATTACCAAAACACTAATTCTTATGTTGGTGTGTCTTCAGATAATAATCATGTCTATTACCTAGGGCCAAATGGTGTTTTGCAGGATGTTGGGCCGTCATCCGCTTGGTTTACCACAGCAGGGTGTTAATTGTATGCACTCATGGTGGTGATTCAAGCCGGCGTAGCCATGGTTCGGCCCATAGTGAGAGTTTGTGACACATAGATTGAAGGATATTGGACACTGTATCCCCCCATGCGGGGGATATCGGTTCGGGGTTATTGTCGATGACGATGAACGAACCGGGAAT
>Ga0007801_10000725_pt1 | contig 10725 bp, 11 predicted proteins | sample CryBogmetaGMA2M_FD_60372 | JGI IMG/M metagenome (GOLD analysis project Ga0007801, IMG submission 60372) | Freshwater microbial communities from Crystal Bog, Wisconsin, USA - MA2M | ecosystem: Environmental > Aquatic > Freshwater > Lake | place: Crystal Bog, Wisconsin, USA | collected 2009-07-06
GGGGAACGGAAAAATTGCTTATTTCAACAGTATTGCTGATTTCAGATCGGCACGGTTGCCGGAAGCGGAGCCTTGGGCCACATTCGGCACAGGCCAAGGGTTGCGCGTGATAACGCCGATCCAGAGGATTCTCATATTCTGCCCCGCAAGCAGGACACAAATCGAAACCACTCATGGCGGTGTTCGGACGGTCATAGGGCAAACGGTCTATCAGTGTATAGCGTGGCCCACACTGGGTACAGTTGATGAAGGGGTAACGGTAACGGCGTTCAGAGGGTTCTTGCATTTCTGCCAGACAATCGTCGCAGACGAAATAATCCGGGGGGATATGGACATTACCCCCCTGCCCTGCTTTGCTGTATTTGATGACAAATCCGCTTAATCCCTCGTATGGAACGGTAGTGCATACCGGCGGGTTTGGTTTAGCCAAGGGCGGGGCTTGCTCGACTAAAGCCCGTTCGAATGCTTCGAGGTTTTGCTGCAAGCCTTCCACTTGGATTTCAACCTCACCGCTGCGGTTTAGCACCCAGCCCGATAGATTGTATTGGTTAGCAATGCGGCAGACGAAAGGGCGGAAACCGACACCTTGGACGCGGCCTGTGATGAGGATGTGGAGGGATTGGAGGGTCAAAATAGGTTATAGACAAATTTCGGGTGTGGGTCTTTTAGGCTTAATCATCGCTATTTTATCTCTGAATTTTAAAGGCTTCATAGCTTGGAATTTATCCAATACCGTTCCTTGAATTTTTTTCTTGTACTGTTCTTCAGTTAGTGACGCAGCGTGAAATGGGTCAGTCACAAGCCATAGCTCAAATCGATTAATTGTATACTCGGAAGACAAAAATATTTCAGAAAAGTCTTCGAGCAAGAACTTTTCCACTACCGTCTTAAATTTCGGAACTATATCATCAGGACGCACTAGTTTAGTGACAGTAACATCCCTTAATTCAATCAAGTAAAAATCAAATCTATTTTCCCCTAAATTAATGATAATCATGCAATCAATAGCTGGTGGTGGATTATGCATCATTGATGATCTATAGTAGGAATCAACTTTAAGTATCCTCACTTTTTTGTCGTCAATTTCCTCACCACTTTTTAGTAGGTCACAAAAAGCTATGCACAGACTATTTTCCTCACAAGAACCTCGTTCAATCCCAAAAAGGTCTGGATGCTGCCTAATTTGCTCAAACATTTTCGTTCAGTTTCTGGATTAGTTCGACTTTTTCATTGTATAACTGCTCTGCCGAATCCAGAAAGTTTTCATCATCAATACCAAGTTCGTCAATATTCAGAAGAAGTCCTTCGCTGCCTTTTTCTGTCATTTTGAAGACTGAAGCTTCAATCATGTTGATGTCTATTTGTTTGCCCAATATCAAGTTATTTACTTTATTGAAGATATAATTGCTATGGGATGTTATGACAATTTTTACTCCTTCTCGCATCAGCGCAGCAAATATTTCTGTCAGCTTGATTTGAATTTCGGGATGAAGATGCGCTTCAGGTTCTTCAATGATAACCATAGGCTTTAAAGTTATCCCATTGCTCAGTGTTGGGATGATTCGACGTGTTCGTGGAGATTGTTGCAAAACATATCGCAGGTATGCGACGATAGGGGATAATTCGGATACCATTGATGATGTAGTTGAGAGATCCAGCTTAAGAGTTGTATTATCTGGTGCAAAAATTAACCGTTTGATCTTGGAGTCATAGGTTACTTTACCTTTTAATATTTCCTTTTCAATTTGCTCGGCAATCTTGCTTATGGGAGATGATTCCCACCTCTTTGTTCCAGCATTTATTTTTGATAATTTAATAAAATAATCACTAAGAGGTTCAGATATTCCTGGTAACTCTATTTTTTTTGTCAAGAATAAACGGCTTTTCGATAATTCAGCTACAATCTGACCAAACGCACTAAGTGCTTGATAAAGCCCTGAACGGGAAGCAGGGAGGTAGTGAACGTTGCTAATTTTGCTTGCCACATCCAAATAAAATCCAAATATACTGGTTGTCGCCAATTCGTAAGTAGATGAGGTTCTTGATTCGGGATCATTATTTTTACAATAAACAATAATTTCTTTCTCCGTAAATTTTATTCGCCTAGATTGACGCGCTTCCTTTAGGTTAATTTTCTTTTTAAGAATAAAAGATGTAACTTCAATTTGTTTATCTACTAATCCTAAAGTCACTATGCTATTATCTACATCTAGTTCAATACGGGATTTCCCACCTGAGAACTGATTGAGTAAAACATCACTTCCTTCAAATGTACCTGCTAGCGATGCACGTAAATCCTTAATAAAAGTATTATTTAATAAGAATTTTACTAGACTTTCCAGTATTTTATTAATATTATTTTGATCAATTGATGTGGAGTTGTTTCTTTCTAATAAAAGTTTCATTCCATCTTCTTCAGACTGTATGAACATATAGTATCTTATATCATCCACATTCAAAGCGGATTTAACTATAAGATAAATAAGGGTTATGGCGTAGGACTTACCGACATTGTTTCCACCGACAATAAGATGAAAGTCTTTTTCAAGATCAAATTCACAATGATGAATAGGGCCAAAATTTTCAATAGTAATTTTCATAAACTTGATTCAGTTACATTTGCTTCAGTTGCTTCCTTCCTCACCCCCGCCGCCCACCAAATCCGGCAAGCACCTTCGTCGGAAACCATGCACGGCCCAACCGGGTTGCGCGGGGTGCAGGGCGAACCATAAATTTTACATTCGGACGGGGTGATTTTACCCAACACGACCCGCGCACATTCGCAGCCGGGGGGCATTTCCCCAGCATGACGACGAGCTTGGTTATTATAGGCAGGAAACGCCAAACGGGCATTATGGGCATCGTATTTGGGCTTTAGTTCATAACCCGAGGCGGGGATTGGACCTATGCCCCGCCAATTGGCCGTGACCACATCGAAACAATCCGCCAAGCATTGCCTCGCGGTGGGGTTGCCGCCGGGTTTGACCGCCAATGGGTAGCAGTTCTCCAATTCGGGGGCATGGCTAATCTGTTGTTGCAAGACCGAGTAGACCGCATCAAGCAAGCTGTCCGGCATGAAACCGGCAATGGCAGTGGGAATGTGATGATTCTTGACGACAAATTCCCATTCCTCAGGCCCCATTACCGTGGACACATGACCGGGTGCGATCAAAGCGTCAAAGCCAGGTTCTTCCGAATCCAACAACGCGGCGACGGCAGGCCAAGTCAGTCGACCGCTCAGCAGCAGGAAAAGATTCTCCGGCAATCCCTCTGCTATCATCGCTGCAATGGGGGCCAATGTCGTCTCGAAACCAACGGCATGAAAAACAATGGGCATTGCCAGGTTGTCATGGGCGATACGCACGGCATCCCTGGGCGAGGCAATAGGGCGCACATCCGCCCCGGCGGCTTTGGCCTGTTCGAGGGAGCGGATTTCATTGCGAGGTACATTGACCGGAACGCGTAGCATATCGCCAAAACTGGCTACAATGACTTTTTCCTTGAGCGCCAATTGGATGACTTGGTAAATATCCTCCTCTGGGCAGATGCAGACCGGGCAACCCGGCCCCGGAATCAAGCGGATTTGCTTGGGTAAAATGGTGCGCAAACCCGCCATGGAAATAGAACGCTCGTGTCCTCCGCAGACATTCATGATGCGGACTTCGCCGGGAAAATCCATGGCACGAATCTGCGATAGTCTTTGTTGGGCCATGTTAGGGGGTTTGGGTTTTGTCATTGTATGGCGTTTTTATTTGTCTAAAATGCCGTCATTCCACTTACTACATAACATTACGGACGGGATTGCAAATCCCGTCCGGCACTGGTGCGGCACTGTTGCCGGAAGTCAAGCTGTCCGTTTCACCGGTACAAAGCGAATCTCGGGTTGGGTACTGTGCAACATCCGGCCTTCCGATTGCACATTGGGCCTTAACGTTTGTTTAACTTGCCGAACTTCATGGTAAAGTTTCAACTCCCCATGCAGCCAAGTTATCCACTCGTCCAGCCCTTCCCCTGACTTGGATGACAGGCGCAAGGCCGGGGCTTTGGTGGCTAAATTGCGCAGGCATCCTACAGCTCGTTCCGGCGAAAACTCGGGGATATAAGGCAGAATATCGGTTTTGCTAATCAACATCAGGTCGGCGGCACGGAACATCACTGGATATTTCGCCGGCTTGTCATCACCCTCGGTGACGGATAGCAGGGCAACATTGCGATGGTGGCCTAGGTCGAAACTTGCCGGACAAACCAAGTTGCCAACGTTTTCGATGAACAACACATCCAAATCGTTTAGGTTCAAATTGTCCAGTGCCTTGTCCACTAGATGGGCATCCAAATGGCAGGCCGTTCCGGTCGTGATTTGATAGGCTGGGATACCGAGTGCGCGGATGCGGTCGGCATCATTCTCCGTTTCCAGATCGCCTTCAATGACACCAATCCGCAAAGACCCATCCAGCTTGCGAATGGTCGCTTCCAGCAAAGCGGTTTTACCCGATCCGGGCGAGGACATCAGGTTGATGGTCAACACGCCGTGGCTGTCTAGCCGTTCGCGGTTAAGTTCAGCTTGCCTATCGTTATACAGCAAGAGGTTGTTAAGGATTTTTTCCGGCGTTTGGCCGAGACTGGCTTTTCCCTTGGGAGGGCTTAGTAAATGCCGGTTGCCGGAAGTGATATTGCATCCGCAGGTGTCGCACATGATTTTATTTCACCATATTTACCATTACTTCATATTTACAAGTGAATCAGATTTCTTATAAATAAATGTGTTAAAATCTTCGTGATTTACTAATTTGCTAAACTCAGTTCTATTAACAAATCTCTGTATAATTGCAGATACAAGTGCATCTCTACAATATCCATCTTGTCTCTTAATTGTACCATTAGCACTTGCAATAACTCCATTTATTGACATCTTAAATTTACAAAATTGACCCTTATCTATGCCAATATCGTTAAGAATACTATCCAATACCTCCCTCCAAGTACGATCATTATCTGGTGTATCTATACTAATTTTTTCAGGTAGTTGCCACCAGTGCAATCGGAGTAAATCTAAATCAGCAACAAAATGATCTTTACAATAACCAAAAGTAGAGTCAGAAATTTCAGTTCCACTAGCTAGATAGCTCGCTAAAGTTCCACTAGACTTTCCTGAAAACTCAACTTTTCCATCTCTCTCAAAAGCGTAGACAATTCCCTTTGGAAGAAATGGAACAAGTCTGATTGCAGCAGAGAGTGGTGATACATCACATTTAGTTGAAACTACCTTATGACATCTAGCAAGGTTCATATCGATGGATATTAAACTCTCAATCCAAGATTTAGGCATCAACAATTCTGCTGCAAAAGTATTTGCTTCAGACTCTATACTCCAATATCCGAACTGTTCCTCGTTTATGTGCGAATGGCTTTATGTGCTTAAGGTCAGAGCAATTTTAAAGAGCAAGCAGATTTAAATCTAGTCAATGATCCACCACCAACTCAACCCGCGCAAGAATCAGTTCGTCCCCTCTGATCAACCGCGTGTCATTCGCGCCACAGACCAAACAAAGCAAGCTAGAGGGAGTCACCTCCGACTCGCTACCACAAGCATTGCAAACGACACAGGGGGCGACCACTTCGGTAATCATTTCCGCCAGTTCGGCCACAGTGCCGACACGGGCAATGGAAAATGCACTCTCCAACAAAAGCGGCTCGACCCCAGCCAACTGACCAATCTGGACTCTGACACAGGCAACAGATCGTGCTTGGTGCTTGTGGGCTAGTTCGGTGACTTGATCAATCAAGTTTTGGCATAGGGAAAGCTCATGCATGGAGTTGGGGTTCTTCGTCCAGTATCTGGTCGAATAATTCCCAAGTCGATTGGGCTTGTTCCACCGACAGTTTCTGGATTGCGTAACCCACATGGATCAAGACATAATCACCAATATTGACAGGTTCGCCCTGCAACAGGAACAGGCTAACGTCGCGCTCAACCCCCCGCGCTGAACAACGGGCATCAAACCCATCAATGCGGGTGATTTGCATAGGCACGGCTAAGCACATGATAAATTATCTCCTAAATAAAGAATGACAAACCCCTCACTTGTCGGGAGAGGGGTTGTGATGACAAGCTGCCCGTTTAACAAAAGGTAGCTTAAGCTTTCAATCCAAATAAGAATTGTATCATGCTGCCAGCATCAACAAACCTGCCACGGCGATTGCCACACCACCAGTTTGTAACATAAAGCGTCTACGCCCCATGACCAGACCCAAGAATATACCGACTAAATGAAGACTAATCGTTGCCAACAATAATCCTAAGCCATAACCCAAGGGCGAGGCGGTTTGGGGAATTTCCAAACCATGCGCAAATCCATGAAACAATGCAAAGAATGTAATTGCCAGCATACCCAACAGACTGGGCAGGTGCAAACGAAAAGCGACCATCAGGCCCAAGGCCAACACGGACGAAGCAATGGCTGATTCCAGCCAAGGCACGTCCATCGTTGGATTGGCTAGGATTGCCCCGACCACCATGGCGGTGACAAAAGCCACTGGGATACGCCATAGGGCAGAACCCCCCATTTGTGCGGCCCACACCCCGATAGCCACCATTGCCAGCAAATGATCCAAGCCGAAGAACGGATGGGCCAGACCGCTCGAAAAACCTGCGCCGTGTGCACCGAAGGTATGAGCAAACACGGTGGGGGTAAACAATAGGCCCGCGACCATGAACACAATGAAAGCAAAAAAATTAGAGTTGGATTTCATGATACTTACCTTAAAGTGGTGGTTACGTTGATTTTGACCAGTTCTTCGCCGTTTTCACCGGTCACATGGACCGCGCAGCCAATGCAGGGATCGAAGCTATGGATAGTGCGCAGAATTTCCAAGGGCTGCGAGGTGTTGGCCAAGCTGTGATTCAGCAAAGCCATCTCATAGGGTCCGGGATTGCCCGCTGCATCCCTAGGCCCGGCATTCCACTGACTGGCGACTATGCACTGGTAATTTTTGATCTTGCCTTGGTCAATAGTCAGCCAATGGCCCAGTGCGCCTCGCGGGGCTTCGGTAAACCCTACGCCGGAGAGTGGCCCACTGATGTTCCAAGTCGATGGGTCGGTCCATTTGAAGCCCTTCAATTTTGGGTTTTGCGCAATGACCTGCACATCCGTGATAAACGTTGCCAAGTTGCCGGCTTTGATGTTGCTCAGAAGGTGGGTATGCCAACGGTTCATGGCATCCGCGATGACACTTGTCTCAATGGTTCGCGCGGTAATTCGACCGAGGGTGGAGTCAATGTCTTTGATAGCGAGTCCAAGCTTACTTACCCAAACGGTATCCACCAAGTCTTTCGCCCTTTGGTGCGCCTTTTGAGCATCGGTCGTCGGATTGAGAGTCGCCGATGCCGCAGCATACATCATCACGACATGAGCCAGCGGGCCGACTTCCATCGGCTTTTTGTACCAGCGCGGCGACTTGATCCACGAGTAGCCTTGTATTTTACTAGGGGTTCCAGGCGTATTTGTGGCATTGTCGTATCCTACGAGGCTGGTGTATCCTGGGTCTTGCTTATACCCTGGAACCTGCGCACCTCTAGCGGCATAATCCAGATTGGTTTGGCCCTGACTGGGATGGAGCGCGGCATTGTTGCCATTCGTGACACCCAGATAACTGTACCATGAGTGCGCGACATACTCCTGAATCTCATCTGTACGCACCATGTCCAGTGACGTGATCGACAGATTGCCCTGCAGTACGCCTTGCGGAATCAGCAGGTTTGACAGGTCGCGGATGCCATTCTCCGGGAATTCGCCATAGCAAAGGTAATTCCAGCCGGTGCCGCCACGTTTCTCCCAACCCACATAAGCTGGCGATTTCGACGTAGCCGGTTGAGATTTGTAAAAGCCGGCAACCAATATTGTGTCCGGGACATAGACTTGATCTACGAAATTCTTCATTTTGGCGATAATCGCAGTCACCTTAGCCATGTTGGCCTGGTTCAGCGACGTGCCGCCGTCGCTTGAACCGCTACTGTAATTGCTGCTGACCGCGCAGGGTACACCGCCGACCACTAAATTCGGATGCGGATCTTTACCGCCAAAAATAGTATGTAGCTTGACTATTTCTCGCGCCCAACCCAGCGCGTCCAAATAATGGGCGACGGCCAGCAGATTCCCCGCTGCCGGGAGTTTGTACTCCGAATGACCCCAGTACCCGTTGGCAAAAAGGCCGAGTTGCCCCCTATCGAGCAGGTTTTGCAATTTGGCCTTTACGCCGTTGAAAACAGTCGTCAGGCTCGCCACTGTCTGACCCTTGTAATAGTCTGGATTGTTCGACAATGCCAGAGAGGCTGTAGCCCCCGCGTCCGCGCCCAAGGCCGAAACCACGTCAACCCAGTCTAACGCATGCAGATGGTAGAAGTGCATCACATGGTCGTGGACATACTGTGCGCCTATCATCAGGTTACGGATCAACTCGGCGTTCTCTGGAACCTTGACACCCAAAGCATCCTCCACGGCCCTGACCGAGGTGAGTCCATGCACCACCGTACAGACACCACAAATACGCTGAATGAACGCTGCGGTAAGTGTTAGTGCTCAAAAACCAATCCATTTCCTCATTTTCGAAAACGCGCACGACACCGGGTTCCATGTGCATCTGAGCCGCATCGACCACGATCAAATCGTCTGCTTCTTCAATGTAACCGACTAGGAGATGGCCTAGGGTTCCACCATCAAGACAGGATACGTTGGGAAATTGTTGGGTCTGTTCGGTCAATAGTTGAATGGCTTTGCCGCCTACGCCATCGTCACTCATCAACTGATTGCCGATTCCAAGGATGAGGGTTTTGCCTGTACTCATAAGATCATTTCTATTTTTACGCCGATAGTCTACATAGATTTGTTAAGTTGCCAATGAAACACTTCTGAATTCAGAATTAACCTAGATGGAAGGTTTCTAGAGTGATCCACTATGATTAGACCTATTAACAATGCACTATTATGGCAGGGTAAATGCTATGATAGAGCGATACTGCTACTGTGTCCTTTTCTAATAAAGCACTTATCATGCCATAAAATATTTAGTCATCAACAGCGCTATGCAATTGATATTCTTTTAATACCAATCTTTATAATAACTTAAAAAAAACTATGCCCATTAAACGTAAGTTACAGGATGATTTCATTACCCTTGCCCATGGCAACGGCGGACGCTATATGCGAGAATTGATTGATAATTTATTCGTACATTATTTGCAGAACCCGTGCTTGGATGCGACGGTTGATGCTGCCCGGTTGCCGTTGGACTTGAAATCCGGTGAATTGGAACTTATGGCAACTACCGATGGCTTCACGGTGGAGCCCTTAGAATTCCCCGGCGGCAACATAGGTAGCTTGGCGGTCCATGGAACAGTCAACGACTTGGCGGTTTCCGGGGCGATGCCGCTTTATCTCACCTTGAACACCTTTATCGAGGAAGGGCTTGAAGTCTCATTGTTAGAGCGTATAGTGGCTGCTATGGCCGAAGCGTGCAGAGAATGCGGGGTACGCGTCGTCGCCGGTGACACCAAAGTCTTACGCCGTGGGCAAGGCGGAGGGGTTTACTTAGCCACAACCGGCATAGGCATACGTCCGAGCAAACTAAGGCTAGGCCTGGAACTGGCCCAACCGGGTGACAAAATCCTGGTCAGTGGTTCGGTCGGCGACCATGGAACGGCAGTCATGTTGGCACGGGAACAATTTGGGTTAAAAGGCGATTTGCAATCCGACGCGGCCAGTGTGTTGCCAATCACCCAAGCCCTATCGACAATACCGGGGCTACGCTTCATGCGCGACCCCACGCGCGGAGGCATTGCGACGGTGGCCCATGAGATAGCCCGAGCCTCAAGCTCAACGATACGGCTGTATGAATCTGCCATACCCGTCAAAGGGCCGGTAAGGGCGGTTTGCGAGATGCTCGGGTACGACCCTTATTATTTGGCCTGCGAGGGCCGGGTGGTTGCGATACTGGCCCCGGAATCCTCCGCTGCGGCATTGTCTTTGCTTCGCGAAAATGGCAACAAGGATGCTGCGGTCATCGGCGAAGTGATAGCCGGCCCTGCACGGGTGGTTTTGGAAACGCGATTGGGTGGGGAGAGAGTGCTGGAAGAACTGGAAGATGACCCTTTGCCACGGATTTGTTGAATCTTTACTCATTTAAAATAAGAACTTGAACTTCCGATTTACAGCACTTCCGCCAAATTCCCCTTGTCCTCCAACCATATCTTGCGGTCCCCTGCCCTTTTCTTCGCCAGCAGCATATCCAGATGCTGGTCGGTTCCAACTCCGTCTTCCAAGCTGAGTTGAATCAGACGGCGGGTATCGGGGTTCATCGTGGTTTCCCTTAATTGCGACGGGTTCATTTCGCCCAAGCCTTTGAAGCGCTGGACATTGACCTTGCCTTTTATCTTTTCCGCCTCGATACGATCCAGCACACCCTTTTTCTCGGCATCGTCAAGGGCATAATAAACCGCTTTGCCGACATCAATGCGATACAAAGGCGGCATTGCCACGAAAACATGGCCTGCGCTGACTAGTGGCCTGAAATGACGCACGAACAGCGCACAGAGCAGCGTGGCGATATGGTTGCCATCCGAGTCGGCATCGGCAAGTATGCAAATTTTACCATAGCGGATGTTGCCAATGTCCGCCGAACCGGGGTCCACGCCCAAGGCCAGGGCTATATCGTGGACCTCTTGCGAAGCCA
>Ga0007801_10000728_pt1 | contig 10714 bp, 9 predicted proteins | sample CryBogmetaGMA2M_FD_60372 | JGI IMG/M metagenome (GOLD analysis project Ga0007801, IMG submission 60372) | Freshwater microbial communities from Crystal Bog, Wisconsin, USA - MA2M | ecosystem: Environmental > Aquatic > Freshwater > Lake | place: Crystal Bog, Wisconsin, USA | collected 2009-07-06
TGGCGCAATGCCCAACCAACCGGGATGGCTGATCGTTTGAGCCATATTGGGCCAACCGGTGACCGCCACGTAATCTCCCTCGCCGAAGAAATGCGCCGTCGTCTTTTCAGGATGCTTGCCTCGGTCCGGCATTGCATTAAGGTAAGGAATTTGATGCCAATTTCGAAATCCGGTGATCCCGCGAGACGTACCAATGCCGGCGGGCCCGTACCAATTCATTCGCGGATGCCAATAGCGCGGGAGATCCATTAGTTCAGGGCCGCCTTCGCTTGGATGCCGCTTCATCGCAACCAGCATATCATTGACCAGTCTTACGCTTTCTACCGTGCGGACCTGCGCATCGTGAGGGTGTGTCAATCCATCTTGGGTAGCGGGTGAGGGCACCATTAATTCGCGCCCCAAAGAAGGCGATAGCGGCCAAGCGCCCGCCTGGATCATGACTTCCGGAATATCCCAGATGGCTTGCATCTCAACGATCTGGTTATTCTCGACCCGGTAAAATTCATGAAACCGCATCACCACGATCTGACCGGTTGGCGGAATATCAAGCAATGGCCGGACAAATGTACCCATATAATGCCCTGCAGCCCCTAGCCATAGTTTGCCGTTCTGGTCTTGCCCCGACAGGATAATCCAATCCCTGCGCTCAAGATCGGGCAAGGCCGCAACCAGCGGCGCATAGGCTTTATCGTACAGGGCATCAGGGCCTATTAAATCGCCGAACGGATGACAAAGGTGAATCATCGCATCGCGCGCCATCACTTGTCGCAAAGCAGCACGAACGGCTCCTTCCCCGAAATCCTGCATCGCGAGGCGCACGCGTTGAAACAGGGATTTGGCCTCACTTTCCATCGGAGAGATCCTTATAGGCTTTCATTCGGGCAAATAGATCGATGCCAAATTGACGGAAGACATCAATCATATCGACAAACACCCAATTCTCGGTGAACTTGCCGTCTGATTTCAGCCAGAAATCAATCCCGTTAAATGCGATCTTGTTGCCCGTTGCCGCTACACCTTGGTAGGGGCCGGTATGCGTTGCCAAAACACCTGGAAAACTTGACGCACCCACTATACGGTCTTCAGCGATCAAATTATCAAGATCCTGAACTTGCCGATCAGGGAAAGCTAAGAGCCAAGGTTGCTGATGCAAAATCTCGAATTCTTTCAGACTTAAACAGCCGCCAATACCGCCTGGTCCGTACCATTTAAGATTGGGATGAAAAAACTCAGCCATACCCATACTGGCGAGATTTTTTTGATCAAATTTATTCAAGCCGCCATAAATGAAACGGCGGGCAAAATCGAGCGTTTCTTTTGACGTTAATTCATCCTGAGGATCAGCTAAGAAACCCTCATAGCCGGTTGGCGCTGGAAAGATAAACGGAACCCCTTTTGGCCGCGGGAGCACGGGCCGTTCGATTTGTTCAAACCAGTCGACAAAGTCCAACAAGAATTGGGATTGAACGATCTTTTTATCTTCAAAGTGAAGGAACTCAGCCCATCGAAGCCGAAGCGGCCTTGGGCCCGGCGGTATACCTAAAAAATCATCAATCGCAGTACCCGTCATATAGCCGGTTGCTGCAACCCAAATCGCGCCATCGGCCTCACCGTGTTTACGGCCATTCGAATGGCCGGCCATAAAAATATGCGTCTGGCGCGCAAGGTCTGGAATAGCCCGCTTCAGCGGGATGAGATGCTCCTGCGCTAGAGTGTCCGGTCCTTGAAGCACGGTGAAGGGTGCGGGGCCCTGCCAAACAAAGCGATCATCAAGATGGGCATGGCAAACCGTTGAGAGCTGATCCAAGCCAGCACCATCAACGGCTTCCCAATAGGATCGAGCTTGTCGCTTTGCCGACTGCAAATCACTAGTCATTCAGCGGCTTCCCCGTAAGGTACATTTTTCCCGCCATAACGACGCACCCGAACATTGGCTTGTTCGGCATGGCCGACAAAGCCTTCAAGCATACAAAGCCTAGAACAATAAGCTCCAATTTCGGCCGCGGCTTGGTCGGTTAAAACTTTTTGATAGGAGTGCGTTTTCAGAAATTTTCCAACCCAGAGACCACCGGTATATCGGCCTGCTTTACGTGTTGGCAGCGTATGGTTGGTACCGATGACCTTATCGCCATTAGCGACATTAGTGCGCGGGCCTAAAAACAGAGCACCATAGGCGGTCATGTGCTGCAAATACCAATCATCGCGATCTGTCATAACCTGAACATGTTCGGAGGCGATATCATTGGCTACCGCCAACATTTCTTCGTGGCTATCGCAAACGATGACTTCGCCATAGTCGCGCCATGAAATGGCTGCCGTATCAGCCGTTGGAAGTATGGAAAGTAGCCGCTCGATTTCAGCAAGCGTTGCTTCAGCCAAACGACGCGAAGTAGTAAGCAGGATCGCAGGAGAATTATAACCATGCTCGGCCTGGCCTAAGAGATCGGTAGCGCACATTTCCGCGTCTACTGTATCATCCGCGATAACCATTGTTTCAGTCGGACCAGCCAAAAGATCAATACCAACCCGACCGAAGAGCTGGCGTTTTGCTTCGGCGACATAGGCATTTCCAGGTCCCACGATCATATGGACCGGCTCGATTGTCTCGGTTCCAAGCGCCAACGCACCCACGGCCTGAATACCGCCCAGCACATAAATTTCGTGTGCACCGCCAAGCTTCATCGCAGCAATCACGGCAGGATTAGGCTCGCCTTTAAATGGTGGTGTCGCAGCAGCAATCCTCGGAACGCCTGCAACCGACGCGGTCAATACGGACATATGCGCCGAAGCGACCATCGGAAATTTTCCGCCTGGAACATAACATCCAACCGATTGAACCGGAATATTTCGATGTCCAAGAATAACACCGGGATAGGTTTCAATTTCAATGTCGGTCATCGAGGCCCGTTGCGCTTCGGCAAATTTTCTAATTTGTCCCTGCGCAAAATGGATATCCTCCATGTCGCGGGTCGATACCCTGTTCATGAGCGCCTTTATGTCATCTTCGCTCAGGCGAAAGGCAGGCGGATTATAGTGATCAAACGTGTTCGACAAAGCACGCACCGCTTCATCGCCGCGCGTCTCGATGTCTTTTAATATGTCTTCAACTGTCACCCGAATTTTCGTATCGTCGTCGGACCGCTGCGCTTCTGATTTTCCGGTCTTCAAAGAGGTGATGGCCATATTCAGTCCTTCTTTTGCGGGCTTGGAGGAATTTTTTCGCCGCGGTCAAACGCTTCCCAACCCTGACCATTGAACGGGTCAACGCCGAGTTGTTGCATGACATAGGGAAAATCGACCATCACCCAATTATCAACGATCCGGCCATCGGCAATTTTCCAAAAATCCATATAGCGAATTTCAACACGCTTTCCGGTTGGAGCAATGCCCATAAATTCTCCGGAATGCGTTGCTTCCTGCCGTCCAAATGCTGCAGCCCATTCGCCATCGAATAATCGCGCTTCATCCACACAAACCTTGTCGGAAAACGCGGCTTGAAAAGGCTTTTGCCAATTGTCTTGAAATTCCTTCAAGCCATTCTTTGTGCCGCATCCCGCATTTCCCATCCACCGAAAGGATTGCGTAAAAAATTCGCCGATATCGGCAATGCGATGATCGTTTAGACCGTCAACCATTGCTTCGAGAACCTTACGGGTCGATTCACGTTTTGTCGGATCATTGTGTTTGGTTAATTCACCTTGCGGTGGGCGAGAGCCTTTCATTGTTTCACTCCTCATTCTGTATTGGAATTAGTGCCTCTGTTTGGGAATCAAACCATTGGCAGCGGGTTAGTTCGAGAGACGCCGAAACATGTTGGCCGATGGAAGCCCGGTATTTTTTTGCGACCTTCACGACTACATTCGTGTCACCGCAATCCATTGTGACCATGGATGAGTCCCCGAGCAGTTCGAGCGAGTAAAGCGCACCCGTGATACCATCGCCGCCAATCTGGGCGTCTTCCGCACGAAAACCCAGCGTAACAGGTCCATCAGAGAGCGATTTATGGGCTGCAAGTGTGATGCCCTTGGCTTTGAACAAGCCGTTTGAAATCACGCCCGAAACAAGGTTCATCGCCGGTGAGCCAATAAAACCAGCCACGAAAATATTGGCTGGCCGGTCATAAATTTCTAATGGCGTTCCAACTTGCTGAACCAAACCATTGTTCATAACCACAACGCGATCGGCGAGCGTCATGGCCTCAATCTGATCATGCGTCACATAGATTGTCGTTGTTTTCAGTTCATGATGTAAATTTTTAATTCGCGCGCGGGTTGATACGCGCAATTTAGCATCAAGATTTGAGAGCGGCTCGTCCATTAAAAAGACGGTCGGCTCGCGAACAATGGCACGCGCCAATGCCACGCGTTGACGTTGACCGCCAGATAATTCTGATGGCCGACGGTGCAAGAAATCACCAAGCTCGACCATTGTAGCCGCGCGCATCACACGGCTATGATGCTCAGCCTCTGGCACGCGCCTCACTTTGAGGGGGAAGCGAATATTTTCATATACCGTCATGGAGGGATAAAGGCCATAGCCTTGAAAAACCATCGCGATATCACGTTCCTTGGGCTCTAGATCATTCACCCGGCGCTCGCCAATCCAGATGTCGCCGCTCGTAATGTCTTCGAGACCAGCAATCATCCGCATGGTGGTTGTTTTGCCACAACCGGAAGGACCTAGCAGAACAAGAAACTCGCCGTCAGCAATATCGAGTGACAGAGCGCTTACGCCAATGAAGTCACCCCATTTTTTTGAAAGCTGATTGAGCTTGATCGACGCCATCGAATTTCCCTTATCCCTTCACTGCGCCGGCCGTCAGTCCACTGACGATTTGACGTTGAAAAACCATGACCAACACAAAGAGCGGTGCGGTGGCCGAAACAACCGCTGCAACCGCAAACATGACATTGCCTTGAACCTGCGTTGTTCCCATAAAGCTGGCAATTTTGGGGACCATGGTTTGATTGTCTTGCGACAGCAGCATGGCTGTCACCGCGAAATCATTATAAGCCAACAAAAATGAGAATAATCCCGTTGTCACAACGCCTGGCCACATAACGGGAATGATCACGCGAAAAAAGGCTTCAAAGCGTGAGCATCCATCCATCATGGCGCTCTCATCCAGTTCTTTCGGAATACTCTCGAAAAACGAATGCAACATCCAAATCGTGAAGGGTTGATTGATGGCAACCAATACGACAATGGCCGTCGGCAAATAGCCCCAAATGTTTAATTGAAAAAACGGCAACAAATAGCCTGATACGAGAGTGATATGGGGCATTGCGCGAAAAATCAGTGCCGCAAGCAAAATCCAGAATGCATATCGTTTGGTGGAGCGCGAGAGGGCGTATCCGGCTAGCGTTCCAACGGTTAGGGAAACAGTTACAACAAAGAAGGTCACGACAAGTGTATTAAGAACAGAGCGCCAAAAGGCATTTTGTATCCATGCGCCGACATAACCGTCTCCGGTAAAACTTGCTCCCGTTTCAGCTATCGTTTTGACTCCCAAAAACCCGTTGCGCCAATCAAGTCGAGAGAAGAAATCACCCTCGACTTTGAAAGAGCCCCAAAGCGTCCAAAAGAAAGGGAAGACAGCGAGCATTAGCCAGATCGTCAAAAACGCACCGAGCGTAAGCCGAAGGGTAACGGATTGCCGTTGAGCAGGATGTGACATGTCGTTACCGCTTCCTGCTGAAATCGTGCCAGACCCGCCGTAAAACGGGGATGAGTAATAGCGACACGCCAATGATCGTCATGACCGATGTTGCTGCCGCCGAGCCGAAAAGCTGCACGCCGCGACCTTGTAAATCATTGTAAATCAACCAAGAAAGCGAAATTGCGCTGGCTTCAGCGTTGAAGCCTACAATCGGTTCAAATACCCGAAAATTATCCATTACTTGAATGAGGGCAATAAAGGTTGCAAGCGGTATCAAATGCGGAATGACCACATAACGCGTCTGTTCCCAGCGACTGGCCCCATCAATCATCGCTGATTCGACTGTGTCTTGGGGCAGGGTTTGCAAGCCCGCATAAAAAACAACAAACGCAAAAGGCGTCGATTGCCATACGCCGTAAACCAAAAGGGTTATCCAGGTGAATCCAATCGATGCTTTGAGCGATAGATTTGGATCATTGAAGAGCCATTGTAAACTTGCCCCAAGCACACCATTGGCATCGATCATCCAAAATAAAACGAGAGAGCCGATCAAGGGCGTGACGATCATCGGAAGTAAAGATGTGAATATAATGGGCCCCTTCAAAAGGTTTGGTAGCGTATTGACGGCAAGTGCGATTAAAAAGCCTAAACTAATAACGATAGGTGTCACAACAAAGGCATAAGTGAGCGTAAAAGCTAAGGCGCGATAAAACGGCAACAGAACAATGGAACGAAAAAATTCACCAATCGTTGCGGTTGATTGCCAACGGGTGGCGATATCGGCAAATGCTAAATGATTTCGATCAATGTAGGTTCCTAGTCCATTGAATTGGCCGAGAGGATGCGCAAGCTGAGCCTTTATCGTTGCTTCTTCATCAACGCGTAATTCCTTGTCGCAGCCAAACGGGCCACAACTCTCGGCTTCAATCATCACGCGAGGCTGTTCTATGAAAAGAGATTGCACGCACACGGAGACGATCGGTAACGCAATGAAAACAAACATTGCGATGATCGATGGTGCAACAAACCAAAAAAAGGTTTTGTTTCGCATGGGTACAATGACATTCTCAGCAGAGAGACACTAGAAAAATGCGGAAAGGCATAGAGCCCTTCCGCACTAAAGCTAATTTTATTTGAGGAAACCCTTTTCCTTCGCCGAAGCATTATATGCTGCCTCAACATCGGTGAGTGCCTGCTCAGCCGATTTTTTACCCTGTAGGAATGCCGCAACTTCACCACCGAGGGCTGTGTGCATTAGGTCCATTGACGGAGCCATCGGGTACGGCTTGGCACCTGCTTGAGCTGTGGCCAATGTGCCGCCAGCCATTGCGCCGGGTGTATAGCCCTTTACCAGCCAAACCGCATCATCAGGATGCGCATTCGCCATTTCCGTTGAAGCACCAAAGGCCATTGCGCGGAAGGTAGCTTCAGCGTCTTCATCCGAAATATTTTTGGCGACCGTGAAGCCATCCCACCACAAAGTCGTGGCCGGAACCGTGCCGCCACCAACGGTTGGTGCACCGGCAAACTTGATCGCCGCCGAAATTTCCGGCGTCGTACCCTTTGTATCTTTCACCGCTGCTGCGCGTGAGCCCCAAAACACAGCCATAGCAACTTTGCCAGCTTGGAACTCAGCCTGTAACGCATTGGAATCAAACGTCAGATAGTCAGGATTCATATAAGCGGTCATCGACTTCAGCATATTAAGGGAGTCGACGCCTTTTTTATTGTTAACTGCAGCTTCTGCCGTTCCCTCTTTGAAGAAAGAGCCGCCATATCCCAGATACATATTGACGAATTCTTCGGCGAGATTCCAACCGGCCTTGTAGGTACCCCCAAGCGGATACTGCATCAGACCTTTGTCCTTGATGACCTTGGCGGCTGCCAACATATCTTCATAGGTCTTGGGCGGTTGGACGCCTGCCTTTTGCAAAATATCATCGCGGTAGAACAGATGCTGCGCATTGGCCATCATGGCGATGGCCATCACTTTGCCATTAATGGTGATTAGCTGGGTCTTGTTGATCTCTTTGCCATATTTTTCGACATAAGAATCGAGTGGCCTGATCAACCCGTCAGCCAAAAGCGGCAAAATGGAGCTGTTGGCGATAACTGCCGAAGTATATTGGGCTGGATTAGCTTTGAGAGCAGCAACCTGTAGGCTCTCATGTTCTTTCGTTTGGTTTTTGGTGACGCTAACGGTACCGCCCGCACATTCCTCTGCTTTTCCCACCACATCATGCAGCGCTGGAAAATCATTCGAAAGGATCCGTACCGAACCCTTTTCAATGCCGCAGCCGGCAAATGCATATCCAGAACTGGCCACAATCATAACGCTCGCCAGAACGTTTCTTGTAAACAAACGCATGTGTCCCCTCCATTTTAAGTTGATGCCACGGATGTGCATCCTAAGCGCCCGCCCTTCGCGGCAGTCACCTTAAGCAACAACTTGACGAATTTTGAATACGTATGCAAGGATTTATTTTGCCTGTGAATTTAACCCGCTATTTTCGATATTTTGGCGATAGAATGTTGAACTAATAAGAGAGCAACCATGTCCATGTTTACCTTAAAAACAACTCGATCGGCGGAAAAAATCGCACTTAATGCCGCGTTATCTCGGTTAGCCCAAGCCGAATCAGGCGATATATTTGGGCATCTTTCCGAAATTTTTTCTCCCAACGTTCAATGGCGCTCAAGCCACCCGCTCAACGAAATGACGGGTCTGGCGGAAGTCGAAACCAAAGTCTGGCAGCCGCTAAAAGCGGCTTTTCCAGATCTCGAACGAAGAGATTCTATATTTGTTGGCGGTGAATATGAGGGGCGCACTTACATAGCTGCGATTGGTCATTATTGCGGCACCTTTCGCCACAATTGGCTCACCATTCCCGCGACAGGAAGGCCGGTCTGGATTCGGTATGGCGAAGTCTATGAACTGAAAAATGGCTATATTGTGCAGGCTAACTGCCTCTGGGACATCCTCGATGTTATTCGACAGGCTGGGTTTTGGCCGATCTCGCCCAGCCTTGGCACGGAAGGCATGTGGCCGGGGCCCCTTACCGGGGATGGTCTTGTCTTCCACGAAACCGACAAGGCGCAATCGGCCTCTAGCCTTGCGCAAACACTCGCAATGCATAAGACGCTTGGAGAGTATAATGATTTGAACGGTGCAGGCCGAGAAGGTCTATTGACCATGCCACAAAAGGCGCATTGGCACCCTAAGATGATGTGGTACGGGCCATCCGGCATTGGAACGACACGCGGCCTTCAGGGATTTGTCGATTACCATCAGCTGCCGTTTCGACAGGCCTTCCCTAATCGGAAAGGTGGCGGCCAATGGGACGAAATTGCCGCCGAAAAGGCACGATTAGGCGGTGGCCACTATATCCGTATCGGTGATGGGGCCTATTCTGTCACGGGCGGTTGGCCCAGCGTTTTTGCCCTGCACAAGGAGGGAGGCTTTTTAGGCCAAGGTCCGACGGGCCGCGTGATTACAATGCGAGTGATGGATTTTTATCTTCATCATGAGGGCTTAATTCGCGAAAATTGGATCCCGCTCGATATTCTCGATGTGCTGATGCAAATGGGCGTCGACGTCTTTGACCGGATGAAAAACCATTTCCGACGCGGTGGTTAAACTCAACGCGGAAGGCGTGCGGAGGTTCTGATCATAAGTTTCGCTGGCAATACAGCGGCACGCTTTTTCACGATCTTATTCTCGATCTGTTCAATCAGAATTTTTGCCGTAATATCGACCATATCAATATAGGATTGTGAAATTGTCGTCAGATCATACCCTTTCCAAGCGGCTTGCGGAACATCGTCATAACCGACAATGGAGATATCCTGGGGGACCCGAAGGCAAAACTCGTCTCGCACAACGTCCATAACGCTAAACGCCATTTGATCATTGGCGGCAAAAATAGCATCCGGACGCCGCTTTAGTGCCATTAATTCGCGGGTAGCCCGAGCTGCGCCCGTAAAAGAATACCCGCCAACGGCATGGGCAAACACGGTCACACCATGTTGCGCCAGCCCTTTGTAAAAGCCAGCCTCACGGTCCCGATTGGTTGATGAATCATCGGCTCCCGCCACAAAGGCTATCCGTTCGTGCCCCCCACGTACGAGAAAATCACCAAGCAGACGCCCCCCTTCAATATTATCAGACGTCACACTTGAGGCTGGCGATGTGGCGACATACCGGTTGAACATAACAACGGGTATCCCCGTATTGGCACATTCTCGTGCGAGCGTTGACGACAAAGTCGCCGAGGCCATAACAATGCCATCAACCTGATATTGCAGAATTTTCTGGACGACTTCATCCTGGTTTCCGGGGTCCGTCATAAACAACAAGACCTGATAACCAAGCCCCTGCAGGGTTCGTGACAGCTGCTCAAGCACGATAGGATAAAACTGGTTGTCAAGATAAGCGACCAACATTGCAATCAACCGCGACCGACCAGAAATCATCGCTCGCGCCAACGCATTTGGCCTATAACCCAACTCAGACGCAGCCTTTAAAACTTTCTCGCGGGTTTTAGCAGAAACACTCGCGCCGGGCGTTAAGGCGCGGCTAACGGCGGACTGAGAAACCTCTGCTAATTTAGCAACATCTCCGGAAGTAACCGGAGCTTTATTGGGCTTCCGCGCCATTTTTCAAGCCTCTTTTGTGGGGTAGATATACTCAAGTGCAATCATTGAAGCAAAATGTCTTTTCCAACTTGCAGTGCGCATATTGAAACCAATCTAAATGGCAACTTTCACTTAGGCGAGCTTGATTACTAAATTGTTCACATTGGCCACAAAATATAAAATTTGGATTCAAGCACGAAGTGCAACTGGGTTGAAAGATTTGGTAAAGACCTCGTGAGGTGTTTTGTATCCAAGTCGCTTTCGGGGCCGATTATTAAGAATAGCCTCTATTTTAGCAAGTTCCGCATCACTGACGGTTGATAGTGGGCGGGATTTTGGGATGTATTGGCGAATAAGTCCGTTCAAGTTTTCATTCGAGCCTCGCTGCCAGCTGGAATAGGGATCGGCGAAGTAAGAGAT
>Ga0007801_10000732_pt1 | contig 10687 bp, 9 predicted proteins | sample CryBogmetaGMA2M_FD_60372 | JGI IMG/M metagenome (GOLD analysis project Ga0007801, IMG submission 60372) | Freshwater microbial communities from Crystal Bog, Wisconsin, USA - MA2M | ecosystem: Environmental > Aquatic > Freshwater > Lake | place: Crystal Bog, Wisconsin, USA | collected 2009-07-06
TATCTCGCGCCATGCGCGCGTTATCTATTCGCTGATCCTGCGGGATTTGCTGGCTCGATTCGGCCGGCGCAATCTTGGCTTTATCTGGACCGTGCTCGAGCCGATGCTGTTGACAACCGGCGTTATGCTGCTGTGGTCACTGATCAAGGAGCCGATTATCCATGGTGTGCCCGTTGCCGCCTTTGTGATGACGGGCTACCTGCCGCTGACGTTGTCTCGCCATTTTTCCTCCGGGATGATCGGCATCCTGCGGACCAACGTGAACCTTTTATATCATGCGCCTATCAAGCATGTTGATATCATGGCCGCGCGCGGAATTCTTGAGTTCCTATCCACAACAATGGCCATGTTCATCATCTATTTCGTGGTTGTCGCCACCGGCCTGGCCCCGCCGGCCGTGGACCCAGGGCTGGCGCTGGCGGGCTGGTTGATGTGCACGTGGCACTTCGCCGTTGTGGGCGTGGTGACCGGAACGGTGACGGAGTATTGGGAGCCGTTGGAGAAGTTCATTCAACCTTGGCAGTATCTCCAACTGCCGATTTCCGGTATTTTCTTCATGGTCGATTGGATGCCGACCTATGCCCAGAAGTTGCTGTTGTTGAACCCGACGGTGCATTGCTACGAGATGGTGCGGGCCGGATATTTTGGCGAAGCGATCGCGACGCATTACGATGTCGGCTACCTTTCCCTCGTCACACTAGGGTTGTCGCTGATCGCCGTTGTGGCGGTTATGGGCGTGCGGGAGCACTTGCAGGTCCACTAAGCCCAGCAGGACAGGGCGTGCCAAAGCCGCCGGCGGCGTGATGGGCATGGAATTTTTGAGATAGGAGAGCCGGATTGCTGCGCTCTGTGCTAACGCGGATTGCCGCGAGGTTGCGGCTAGGCTCTGGTGCGCCGGGCGCCGGGCAGGCATCGCGGCAATTTGGGAAAATCTTGCGTGCTGCCGATGCTCTGCGCGATGGGCATGATTACGGTGCGGCGGCCGCAGCCTATGCCCAGGCGTTTACCCTGCGTCCGGATCGCACCGATCTTCGTGTGCAAATGGGCAATATGCTGAAGGATTCCGGCGCCTATGTCGAAGCGGAGGCGGCGTATCGGGCGGCGCTGGCGGCAGAACCGCACGACGATGACATTTATCTGCAACTGGCCCACACGCTGAAGCGGCAAGGCCGTCGCGCCGAGGCGATGACGGCCTATCGCCGCGCGGTCACGCTCAATCCAGCCTGCGCTGAGGCGGTGGGTGAACTTGCTGCGGCCGGCGAGGCTGGGGCCCAACTCGCGGCCTTCGAGGCCCAATTGCGGGGGCATGGCGCCGAAGCGCTGATGCAGATCTCAGCCGAACTCAGCGCCATGCGTCAACGTCTCGATCAGATCGGTGCGGCGCTGCCAGAGCCGGCGGGATGGGCGGCGTTTCCGGTCACACAGTACGGCGTGTTCCGCGCGCTGTTCGATGTGCCGCCACCACCGGCGTGCAGCATGCGGATCGCGGTCACCATCGAGGCAGATTTGCAGCCGCTCTCGGTGCTGTATCAGCAACTTGCGGCCCTACAGGCGCAATCGCATGCCGATTGGCGGCTGTTCGTGCACACCAACCAGCCGGCGCAACAGGAAATCGTCGCCCGCGCCGCCGCTACCGATGCACGGATCCTATGGCCGCCGGCCAGACCGGCGGATGGGCAGGATGTGCCGTGGCGGCTGGCGCTAGGGCAGGGGGCGATACCGCACCCACACGCCCTCGGCTGGATCGCCTATGCGGCATCGCGCGGGCCGGTGGAGGCGTTTATCTTCGACGAAGCCATTGTCAGCTTTGATGGCGACCGCATGGCCTTCGTCGCGGTCGAACTGCGCAGCACCCCGGATCGGGAGGCGGCCGGGCAAGCCCAGCTATGGATGGATACGCTTGCCATGCGGGCGGATGTCGCTCTTTCGCCCGCCGAGCTCCTGCGGCGAGGCGGCGTTGGGCATATTCCGCTGCCGCTGGTCTCGCGCGACGCGGCGGCGCGCCCGATGCCGGCTGCACCGCCGCAGCGTGCCATCGGCACCGTGGGGGCGGAGACGATGGCAGTGATCATTCCGACCCGAGACTCCGCCGAGGACGTCGCGGTGATGGCGGAAAGTCTGCGCCGGCTCGCCAACCAGCCGGAACAGCTCAGCATCATCGTGATCGCCACTGCCGGCGCATCGCCGGCGACCCAGGCCCGGCTGGCCGCGCTGGCGGATGCACGGATGGCGATGCGACGGGCGGAGGCGCCGTTCAACTGGTCGCTGGTCAACAATCAGGCGATCGCCGACAGCACGGCCGACATTGTCGTGTGCGCCAATGATGACATGCGCATGCTCACGCCGGGCTGGGACGACCGGCTGCGCAGCTTACTGGCGCGGCCCGAAATTGGCGCCATTGGGGTAAAACTGCTCTATGAGGACAACACCATCCAGCACGCCGGCATCTTGCTCGGCTGGCGGGGCGGCACCATTCATGACGGGCTCTATGAGCCGGCCGATGCCCCCGGCCCAGTGCAACGTTGGCAGATTACCCGTGAGGTCGGCGCAGTCACCGGGGCTTTCCTGGCCACCCGGCGGGAGGTCTTTCTGGCGATGGGAGGTTTTGACGCGCAGGACCTGCCGATTGGCTTCAGCGATGTGGATTACGCGCTCAAGCTGCGTGCCGCCGGGCTGAAAGTGCTGTGGACGCCGGATATCTCCCTCTACCACCACGAATCGAAGACGCGCGGCCTGGACCATCTGGATCCGAGCCGGCAGGCGCGCGACGCGGCCGAGCGGGCGGTGATGCGGGCACGCTGGGGGGAGGCGATGGATTTTGATCCTGGGGTGAACCCCTATTGGCACGATGCGAGCCTGCCGTTCCGCCTGATCGCCGCGGTCAGCCTCGCCAAGCTTAATCGCTACATCACTGCCAGCGCCTCGGGCAACCCGTGGTCGGTCAAGCGCCAGGCCTGAAAACGACAACGGCCGCCGTGGGATTGCCCCACGGCGGCCGTTATACCTCAGCGTAAGGGTGCTTTAGGCAACCTTAAGGTTGGTCGCGGCTGCCTTGCCGCGTTCCATGACCACATCGAACGTCACGGCCTGGCCGTCGTTCAGGCCACGCAGGCCAGCGGCCTGCACGGCGGTCACGTGCACGAACACGTCCTTGCTGCCATCGCTCGGCATGATGAAACCGAAGCCCTTGGTGGCGTTGAACCACTTAACTGTACCAGCTGCCATTTTCGTCTCCATATCCGCCGGCGCCACGCGCCGGGCGGGATAAATGCATTAGGGGCAAACACAATTGGCCGGCCCAGGTTTCCCAGGCCGGCCGCATGGCTTGTGGTTGTTCAAAAACCGAATTCGCCAACTAACTCCATCACACCACGCGCGGATACCCCGCGTGGCGCGACAGATTCGTTAGTCGCCGAGCCGGATTTGGATTAGACCAGCTTCAGATTGGTGGCAGCGGCTTTGCCGCGTTCCATGGCCACATCGTAGCTGACCTTCTGATTTTCATCGAGCCCACGCAGGCCAGCGGCCTGCACGGCGGTGATGTGCACGAACACATCCTTGCCACCGTCTTGCGGCATGATGAAACCGAAACCTTTGGTGGTGTTAAACCACTTAACAGTGCCTGTAGCCATAACTTCGTCACTCTCCGTCGAGCCTCCACGCAACAGCGCGTGGATGGGCAGACAACCGGGTCTTTGGTCGTCTTGAAGGCACCCGCCGGATCGAACGTCAGTTGACAGAACGCCAAGTTAGGGAAGCCGAGCAAGTCTAGCAAATCAGCGATTGCAGCAATCATTACTTACACAAACCAGCACCAGAGTCAACAACACTGTATCCCGTGCGCAAAATGAATTGCCGCATGCAAAAGGGGCGGACCTTGCGGTCCGCCCCCCATAGCAGTCGTCGTCTGGTTGGCTGGATTAGAAATCCATGCCGTCCATGCCGCCCATACCGCCCATGCCGCCGCCCTGACCGCCGCCAGCCGGCTTACGCTCCGGCTTCTCGGCAATCATCGCCTCGGTGGTGATCAGCAGGCCAGCAACCGAGCCAGCGTCCTGCAGCGCGGTGCGAACAACCTTGGTCGGGTCGATAATACCGGCCTTGACCATGTCCTTGTATTCGTCAGCCTGCGCGTCGTAGCCGTAGTTGTAGTCGTCCTTCTCCAGCACTTTGCCGGAGATAACGGCGCCGTCTTGGCCAGCGTTCTCGGCAATCTGGCGCATCGGGGCCAGCAGGGCCTTGCGAACGATCTCGATGCCGTGCGCCTGATCCTCGTTGTCGCCCTTCAGCTTGCGCAGGGTGATCGACGCGCGCGCGAGCGCCACGCCGCCGCCCGGCACGATGCCTTCTTCAACCGCCGCACGGGTGGCGTGCAGGCTGTCGTCAACGCGATCCTTGCGTTCTTTCACCTCGACCTCGGTCGAGCCGCCAACGCGGATCACGGCAACGCCACCGGCGAGCTTCGCCAGACGTTCCTGCAACTTCTCACGGTCGTAGTCCGAGGTGGTTTCCTCGACCTGCGCGCGGATCTGGTTGCAACGGCCAACGATGTCGGCCTTCTTGCCCGAGCCTTCGACGATGGTGGTGTTTTCTTTCTCGATCAGGATCTTCTTGGCCTGGCCGAGCATCGCGAGGGTCACGGTTTCCAGCTTGATCCCGAGATCGTCGCTGATCACCTGGCCACCGGTCAGGATGGCGATATCTTCGAGCATCGCCTTACGACGATCGCCGAAGCCCGGCGCCTTCACCGCAGCAACCTTCAACCCGCCGCGCAGCTTGTTCACCACGAGGGTGGCAAGGGCTTCGCCCTCAATGTCCTCGGCGATGATCAGCAGCGGACGGCCGGACTGCACGATGCTTTCCAGCAGCGGCAGCATCGGCTGCAGGCCGGACAGCTTCTTCTCGTGGATCAGGATGTACGGACGGTCCATATCAACGACCATCTTCTCCGCATTCGTGATGAAATACGGGGAGACATAGCCGCGATCGAACTGCATGCCTTCGACGACGTCGAGTTCGGTCTGCATGCCCTTGGCTTCTTCGACGGTAATCACACCCTCGTTGCCAACCTTCTGCATGGCTTCCGAAATCATCTTGCCGATTTCAGCTTCGCCGTTCGCCGAGATCGTGCCGACCTGGGCGATTTCCGCCTGGGTGGTGATCTTCTTGGACTTCTTCTTCAGCTCTTCAAGGACGGCGGTTACCGCCTTGTCGATGCCGCGCTTGAGGTCCATCGGGTTCATGCCAGCGGCCACGCCCTTGGCGCCTTCGCGGACGATCGCCTGGGTCAGCACGGTGGCGGTGGTGGTGCCGTCGCCGGCGATGTCGTTGGTCTTCGAGGCCACTTCGCGCACCATCTGGGCGCCCATGTTCTCGAACTTGTCAGCGAGCTCGATTTCCTTGGCGACGGTCACGCCGTCCTTGGTAATGCGCGGCGCGCCGAACGACTTGTCGATCACGACGTTGCGACCCTTCGGGCCGAGCGTCACCTTCACGGCATCGGCAAGGATGTCGACGCCGCGCAGCATCCGGGCGCGGGCATCGGCGCCGAAGCGGACTTCTTTAGCTGCCATGTGTGTATTCCTTCAGGTAATTTAGGTCAGGCAAAACGGGTCGTGTGGGATCACTTCTTTTTGGAAGGAGCCGCCACAACGATGATGCCCATGATGTCGGACTCTTTCATGATCAGCAGGTCTTCACCGTCGATCTTCACTTCGGTGCCGGACCATTTGCCGAACAGCACGCGGTCGCCAGCCTTAACATCCAGCGCCACAACGGCGCCGGCTTCATTGCGCGCGCCAGCGCCGACGGCGATGACTTCGCCTTCCATCGGCTTTTCCTGCGCGGTATCGGGGATAATGATGCCACCCTTGGTCTTCTCTTCGGCGTTCAAACGCCGGACGACCACGCGGTCGTGCAGGGGACGGAACTTCATGCGGATCGCTCCTGGATATATATCTGCCGCAACAGCACCAACGACGGGATCGGGTCGGGCCGGGCGGCGGGTTGTTAGCACTCCCGCTCGGGGAGTGCCAGGGATCTAGGGTCGCGCGTCGCCAAGGTCAAGGGGGGTGTTGGCAGTCTCGCCATGCGAGTGCCAATTTCTGCACGGCGGGCTTTACTCGGTGGGGGCGATTTTCGGTGGGGCCTTCGCGGCCCGGGCTGGAATGCGACAATCGCGCGCCACCCGGTCGTTCCAACTGGCACAATGCCCATCCGCCTTGCGGCAGCCCGGCCCGCCGCGGCTGCCACAGCGGGCATGTCGCGGGTCGTTATACAGCACGCAGTCCGGTGGTGCGGCCACGCAGCTTGCCGGCCCATCACCGGCCTTGCCGCTGCCCGGCTTGCCAGGCGTTTGCGCCTGCGCGGCCCCGGCGATCAGGGCGGCCAGCAAAACCAGGGCAAGCCGGCCGCGCAGGAACATCGGGGGGCCTCAGTCGGTGGGGGGTGTCTTATGCGATGGCGTCTGGCAATCGCATCCAGGCGGCCGGCTGCGGGTGCAACACGGCATCGCCACATTCCAACGCCGCGCCCAGGCTGTCCAGCCGCAAAACCGCCAGCCCCGCGCCGTCGCGGCCGGATCGCATGCTGCCAACCTCCGTCCCGCCTCGCCGCACCGGTGTGCCGGGGGCGGGCAGGGTGCCCTCCACCGTCACCGGGACCAGTCGCCGTTTCAGCAGGCCGCGATATTTGGTGCGCGCTGTCAACTCCTGGCCCATGTAACAGCCTTTGGTCCAGGAAATGCCGTTCAATTCATCGAATCCGGCTTCCAGCAGCACCGTTTTGTCCGCTTCCAGATCGCGCGTGCCGTCTGGCAGCCCCAGCGCCAGCCGATGCGCATCCCAACCCTCTGCCGAGGCGCTCACCGCCAGCCCCGGCGCGGCCAGCGCGCGCCAGCCGGCCGCGGCCAGTCGCGGGTCCGCACTCGCGCCGGCGAGCGGAGGGACGCCATCCCAACCGACATAAACGGCCAATTCCGCCGAGACGTCGCGCAGCGCCACCTTGGCCCGCAGCCGAAAACGCGACAGTTTCTGAACCAGCCCGCCGATCTGCGCCGCCTCGCAATCCAGCAGCAGCCGGTCCGCCTCAGCGAAGATGAAAAAATCGGCGAGGTATTTGCCTTGCGGCGTCAGCAACGCCGCCCAGATCGCATGTCCAGGCGCGGCCAGCGCAACGTCGTTCGAGACCAGCCCTTGCAGGAAGCTGACCCGATCGTCGCCGCTGACCTCGATAATCCCCCTGGCGGGCAGTTCTGCCATTTTTGCCATGGCCTAGACTTGGTCACGGCAGCAGTTTGTGCAAGACGGACCTACGAACAGGAGATATTCGATGGCCACGCATTTCGACCTGCTGATCCGCGGCGGAACCTGCATGCTGCCCTGGGGCGCTGCGGAAACCGACATTGGCGTGCGCGATGGCCGCATCGCCGCCATCGGCCCAGCCGGCGCCGCCACGGCGGATACCGTGATCGCGGCCAACGGCCTGCACGTGCTGCCAGGCCTGATCGATCCGCATGTTCATCTGCGCGATCCGGGCGATGCCAGCATCGAGTCGATCCCAACCGGCACCAAGGCCGCCGTGCTCGGCGGGTTGACGGCGGTGTTCGATATGCCCAACACCACGCCCTCGATCGTCAACGCGGAAACCGTGGCGTGGAAGCAGGGCTACGTCGCGCGTGCGGCGTGGTGCGACATGGGGATCTATGTCGGCGGCACCAAGACCAACATCCCGGACCTCGCCAGCCTGGAGACTGCCGCCGGCGTGTGCGCGGTGAAGGTGTTCGCCGGGTCCTCGACCGGTGACCTGATGGTGGAAGATGACGAGCATCTTGAGCGCATCATGCGCGCCGGCCAACGCCGCATTGCCTACCATTCAGAAGACGAATACCGCTTGCAGGCGCGCAAGCCTAACTACAAATCCGGCGACCCGTACCGCTTCCATATGGAGTGGCGCGACGAAGAATGCGCCTTCCTCGGCACCCGCCGGCTGATGGCGCTGGCCCGCCGCACCGGCCGGCCGGCGCATATTCTGCACGTGTCCACCTGGCAGGAGTTGGAGTATCTGCGCGACTATCGCGACATCGCCACCGTGGAAGTGCTGGTCAACCATCTGACCCAGTTTGCGCCGGATGTGTACGACACGTTGCAAGGCTTCGGGGTGATGAACCCGCCGATCCGTGGCCGCGAGCATTATGATGCCGCCTGGGCCGCCATCGCCAATGGCACCGTGGACACCATCGGCTCGGACCACGCGCCGCACCCGAAAGCGGCCAAGCTGAAGCCCTGGCCAGACTGCCCGGCCGGGCTGACCGGGGTGCAAACCCTGGTGCCGGTGATGCTGGATCATGTGAACGCCGGCCGCCTTAGCCTGGCGCGGATGGTGGATCTGATGGCCGCCGGCCCGGCGCGGGTCTACGGGGCGCTCAACAAAGGCCGCATCGTCGCTGGCTACGATGCCGATTTCACCCTGGTGGACCTGAAAAAGCAGCGCCGCATTACCAATGACTGGATCGTTACCCCGGCCGGGTGGACGCCGTTTGATGGCATGGACATTACCGGCTGGCCGGTTGGCACAATCATTCGCGGGCGGCAGGTGATGCGTGATGATGAAGTGCTGGGCACGCCGGGCGGGAAGCTGGTGGCGTTTCGGTAAAGGCAAGAGAAGCGCTGCTTTTTTGAAAAAACAGGAGAAAACTTTTATCACATCCTAGCCTGCGGCGTACTCTCGCCGGAGAGGGTACGCCGTCGGCAACGCACAGATGACGTTCTTTTTGTTCACAAAAAAGAACCCCTTACTTCCCATGCGCCTTAGACAAATTCGGCAGCAACGCCGTCAGAACCCCAATCAGCGGCAGGAACGCGGTAACGTGGTAGACGAAATCAATGCTCGTCGCGTCCGCCAGTTTGCCCATGGCCGCCGCCCCTAGCCCGCCTAGCCCGAAGGCGAAGCCGAAGAAGATGCCGGCGACCATGCCCACCCGGCCCGGTAGCAATTCCTGCGCGTAGACCAGAATGGCCGGGAAGGCGGAGGACATCACCATACCGATAATCACCGTGAGCACGCCGGTCATCCACAGCCCTGCATAGGGCAGCGCCAAGGTGAACGGCAGCACGCCAAGGATGGACACCCACATCACCGTCTTGCGGCCGAGCCTGTCGCCAAATGGCCCGCCAAGCAGGGTGCCAAGCGCCACGGAGGCCATATAGATGAACAGCATGACCTGTGCGCTTTGCACCGTCATGTGGAATTTATCGATCAGATAGAAGGTGTAGTAGCTGCTCAGCGCGGCGGAATAGACGTTCTTGGAGAAGATCAGCATCACCAGGATAAAGATCGCGAAGCCGATGGTCGCCGGGCTCAACGCCTGGCCGGAGGCATGCACCGCCGCCCCCCGCGCTTTCGGCCGCGCGGCCAGACCGCGCCGGGCATACCAGTTACCAACCGCGAACAGCACCACCATGCCGAGCAGCGCCGTGGCGGAGAACCAGGCGATGGCGCCCTGCCCGTGTGGCAGCACAATCCATGCCGCCGCCAGCGGGCCAATGGCTTGACCGGCATTGCCGCCGACCTGAAACAGCGACTGCGCCAACCCGTAGCGCCCGCCAGAGGCGGAGCGGGCGACGCGAGATGCTTCGGGGTGGAACACGGCCGAGCCAATGCCGACCATGGCGGCGGAGAAGATCAGCGCGCCGTAGCTATGCGCCTGGCTGAGCAGCACCAGCCCGACCAATGTCGAGCCCATGCCGATCCCGAGCGAATACGGCATCGGCTTGCGGTCGGTCACCGTGCCGACCAGCGGCTGCAATAGCGATGCGGTCAACTGGAAGGCCAGCGTGATCATGCCAACCTGGGCATAGTCCAGATGGAAGTCCGCCTTGATCATCGGGAACAGGGCCGAGATCAGCGACTGCATCATGTCATTCAGCAAATGGCAGAAGCTGAGCGCGAAGAGGACCGGAAACACCGTGTTCGTCGGTGCCACGGCGGGCAGGGCGACGGGCGGCGCGACCGCCAGATCGGCGGCGTCGGCAACGGCTTTTTGCATCAGTCAGCCCCCAAGCTGTCGTAACTGGCAGTCACTATGCCGAATTGCCGACATTTGCCCACCTGCCGTCGGCGCAGGTTAGATATCGATTTCCGCGACGTTGCGGGCGTTTTCCTGAATGAACTTAAACCGCAATTCTGGCCGACGCCCCATCAGGCTTTCCACCAGATCGTTGGTGCGGGCCCGTTCCTCCGGGGCCGCCATCACCTTCAGCAAGGTGCGGGTGGTCGGGTTCATCGTGGTTTCCTTCAGCGCGGAGGGAGGCATTTCACCCAAGCCTTTGAAGCGGCTGATTTCCACCTTAGCGTTGACTTTGAACTGCCCGCGCTTGCGGTCGCGGTCCGCATCATCCATTGCATAGACCGACTTGGCGCCCTGGGTGAGGCGGTAGAGTGGCGGCTGCGCCAGATAGATGTGGCCGTTGCGCACCAATTCCGGCAATTCGCGGTAGAAGAAGGTCATCAGCAGGGAGGCGATATGCGCCCCGTCCACGTCGGCGTCCGTCATGATGATGATACGGCCATAGCGCAGCCGGGCACGGTCGAACCGCTCGCCCACGCCGCATCCCAACGCTTCAACCAGGTCTTTAAGTTCCTGATTTTGACGCAATTTCTCGGTGGAGGCACTGGCCACATTGAGGAT
>Ga0007801_10000734_pt1 | contig 10669 bp, 3 predicted proteins | sample CryBogmetaGMA2M_FD_60372 | JGI IMG/M metagenome (GOLD analysis project Ga0007801, IMG submission 60372) | Freshwater microbial communities from Crystal Bog, Wisconsin, USA - MA2M | ecosystem: Environmental > Aquatic > Freshwater > Lake | place: Crystal Bog, Wisconsin, USA | collected 2009-07-06
AAGAACACCCTGAACGATGGTCAGGCGGCACTCGCAATTGGGATCGGCCCGAAACGGTCTCCCTTAACCCGGACAAATCCGACCATCAAAAAAAGCAGGAACTCACACAAACTCAAAGCTGAAAATGCGACATCTTACTTGACAACGACCGGTCCCGAACATCGCCGAATGCTGGTTCATCTGGGTGTCGCAGTCCTCGCCGAAGCCGGGTTCGGCGGTGATTTTGTCTCACAACGGTAGCCCGTGATAAGTATTCCCAGGCCGGACCGGCTGTTCTAACCGCTTGCAGCAGGACGTGGGGGCTTCGTTCCGGCTTGCTGAGAAACTGGTTGGTTTGTCCAGGGTCGAGCGTATACCCATGAAGTGGCAGTCCCGCAGGGCTTTGCCTATCTTCAATACCCCACCTGCAAACTTACCAACCCTCGCAAGGCCCGGTTCGTCCGCCATTCCAGCGTGTCGGTCTCTAGGCGCAAACGGGGGAAGCGGCGCAACAAGGTGCCGAGGGCAACTTCGGCTTCCAGCCGGGCCAGGGGTGCACCCAGGCAGAAATGGATGCCTGCGCCGAAGCTGACGTGGCGGTTGTCGCCACGGGCAATGTCGAAGCGGTCAGGGTCCGGGAAACGGGCGGGGTCGCGGTTGGCCGAACCCAGCAACAGATACACCAGTTCGCCTTCTGCCAAGCGCCCTCCCGCGATTTCGACCGGCTGGGCGACGGAACGGATGACCAGTAGCGACGGGCCTTCGTAGCGTAGCACTTCCTCTATGGCCTTGGGCAGCAATTCCGGCTTGGCTTGCAATAGTGCTAGCTGATCGGGATGCCTGAGCAAGGCCAGCACAGCGTTGCCGATCAGGTTCATGGTCGATTCGTAGCCGGAGGCCAGCAGCACGAAACAGGCGTTCAGCAATTCATCCTCGCTAAGCCGGTCACCGCCCTCTTCCACGTTCAGCAAGGCACTGACGAAATCCCCGGTCGGCTTGGCCCGGCGCTGGGCGACCAGACCGCGGAGGTAGCTGTACAAATTGTCGATGATGCCTTCGATTTGCTCGACTGACAGCCCAGCACTGCCAGGGTTCTCCAGCAGATAAGTCCACTCGATGGCCTGCGCCTGCTCGCTGCGCGGGATGCCGACGAGTTCGCACAGCACCGTGGTGGTCAGCGGGTAGGCCAGCGCGGGCACCAAGTCGCAGCTTGGGCCGGTCGCCTGCGCGGTATCGAGCAGTTCGTCGGCGATGGCTTGGATGGTCGGGCGGAAGTCGCGCACCCGCCCGGCGCTGAACGCCTTATTGACCAGCTTGCGCAGGCGGGCGTGGTCGGGCGGGTCGGTGTTGGTCATCACCCGGCCAAGTTTGCGCATCAGTCGGCTCAAGGTTTCCCCGACGCCCTGCCCGCCCGCCAGGCTGCGCGCCAGCCGGTCACGGTCGTTGGACAGCCGCAGATCGCGCAGCGCCGCGTCCACGTCGGCGTAGCGGCTCAGGTGGGCGACACCTTGGGAACTGCGGTACAAGGGTTGCTCCTCGCGCAGCCTGGCGTAGAGCGGATACGGGTCTTGGCTGAACGCCGGTGAGGCCATGGCCTCGGCGATGGCATCGGTTTCGTTGCTGTCGGACATAGGGTTGCCGCCTCTGTTAAGTGCTCGCGTTCATGGCCTCGATGAGGCTTTTGGGCCGCATGTCGGTCCAAGTGCGGTTGATGAAGTCCAGGCAAGCGTCGCGGCTGTCCTTGGGATGGGCGACCGTCCAACCGGCCGGCACGTCGATGAAAGCCGGCCACAGGGAATATTGGCCTTCGTCGTTGACCAGGGCGAGGTAGCTGCCGTCTTTGTCTTCAAACGGGTTGCTCATGATAGATTCTCCATTGATATGTCTGCAATGTTATTGCATCTTTGTGATTTTGTAAAATGATGAAATTGAACTTTTGTTCAGTTAATCAATATTTTATATTAATTTTACAAGTCCCTCCATTGTTAAAAGTTGCTGCTTAAAACGGGGTCGGCAAGCCCTCCCTCTCCCGTTGTACGCTTGGGAGAGGGTTGGGGGGCGTTTTAGGCGAACACCCCGTCAAGCCACGTATTCCAGGCTTGCTCGGTCTGTGCGGCATCGACGCCGCTGTCGAACAGGTGCAGGCACAAGGCGACCGGCACGCCCCAGTGGTTGCGGCCAAAGAAGCGGTAGAAACCCCCGGTCCCGCGCAGCCCCAGGAATAGAGGGTCCAAATAGTCCACCACCACATCCAGCGCCGGCAATCCCGTCGGCATGATGCGGACGGCATCGCCGGCCTTCACGTCTTCGGGAAGGCCCAAGGCGCGTTGCAGCGCCAGGAACGAATCCTTAGGGCGGGAGGTGTCCGGCCCGATCACCTGCACAAAGGTGGCGGGCCTGCCATCGAAGTACCGCAGGTATTCGCCCAGCGTGTGGTGGTAAAAGTCGGTGTGCGTTTCCGCCGCTTCAAGCTGCACCTGCAGGTCGTTGATCGGCTGATGGTAATCGCGGTGGACATGGGTGTGCAGCACGCTGCCGCCGTCCCGCACCTCGATGCGGTAAGTCAATGTGGCGGTCAGCGCCTCCGCCTCGTGGACGCAGACAAAATCGCTGGGCGGATTCCACACCGTCACGGTGCACGGGCCGCGCGAGACGACCCCGCCGACCCAAGGCTCGATCTCCATCGGGAACAGCCAGCCCAAATTGCCCGCGCCAGTGGCGATGGCGTTCCAAACCCGCTCCGGCGCGGCGGACAGTGGGGTTTGGAGTTGAAAATCCAAAGTTTGTGTCATTGTTCTATTTTCTCCAATCGTTAAAAGGCAAGGTCGCGCAGTTTGGCCGCGATCAGCGGCCCGATTTCCGCCAACGGCCCGGCCTTGGTCATGCGGTCGTGGCGGGCAAGTATGTTATAGCTTTCCAAGGTGCCGCTGAGGTAAGGCCGCCAGATTTCCGGGGTGGCGTCGTTGCCTTCGCGCTCAATGGTCGAGTTGAACAGCAAGATGTCGCCGTCGAAAACCTCCGGCACGAAATCGATGGCAATCATTGCATTATTAACCATGATTTTGAACACCGCTTCGACGTGGTGCTCCTCCAGGCTGGCCAAGGCACTGCCCCGGCTGCGCAGGATATGCACCACCTCGGCATGGCTCAAGCCGCCGTCCTGCAAATCATCCGGGTTGCAGTCGAGGATGCCGACTAGGATGTCGCGTTCGGTCGGAATCGGCGGCTCGTCGAAGTGGACATCCACCACCGGATAGGCGTCGAGGATGGTCAACAAGCCGACGCGCTCGCCGCGCCGCTGCATCTCGGTGGCGATGGCGTGGGCCACCAGCCCGCCGACCGACCAGCCGAGCAGGCAATAAGGCCCGTGCGGCTGGACTTGCTGCATCTGGTCGGCGTAGTCGGCGGCCATTTCCTTGATCGAGCCTGGCCGCGGCTCGGGTCGGGCCAGGCTCCTGGCCTGCACGCCGTACAGCGGCGTTTCCGGCCCCAGGTGGCGCACTAGGCCGCAGTAAGACCAGCTAATGCCGCCACCAGGGTGGATGCAGAACAGTGGTGGGCGGCTGCCCTTCGTGCGCAACGGCAAGATCACTTCGAAAGCGTCGTCCTGTTTGTCCATTTCCAAACGCTCCGCCAGTGCGGCCACGGTCGGCGACTCGAACAAGCCTCGCAGGCCGAAATCGACGCCAAAGATCGCCCGCACCCGGCTGGCGAGACTGGTCGCCAACAGCGAATGCCCTCCTAGCTCGAAGAAGTCGTCGTCGATGCCGACCTGGGGCAGGTTCAGCACCTCGGCAAACAATTCGCACAGCAATTGCTCGTTGGGCGTCCTGGGGGCGCGGCCCGTACCGGCCTGGGCAAGGTCCGGGGCGGGCAGTGCTTTGCGGTCCAGCTTGCCGTTCTGGTTCAGCGGCAAGGCAGCTAACGGTACGATGGCGGCGGGCACCATGTACTCGGGCAGTTGCTGCTTCAGCCAGTCGCGCAGCACCGCAGGGTCCGGGTCGAAACCGGCGACGGGGACTGCGTAAGCCACCAGCCGTTTGTCGCCAGGGCGGTCCTCGCGGACGACCGCCGCCGCCTGCGCAACCTCGGGATGGCCGGACAGCAAGGCTTCGATTTCGCCCGGCTCGATGCGGAAGCCGCGAATTTTGACTTGGTTGTCAGCGCGACCGATGAACTCGATTTCGCCTTGCGCATTCCAGCGCACCCGGTCGCCCGTCCGGTACATCCGCGCACCGCTGTCGTCAAACCGGACCCCGAACGGGTCGGCGACGAAGCGTTCGGCGCTCAAGCCCGGCAGACCGACATAGCCACGCGCCAAGCCAGCCCCGGCCAAGTAAAGCTCGCCGGCCACGCCGACTGGCAAGGGCTGTAGCCCGTCGTCCAAGACATAGGCCCGCATCCCCGCCATCGGCTTGCCGATAGGCACCGTGCCATCGATGCGGTGCGGCGGGCGCAGCGCGTGGAAGGTGGCGAAAGTCGTGGTCTCGGTTGGGCCGTAGACGTGGACTATGCCTGTATCCGGGCAGGCGTCCAATACCCGCTGCATCGATGTCGGTGACACCGACTCACCGCCAGTCCACACCTCACAGGCCGTGGCAAAGCTTGCCGGGTCTTCCTCGGCCAGCAGGTTGAACAGTGCCGTGGTCAAAAACAGGCTGGTGATGTGTTCCTCGACGATCAACCGCCCCAGTGTGTGGCTGTCCAACTCGCCCGGCGGGGCCAGCACAATCTGTCCGCCGCCGAGCAACGGCACCCAGAACTCGTAAGTCGATGCGTCGAAGGCCGGCGGCGAGTGTAGCAGCACCCGCCGTTGCGCACCGCTGCGCCAGCAAGGCTCCAACGCCAGTTCGATGACATCGCGCTGGGTGACGGCGATGCCTTTCGGCGTGCCGGTGGACCCGGACGTGTACATGACATAGGCCAGCCGTTCGGGGTGGTGGTTCACGTCCGGCGCACCGGGGTCGGCCCCGCCAGATGCCGCGGCCACGGTCAGTACCTCCACGTCGGCCAAGGGCTGGGCCTGGAGCGCGACGGGCAGGATCGGGTCGGCCAGCAGGATGCGGGCCCGGTTGTCCGTCACGATGCGCTCCATCCGTGCCACCGGGTAACGCGCATCCAGCGGTACATAAACCGCCCCGGCCTTAGCAATGGCCAACACCGCGACGACGCGCTCGACGGAGCGCTCCATCAGCACCGCCACGCCTTGCTCAGGCAAGACGCCCAGGGCCAGCAGCGCATGCGCCAGCCGGTTGGCACGGGCGTTCAATTCGGCGTAGCTCAGGCGGGCCGCGCCGCAAGCCACCGCCGGTGCGTCCGGCGTCGCCTCGGTCTGCGCTTGGAACAGCGCGGGCAGGCTGGCTTCGGAGTGCAAAGCTTGCTTTGCGGCGGTCGCGGCGGCGTTGAAATCCACCAGCAGCGTCTGACGCTCCTCCGCCGTCAACAGGTCAACGCGGCTCAACGGCAGATCGGGTTCGCCGGTCGCTTGCGCTAGCAGCCTGGCCCAACGCGCCATCAGCGTCTCGACCGTGGCTGGCTCGAACAAATCGCTGCTGTATTCGACCACGCCGACTATGCCCTCCGCCGCGCCGTCCGCGGCGCGCTGCTCACTGAGGCTGATCGAGAGGTCGAAGCGGGCGGTGTCGGTGGCCCCTCCGCCGATGGACTCGACATGCAAGCCGGGCAGTTCAAAATCGCCCTGCGGGGCGTTCTGCAAGGCCAGCATAGTCTGGAACAGCGGATGGTGCGCCAGCGAGCGGGCCGGGTTCAGCGCCTCGACCAAATACTCGAACGGCACGTCTTGATGGGCATAGGCCGCCAGCGCGGTTTCGCGCACACGTGCCAGCAACTCGCGGAAGCTCGGGTCCCCCGAGGTGTCGGTGCGCAGCACCAGGGTGTTGACGAAAAAGCCCACAAGATCGTCCAAGGCCGGATCGGTGCGCCCAGCTATCGGGCTTCCCAGCACGATGTCGTGACCCGCGCCCAGCCGCGACAGCAAGGCGGCGAAACCGGCTTGCAAGACCATGAACAAGCTAGCCCCGCTGTGCCGCGCCAGCGCCGACAAGCCTTGATGCAATTCCGCATCCCAAGCCACGGCCACCTGTGCCCCCCGGTAGGATGCCACGGGCGGGCGAGGCCGGTCGGTCGGCATTTCCAATTGTTCCGGCAGGCTGGCCAAGGTCTTCGACCAATAGGCCAATTGGCGGGAGAACAGGCTTTCGGGATCGGCTTGGTCGCCAAGCAATTCGCGCTGCCATAGCGTGTAATCGGCATATTGCACGGGCAGCGAGTTCCAGTCCGGAGCTTCGCCTTGACTGCGGGCGGCGTAGGCCGAGGCAAGATCCCGCGCCAGCGGACCCATCGACCAGCCGTCGCCGGCGATGTGATGCACCAGCAGCAGCAGGATGTGCGCATCGGGGGCCAGCACGAACAATTCGGCCCGCAAGGGCGGTTCTTCCTGCAAGTCAAAGCCATGGCGCGAGGCCGCCACCACGGCGGCGCGCACCCCGGCTTCGCCTGGGTGGCTGACGTGCAGCGTGGGCCGCGCCGCGTCGGCATCGAGAATGCGTTGATACGGGATGCCCTCGACCTCCGGGAAGACGGTGCGCAGGCTTTCGTGGCGGGCGACGACATCGCCCAAGGCCGCTTGCAGCGCCGCCCGGTCCAGGTTGCCGCCCAAGCGCAACACCATCGGCATGTTATAGGTCGCCGTGCGGCCGTCCATCTGGTACAGGAACCATAAGCGCCGCTGCGCGTAGGACAAGGGCAACCGCTCGGGGCGGACCTGGGCGGTTAGTGCCAGCCGCGCCTGTTCGGCTTGGCCCAGCTTCGCCGCCAAGCCCTCGACAGTCGGCGTCTCGAACAGGCTTCTTAAGCCCAGTTCCACACCGAAGCTGGCGCGGATGCGGCCAATCAGCCGCGTCGCCAGCAGCGAATGCCCCCCCAGGTCGAAGAAATCCTCGTCGATGCCGGCCGCAGCCAGCCCCAGGGTCTCGGCGAACAAATCGCACAGCATTTGCTCTTGCGGCGTCCGCGCCGGCCGACCCGCTCCGCCCAGATGCAATTCCGGGGCGGGCAAGGCGGCACGGTCCAGCTTGCCGTTCAGGGTCAGCGGCAGCCGCTCTAGCACGACCAGGGCCGACGGCACCATGTAATCGGGCAAGCGCTGGCGTAGGTATTCGCGCAAACTGGCGATCAGCGCGCCAGTGCCGCGCGCCGCCGACGGGTTGTTGGTGAAGGCAGACAGCGGCAGCCCGTCGATGCGGCCCGGCTGATACATATCCACCGGTTGGGCCAAAGCGGCCTGTTCTGTGGGTACGAACAGCACGTCCAAGGCATCGATGTCGCGGGCCGACCAAGTGATGCCCACCCAGTAGCCCAGCCGCTCGCCCAGGGTGCTGAATGCTTCGGGGTCGGGGGTTTCGGCTTCCCCGTCCAGCACCGCCCGCAATTCCGCCAACCCGGCATCCGTTTGCAAGCTGCGCTGCGCGGCAACTTCTTGGACGATGCGGCGGTTGGGCACGCCCACGACCCGCAGCGGTGTCCGCTCGGTGGTTTCCAAATGCCCGGCCAGCCCCGTCAGCCCGTCAATGACCGCCCATTCCAGCCCGGGCGCTTGCGCCAGGGACAGTTGCACCAAGGGCGGCTTGCGCAAGACAGCATCGTAGCGGTAGCGGCTGAGTTCGTTGTGGGCAAGGCCGCGTTTGAGGCGGATGTCCACCCCGCCGATCTCCGGGGTCTGCGCCGCCAGCGCTGCGAAAAAATCGGGTTCAATCAGCAGTTCTTTTTCCACCAGCAAGGCATGCTCCACCGCCCGGCGCAGCACCCCCGCGTCCGTGCCGGTTTCGGCCCGGCGCAGTTGCACCGCGCTGGCGAAGCAGCGCAACAGCTTCAAATGCCGCACATCGCCGACGAACAGCGCCCCGCCCGGGGTCAAAAGAGCCATCGCCTGCCGCAGCACTTGCGCCAAATATTCGGTATTGGGGAAATATTGCACCACCGAGTTGATGACGATGGTGTCGAACTCGCCGACCGGCAACCCGTCGATATCGTCGGCGGGCTGGGCGCGCAGCACCACGCGCCCGGCCAGTTCGGGCAGGTCTTCAAGCTGCTCGGACAAGCGAGCGATGACATTCGCCGAAAAGTCGGTGGCCCAGTAGCACTCGCAATGCGGGGCGACGTGCGCCAGCAGCAGCCCCTTGCCGACGCCGATTTCCAACACTTTTTTAGGTTGCAGCGACAGGATGCGGGCGACGGTGGCGTCGCGCCACTCGCGCATCTGCGGCAGCGGGATCGGCTCGCCGTCGTAGCTGCTGTCCCATCCGGTGAAATCCTCGCCGAAGCCTGCTGCGTCCTCCGCCGCGTAGTGGGTTTCGTAAATCTGCTTCCACTCGCCGACTTGGTCGGTCGCCACCCGGCCGCCGACGGTCTGCTCGGCGGGCACCACATAGGCAACCAGCCGCCTTTCCGCCGTCTCGCCATTCTGGCGCAGCAGCACCGCAGCCTGGCCGACTTGCGGGTGGCTGGTCAGCGTGTTTTCGATTTCGCCGAGTTCGATGCGGAAGCCACGCAGCTTGACCTGCTCATCCACCCGGCCTATGAATTCCAGTTCGCCCACGCAGTTCCAGCGGGCGCGGTCACCGGTGCGGTACATGCGTTCGCCCTCGCCATAGGGATTGGCGACGAAGCGCTCGGCGGTCAGGCCGGCCCGACCCAGGTATCCTCGCGCCAAGCTGGCCCCGGCGATGTACAACTCTCCGCCCACGTCCGGCGGCACCGGCTGCAAGCCATCGTCGAGGACGTAAACCTGGGTGTTCAGCAAAGGCCGGCCTATCGGCGGAATCTGCGCCAAGGCGGGCAGGATGCCGCTCATCGTCGCGCAGACCGTAGTTTCGGTCGGGCCGTAAGCGTTGACCATGCGTCGGTTTTCCGCCCACAAGGCGACTTGTTCCGGCGGGCAGGCTTCGCCAGCGACGACTAGGGTCATTCCCGCCGGCAGACCGGTCTGCGGCGGCATGAAGGCCAGCGCGGCGGGCGGCAAGGTCGCATGGGTCACGCGCTGGCGTTGCGCCAGCGCGGTCAAAGCCGCGCCCGGCATCAGCTCGTCCCTAGGCGCCAGCACCAAGGCCGCGCCAGATAGCAGGCCCATGCACGCCTCCCAGAACGACGCGTCGAAGCTGGATGAGGCGAATTGCAGCACACGGCTGCCGGGGCCGACCTCGAACTGCTCGATTTGCGTCCTGGCAAGGCTGGCCACACCGCTGTGGCTGACCAGCACACCCTTGGGCCTGCCGGTGGAACCGGAGGTATAGATCACATAGGCCGGGTGCAAGGGCGACAAATCCATCCCCGGGTTGGCATCCGAGCGGTGTTCCAACTCGGCCCGCGTGGCCGGATCGTCCAGCAGCAGCACCGGCAAGCCGCCGGTCTCCGGCAACAGGGCCAGGGTTTCACGGAACGCCAGCAGCAGGGTCGGCTTGGCATCATCCAGCATGTAGCTGATGCGCCCTTCGGGGTAGTCCGGGTCCACCGGCAAATACGCCGCCCCGGCCTTCATCACCGCCAAGATCGCCACCGCCCACTCCGACGAGCGCGGCAGGGCCAAGGCGACGATCTGTTCGCGCCCTACGCCCTCGGCGACCAGACGGTGCGCCAGACGGTTGGCCTGCGCGTTCAGTTCGGCATAGCTTAGTTGATGATCGCCAAACACCACCGCCGGGGCCAACGCCTGCGCCGCCGCCCATTGCTCGAACAAGGCTGGGAAGGTCGCGGCCGGCAGTGGGCGGGCGGTGTCGTTGCGGACGGTCAGAAGCGTATGCCGCTCCTGCGGCGTCAGCAGGTCGATGCGGCTGATGGGCTGGTCGGGCTGGGCCACTGCCTGTTCCAACAGTCGCAGCCAGCGGGCGTACAGCGCCGCGACGGTCGCCGGGTTGAAGCGGTCGGTGGTGTATTCGACATAGCCGCCGAGTCCTTGCGGACTGCCGTCCGCCCCACGCACCTCGGTCAGGCTGATGCTAAAATCGAATTTCGAGGTGCTGGTGCGGGTCGGCAGTTCCGACAGGCGCAGCCCCGGCAATTCAAACACGCCTTCCGGGGCGTTCTGCACCGCCAGCAGCACTTGGAACAACGGATGGTGGGCCAGCGAGCGGGTCGGGTTCAGCACTTCGACCAGATACTCGAACGGCATGTCTTGGTGGGCATAGGCCGCCAAGGCGGTTTCCCGCACCCGGCCCAGCAATTGCCGGAAGCTCGGCTCGCCCGAGGTGTCGGTGCGCAACACCAGCGTGTTGACGAAGAAGCCGACCAGGTCGTCCAGCGCCTGGTCGGTGCGACCGGCGATGGGGCTGCCGATGGGGATGTCATTGCCCGCGCCTAGGCGCGACAGCAGCGCCGCCAAGCCGGCTTGCAGCACCATGAATAGGCTGGCTCCGGTTTGCCGGGCCAGCCGCGCCAAGCCTTGGTGCAGCCCGGCATCGATCCGCACCGCCAAGTAATCGCCCCGGTAGGAGGCCACCGCCGGGCAAGGCCGGTCGGATGGCAGGTCGATTTGCTCGGGTAAGTCGGCCAGGGTCTCGGTCCAATACTGCAACTGCTGGCTGAACAGGCTACCCGGGTCGGCGGACTCGCCCAGCAATTGTTGCTGCCACAGCGTGTAATCGGCATATTGCACCGGCAGCGGCATCCAGGCCGG
>Ga0007801_10000735_pt1 | contig 10666 bp, 9 predicted proteins | sample CryBogmetaGMA2M_FD_60372 | JGI IMG/M metagenome (GOLD analysis project Ga0007801, IMG submission 60372) | Freshwater microbial communities from Crystal Bog, Wisconsin, USA - MA2M | ecosystem: Environmental > Aquatic > Freshwater > Lake | place: Crystal Bog, Wisconsin, USA | collected 2009-07-06
AGGCGAATACACAAGTAGGAGCCACCGGCCGGTCGCCCCTGCCACGGTGGTCTATGTGCGCCGCAACCCCACAAAGGAGGCGGCTTGGCGGGTTACGTAGGGCGGAGCCATGGACGGGTTCCACCGAATGTTGTTGATCGGTCGCTAGCATTGGGCGGATCACGTCCCTGTATCCGCCCTACGCAGGACGGGCGTTCTAGCCTTGTGAGATTGCTGATGCGCCCCAATCATTGGTTTATTCGCATCAAATCGGCATACCATTTTGCCGATGCTTTTGGAGTCCGCTTTTGTGTGTCAAAATCCACACGGACTATGCCAAAGCGGCTTTCGTAGCCTGCTCCCCACTCGAAATTATCCAACAAAGACCAGATAAAATAGCCCTGCACGTTGGCCCCTTCTTGACAGGCCTCGGCCATCTTTTGTATATACAGGTTGATATAATTTATCCGGTGGTCATCCTGAACGAAGCCGGATTCGTCAGGCTTTTCCTGATTGGAGCCACAGCCGTTTTCGGTGACGTAAACCGGCAATTGGTAGCGTCGGGTAAGTTCCAGCAATTCATGTTTGAACGCTTCGGGGTAGATGGACCAATTGATTTCTGTGTGGGCCATGTCTTCAGGAAAGTCACCCATTTGAAATCCTAGGGTGCTTTTTGGTTCCACTCTCGCCCAGATTGGGCTGTAATGGTTTAAACCGAACCAATCCAAGGGACGACAGATGCTAGCCAAGTCTCCCGCACGCATGAAAGGTTCGATGTCTTGGGCCAGCGTTTCCGGGTAATAGCCAAGGATTTGCGGATCGGGGAAAATTTTGTTCCAGTGGGCATCCATTGGTTCGACCGCCGATTGGTGGGCCGGGTCGGATCGTTCTGGGTAAACCGCTTGCCGGTTATGGATTACCCCCAGAAAGGCTTTGGGTACGGTGCTACGCAATGCTTCGATGGCTGCCCCATGGGCCAAATTCTCATGATGCACAACCCGGAAATATCCTGCACGGTCAGTGGCACCCGGCGGACTTATGCCCCATAAATAGCCAAACAGGGTTGAGACGCTCTGTTCGTTGAAGGTGGCCCAATGTTTTACCCGGTCACCATAGCGTCGGGCGGCCAACATGGCATAATCGGCAAACCATCCCACGCTGTCGCGGTTTGACCATCCTCCTAGGTCTTGCAACAATTGTGGAAAATCCCAGTGGAACAGGCAAATCCAAGGCTCAATGCCGGCCTGAAGCAGTCCGTCGATGAGCTTGTCATAGAAGTCCAAGCCTTTTTGGTTGACCGAACCGCGTCCACGAGGCATTAGGCGGGACCACGAAAGGGAGAATCGATAGGCCTGAATGCCTAAATCGGACATGATTTGGATGTCTTGCCGGTAGTGGTGGTAATGGTCGCAAGCGACATCGCCGGTGTCGTCGTTGCTGACTCTTCCTCGCAGTTTGCAATGGGTGTCCCAGATGCTGGGTCCCCGTCCGTCCTCACTGGCGGCCCCCTCAATTTGATAGCTGGAGGTTGACGTTCCCCAGAGAAAGCCTGTGGGGAGAGCCAATTTTGGCACTGACAAAGTCACAGAAGGAGAGTTACCCATGCTGGCTCCAATGATTAGTTGTTATTTTTATTGTTCACTGAGCATTAAAATAACACGGACCACAGAAAAATCGAATCCTTAACTTCTGTAATTATTGCGACAAGTGTTTCCCCGTATAATCGGAAAGGGCTAAACTGTATGAAACTTACCGCTCACGGGAGCAGCCTGAATGAAAAATTTGATTTTGATACGACACGCCAAATCCAGTTGGGACGATCCTTCGTTAAGCGACCGTGAACGGCCCCTAAATAGCCGTGGAAAGAGGGATGCACCCGCCATGGGCCGATTGCTTAGGGAGAAAGACTTGCTTCCCGATCATATCCTGTCCAGTCCTGCCAAACGGGCTTTGAAGACGGCAAAAATGATTGCCGAGGAAATTGATTATCCGAAAAAAAATATTGAAGTTAGCGAGGAAATTTACGAGCAGGATATTACCGCCTTGATAGAACTAATTGGCAAGTTGCATGATGGTTTGGAGCGAGTTTATCTCATTGGCCACAACCCGGAACTGACCGATTTGGTGAACCGCTTAACCAACGCGGGCATCGACAACGTGCCTACTTGTGGCGTTGTCTCCGTTGAGTTTTCGTGGTCTAGTTGGATGGACTGTGCGTTAAAAGGCGGCAGGCTTGCCTTGTTTGAAAGGCCTGTCAAACATAAGGGGGGAGCCGGCTATGGCGAAGAACTGCAAGATACGGATATTATTGGCACATAGCCAAGTTTCCAGATGATAATATGGAAAACCTTGTAGATTCTGCTTTGCTCTTAACGTTGCGCCGTTGCGCCGTTGCGTGAGAAAAAATCTTCGCCCAATGTATGACATGCCGCATTGCGAGAAAGGCAAAAGAAGGTCTCACGCAACGACGCAACGTAAAAGCGCGAGTGATAGGTGATACGGCAATGTCTAGGTTGACAGTGACGGGCCTGAACGGTTTTTTTCCGTTTGCCGTCGCTCCCTTTGACGGCAAGGGCACAATAGCCCCATGTGGATTGCACCTTACTGCGTGCGTAACATCAGTTAATTTAAATTTTATGCTTGCAAGGAAAATGCTTTGGTCACTCAAACCACTTCTGTCTCTCCGAGCCCGACAAGCGCAAATGAAAACCTGCCCACCGATTGCTATGGCCAATTTGCCGATTGTCTAGTCAGCAAGGGCAAAGTGCGTGAAGCCGAAATCAATCGCGCCCGCCGCCTTGCCGCGCAAACCGATGATCAAACACTGCCGGCATTATTGATGAAGTTAGGGATTTTATCTGAACGCGACATTGCCGAAGCTTTGGCCGAAGTGACTCGTTTGCCCTTAATCGGAGGAAACGATTATCCCGAAACTTCCCCATTGCCTGATACTGTGGCATCAAGATTTCTCAAGGAGAATCATATTGTAGGCATTGGTGCCCAAGAAGGTGCCTTTGAGGTGGCAATCGCCGACCCATTAGAGCAGCACTTGCTGGACGCGCTCGCACTGGCCTGTGAAAAGCCGGTGAATGCCAAGGTTGGGCTCCCCTCGGAGATTGAACGGGCGATTGAGCATCAACTTGGCGCGGGTAAAACCCTGATGGGCCAATTGGTAGATAATTACGGTGGCGATGATGAAGTCAACGAGGCGGATGTCGAACACTTAAAAGACTTAGCCTCGGAAGCCCCGGTCATTCGCATGGTGAACCTCATTATGCAGCGGGCGGTCGAGTCTCGCGCATCGGATATCCATGTTGAACCTTTTGAGGAGCGTTTGAAAGTCCGCTTTCGTGTGGATGGAGTGCTCAAGGAAGTGGAGGCACCCCCGGTTCGCTCGACCGCCGCCGTTATTTCGCGCATCAAGATCATGGCCAAGCTCAATATTGCCGAACGCCGTCTGCCCCAGGATGGCCGCATCAAACTCCAAGTCATAGGCAAAGAACTGGACTTGCGCGTATCCACCGTACCCACCATGTTCGGTGAAAGCGTAGTCATCCGCCTACTACACAAGGAAAGCATCAAGTTCGACTTTTCATCCTTGGGTTTCGAGGGTGATGCATTGGATAAGTTTTTGCAAGTTTTGGCTTTGCCCCACGGCATCATCCTCATCACCGGGCCAACCGGTAGTGGCAAATCCACCACGCTTTATACCGCGTTGCACAAAATCAACACACCGGAACGCAAGATCATCACCGTTGAAGACCCGGTGGAATATCAACTTGAAGGGGTCAATCAGATTCAAACCAAGGCCCAAATCGGCCTAACCTTTGCGTCTGCGCTACGTTCCATCGTGCGGCAAGACCCGGATGTGATTATGATAGGCGAGATGCGCGATTTGGAAACCGCCCGCATTGCCGTGCAGTCCGCGCTGACCGGTCATTTGGTGCTATCCACCCTGCATACCAATGATGCCGCCGGCGGTGTCACCCGGTTGTTGGACATGGGTTTGGAGGATTACCTGATTACCTCCACCGTCAACGGCATTCTCGGTCAAAGGTTGGTGCGCAGGCTATGCCCCCATTGCCATGAGACCTATCCGGCCCTGCCGGAGGTAGTGGCCGAGTTGAAACTCCGCCGTTATCAGCCTAGGGGCGAGGTGATGCTGCCCCGCCCGGTCGGCTGCGAACTTTGCGACGGTTTGGGTTACAAAGGGCGGCTGTCTATCCAAGAGTTTTTGGTGATGAGCGATGATATTCGCCGCTTGGTCATGACCCACGCGCAAGCCCGCCTAATCGAAGAACAGGCGTTAAAGGAAGGCATGTACACCATGTATGAGGACGGCCTACGCAAAGCTGTGGCAGGGTTGACGACGATTGAGGAAGTGCTGAGGGTGACGTCGGATAACTAATTTAGCGTTTTAACCATCAAAACGCTTTGTTTTGAAACAACCTAAGAATAGGAAATAACGACTAGCATGTTAATCCGTCTGCATATTCAGGGTTTTAAAAGCCTTGCTGATGTTGAAGTACATTTTGGCCCCTTTACCTGTGTTGCCGGTGCGAATGGTTCGGGAAAATCAAATCTTTTTGATGCGATTCAGTTCCTTCGTGATCTTACCGAATATCCGATTATTGAAGCCGCAACGCGAGTGCGTGATCCTTTAGGCAAAACAGGCGATATTCGTGCGCTGTTCAAGCAGCAGCAAGGAGAGCATTTTGGAGTAATGTCTTTTGATGCAGATTTTATTGTTTCTAAAAGCGTGAGAGACGATTTTAATCGGGAAGCTACACCAAAATCCACATTCCTAAACTATAAGCTGAGTCTGAAGTATGTTGAGGCATCTGAAGGGTTGCCGGAACGTATCGAGTTGATGAAAGAAGACTTAAGTCATATCACAGTTTCGGATGCTAAATCCAAGTTAAGTTTTCCAGTAAATTCCACGTTTTTTAAATCGGTTATAAACAATCAGAGAAGGGGTATAGGCTATATCTCAACGGAGCCAAACCAAGGGTCAACTATTATTCGCCTACATCAAGATGGAGGTTCATCAGGACGACCTGTTCAAATTCCAGCGATTGGCTCTCCAAAAACAATTCTAGGCGGAATTAATACCAATGATTATCCTACCGTGTTGGCTGCCCGCCGAGAGATGCAGAATTGGGCATTGTTGCAATTAGAACCATCGGCATTGCGCCAGCCAGATGCCTATTCCGCCGAATCCCGCGTGTCAGCCAATGGCGCACACATGCCTGCAACATTATGGCGACTTGGTGCGCAAACCCAAGTGTCAAACCGCCTCGCCACATTGCTGGATGACGTAAAATCGGTTCGAGTTGAACGGGATGAAAGCCGTCGTAGCTATACCCTTGTCGTTACGCGCTTGGATTCCACGGAACATGCGGCGAGGTCTCTTTCGGATGGAACTTTGCGATTCCTTGCATTGGCGATTATCGCTGAAGATAGGGAATCAGGGCGTTTGATATGCCTAGAAGAGCCTGAGAATGGCATACATCCATCGCGGATTCAGGCGATTATTGAGTTACTGAAAGATATGACCGTTGATATTAACGAAGAAGTGAATGATGATAACCCATTAAGGCAGGTCATTATCAATACACATTCTCCCGTTGTGTTAGGTTCATTGAATACAGATGATTTGGTTATGGCTCGTTTAACTAATTCCGCTGGATCGACAGCAACTACTTTCGAATATGTGGAAGATACATGGCGGGTACAAATTGATGAAAATAAACCATCTGTGGCCCCTGGGATGTTAATGGCATACCTTCAAGCTGACGATAACCATATTGAAACTCTGAGCCAGCAGACTCAATTACCACTATTAAAACGAAAACCAAAGACTACCCGTGAATATATGAATCAGCTCTCCCTTGATTTTGCTGAGAATCCGACCAAATGAAAGAGCTACGATACACATTGTTGGCTGATGGAGGATCAGACAAAGTTTTAATGCCTATTATTGATTGGCTGTTCAAGAGCCGACTTAAAGAAGTAGCCTATTCGGGAAATTTTTATGCACCACCGCATCATGGTGGTGTGTCTAAACGTGTAAAGCAGACTCTGAAGCTTTATCCATGCGATTTATTATTTGTACATCGGGATGCTGAAAAGGAAGCTTTTGAATTGCGCGTTCAAGAAATTCATAATGAACTTGCCAATTTTGAAAATCCTTATGTGGCAATAGTGCCAGTGCATATGACCGAAGCGTGGCTTTTATCCAATGAGTCAGCAATACGTGAAGCGGCTAATAACCCAAATGGTAAAGAAGATTTGGGGATGCCGCCATCGAATAAATGGGATAAAATACCTGATCCTAAAGGTGTATTGTTTGCGTCATTGAAAGCAGCTACTGGCTTAAGAGGTAGACGCCTTGATAAATTCCATCTTGACGCGGCTAGACATCGAGTTGCCCAACTAACAACCGATTTTTCTGGCTTGGCGGACTTACCAGCATTTCGGCAGCTATGCTCGGATATTGATGCCTACATCGAAACTTCCCCTATTTTCCGCAGCAGTTGAAAACCAAATGCCCCTCTATTTTTACAAAGCCGTCAACCGCGACGGCGAGACCGAAGAGTCCGAACGCGAAGCCACTGACGAGGCCACCTTGTTGCTTGCCCTGCAACGGGAAGGGCTGTTGCCCATCAAAATCACCCCGGCTTCGTCCAAGCCGCTGGCCTGGTTGCGGCTCGGTGCCAGAAAATCGGGCGTGTCGCGCAAGGATGTCGCTTTATTCACCCATGAATTGCTGACCTTGCTGCAATCGGGCCTACCGCTGGATCGGGCTTTGGTCGTGTTGCTGGAATTGACAGAATCCCAACCCGCCGTCAACGCGATGATCGGTAAAGTGTTGGAAGCCGTTAAAGGCGGTGCGCAGTTTTCCGATGCCTTGGAGCAACAAACCGGGGTGTTTTCTCGATTTTACCTGAACCTGATCCGCGCGGGCGAGGCCGGGGGTGCTTTGGAGCAGGTGCTGGAACGGTTGGCCGACTATCTGGACCGTTCGCAGGAATTACGCGAAACCGTCAGTACGGCGATGATTTACCCAGCGATACTAGTGGTCATGTCGGCGGCATCCTTGCTGTTACTGTTGACCTTCGTCGTACCCCAATTCACCGAAATGTTCGAGAGTGCCGGGAAGGAGTTGCCGCTCCCCACGCAAATCGTGGTCGGTGTGGCACAGGGCTTGAGAGACTTTTGGTGGGCCTTGCCTTTGCTGTTCATCGCCATCACTAGTTATTTTCGGTTCCAAATGGCTGACCGTGACCGCCGTTACGTATGGGACCGCCGTTTTATCCATATGCCCTTAGTCGGGGATTTGATCAGGAAGATTGCCGTGGCGAATTTCAGCCGGACTTTGGCGACATTGCTAGGTAATGGTGTCACCTTGCTAACCGCCTTGACCATCGTCAAAGACACCGTGACCAATCTAGTGGTGGCTGAAAAGGTCGATCTGGCGGTGGAAAGCCTGAAACAAGGCGGCGGATTGAGCGGACCCTTGATAGAATCCGGCCTGTTTCCCACCTTGGCCATCCAAATGATAAAACTGGGTGAGGAATCCGGGCATTTGGACCAAATGCTGGACCGGGTCGCCACGACTTATGACAAGGAAGTCAAAACTGCCGTCACGCGCATGTTGGCCCTATTGGAACCTGCATTGATTGTGGGACTCGGCATACTGATTGCTGGTATCATCATATCCATTTTGATGGCAATCTTGAGTGTAAATGACTTGGCTTTTTAATATGCAGGTTGTCACCTATCGGTTCGGCACACATGCATGTAGGAGATGGCTTTAGCCTCCGAAAATCGCGGCCTAAAGACCGCTCCTACGAGCGCTGCGCAGCTATTTTTCTCAACCGATAGGTGATGAGAATACGCAGGTGTACGGCATTGCTTACTTTTTCTTTAACCTAATCGAGGTCATATGCGAAACAAACTAAATTCATTAAATAAATCCCATGGATTCACTCTGATCGAGTTATTGGTGGTACTCGCCATCTTAGGGCTATTAGCCGGGCTGGTGGGTCCACAACTCATCAAGCATTTGGGCGAATCAAAAGCCAAGGCGGCCCGCTTGCAAATTGAGGAGTTATCTTCGTCCCTGGATATGTACCGCCTTGATGTAGGCCGTTATCCGACGACCGACGAGGGGCTTAATGCGCTAATCGAAGCACCCACCATGGCAAAAGTTTGGAACGGGCCTTACCTCAAAAAGAAAAAGGTGCCGGTCGATCCGTGGAACAATCCCTACCATTATGTTGCCCCCGGCCAGCATGGCAAGTTTGACCTGTGGACGCTAGGCGCGGATAACGGCGAAGGCGGCGATGGCGAGGATGCGGATGTTGTGAGTTGGGAATAGAAAAAATGATAGCCTTGATCAACGTACAACCCAAATACACCATCAAAGCCTAATTTACTGTTAGGTTATGGAGTGCGGCGACTCGTCGCCGCATGGTGTAAAATCCGTCGATAAGTCACTAGCAATTCACAAGTCATAAACCGAATGTATTACCAACTTACAATTTTTCTACGTGAAGGCCATGAATAGTAATAGCAATAACTTGCCATCTTGGAAGTTTCGTATTAAAAAACTCGGTTGCTTAGAATCTGGTGATTTTGAAGTAAAACCTCTTACCCTTCTCTGTGGCCCCAACAATACAGGCAAAACATGGGCTATGTATGCCTTATACGGTTTTCTAGACAACACAGTAGGAAATCAACAACTGCATTTGCCTGGACTTGAGGGTGTGATTGATGAGGTAAAGCGTGAAGGTGTATATGCTTGGGATTTCGGCGCATGGATTAAGCAAAATGCCAAACGCTTGATTGATTTGATCCATATCACTTCAAGGCAGAGTTTACATGTCATTTTCAACGCGCCGGAGTCTCTTTTTTTAAAAAGTGAGTTCAATTGGTCTATACAGCCTGAAACGCTCATAAATTCTGCTATCCAAAAGGAACTTGATTATCGTCTTGTTCTAGGCAGAGACAAGAATGATGCTCTCCGCTTGCTCAAGCCTGTAGGTGATCCCATACTGCAAATTACGTTGATCGCCGAGAAGCTACCCGATTTACAAATCTTGCTCTCGGATATGATATTAAGACATTTAATGCAGAGAAAAAAGACATCCGTATTTCTCATACCGGCTGAACGTAATGGGCTTCATCTATTTTTTAGAGAATTAAGTGACCGCAGGACAACTCTGCTTCATCATGCAGCCAGAGATGTATTGGATATTAGTGAGTTGTTTAGGGATGTTTTGACTTCCCGCTATGCTAAACCTATTGCCGATTACATCGATTGGTTGAATTTATTACGGTCCAGCAGAAAAAGTCGAAGCGACGGGTTTCATGGATTTGCTGATGAAATCAAACGTTTGGCTGGCGGACGCTATGACGTGGATGGTGAAGGAAATATAAGCTTCACACCTAAAAAAATAAAAAGAGGAGGTACTGAAACACCTAAACTAGATTTACACATGGCATCATCAACCGTCAAAAGTTTGTTTGGTCTTTGGTTTTATTTAGAACATCAGGCTGAAAATGGTGATGTCATTATGATAGACGAGCCAGAATTGAATCTGCATCCTGCTAACCAGCGGGCACTGGCGCGGGTTTTAGTCCGTTTGGTCAATGCTGGGTTACGCGTGGTTGTCAGTACCCATAGTGATTATATTGTCCGAGAAATAAATAATCTCATCATGTTGCATACACCTTTTGAAGCACGGGAAGAATTGGCTAAAAAATTCCAATATGAGGATGCTGATTCTATTGGCTATGAACAGGTAGGTGCTTATTTGTTCAATGATGCAACGATTAAAGCGATGGAAGTTGTGCCGGAAGAGGGTATAATTGCTGAAACTTTTGATGAAGTCATCCATTCACTCAATGAATCCAGCAATGATATTTTCTATGCTAAAAGGGATAGTGTGGACTCAGAAAGATGAGCAACGATTTACTGGAAAGCCTAAAGAATATATCAAAATGTTTTCATCCTTATTTTATTGAGAAAGTTCAAGATAAAAAATACTGGTTATCTGATAGCAAAAGTGGTCAGAAGTTACAGCTAGATTTTACAAATTTACTATATGAACATACGATTGTGTTGTCGATTGATAAAGACCGAGATAAAAAAAATGATTCTAGTCATTACGGTGGTGTAGCACCAGATAAGCTATTTCCTTTTTTGAACCCTGAAGTTATACACATAACTAAAAAAAATGATTTTATCCTAATTACATACCATAAAGGATACCTATATGTTTTTTTGCTAGAAATGAAAAACGGAGAAAAAGATTATTATCTAAAACAAATGAACGGAGGTCGGTTGTTTATTGATCTTGTCATCAATTTACTTAGTTTTCACGAACAAGTCGTCAAATCAATTAGGCCGCATTACTTTGGAGTTTTGTGCTTTAGCGGTAAAAAATCGCCTGATAAAGGCAATACTAGGCATGACAATAACATCAGCTTTAAAAACAGAAATGGGCTATTAGTGTCTGAATGGAAAAATGCCAGCCTTAACGTCGAAGACTTAATCAGCGCAGCGAACAGGGCTGTTCCTTGAAATCTAAAACTATCCCTTTACCTAGCCGGTGCTCTCGCTGTTATACACAAGTGTTAGAGACCCGTCATTTCGGCAGGGATGCCGAAATCCAGCGTC
>Ga0007801_10000736_pt1 | contig 10663 bp, 9 predicted proteins | sample CryBogmetaGMA2M_FD_60372 | JGI IMG/M metagenome (GOLD analysis project Ga0007801, IMG submission 60372) | Freshwater microbial communities from Crystal Bog, Wisconsin, USA - MA2M | ecosystem: Environmental > Aquatic > Freshwater > Lake | place: Crystal Bog, Wisconsin, USA | collected 2009-07-06
GGTTGTAAATGCAGGGCCCAAACACTTTTAGGAATTTTTGCCAAGGTAAACATAATGCGTCAAAGCTCTCAAATCTCCAAATTAACTAGCTTACGTGCTGGTTTTGCGGCTTGCTCTATTTTCGCTCTGATCGGTGTTTCTGGTGCAGTTTTTGCTGCCGACGCTGCCGCTCCCGCCGCTGCTCCGATGCCCCCTACTACAGAGGCTGCTGCCGTCCCAGGTAAACCAAAAGTCGATCCAGCTGCTGGTGAAGCGCTGTATTCAAATGGCGATGCCACTCGTGGTGTAGTTGCTTGTATCACTTGCCATGGCCCTAAAGGCCAAAGCGCAGTTGGTACATGGCCAAAGCTTTCGGCTCAGCATGCAGCCTATACAGCAAAGCAGTTGAAAAACTTTAAAGAAGGCACTCGTGCTAATCCCATCATGATGGGTATGGCTGCGACATTAACCGAGCAAGATATGCAAAGCATTGCAGCTTATTTGGTGAAGCAACCAGTTTCTCAAGGCGTAGCTCAAGACAAGAGCACAATTGAATTAGGCCAAAGTATTTATCGCGGTGGTATTGCTGCTAAAGGTGTACCAGCTTGTGCTGCATGCCATAGCCCAACTGGTGCCGGTATTCCTTCACAGTATCCACGTTTAGGCGGTCAGTGGGCTGAATACACCAATGCGCAATTACTCGCTTTCCGCGAAGGTGTTCGTAAAAATAGCACCCAAATGACTGCAATTGCTAGCAAGCTTTCTGATCTAGAAATGAAAGCAGTTTCTGATTACATGGCTGGTTTGCATTAAGAAAAATTCAAAGTCTTGAATAAAAAACCCCCGCTAAGCTAGCGGGGTTTTTTATTCCTCAAAGTTTCTGAGTGCTTCAATGTAATGAGACGTTTTTAATTCGGCAAAACACTTTCACTATGGAATAAGTCGGCTATTTTTTCGCGAGCCCGAATGACATAAACGTTCTTGCCATCAACCATAACCTCTGCAGGTTTGGGTCGTGTGTTGTAGTTGGAGGCCATTACAAAACCATATGCGCCTGCAGATAAGATGGCCAACAGATCACCCTCATCCACAGCGAGATTGCGGTCTCTGCCTAGCCAGTCGCCGGATTCGCATACGGGGCCAACAACATCATAGGTCACCGTTTTTGAAGACTTAGCTTGCACTGGGACGATGCCGTGATATGCCTCATAAAGCGCTGGACGCATAAGTTCAGTCATTGCTGCATCAACAATACAGAAGTTTTTCTCAACACCTGGCTTGAGATATTCCACTTTGGTAAGTAGTATTCCGGCATTACCTACTAGCGATCTGCCGGGCTCGAGGACAACATCAAGGTGACCAAAACCACGCTCTGCTACATGGTTCAAAAGAGTATTGGTGAATTCAGTAATATCGGGCGGCGTTTCGTCGCTATAGGAGATCCCAAGTCCGCCACCTAAATCGAGATGGTGGATCGCGATACCTTCTCTCTTCAGATTTTCTACTAAATCTAAAACTTTATCCAAGGCATCCAAGTAGGGTGCTGTAGTGGTGATTTGAGAGCCGATATGACAGTCAATTCCAACCACATCAATTTGTGGGAGTAGGGACGCTTCACGATAGGTTTTTAAAACTTCGTGATACGCAATACCAAATTTATTTCCTTTTAGTCCGGTGGATATGTATGGATGAGTTTGCGCATCAACATCAGGATTCACGCGCAAGGAAATAGGTGCACGGCACTTCATTTCAGTTGCAACGCGATTGATCTGCTGAAGCTCGGCTATCGACTCAACATTAATGCATTTAACACCAGCCTTTAGAGCCGCAGAAATTTCAACAGCAGATTTACCAACGCCTGCAAACACTAAGCTTTTTGGATCAGCGCCAATTGCCAATGCACGAGCCAATTCGCCGCCGCTAACTAAGTCAAAGCCAGCACCCAGTTTTTTGAAGCAATCAATCACTGCCAAATTACTATTAGCTTTCATCGCGTAATGAACACGGGCGCGACGCTTGCCTTTGCCATCAATGCAGGCTTTATCGTAGGCTTGATAAGCTTCTGTTAGTGCTCTTTTACTGTAGACATAAAGTGGTGTGCCAAATTCTTTGGCTAAATCGGCCAGCGCAATTTCTTCGGCATACCAGTTGCCATCACGTTCTGTAAATCCAGATAAATTAGGGAGTGGAATTGCTTTGATTGTCATTACTTGGCTGAGGTCGAATTGCTTGGGCTATCGGAGGTTTGCGGCGAGTAAAGCTTGCCTTTAGGCTCCTGCTCTGTAGGAGCCGGCGGAACTGGAGGCACATTTGGTAAATATAGCGGACCTCTAACCCCACATCCAGCAAGGGCTATTAGAAGGCTAATACTGAGGGCTCTATGAAGAATCGCTATCATGAATGTCTCTAAAACGAATGATTGAATATAGCATGCAGGACTCGGGGATGAATCCAAATAATTCAGGCGCAGAAACCATTGATGACAAGCAGTTTTATCAGTTGGGAAGCAATTTATTGCATTCCATAGAGGTGGCATTAGAGGCCGCAGACGATGAGTTAGACCTCGATTTAGATATCGAGCGTCAAGGCGGTAATGTTATCAATATTCGCTTTCGAGATAAAAGCGTCATCGTCGTGAATACTCAACCCCCTTTGCATGAGATCTGGGTGGCCGCCAAATCGGGGGGTTATCACTATCGTTGGGCTGGCACCATGGCAAATCCTTTATGGCTCGATACCAAAACGGGCAAAGAGCTTTTGAGTGATTTAACGGAGTTTGCTAGCGCTCAGGCAGGCCAATCAGTCAATATCAAGCTGATTTAAGTCGAGACAAATTAAGCTGCGCCTGTGGCGTTTAGGGTTTCAATAACCTGAGCGTCTGGCGCGCTTTTGATTTGCGCTTTGCCAATTTTCTCTAAGACTACATAACGAATCTGGCCGCCCTCAGTTTTTTTGTCAACCTGCATCAGCTCCATATATCTGGCGGCACCAAATTTTGGCGGAACAATTGGCAAGTTCATTGACTTAATAATCTTTGTGAGTCTTTGCACATCGGCAGTACTGATGAGATTTAAGCGGCAAGATAAATCGGCACCCAGCACCATCCCACAACCTACCGCTTCACCATGTAGCCATTCGCCATAACCCATGCCAGCTTCAATTGCGTGACCAAAGGTATGACCAAAATTCAGCGTTGCCCGAATACCCCCTTCGCGTTCATCAGCAGACACTACCGCCGACTTAATCTCGCAAGATCGTAATACTGCATGACCCATTGCCTCGGTATTGCAGGCTAACAAGTCTTTTGCATTGGCTTCAATCCAATCTAAAAATTGAGCGTCAGCAATCGCGCCATGTTTGACTACTTCTGCTAAACCGGCAGAGAGCTCTCTGGCGGGCAAGGTCTTTAAAGTATTGAGATCGGCAATTACAGCGACTGGTTGATGAAACGCACCAATCATATTTTTACCTAATGGGTGATTGATGCCAGTTTTGCCACCAACAGAAGAATCTACCTGAGACAACAATGTAGTCGGAACTTGAATAAAACGTATGCCGCGCATAAAACTGGCCGCTGCAAATCCAGTCATATCGCCTATTACTCCGCCACCTAATGCAACCAACATGGTCTGACGATCTGCTCCAAATTTCAGTAGGTCATCGAAAATGAGCTGCAGGTTTTTCCAGTCTTTATAAGATTCTCCATCAGGCAGGGTAATGATTCTTACTGGCTTGCCAAAACTTCCTAAGGTCTTGGTCAGGCGCTCTGCATAGAGCGGCGCCACGGTAGTGTTGGTGACGATGTAAATCGAAGTTGCTTTTTCACAAGCATTGAATAGAGTGGGTTGATCAATAAGATCTGTGCCAATGTAAATGGGGTAGCTGCGGTTGCCAAGATCAACTTCAAGGGTTTTCATCATAGTGCCAATGTGTTTAACAGGAAAGATCAAGTTGCATGATTAAGGTATTGACCAATTGATTAACGCTAGGTTTGCCAGTTTCTATAACATAGTCTGCAATCTCCCTGTAGAGGGGATCGCGAATGGCATACAAATTCTCAAGGATTTTTCTGGCATCACCATTTTTTAAAAGGGGGCGTCCTTCACCACCTTTAGTGCGATGCCAAAGTTCTACAGGATTTGCATGGAGATAAATAACAGTGCCACGCTCTTTCAATGCCAATCGATTTTCAGGCAGGAGCACTGCGCCACCGCCAGTAGCTAAAACAATACCTTGCTCGTTGGTGATTTCTTCAATGGTCTGCGCTTCTCTCTTACGAAAACCATCTTCACCCTCCATTTCAAAAATGACTGGGATCTTTACGCCACAACGTTCTTCAATCACATGATCGGCATCTAGAAAGCGACGCCCCAGTTTTTTTGCGAGAACTTTTCCAACGGTCGACTTCCCGGCGCCCATGAGACCAATGAGAAAGATATTGTTGGTTGAAGAGTTCACCCTTTGATTTTATTAGGGTTTGTCTAGAACGGTCGGGGTTAGGAAGACAAGAAGCTCGGTTTTGTCACGTAATTTAGATTTATGTCGAAATAAGTGGCCAATTAGGGGGATATCGCCTAATAAAGGAATCTTAACTTCGTCCTCTCGTTCAGTCGTTTGGAAAATTCCCCCAATAATGGCGGTACCCCCATTTTCAACTGTTATTTCAGAGCTTAGGCTTTTGGTATCAATAGCGTAACCCTGTTCGGTCTTCATGCCGATGGTGTCTTTGTTGATGCCAACGAGCAATGAAATTTTTCCGTCTGGATGTATCTTGGGGATGACCTCTAAACGAAGATTTGCTTTTCTAAATTGCAGTTTGCTGCCATTTTGGGAGGTCGTTTGATAGGGAAGTTCTGTGCCTTGCTCTATCGTGGCTTTTACTTGATCCCCCGTCATGATCCTGGGGTTAGAAAGAATTTTTCCTTGACCATCCGATTCAAGGGCTGACAATTCCATTTGTAAAAGACGGCTAGCATTTTTGGATACCAGAGTGGCGGCGATCGTTGCCGGATTAAAGCCGCTTAAGCCTGCACCAGCTAGGTCAAAGTTTCCAGAGATTTTTTGATCAGGATTACCTCGAATCATATTGGCTTGGTATCCAAGCTTTACGCCCAGCTCACGTGCAAAGCGCTCGTCCGCCTCGACGATGCGAGCTTCAATCAAAATCTGACGTGGACTATGAATGTGATCACCGCCAAATGGCAGGGCGGCATCCTCGCGCCGGTATTTTTGAAATGCCAAAATTTCCGTATGGGGGCCAATCCAATAAATATCGCCGTTGCGAAGCATTCGTAAACCTCTGCTTGCCAGTATTGAGTGCAAGGCGGTTTGCCAAGGAGTATTTACAAGTTCAATTGTCATCTTGCCTTTGATGGCCTCACTGAGTAAGAAGTTTGTGCTTCCCAGTTTGGCTAGCAATTGAAGGAGGTCTGTGGTTTCAATATCGGTAAATTGCAAACTGATTGGAGTTTGAGGAGCATTTTGAGGCGATGTATTTCCCCATGCTGGTTTGACAAAAAAGACAAGGGCGAGTAATACGATTGACCAGTATTTTTTTGCCTTTTTGTACATATATTCGATGCTTAAATTCATTCGTTTTTGGATGCTTTCAGAACAAGCGATTTACCCTGAGAGTGACTGAGAGTTGCCGCATCTTTTGTGATGTGAGTTAGCCGCCAATCACCTAAGACTAGTGCGCCTTTTTCGAATGTCAAAGCGCCCTTACTGGTATAGAAAAAGCCGCGATGAGATTCGCCCATTTGGCTGTTGCCCAGATAGCGCCAGCGACGCAATTCAGACTCATGAGGAATTGCCGTTGGCTTGTAATTGCTCCTCTTGGGGGCTTTGATATCATTTAATAAGTGAATACTTACTTCTATTAAATCCAACTCCATATATAGATCATCTTGATAATTTTCCAATTCATCGCGCAAACTCCCTATTTCTTTTTTGAGATCAGATAATTGCTTTTGTGAATCTTGAATACTTGCTTGGGAGTTGGTTTTAAGGGATTCATATGTCACAAAAAGCGCTACTCCAAGCCCAATAAAGCAGGCCAATATCGCAAGTAATCCCCCTAATTTTTTTAGCTCAATTGCGGCATTTAGTGGATCTGGTAGCGCTTCAAATTTCTGCCGAAATGATGGCCTTTCGGATGGCTCATGGGGTTCGCTTTTAAATGATTTGGCTTTTCTAATTCCATGTGGGTCTGGGATGGCGGGGTCATCGCCTAGTTCACTCAAAATCTCATCAAATGCACTAGCGGGAATGTGGCGGGATGGCATATCCTCATTCTCTTTGTGTGAGTGTTTTATGACTATCGGCTTGGCTTGAATCAACTGTGAGATTTTGCGGGGAATTTCTTGAAAAACGAGGATTTTTGAGCTTTTAGGCAAATTGCTCAATCGACCTATAATTTGGACTTATGGCGCTACCCCCAAAAGACAAGCCCACGCTAAATCAGCGACCATCTCGTCCGCTCGACAGACGTCCTCGACAAGCTCGCTTAGATCCTGGTTTACACCGCAAGCCCTCCAGCAATCCACTGGTTAAGGCATTGCTCATTATTGGTGTGGTTTTTGCTTTGGTAATTACACTCTTGATGGGCTACGCATTTTTGGTGGCGAAACCAAATTTGCCAAAAATCTCGGCATTAACTGACTACAACCCAAAAACGCCTTTGCGTATTTATACGGCCGACAAAGTATTGATTGGTGAGTTTGGTGAAGAGCGTCGCAAAGTCATTCCTCTTGATGAGATCCCCTTGAGCATGCGTAACGCAGTATTGGCCATTGAGGATGATCGTTTTTACTCCCATGGCGGCGTTGACTACGTTGGTATTTTGCGCGCTGCTGTCACCAATTTGCGTGGCCACCTCTCCCAGGGTGCCTCTACTATCACTATGCAGGTTGCCCGAAACTTTTTCTTGAGTAATGAAAAAACCTTTAGTCGCAAAATCTACGAGGTATTACTTGCCTGGGAAATTGAGGCTCAGCTCACCAAAGACAAGATTCTGGAGATTTACATGAATCAGATTTTCTTGGGCCAGAGAGCTTACGGCTTTTCGAGTGCAGCGCAAATCTATTTTGGTAAAGAACTAAAAGACATCACCATTGCGGAATCAGCCATGTTGGCAGGATTGCCAAAGGCGCCTTCTGCATACAACCCTGTTTCCAATTTCCGTCGCGCCAAGATTCGCCAAGAATATATTTTGCAGCGGATGCGTGATCTTGGATACATCACGCCCGAACAATATCGAAGCGCCATGATTGAAGAGTTACGCATCCGTGGTCTTGGTAATGAATTTGCTGTACGGGCTGATTTTCCGGCCGAGATGGTGCGCCAACTTCTTTTCGCTCAATATGGGGAAGCAATCTACTCTCAAGGAATTGATGTTTACACAACTATTATCAAAGCTGACCAAGATGCTGCCTATAAGGCTGTTCGTCGTGGCATTTTTGAATATGACTTACGTCACGCTTATCGAGGCCCTGAGGGATTTATTGATTTGCCGGAAGATCCAGTCAAACGTCAGCGCGCAATTGACGAAGCATTATTGGCTTACCCTCAATTGGACGATTTGCAGTCTGGAGTAGTGCTTGATATCAAACCTAAAGAAATGCAGGTCATGATTGCTACGGGCGATACCATCACCCTCAAAGGCGAGGGTATGAAATTAGCAACAGCCTCTTTAACTGATAGCACGCAGCCTAAAAAACGTTTACGCCCGGGTGCTGTTGTCAGATTACTTTTAGATGGCGGAGTTTGGAAACTAGCGCAGTTGCCACAAGTCGAAGCCGCTTTTGTTTCGATGAATGCTGAGACGGGCGCGATTCTATCCTTAGTGGGTGGTTTTGATTTCCGTCGTAATCAGTTTAACCACGTAACGCAGGCATTGCGTCAACCGGGCTCATCCTTTAAGCCATTTATTTATGCCGCTGCCATTGAAAAAGGTTTCTCTCCAAGCACTATGGTGAACGATGCTCCCTTATCTATCGGCAGCATGGAAACAGGTAGTCAGGCATGGGAACCTAAAAACTACGATGGCAAATATGACGGCATGATGCGCTTGCGTAATGCCTTGGCTAAATCGAAGAACCTAGTTTCAGTACGAATCATCCGCGCAATTGGACCGTCTTATGCGCAGGAATATATACAGCGTTTTGGCTTTGAGCCTGAAAAACATCCACCTTATTTGACTATGGCTTTGGGTGCTGGCTCTGTCACACCTTTGCAAATGGCAACAGCTTACAGTGTATTTGCTAATGGCGGCTATCGCGTAGACCCATTCTTAATTGACAAGATGGTCGACTCCAAAGGTACGATTTTGTTTGAGGCTAAACCGACCCATGCTGGTCAAGATGCCCCACGCGTATTGGATGCTCGCACCGCATTCGTGATGGACAGCATGCTTCAGGAAGTAACGAAGTCGGGCACTGCAGCATCTGCGCGTGGTAAGCTCGGTCGTAGCGATATCGCTGGTAAAACTGGTACCACCAATGATTCGCATGATGCATGGTTTGCTGGCTACAACCCTAAAGTGGTAGCGATTGCCTGGATTGGTTTTGATAAGCCTGCAAGTTTGGGCGATCGTGAAACTGGTGGCGGCCTTGCCCTGCCAATGTGGATTTCTTATATGGCTACAGCGCTCAAAGATAGTCCGCAAATTAATCGTGAAGTACCAAGCGGTGTTACGCAGGTAGATGGCGATTGGTTTATTCCTGAATTTTCAAATAACGGCGGCATACGCGAACTCCAGTAGTTCGCTTTCAAAATGGCTCGGCAAGCGCGTACTGTCATACCTGGTCAGGCGATGCATGTGATGGTTCGCGGCAATAATCGAGAAATGCTTTTCTTTAGTGATGATGATCGGCGCATTTATTTGGAATGGCTTCGAGATGCGGCGAGGCAGTTTAGCTGCTCAGTTCATGCATTTGCATTAATGCCAAATCATGTTCATCTGTTGATGACTCCGCAACATGAGGATTCGCTTGCTAAAACGATGCAATCATTAGGGCGTCGTTATGCCCAATACTTTAATCAGATACATCACCGCTCCGGAACCATTTGGGAGGGGCGCTATCGATCATCCTTGATTGATCCAGAATATTTCTTACGCTGTCAGCGCTATATCGAGCTGAATCCAGTAAGGGCTGGTTTTGAGTCCACTCCTCAGGATTCTGGCTGGACCAGTTTTTTAAGTCATATCGGTAGAAATTCTGAATCATGGTTAGTTGATCATCAAAATTTCTGGAAATTGGGCAATACGCCGTTCGAGAGACAAATGGCCTGGGCTGCTTTTGTAAAAGAGGGGGCGCCTCACTGGGAAGACAAGCAAATCACTCAATCTTTGCTTCGATCAAAACCTTGGGTTAGCGATATTTACGCTAAAAAAATATTTAAAGAAAATCCAGAACTTGCTCAGATCAGGCATCGCGGTCGCCCAAAGAAGATAAGTACTTTAAATTCAATCACTTAGAACTTAAGCGCAAGGATCTTTTTTCTCTTGCGAGCTTGAATTTCTTGAGTCTGTCCCCATATTTATAATTCATCTTGGTGCGACAGTAAATAAAATGGGACAGACTCATTTTATTTCTATTGCATCGATATGGGTATTCACCTATATTTGATCCTCCAAAAGAAATCAGGCCCTATTGCCGCTCGGAAATACTATGACTACACAATTGAACTCAGATCTTCGCCCAATCGCTCACGGTTTATATGACCCGCAAAATGAGCATGACGCCTGCGGTGTAGGATTCGTAGCGCACATTAAAGGCAAGAAATCCCACGAGATCGTTTCTCAGGGTCTGCAGATTCTCGAGAATTTGGATCACCGAGGTGCGGTTGGTGCCGACCCTTTGATGGGTGACGGCGCTGGTATTTTGATTCAGATTCCCGATACTTTGTATCGCGAAGAAATGGCCAAGCAAGGCGTGACTTTGCCACCTTTAGGTGAGTATGGTGTTGGCATGATTTTCTTGCCAAAAGAACATGCTTCCCGTTTGGCATGCGAACAAGAGTTAGAGCGCACTGTGCGTTTAGAGGGTCAAGTTGTTTTGGGTTGGAGAGATGTTCCGGTAGATGTGAAATTGCCGATGTCACCAACAGTTCAGATGACTGAGCCATTTATTCGTCAAATCTTTATTGGTCGCGGTCGCGACATCATGACAACCGATGCGCTCGAGCGTAAGTTGTATGTGATTCGTAAAACAGCAAGTCATGCAATTCAGGATTTGCATTTAAAGCATGGCAAGGAATATTTCGTTGCTTCAATGTCTGCTAGAACCATTGTTTACAAGGGTTTGCTGTTAGCTAACCAAGTAGGTGCTTACTACCAAGACTTGCAAGACAAGCGTACTGTTTCCGCATTGGCTTTAGTGCATCAGCGTTTCTCAACCAATACTTTCCCTGCATGGGAATTGGCGCATCCATATCGCATGATTGCGCATAACGGCGAGATCAACACTGTTAAAGGTAACGTCAATTGGGTTAATGCTCGTGAGGGTGCGATTAGCTCCCCAGTGCTTGGTGATGACCTACAAAAACTCTGGCCATTAATTTATCCAGGTCAATCAGACACCGCTTGCTTTGATAACTGCCTAGAATTATTGGTAATGGCTGGCTACCCTTTGGCGCAAGCCATGATGATGATGATTCCTGAGGCATGGGAACAGCATGCATT